>Ga0307406_10000004_pt1 | contig 179772 bp, 142 predicted proteins | sample 322Cmetagenome_3_FD_203706 | JGI IMG/M metagenome (GOLD analysis project Ga0307406, IMG submission 203706) | Maize rhizosphere microbial communities from greenhouse at UC Davis, California, United States - 322HYB-C-2 | ecosystem: Host-associated > Plants > Roots > Rhizosphere > Soil | place...
GACAAAACCATGGCACGCCTTGCCTCGGAATATTATATCAATGCGGTAAATGTAATGAAAGGCGCCGAAGCCGTTTCACAGTACACCTCACTTCCACACCAGGAAGCTTTTGATATCGAATATTGGCTGCTTGAAGAAGCAAAACTGCAACGTATGCCAAAACCAAAAGCACTTTCAGGAAGAGTTGCCCTAATAACCGGATCAGCCGGAGGAATAGGAAAAGCAATTGCCAAGAAATTTGCCCAGGAAGGTGCGTGCGTGATCATCAACGATATCAACGAAGAAAGACTGGATGAAGCTACAAAAGACTTCATAAAAACATTTGGAAAAGATGCCGTATCCAGCACACTTTTAAATGTAACTGACGAAAAGAGCACTGAAAAAGCCTTAGACGAAGCCTGTCTTGCTTTCGGTGGAGTGGATATTGTGGTAAACAATGCCGGAATCAGCATCTCAAAATCTATCGCCGAACACACACTTGAAGAATGGGACAGATTGTACGATATTCTGGTAAAAGGACAATTCATCGTTTCAAAAGCCGGAATCGAAGTAATGCGTAAACAAGGATTTGGCGGGGACATTGTAAATATTGTTTCCAAGAATGCAGTTGTGGCGGGACCAAACAATCCGGGTTACGGCTCGGCCAAAGCCGCACAGGCACACCTCACGCGCCTTATGGCAGCAGAACTGGGCACAGATAAAATCCGTGTGAACACGGTAAACCCCGATGCCGTGATCTCGGACTCGAACATCTGGTCGGGAGGCTGGGCAGAAGGACGTGCAAAAGCATACGGAATTACCGTAGAGGAGCTTCCGGCTTATTATGCCAAACGCACCTTACTGAATGAAATCATATTGCCTGATGATATTGCAAACGCCTGTTTTGCATTTGTGGGCGGTTTACTGGGTAAATCGACCGGAAATGCGCTAAATGTAGACGGCGGCGTGGCAATGGGCTTTTATAGATAATAATTAGTTTTTTTAAGTTTGTTTAAGCAAAAGTGGTTTTTTGTGCTATTTGACGCCCGTGTATTCGGGCGTTAAATTTTTTAAACAATAGTAGTGTAGAGATTTAAATCTCAGAAATAGAAAATCCATTTTTTTAAGATGGATTTTTTTGTTTCCAAAAAATAAAGGTACCATTTAGAATATGCAGGAGGGTACAGGATGCAGATATTGCTATGTTCTGTTAAATTGGACAATTATTTGGCAAAGATGTTAAAACATATTATTTGTAAAATTAATATTGTTTAAAATTGAATGCCTCATATTTTATTCCGGAAAAAATCAAAAAGCTAACTAATGCGTTTAAATACTTTCACTAAAATACTGATCAGTTTTGCCATAATCTGTACTACATTCCCGATGAATGCAGCTGAGATATGGGTATCAAAAAATGGAAATGATAAAAATCCAGGAACCAAAGCCAGTCCTCTGGCTACGATACAAATGGCTGTTAGAAACGCACGTGAACTAAGAAGATTAAAAGATCCTTCAATTAAAGACGGAATCCGAATCGTTGTAATGAACGGAACGTATTATTTAAACGAACCATTATTTATAAGACCTGAAGATTCAGGAACTGCAGATAGCCCAACGACAATTGAAGCCGATGTAAATGCAAAACCAATTATAAGTGGGGGAATTGAAATAAAGAACTGGAAAAAAGTTAGCATTTTAAATGGTAAAAAAGGAATATTTTGGGTAGCCGATGCACCTCAAAAAGCGGATGAAATAATCAATTACAGACAACTTTGGGTTAACGGAAAAAAAGCCATTAGAGCAAAAAGCACTTCTGGAAACCAAATGGATAGAATTCTTTCCTGGGATTCTGCAACAGAAACTTGCTGGATTCCGTTTAAAGATAAGTCGGTTAAATTTGAGCCGGGAATGGAAATGTTTATCGTGCAATGGTGGTCAACGGCCAATCTTCGAATTAAAAATATAGAAGTAAAAAAGGACAGTGCAAGACTTTCTTTTGAACAGCCTGAAAGCCGCATTCAAAGCGAACATCCTTGGCCGGCTCCGTGGATTTCTAAAAATAACGGAAATTCTGCTTTCTATTTAAACAACGGAATCTCCATGCTAAATGAGCCGGGAGAATGGTATCTGGATAAAAAAAAGGCCAAAATCTATTATATTCCAAGAGCTGGAGAAGACATCAATTCGGCAAAAGTTACTGTGCCGGTTTTAGAAAATCTGGTTGAAGTAAAAGGAACAATCGATTCTCCTGTAAGTCATTTTAGGTTTAAGGGCATTTCGTTTCAATACAGCAACTGGCTTCGTCCTTCAAAACAAGGCCATGTGCCACTGCAGGCCGGAATGTATTTGTTGGATGCCTATAAATTAAAAGTGCCGGGAACGCCAAATCAGGCAAATTTAGAAAATCAAGGTTGGGTTGGAAGACCCCGTGCAGCAGTTGAAGTAAATTATTCGAACAATATTCAGTTTGAATCGTGTCGTTTTGAGCATTTGTCTTCAACAGGATTAGATTTGAACAAAGGCACAAATCACAATGTTGTAAAAGGAAATTTATTTAAGGATATTGGCGGAAATGCACTAACTATTGGCATTTTTTCTGAGGAAGCTTTTGAAGCGCATTTACCTTTAGTAATCAAAGATGAGAGAGAAATTTGTTCTGATGAACTGATTGCAGATAATCTAATTACCAATGTTGCCAATGAAGATTGGGGCTGTTTGGGAATTGCAGCCGGTTTTGTAAAAAATCTAACTATTGAACACAATGAAATTTCGGATGTTGCCTATAGTGGAATCTCAATGGGATGGGGCTGGACACACACCAAAAACGTGATGGAAAACAATAAAATCCTGGCGAACAAAATTCATCATTATGCCAAACATTTACATGATGTTGCCGGAATTTACACACTATCATCACAGCCAAACAGCCAAATAGAAGAAAATTATATTGATAAAGTCTACAACAGCCCGTATGCACACGATCCGTTTTTATGGCTGTATTTATATACAGATGAAGGAAGCGAAGGATTTACCATTAAAAATAACTGGATTGCCGAAAAGAAAATCCTGAAAAATCATAATGGACCAAAAGGAAACATCTGGGAACATAACGATTCTTATGTAAGCACAAAAATTAAAGAAAATGCAGGAATTAGAGCGCCATACAAAGATTTAGAAAAAGAAGTTGTGGTTGATGAAAAATGGGGATTGCAGGAAATGCCAAAACCGTATGCAATTGAATTAATAGGTTCTGATTTTGATATTGAAAAGATTAAATCGACTTTGGTTGGTTTTAGAATTGTAGGTCAGGAATTGTACCAATGGAAAAATCATTTGGTGATTTACGGAAAAATGAATCAGCCGGAAAGAACAAAACGTAAACTGGCAGGAGCTTTTCCTTCTTTAGAAATTAAAATTTATGAAGACTTGGTTTATGATTTCCAAAACTTCGAAAGATGCAAGGATTCAAAACCAGCATCAGATTGGGAAAATATTGTCTTGACAGCCAATTTACCTGCAGATGAAAAACTACAGAAAGAATATGTAGCGTATCACACCACACAATTTGAAAAATGGCCCGAAGTTGCAAAAGGCTTCTGTAATGCTGATTTTCAGCAATTGCAGGTTTTCAAAAAAGACCGACAATTAATCTTGGTTATCAGTATTCCGAAAGGAGAAAATCTGGATAAACTGAATCCGAAAACAACAGAAAACAATCCGCGTGTCGACGAGTGGAATGCCTTAATGAAAAAATACCAAAGCGGAATCGAAGGTGCAAAACCAGACGAAACCTGGATTTTCCTGAATAAAGTAGAAGAGAAATAATTACACGAAAATCTATTTTTTGCCAAAGATTGAAAGATTAAATATGATTTTAAATCTGTGAAATCCTATAATCTGTGGCAAAAAAAGCTTAAAACTAAAATCTACAATCTAAAATAAAATAACCACACCTCATGTTAAAAATAGCCATTCTGGGACTTGGAGAAGGACGAAGCACAATGTCGGCCGCTATAGAAAGTTCAAAATTAGAGCTTGTCAAAATATGCGACAGAAACGAAGATTTGTGTAAACAAAGAGCTAAGGAATTTGATTTCCATTCGTACACAACCAACTATGATGATTTATTACAAGATGAATCAATTGATATCATTGCCATTTACACACCAGATTATTTGCACGCAGAGCATGTAAAACAAGCATTATCGCACGGCAAACACGTTGTGTGTACAAAACCTTTTATTGATGATCTTTCTGATGCCAAAGCACTATTAGAACTGAGTAAAACATCGGGCAGGAAAGTTTTCATCGGACAAAGTTCACGTTTCTTCGAGCCTGCAAAAAGACAAAGAGCCGATTTTGAAGCGGGTTTAATTGGCGATTTAATTACCATTGAAGCCCAATACCATGCCGATCACAGATGGTTTTTAAAGAAAGAATGGTCGCTTTTGCAATCATTCAAATGGTTGTACGGAGGTTTGAGCCATCCTGTAGATTTCATCAGATGGTATTTGCCCAATATTCAGGAAGTAATGGGATACGGAATGATCAGCAGTAACGGACAAAATGCGGGATTGAAAAATGAAGACACCATGCACTTTATTTTCAAAGCAACCGACGGCAGAATTGCCAGAGTAAGCGGCGTTTATACTTCGCCAACGCAGCCAGCACAACGCGATAGCGGAATGAGTACAATTCTGCGAGCAACCGAGGGAGCAAGCCAGGCCGATTATCACGAATTGCGTTATGCAGTTACTGACAAAACTGGAGAAGAAAAAGTGATTACCTGGGGCGACAGTACTTTAAAATATTATTTCCGTTTTGAAGGACAGAGTCATCATGGCGGGGAATATCAGAATTATTTAGAATATTTCGCGGAAAGTATCGAACAGGATTTTGAAGCCTCTCCAAACATGGAAGAAGGAATTGGAACCGTAGCTTTACTTCAGGCGATGGATAAATCGCTTCAAACCGGAATGCCGGTTAAAATCGCAGATATCCTTAATGAATACGGACTATGAACAGTATCTACGATAAATTAACCACACTTGATTTTATAATTGTAGCCGTTTATTTGGTAGCATTATTGATCATTGGGTGGGTGGTAAGCGTTAAGCAGAGCAAGAAAAACGAAACACTTTTTCTGGCCGGAAATTCTTTAAACTGGTACAGTATCGGTTTCAATATGTGGGGAACCAATGTTGGGCCTTCGTCATTATTAGCTTTTGCAAGTATTGGTTATGCAACGGGAATCGTTGCCGGAAATTTTGAGTGGTATGCTTTTGTGTTTTTACTGCTTTTGGCGATGGTTTTTGCACCAAGATATATTGCGAGTAAAGTAAGCACAATGCCTGAATATATGGGAAAACGCTACGGCGACAGTACTCAAAATATCTTGGCTTGGTACGCTTTAGTAAAAATACTGGTAAGCTGGCTTTCTCTGGGATTATTTAGCGGAGGCGTTTTAGTACGTCAGATTTTAGGAATTCCGATGTGGCAGAGTGTTACGGTTTTAGTGATCTTTTCCGGAATATTTACGTTTGCCGGAGGCTTAAAAGCGATTGCAAAAGTCAATGTTTTTCAGATGATTTTGCTGATTGTTGTTTCATTGACTTTATCCTATTTAGGTCTGCAAAAGTTAGGAGGAATCGATGTTTTAATTTCAAAAACACCGTCTAATTTCTGGAATTTAGTACAGCCTGCAAACGATGCGCATTATCCGTGGCCGGCTATTTTATTAGGATATCCGGTTGCTGCTGTTGCTTTTTTCTGTACCGATCAATCGATGGTGCAGAGTGTTTTGGGGGCTAAGAATTTAGAGCAGGGACAACTTGGAGTAAACTTCATTGGGTGGCTAAAAGTAATGGCGCTGCCGTTGTTTATTTTACCCGGAATTTTATGCTACGCTTTATATCCAGAATTAGGAAGTAATTCCGATTTAGCTTACATGACAATGGTTACCAACTTGTTCCCAAGCGGAATGAATGGTTTGGTTATCTGCGTGATGATTGCCGTTTTAGTAGGAACGATTGGTTCGTCGCTTAATGCCTTAAGTACCGTTTTTACAAATGATATTTACGTAAAGAAAATCAACCCAGCGGCGACTATTAAAGATCAAATTAAAATTGGACGGCTAACAATTGCTGCCGGTTGTATTTTCGCTATTTTAATTGCTGTTGCGATTGATAATATCAAAGGGCAGAATCTTTTTAATATTTTTCAGGCCGTTTTAGGATTCTTGGCACCATCTTTATCAGTCGTTTTCTTGTTGAGTATCTTCTGGAAACGCACCACTAAAAAAGCGGTAAATAGTACATTGTCATGGGGTTCTGCTTTTAGTTTATTTGTTGGAGTTTTATACTTATGGATTTTTCCTGCTGATAAGTATCCGGTTTGGCCACACTTTTTATTAATCTCATTTTACATTTTTGATACATTATTAGTGGCCGCAATTATTATTTCTTTAGCGGATAAAAATCCGGAGATTAATTTTTCAGATGAAAGGGATATTCCTAAAACCAGTAAAAAGGTAAAACTTTTATTTGGTTTGCTGGGACTGACGATTTTGGCCTTGTATTTGATTTTTAATGGTAATTAATCTCAAACTATTTATTCAACATAGCCCGTGGTTTAAACCACGGGAAACATAATATTATATATCTTACGTCCCAGTGGTTGAAACCACTGGCTATGTTTTAGATATTAAATAAAAAACACATAGTATTCAACAGAACGCTATGTGTTTTTTATTTAAATGAAATGCCTTTTACAGACAATCCAAAATCTATGTTTCTATGTGTTTAAAAATTATTTCTCAACAGATTTTCTCTTCTCCAAATTAGGCAAAAACCCGGTAATAACCCCAATTAAAGGTAAAAACGCACAAATCTTAAAAACATATTCAATACTCGTTGCATCGGCGATTTTTCCTAAAATGGCAGAACCCAAGCCACCCATTCCAAAAGCAAATCCGAAGAAAAGACCCGCAACAAGTCCTACTTTTCCTGGCATTAATTCAGTTGCATAAACTAAAATAGCAGAGAAAGCTGAAGAGAGAATTAACCCGATGATTACAGATAAAGTTCCAACCCAAAATAAGGAAACATAAGGCAATAACATCGTAAAAGGAGCAACTCCCAAAATTGAAACCCAGATTACATATTTTCTTCCAAATCTATCTCCAATGGGTCCTCCAATTAAAGTTCCTGCGGCAACAGCTCCCGAAAATAAAAATAAATAAACCTGAGATTGCTGAATACTAATGTGGAATTTATCAATAAGAAAGAAAGTATAGTAACTTGTAATACTACTCATGTAGAAGTACTTCGAGAAAATCAGAACCAATAAAATGATCAGTGAAGTAGTTACAGTTCTTTTCGATAAATGGTGTGTTTCAATTTGGTGCGATGATTTATTAGCATTTCTTAACGATAAATGTTCGCTATACCAAAGTGCAATTTTATACAAAGCAAAAATTCCAATAATAGCGATAATACAAAACCACGCCACATAAGATTGTCCGTGCGGAATAACGATAAATGCCGCCAACAAAGGTCCTATAGCACTTCCTGCATTTCCGCCCAATTGAAAAATAGACTGAGCCAAACCTTTTTTTCCGCCCGAAGCTAAATGCGCAACCCTTGAAGATTCCGGATGAAAAATCGAAGAACCAATACCAATTAAGCTAACAGACATTAACAAATAAATAAAGTTAGTAGCAATCGAAACCAGAAAAAGCCCAACCATTGTAAAACACATTCCGATTATTAAAGAAAAAGGTTTTGAATTTTTATCCGTGTACATTCCCACAAAAGGCTGTAAAATCGAGGCAACAATTTGATACGTAAAAGTGATAATTCCGATTTGAGAAAAACTTAAATTAAAATTTTCTTTTAAAAGCGGATAAATAGAAGGAACAACAGCCTGTAAAAGGTCATTAATTAAGTGAGAAAAACTAATGATAAATAAGATTGAATAAGTAGTTTTTTTAAGTATATCAGGATTTGCTTTAATAGTGTCCATGAGTTATTTTTGATTTTTAAATAAGTTTAAAAACAACAGCTGTATTATTTTTTACAAAGGTTAAAAGAATAGTAATGTCAGAATTGCTATATTTGGACAATGAATAACCAAATTCGGACATATCGATTAGCTCAGGATTACGGATACCAAATTGACCCTTCAAGACCAGTTATTGGCTATAGTGAAATGGTAACCAATGAAATATGTATCTCGCACTCACATCCCAGAGGGCAGCTTATTTATGCTACCCGTGGTGTAATGAATGTTGTAGTAGGGAATAATATTTGGGTTGTGAATCCGTTACAAGGCTTGTGGCTGCCGGCTGATGTAGAACACCAGGTTACTTTTCAGAAAGACGTTAATTATTACTGCGTTTTTATCGATCCGTCGGCAATGGAAGGATTACCAATTAATAGTTTTTCCTTTGATATTCCGATGTTTCTTAAACAGTTGATTTTTAAAATTATTTCTTTTGGAACGAATGTAAATCTTACGCCTTCGCAAAGAAGAATTGGCGATGTTTTTCTGGATGAATTAGCTTTAATTGAGCCAAGTGCCACTTTCTTGCCAACAACAAATCATGAAAGATTGCAAAAAGTAGTTGAACTTTTAATGAATGATGTTGCCAGTAAAAACACGATTGATTATTACGCCGAAATCTCGTTTATGAGCACCAGAACTTTATCCCGATTATTTATTAAAGAACTCGGAATGAATTTCAGCGACTGGCGTACGAGATTAAAATTATTAGAAGCCATAAAACGTTTAGGAGAAAAACAATCCATTAAAGAAATCGCTTTTAATTTGGGTTACGAAACTACAAGTGCTTTTATTTATATGTTTAAGAAGCATTTAGGCAAAACACCTTCCAACTATATTTTAGAAGATCAAAATGATTCGGAAAAGATGATTGCTTAAATCATAATCCTAAATCAGAACGCGGATAAAACGGATTCGCTATCGCGAAGACGCAGATTTACACAGATTTTAATTATATAAACGAAACATACTTTGTCAAAGTTTTGAACTTTGACAAAGTTATTGAAGAGAACCAAAAGAAAAATCCATTTCATCAGCGTCTTCGCGATAGCGAATCCGTTTCATCAGCGTCCCATAAAATTCTAACATCATTTTTTTTAGTACTAAAAAAGTGATAAGCCATAATTTTTCCCTTAAAAAATTATCAAAAAGAACTGTTTTTTATGAAATAGCAGGATAGTACAGGTTGTCAAATGTGTAGATAACACTTATCTTTAGCTCCAAAAAAAAGATAAATGCAAAGCCGATTTTCCATATTTAGATTTTTGTTTGTTTGTGTTATTTTATTTTCTACGACGATTTTGTTCGCTCAGGAAAAAACAAAAGAAGCAACATGGATCTGGTATCCAGGTGATTTTGAAGTTTTGTTAAGCAATAAAATGCAGGTAAGACGTACAGAGCGCGAAGCAGTATTTCCGCCGCTTTGGCAATATTACAGTCCGTATGCCCTGGTAACTTTTCAAACCGAAGTCGATATTCCGGAACCAGATGAGGTAAAAATCTATACAGAAGGGTCTTTTCAATTTCTCTTAGATGGTGTTCAGGTCTACGGACAGCCAAAATCAATAAAAATTCCTGCCGGAAAACACAAAATCTCATTCAAAGTATACAATCAGGAAGTGCTGCCGGCTATTTATATTGCAGGAAAATATGTTAAATCTGATGCGTCATGGAAGGTTACCAACGAAGATAAACTCTGGATTGATGAAGCCGGAAAAGCACAACAATCCGGAACGCCATGGATGCCTGTTGGTTTCTGGAATTTCAATTCACCGGAAAGTAAACCTTCTGAATTTAAACTGACAACCAAACCTTTAAGCGCAAAAAAAACAGAAAAAATAGGGGCTGGTGAACTGGTAGATTTTGGTAAAGAAACTTTTGGATATATTAAAATTCACGGTTTAAAAGGAAAAGGAAAAATTGCACTTTATTATGGTGAATCTCGTGAGGAAGCGCTGGATTCTGCCAAATGTGAAACATTAGATCATTTATCTTTTGATGGAAAACAAGTTGAAACCTATACACACGATGGATCGAAAGCTTTCCGTTATGTTCAGGTACAGGCAGATGCATCGATAAAGTATGATTCAATTTCAATGCTTTATGAATATTTACCATTAGATTATCGTGGAGCATTCAAATCTTCAGACCAACAATTGAATCAAATTTGGGATGTGTCGGCTTACACGATGCACTTAACATCCCGCGAATTTTTCATAGACGGAATTAAACGCGACCGCTGGGTGTGGTCTGGCGACGCATATCAAAGTTATTTAATGAATTATTACTTATTCTTTGATTCGGCTTCTGTAGAACGAACACTATTGGCGCTTCGTGGTAAAGAACCTGTAACGGCTCATATCAATATCATTATGGATTATTCGCTGTATTGGTTTGTAGGGGTTTACGATTACTATTTGCACACTGGCGATACGAAATTCATCAAAACTTTTTATCCAAGAATGAAATCACTTATGGAATTCTGTTTAGAAAGAAGAAACAAAAACGGATTCCTCGAACCCTTAGAAGGCGATTGGGTTTTTATTGACTGGGCGAACGGATTACCAAAAACCGGAGAGGTAAGTTTTGAGCAAATGCTTTTAGCAAGAAGTTTAGAAGCCATGGCGGTTAGCGCAAAAATTGCAGGTGAAAATGAAGACCAAAAACAATATCAAAAATTAGCAGAGGATTTAAAAACAAAATTATTTGATGTGTTTTGGGATAAAAAAGAGAACGTTATGAAACACCAGCGTATCGATGGTAAAATGCAAAATATGGTAACCAGATACGCGAATATGTTCGGTATTTTCTTTAACTATTTTAATGAAGAACAAAAACAGAATGTAAAAAATAAGGTGTTGCTCAATAAAGATGTTCTTCAGATTACAACACCCTACATGCGTTTTTACGAGCTGGAAGCGTTGTGTGCGATGGGCGAACAGAATTACGTTTTAAAAGAAATGAAAGAGTATTGGGGCGGAATGCTGAATGAGGGCGCAACATCTTTCTGGGAAGAATACAATCCAAACAAAAAAGGAACAGAACATTTAACAATGTACGGTCGCCCTTACGGGAAAAGCCTTTGCCACGCGTGGGGAGCAAGTCCGATTTATTTATTAGGAAAATATTATTTAGGTGTAAAGCCAACCGCTCCGGGCTATTCAGAATATGAAATCAAACCAAATCTTGGCGGATTAAAATGGATGGATGGAAAAGTACCCACTCCAAATGGAGAAGTAGAATTGTATTGCAGCACCAAAGAAATTAAAGTAAAAGCAGGCGAAGGAGAAGGAAAATTAATTTTTGAAAGCGCAAGCAAGCCAAAGACAAATTCAGGAACGATTACAGAATTAGCAAAAAATAAATATCAGTTGATTGTAAAGCCGAATGTGGCGTATAAAGTGAGTTATAAAGCGATATAAGTTTTTAGTCCTTAGTAAGTAGTCCTTAGTTGTAAAGTCCAATTTGTCATTCCGAGGAACGAGGAACCACACACGTAACCACAAAGATTGTCGATTATAGTTAAAAAATTTCTAGTGCGATTTCTTTCTTTGATCGAAATGACAAAAAAGCAAAAAAATAAAAACAAATGTTTTCAAAAAATAAAAAATACCATTTCAAAGTAAAAAGCGCTTTCCTAATGCTATTGGCTGTCTGCATTCAAACAACAGCGCAAAACACAACATGGAAAGCCGCTTCTTTTAAACTCATAAAATCAAACTATAAAACATTCAAAACCACACAATACGCACATGTTTTTTCGGGAAGTAAACATAATATTGTTCGTTTAGCTCCAGAATTACAAGATCTGACAGGCGTCGAACTTCCTTTAAATCAATATAAAAATGGCACCAATCCTCCAGTACAATTAAAATTTAAAGAACCTGTTCAGGTTTTGATTGGTATTTTTAATGAAAATAATTCCGAATATCTTCCGGCAGATAAAATTCAAAATGCAAAATTAGTTTTAGAAAACGGATTGACAATTACGGGTTTACCTCCTGTAAATGTGTATGCCATTTCCTATTCAAAAGGAACACAGACTATAAACTCCGGAAAAGGATTATTTGCCATTTTAGGAGTTGTAAAAGCTTCTGAAAAAGTAGAACCAAGAGACGCAGCATTTCCAGACGGAAAATTATGGAATCCAACTTTTATCGTTGAAGGATTTTCAGATGAAAAACCACTTTTCGAAATTATCGGCGGAGAAAACAAACCTGTTATTGATGAAGGAATGTCCGGAACAGAAGGAATTCAGGGAGGTTTTGAAGGCGGTCGCGTAGTAAAAGTGGACGATACGTATCATATGTTTCCAACCGAAAGAGCAGGAGAGAAAGGTGTTGATTATTACTACGATCGTGTAAAAACAAGAATTGGACACTGGACAAGCAAAGATGCCATTACTTGGAAAAGAGAATCAACAATCTATCAGGCCAGCGGGACTTATGCTGTTACAGAAGACGATAACCCAATGAATGATCGCCGTGCCGCAATTTGGTCGTACATGCCGGTTTTTAACGAAAAGGAAAACAAATGGTACGGCTATTATTTGGCTTATACCGTTAGTAAAACTATTGAACCCAATCATTCTTTTGGAAGAATCTGGCGTTGCGAATCAACTGTTGAAGGCATCAACGGAATTGGCGGACCATATAAAGATATGGGTATTATTATGGAACCAGGTCTGGATTCTCAGCCTTGGGAAGGACGTCAGGGAGTTGCTTCATTTTTTCCGTATAAAGTGGGCGATAAATATTTCGGATTCTACAGTGGTGCTTATCCTTTTAATTCCTGGGCAGATTATCCGAAGAAATCAGGAAAAGGCTGGTTTGTGGCTTTAGCCGAATCTAAAAGTTTAGAAGGGCCGTGGTTAAGAATGAATAAAGGTTTGGAACCCATTAAATCAATGCACCCAACTTTTGTGGAAAATCCGATTGTAAGCCAATTACCAAACGGAATGTACATCGCCATTTTCGACGGAGGACCGGACGGTTGGGGGCATCATTTACCGAACATGATAGCATATTCATTATCTGCAGACGGCATTAAATGGTCCGAAGCAAGATATCTTCCAATAGAAACAAAAGTGAATAAGTGGTGGGATATAATGAGAACGCCGCTTTGTTTGATACCAGAAGGAAATGATGTTTACACTATAGTCTATAATGCGATCGACTTGAAGAGAAGATTTCATCCGACAGGAATGGTAAAAGTTAAACTGAACAAAGAGGTAATGAATTCTCGTTTTGAAGAATTGAAGAAATAAATTGAACACGGATGATGCGGATTTACTTCGTAAAGACGCTGATTTTCGCTGATTTTTTAATTATATCAGCACGACAAACTTTGTCAAAGTTAAACATTGACAAAGCAAAAAAAGTGAAAAAAATCCGTTTTTATCCGCGTCTTTACGAAGTAAATCCATGTCATCCGCGTTCAAAAACGTTGCACAAATTACATAAAGAATGAAAATTAAATATTTACTAATCGCCATTGCAGCACTCGCCATAACCGGTTGCGCAACGACTAAATACAAGAAAAGAGACATTACCGAAACCGTAATGCAGGAAATTTATAACGAAATAAAAACGCCTTATAAATACGGTTTAGTGATGGTTCCAACAGACAACTCCTATAAAATGGATTGCCCAAGTGTGTTTAGAAAAGACGGTAAATGGTTCATGACCTATTTAATTTACGACGGCAGAGGTTACGAAACCTGGCTGGCAGAAAGTGACGATTTGCTAAACTGGAAATATCTGGGAAAAGTAATGTCTTTTTCAGAGAATGAAAAACATTGGGATGTTAACCAGAAAGCAGGATATATTTCATTACAAGATCCAACCTGGGGCGGAAGCTACGAATGGGAAAAATATGATGATAAATACTGGATGAGTTATTTTGGCGGAAACACCAAAGGTTACGAAGCAGGCGTTCTGTCAATAGGAATGGCATATACAAAAGAAACTCCGACAAAACCACACGAATTTCAAAGATTAGAAAATCCGGTTTTAACACCAAAAGACAAAGACGCCAGATGGTGGGACAACAGTACGATGTACAAAAACAGTGTGATTCGCGATAAAGACAAAGTTACCGGACACAATTTCATCATGTATTACAATGCGCGAGGCGATAGTTTAAATCCTGCAAAAGGCGCAGAGCGTATTGCTATGGCAGTATCGAACGACATGAAAGAGTGGAAACGTTATGGCGATAAACCTTTAATCAATCATCATAAAGGAATTTCAGGAGATGCTTATATTCAGCGTATTAATGACACCTGGGTCATGTTCTATTTTGGTGCTTTTTGGACGGGGTGGAATCAAGGTGCATTTAACCGTTTTGCAGTTTCGAACGATTTAGTAAACTGGACAGACTGGAAAGGTGATGACTTGATTAAATCTTCTGAACCTTATGATGATATGTTTGCTCATAAATCATTCGTAGTAAAGCATGACGGAGTTGTATATCATTTTTACTGCGCCGTAAACAAAGCCGAACAAAGAGGAATTGCAGTAGCAACTTCGAAAGATTTAGGAAAAAGTAAGATGAGTTTTGTTGCACCGCCGGATAAGAAGAAATAACCAAATTTTGATAGTTTAATGAATAGAATCTGCGAAATCTGCAGAATCTGCGTGAAATAATAAATATTATATTCTCAAAATGAATAAATTTAAAATTCTATTTTTTTCCTTACTAACGACTTGTGTAATACAAGCCCAATTGGTGACGGGAGAACCAGCCGGAGTGCCGCGTGTTCCGCAAAAATACAGTGATGTGCCCTGGGAAAACCCATTGGTTACAAGCATTAACAGACAAGCGGCCAGAGCTACCGGATATTCATATAGTTCAGTTGTTGATGCTTTGGAAGGAAACAGAAATAAAAGCAGAATTAAAATACTGAATGGAGAATGGGATTTTAAATTCTCCAAAAACCTTCAGGAAGCGCCTCAGGATTTTTATAAAGAAGAGGTAAAGAACTGGGATAAAATCGAAGTGCCATCGAACTGGGAATTGAAAGGATACGGAATGGCGATTTACAAAAGTGCCGTGTATTCATTTCGTCCCGTAAATCCGCCTTTTGTTCCTAAAGACGATAATCCGATTGGATCGTACCAACGAAAATTTACCGTACCTGAAAATTGGGACGGGATGAACGTTACGCTTCATTTTGGGGGTGTGAGTTCTGCTTTTCAGGTTTGGATCAATGGCGATTTTCTGGGATATGGTCAGGATAGTTTCAATTCGTCTGAATTCAATATTACGCCTTACCTTAAAAAAGGCGAAAATATTTTATCCGTTCGTGTTTTTCGTTACAGCGACGGTTCTTATCTCGAAGATCAGGATCACTGGCGTTTAAGCGGCATTCAGCGTGAAGTTTATATCATGGCAGAGCCAAAGTTACGCATTCAGGATTTTTTTGTGCAAACGAAATTAGACAAACAATACAAGGATGCCGTTTTTCAATTGCGTCCGAGATTAGAGAATTTTACAGGCGATACCATCAAAAATCACACTTTTGAAGTACAATTATACGATCCTCAAAATAAACCTTTATTCGAAAAAGCATTAAGCAGAAAAGCAATCGACATTATCAGTGAAGTTTCGCCACGACTGGATAAAGTACGTTTTGGTTTTTTTCAGGAAACCATCAAAAATCCGTTAAAATGGAGTGCAGAGCAACCCAATTTATATACGTTGGTCATGACGCTAAAAAATCCTGACGGAAGTATTAGCGAGGTAAAAAGCTGCAAAGTCGGCTTCCGTTCGATCGAATTCTCAAAAGAAAATGGCAAAATGCTCATCAACGGAAAAGAAACGTATGTGTATGGCGTAAATCATCACGGTCATCATCCGGTTCGCGGAGAAGCAGTCAATCACCAGGATTTGGAAGAAGATGTAAAACTGATGAAAAAATTCAATTTCAATTTTGTACGTACCAGCCATTTTCCTGATGATCCTTATTTCTACGAGTTATGCGATAAATACGGATTGATGGTGATGGACGAAGCTAATTTGGAAACCCACGGATTAGGAGGTTTTTTGAGTAACGATCAGCAATGGACACATGCCTATTTAGAGCGCATGACCCGAATGGTCGAGCGTGACAAAAATCATGCGAGTATTGTAATGTGGAGTTTGGGTAATGAAGCAGGAAAAGGGCCGAACCATGCCGCAATGGCGGGTTGGACACACGATTATGATATCACACGTCCGGTGCATTACGAACCGGCGCAGGGAAATCCGAGATTAGACGGATATATTGATCCGCTGGATCCGCGTTATCCAAAAACAGTTGATCATTCACACCGATTTGAAAATCCTCAGGATGAACCTTATGTCGATATTGTAAGCCGTTTTTATCCGGGCGTTTTTACACCTAAATTTTTAGTCGATCAAAATAAAGATACAAGACCAATTCTTTTTGTAGAATATTCGCATTCTATGGGAAATTCAACCGGAAATTTAAAAGAATTATGGGATGAATTCCGTTCAACACCAAGAGTAATTGGAGGTTGTATCTGGGATTTAAAAGATCAGGGTTTGCTTAGAAAAGATCCTAAAACCGGTCAGGACTATTTGGGTTACGGAGGCGATTTTGGAGAGAAAAAACACGACGCCAATTTTAATATTAACGGACTGGTTGCTGCAGACGGCCGACCAAAAGCGGCAATGTACGAGAACAAATGGATTTATCAGCCTGCCGTTTCAACTTTAGATGCTGATTCTAAATTGAAAATCCATAACCGTCAGGTAGTTCAAAATTTGAGTGCTTTTATTCCAGTTATAAAAATTCTCGAAAACGGAAATATAATAAAGGAAGTAGTTTTGAAACCGATTGATATTCCAGCCGGAAGCGATTTTGTTTTAGATGTAAGCAAATACCTTCCGAAGATGAGACAAGATGCGGAGTACTTTCTAAATATCGAATTTCAACTTCAAAAAGATGAGTTTTGGGCATCTAAAGGTTATGCCGTTTCAACAGACCAATTTCTGTTGAAAAAGAAAGAAGCACTAAAAGTTTCTGTTGAAAATTCAAAAGGAGCTATGAAAGCTTTAGAAACAGATTCGGAATTTAAAATCAGTGGAAAAGGCTATCAGATAAGCATTAGCAAAACAAATGGTGCGCTAACTTCTTATAAATTGAATAATGAAGAACACGTTTTTGCACCATTACTGCCCAATTTTACAAGACCAATGACAGATAATGACCGAAAAGGCTGGAAGCCTAATAAAGTTTTAAAGCAATGGTATAATAATGTTCCAAAAGTGGTTACGACTAAAATGGCAATAGGAATTAATGAGGTGACCATTAGCAGTGACTACGAAGTGGTAAAAGACAGCGCTCAGGTCAGCGTAGTTTACACCATACAACCTGACGGTGTTGTGAAAGTTAATTATAATTTGAAGGCTTCGAATAAATTACCAAAGATTCCAAAAGTCGGAATGCAAATGGGCGTCCAAAGACAATTCGACCAAATTTCATGGTACGGAAAAGGCGAACTGGAAAATTATTCTGATCGTAGTTTCGGATTTACAGTAGGAAAATATTCCCTGCCTGTAAACCAATTTACAGAGCCGTATATAAAACCTCAGGAAAACGGAAACCGTACTGAAGTAAGATGGATGTCATTGACCAATCCATCAAAAAATAAAGGGCTCTTAGTTTTGACAGCCGACAAAGTTTTACAAATGAGCGCATGGCCCTATACTCAGGCCAATTTAAGTGAAGCCAAACACACTTTTGACTTAAAAGATCCCGGTTTCTTAACCTTAAATATTGATTTATTACAAATGGGCGTAGGAGGAAACGACAGTTGGTCGCCCGTTGCAAGACCAATCGAAAAATATGAAATTCCGTCTGGAGATTATGAATATAGTTTTTATTTGATGCCTTTCAGCGGTTCAAAAAATGAATTAGAAAACAGTTTGAAAAAATTTAAATATTAAATATTAAAAAATTAAACACATAGTTTGTCATCCTGACGAAGGAAGGACCACACAAATAGCTCGACAAAGAGTACAGATCTGGTATCAAACATAGCCCGAGGTTTCAACCTCGGGAAACGTATTGTGAAATCAAGTTACGACCAATGGTTGAATCCAGTGGCTATGTTTATAATGAAAAATTAAACCTGTCGGGTTTTTAAAATTGTCAGGATGACAAAAGAAAAACAAACAATAAAATGTTTCAAAAAAAGCACCTCTTTTTTATCCTTCTCCTTGCGAGTATAGTCTCCGCACAGGAACTCCATAAAAAAGAAAATACACCTTTTCAGCCCACTTTGGCGTCCTCAAAACCGTGGACCTATTGGTACTGGATGCAAAGCGCGTATTCTAAAGAAGGCATCACAGCCGATCTCGAAGCGATGAAAAGAGCCGGGATCGAAGGTGCTTATTTAATGACGATAAAAGGTCCGGCAAATCCACCGTTGCTTGATCCGCCAGTTTTGCAGTTGAGCAAAGAATTTTGGGATTTGGTGCGTTGGGCACTAATTGAAGCAGATCGCGTAGGCGTAAAAATAGGTTTTCATCCTGCAGATGGTTTTGCCGTTGCCGGAGGGCCGTGGATTAGGCCAGAAATGTCAATGCAAAAAGTAGTCTGGAAAGATACAATCGTTAGCGGAAACAACTTTAAAAACCTAAAATTAGCGGTTCCAAAACATTATAAAGATTATTATAAAGACATTGCGACGTTTGCAATTCCGGTACAGGAAAGCTTTATTACTTCGAATGCAAAACGTCCAAAAATAACATCAACCAATCCCGAATCTGATGCCACTATTTTAAGCGCATCAGAGAAAGAAGGATTATTTAGAATGCCGAAAAAAGGATGGATTCAATATGAATTTGAGGAACCGTTTTTGTGTAAATCCATTCAAATAGAAACCAAAGGAAATAACTATCAGGCACATCGTTTAATTGTTGAATACAGCAATGACGGCGTAAATTTTAAAAGTTTAGGAAGATTGACAACGCCACGTCACGGCTGGCAGGATGTCGATGCTTTTTATACCCACAGTATTGTTCCGACAAAAGCCAAATACTTCAGATTTGTTTACGATCCGGAAGGAACAGAGCCGGGGGCAGAAGATCTGGATCCGGCAAAATGGAACCAGGGCTTAAAAGTTGCTAAAATCTATTTGTCAAACGAACCTTTGATCGATAATTATCAGGGAAAATCGGGTGCGATTTGGCGTTTAAGCCCGCAAGTAACCGAAAAAGAAATCAGTTCAGTAGATTGTATTGATACTTCAAAAATGATCAATATTTCTAAGTTTGTGGATACAAATGGTGTTTTAAACTGGAAAGCTTTCGCGAAAGCGAATTGGAGAATTATCCGTTTTGGTCATACTTCTACAGGTCACGAAAATGCAACCGCGGGCGCCGGAAGAGGCTTAGAAGTAGACAAGTTTAATAAAGAAGCCATTCGTTTTCAACTCGATCACTGGTTTGGAGAAATGCTTCGTGTAGCTGGTCCTGAGTTGGCATCAAAAGTGGTTAAAATCCTGCACATGGACAGTTGGGAATGCGGAAGCCAGAACTGGTCACCTGTTTTTAGAAACGAATTCAAAACCAGAAGAGGCTACGATATTGTAGATTATCTGCCGGTTATGGCGGGAATTCCGGTAAAAGATATTCAGACCTCTGAGAAAGTTTTATATGATATTAGAAAAACAATTTCAGAATTGGTTGCGGATAATTTCTTTGGCACTTTAAGACAAATTGCAGATCATGCCCATGTAAAATTCAGTTCAGAAAATGTCGCACCAACCATGATGAGCGACGGACTTTTGCATTTTAAATATATCGATTATCCGAGTGGTGAGTTTTGGCTGAAAAGTCCAACGCATGACAAACCAAACGACATGTTAGATGCGATTTCTGGCGGACATATTTACGGAAAAGATATTATTCAGGCCGAGGCTTTTACGGCTTTAAAAATGGATTGGGACGAACATCCGGGAAATTTAAAAGTGGTTGCCGATAGGAATTATGCACTTGGAATTAACCGATTTTTCTATCACGTTTTTGTGCATAATCCGTGGCTGGACAGAAAACCCGGAATGACTCTGGACGGAATAGGAACCTATTTTCAAAGAGACCAGACATGGTGGGAACCCGGAAAAGCGTGGTTTGAATATTGCCAAAGAGTACAATTCCAGTTACAAAAAGGAAAACCGGTTATTGATCTGGCAGTTTTTATTGGTGAAGATTTGCCTTCTCGTTCTGTACTTCCGGATCGTTTGGTTTCTTTTATTCCGAATGTTTTTGGAGCAGCTAGAATTGAAAGCGAGTCAGTTCGTTTGAAAAATGAAGGACAACCGAGCGCTAAAATGCCAAAAGAAGTATCGTATTCTAAAAATTTAACCGATTTAGCCCAATGGACAAATGCGATGAATGGGTATCAATACGATTCATTCAATTCAGATGTTTTGATAAACCGTGCGAAATTCAAAGACGGAAAAATATCTTTTGGCGGCGGAATCGAATACGGCGCTATATTATTTCCGGGAAGTCATAAAATGGCACCAAACAAAATGCTTTCTTTGGCTTCCGCCGAAAAAATCCTGCAGTTAGCAAAAGACGGCGCAACGATTTTTGTAGATGAAAAGCCAAATGTACAGCCAGGTTTACAATCCAATGAAGATTTTAAAAAATGGCAGAATATCATCAATGAAATTTGGAGCAATTCAACTGCATCAAGCTGGAAGATTGGAAAAGGAACGATTATTAAATTACCGTATTTAGAAAAGGATTTTGCCTCAATTGGAATTACACAAGATGTTTATTTTCCGAAATTAAACAGAGCCGATTCTGAAACCATTGCCTGGGCGCATAGAAAATCTGATGTGGAAGACATTTACTTTATTTCGAATCAAAAACAGATAAAACGCTCGTTTGAAACTTCATTTAGAATTGGCGGAAAAATTCCGGTTTGGTACAATCCTGTAACCGATACAATTTCGGCTTTAGCCAATTGGAAAATGGAAAACGGCAGAACAATTGTAGAGATTAATTTGGATGCAAACGAATCTGGTTTTGTCATTTTTAAAGAAAACACAAAAGAAGTTCTGGCACAAGGGTATCCTAAAGGTTTAGAATTTGAAAACGTTCAGACCTTAGATGAAAATTGGGAATTGCAATTTGATCCGGAATACAAAGGTCCAAAAGAAATAGTAAAAATCAACAAATTGTTTGATTGGAGCACTTCTGAAAATGAACAAATTAAATATTATTCCGGAACTGCAGTTTATAAAAAAGATTTTGTCTGGAAAGGAAAAGAAACTGATAAAATCTGGATTGATTTAGGTGAAATTGCCAATATAGCCGAAATTAAAATCAACGGAAAAGATTGTGGCACGCTTTGGACTTTTCCTTATAAAACAAAGATTTCGCAAGCCTTGAAAAAAGGAAAAAACACAATCGAAATCAAGATCACCAATACATGGGCGAACCGTTTAATGGGCGATCAAAAATTACCGAAAGAACAAAGGTCAACGTGGACAAATGCGACTTATAGATTAGAAGGAGAACCGTTGTTAAAGGCGGGATTATTTGGGCCAGTTGTTTTACTGAAAGAAGAGAGTAAATAATATTTAGCCACAGATTAAAGGATTAAAGGGATTATTTATTTTCTAATCCTTTTAATCAGTGGCAAAAAAAAATATAAAAATGAAAAAATCAATTATTGCATTATTAACGATTTTAGCAAGTTTCCAAATCAATGCAAAAATCAAATTGCCGGCATTGTTTACAGATAATATGATGCTGCAGCAAAAGTCTAATGCACCTATTTGGGGCTGGGCAGAAAAGAACGCAAATGTTGTAATAAAAACTTCTTGGGATTCTAAAACCTATAAAGTAAAAGCGGACAATTCCGGAAAATGGAAAACAGAATTGCAAACACCATCATTCGGTGGACCGTTTACTATTGATGTTTCAGAAGGAAGCGAAAAAATAACAATTAAAAACGTTTTAATTGGCGAAGTCTGGCTTTGCTCCGGACAATCGAATATGGAAATGCCGTTAAAAGGATTTCCGGGTCAGCCGGTTAAAGACGGCAACGAAATCATCGTGCTTTCAAACAATAAAAACATACGATTAATTACGATTCCGCGCGCTACCGTTTTGCAACCTTTACAGGATTTTGAGGGAAAATGGGAAGTCGCATCGCCAAAATCAACCTCAAATTTTAGCGCAACGGCCTGGTATTTTGGTTCGCTTTTGCAGGAAGTTTTAGATGTTCCGGTTGGACTGATTCATGTTTCGTACGGGGGATCAAGCATGGAAGCGTGGATGAATCAGGAAATGCTGAAAGATTTTGCAAGTGCTAAAATTCCGACGACAAAAGAAGAACTGGCAAAAGATCCCAATCGCGTGCCGACGACTTTATTTAATGGAATGCTTTCGCCTGTAATTGGTTACGGAATCAAAGGCTGTATCTGGTATCAGGGAGAATCAAATTACGAAAGAGCTTCTGAATATACCGCTTTAATGAAAAAAATGGTCAGCAGTTGGAGAACGTTATGGAAACAAGGAGATTTTCCTTTTTATTTCGCCCAAATTGCGCCTTTTAATTATGCATCATTTCATCCGAAAGATTATCAGGAAAAATACAATTCGGCTTATTTGAGAGAAGCGCAGTTTAAGGCTTCAAAGGAAATTCCGAATTCCGGAATGGCAGTCTTAATGGATGTTGGCGAAGAAAATAACATTCATCCGATGGACAAGGAAAAAGGCGGAAATCGATTAGCTTTTCAGGCTTTGGCAAAAACATACGGAATTGAAGGTTTCGAATTCGAAAGTCCAAAATACAAAGCAATGGAAATAAAAGACGGTTCCGTAACGGTTTCTTTTGATGATGTTGCCAACGGAATCACTTCTTACGATAAAGAAGTTTTAGGTTTTGAATTGGCTGGAGAAGACAAAGTTTTTTATCCAGCAAAAACAATTGTCCGCAGAAAATCAGTGCTTTTGACTTCTGATAAAGTGAAGAAACCAGTGGCTGTTCGCTATTTGTGGAAAGATTTTGCAAAAGCAGAATTGTTTAGTGCGGGAGGTTTGCCAGTTTCGTCTTTTAGGACAGATGAATGGTAATTCGTTCACGCTCCTGCAATCCCGAAGCTTCGGGACAAAACCTTGTAGGTATTTAAATGACGATCTAACTTTAAAATCAGATACCTGCAATCCCGAAGCTTCGGGATTGCAGGAAAACATAAAAAATGAAAAACAAAATTTACATATTCTTTTTCTTCATTACGCTTTTCGCGAAAGCGCAAATTCCTGTGCTTGATAATTACAATCAGGTTTGGAAAACCCAGGGCCAAAATTCATCAGAATCTATGCCCTTAGGAGGCGGTGATATTGGTATGAATGTCTGGGTAGAAAATGGCGATTTGTATTTTTATTTTTCGCGAAGCGGGACTTTTGACGAACACAATACTTTATTGAAATTAGGGCGTGTAAAAGTAACCTTAACGCCAAACCCATTTGCAGGGGCAGCAGGTTTTCATCAGGAATTAAAATTAAAAGACGGTTATATTATAATTGGGCAGAATGACACAAAAATCAAACTTTGGGTTGATGTTTATAAACCGATTATTCATTTAGATTTAGAAAGTAAGAATGCCTTGAAAATGACGGCTTCGTACGAAAACTGGCGTTATAAAAACCGGGATTCAAAAGGAAAAGCAAATAATGCCAATTCGTATAAATGGTCACCTCAGGGAGAAATTATTACCTATAAAGATTCAATTTCATTTGAAAATAGCGGTATTAAATTCTATCACAGAAACAGGGAAAATACCGTTTTTGATGTGGCGGTGAAACAGCAGAAAATGGAATCGGTTAAAGACCAAATGCTAAACCCGATTGCCAATTTGACTTTTGGCGGATTTATGACAGGTGATAATTTAAAACCAGACGGAACATATTTAGGAAAATACCAGTCGACAGATTTTAAAGGGTTTAATTTATCAAGTATAAAACCGTCTAAAAAACATTCATTACAGCTTTATTTAAATACCAGTCAATCCGATTTAAGTAATTGGAATAGTGCATTAAAAAGTCAAATTTCATCAAACAAAAAGACTTCAAAACAAGCAGAAAAAAACACGATAAAATGGTGGAATAATTTCTGGGATCGCAGTTTTGTTTTTACACAAAAAAATCAATCGATTGAGAAGGATTCAGTGTATCAAATCGGACAGAATTATCAGCTATTCCGCTATATGTTAGGTTGTAACGCTTACGGCAAATATCCAACCAAATTCAATGGCGGACTTTTTACGGTTGATCCCGTTTTCACCAATCCCGATTTAGATTTTACACCCGATTTCAGAAATTGGGGCGGCGGAACAATGACGGCTCAAAACCAGCGGCTGGTTTATTTTCCTATGGTAAAAAGCGGTGATTTTGATATGATGAAATCGCAGCTCGATTATTATTTGAGTTTACAAAAAAATGCCGAATTAAGAAGCAAAGTATATTGGAACCATAACGGCGCTTCGTTTACGGAACAATTAGAAAATTTCGGACTGCCAAATCCGGCCGAATACGAATGGAAACGTCCAGCAGATTATGATCCGGGTATGGAATATAACGCCTGGCTCGAGTATGAATGGGATACGGTTTTTGAATTCTGCCAAATGATGTTGCAGCAAAAAGAATATGCAGGCGAAGACATTCAGAAATACAATTCATTCATTATAAGCTGTCTTCGTTTTTTTGATGAACATTATCAATATCTGGCGAAACAACGAGGAAGAAAAGCCTTAGACGGAAATGGGAAATTAGTTTTATATCCGGGTTCTGGCGCTGAAACTTACAAAATGGCGTATAATGCCAATAGTACGATTTCAGCCTTGCAAATAATTACGGCTAATCTTTTAAACCTTTCTGAAAAAGAATTATCAAAAGATGAGCAGGAATATCTCAAAGGTTTTCAAAAGAGAATTCCGCCTTTGAATTTCGGACAAATCGAAAATCATAAAGTTCTGGTTCCGGCGAAATCCTGGGAAAGAGTCAATAATTCTGAAGTGCCTCAATTGTATCCCGTTTATCCGTGGGGTATTTATGGTATTGGAAAACCAGATTTAGAAACGGCTTTGAATACGTGGAAGTACGATCCGGATGCCTTAAAATTCAGAAGTCATATAGGCTGGAAACAAGATAATATTTTTGCAACAAGATTAGGTTTAACCAAAGAAGCTGCGAAATATAATACAATGAAAATGGCAAATTCAGAGCGACGTTTCCCTGCCTTTTGGGGACCGGGTTTTGACTGGGTTCCAGATCATAATTGGGGCGGTGCAGGAATGATTGGCATGCAGGAAATGCTTTTGCAGGAAAGTGACGGAAAAATGTATCTTTTTCCGGCCTGGCCAAAAGAATGGAACGTTCATTTTAAATTACATGCCAAACAAAATACAACCATTGAAGCTGAATTGCTCAACGGAGAATTGAAAGTTTTAAAGGTAATTCCGGAAGAAAGAAAAAAAGACATTATAAATCTGTTAGGAAAATCTGAAACAGAAAAAACGAAATTAAATTAGATAAAAATGATCAAGAAATTAATGGGTTCTTTGACTCTTGCAATGCTTTTAACGGCAAATGCACAAGCGCAGAATACAGATAAACAAATTGTAAAAGTAGACTTTGATTTTTTTCAAAGAAGAGTAGAAGAAGTTCACGATCCGGGTTATGATTCGTGGGTGATTAACGAAGGAAAAGAAGATGCTAAATCTTTCAATAATTTGTCATTTAAACTAAAAGGAAACTTTACATCCAAATGGTATAAGGTTGGAATGAGCGCTCCGCATTATAACAGATTAGGAAGTGACGGTTTGGTTACAGCTGAAAACTTAGAGTTGAAAATCAGCGGATTGAAAGCGGGTAAACACACTCTTTTGACTTTTCATAATGCTTTTGATGTGATTACAGGAAAAACTTTTTCTCCAATAAAAATCTACGTAAACGGCAAGCTTCAGCAAACCGTAAACGCAAGTCAGAGAGCAAATGCTAAAGTGGATGCGACAATGGCTTATATTGCATTTAATGCCGAAAAAGGAAAAGACGTGATCGTTCGTTTTGAAATGGATTCGACTTCAAATCAAGATGTTATCAAACAAATTGTGATTAATGGTTTTGAAATTGATACGCCAAACTTAATGAATCAGTCGCGTACACCGGAACCCAAAAATCGTGACGAACATGTTGAAGTATCTAAAAACTTAATCTTAAAATGGGATGCTCCAAAAAGTGTTACATCTCATAAATTATATTTTGGTGAAGACAAAAATGCTGTAGAAAATGCAACGGAGTCCTCAAAAGAATTTAAAGGAAAACTGACGGATAATTCTTTTTCAGTTTCTGATTTATACAGCGGTACAACGTATTACTGGAGAGTTGACGAAGTGGATGCAAAAGGTGAAGTAACTTTAGGAAACGTTTGGTCGTTTAAACCAGCACAATTGGCTTTTCCGGGAGCAGAAGGTTACGGACGTTATGCCGTAGGAGGTCGTGGCGGAAAAGTGATTGAAGTAACGAATTTGAATGATGACGGACCAGGAAGTTTACGTGATGCAATCAATCAGGAAATTGGACCAAGAACAATTGTTTTTAATGTTTCCGGAAATATAAAACTGGCTTCGAGATTAGTGGTAAATCAGCCTTATATTACTGTTGCGGGACAAACTGCGCCGGGCGAAGGAATCACGATTAGCAGAGCGCCAATTGGCTTGACTGGAAATGATGGTGTTATACGATTTTTGAAAGTTAGAATTGGCGGCGGAAGAACTTTTGACGGAATGGGATTAACAGGTGCAGATTACAGTATTATTGATCATTGCTCTATAAGCTGGACGATCGACGAATCGTTTAGTTCCCGTAGTGCCCATCATATTACATTGCAAAGAACTTTAATTTCTGAAGCTTTGAACGTGGCGGGTCATGGTAAATACGAAGCAGGAAAAATGCACGGTTATGCGGCGACAATTGGCGGTGATATTGGTAGTTTTCATCATAATTTATTGGCACACAACTACGGCAGAAACTGGAGTATTGGCGGCGGTTTAAGCGGTGACGGATTTTATACAGGAAGATTGGATATTACCAATAATGTGGTGTACAATTGGGGAAAAAGAACAACTGACGGAGGAGCAAATGAAGTGAATTTTGTAAACAATTATTACAAACCGGGAGCTTCTACTGCGATTTTTGTAGCATTAAATGCACAGCATGAAGGAGTAGGAAAAGGAATGCAACGTTATTATTTTGACGGAAATGTAATGCCGGGTTATTTTGATGAGAAATCTCAGGATAAAGGACGGAAATTTACTACCACAAATAAAGAAAAAGTAGACTATGAAACTTTTGTAGACAAACCCTTTTTTCCGTCTTATGTAGCAACACAATCAGCGACAGCGGCTTATAAAAATGTACTTTCAGATGTTGGCGCCAATCAGCCGTTTTTTGATCAGCATGATAACCGAATTGTCGATGAAACTTTAAAAGGAACTTTTACTTACAAAGGAAGCAAAAGTGGTTTGGCAGGTATTATCGACAATGAAGAAGATGCTGGCGGATGGCCAAATTTTGCCTCTGAAACTCGCCCCGCAGATTGGGACACCGATCACGACGGATTGCCAAACTGGTGGGAAAAAGCATTCAGTTTAAACGAAAATTCAAAAGCCGGAGATTTCTCTGATGCGAATCAGGATACTGACAAAGATGGATTTACACAATTGGATAGTTATTTAGACTGGATGGCGCAGCCTCATTATTTTGTGAATTCTGGAGATAAAAAAGTTTTAAATGCAACTGATTTTTTCAAAGGATATGAAAATAAACCAGTTTACACGTTCTCTGATCTTAAAAACGGAAAAGTGGTTTTACAAGGAAAAGAAATTCAGTTTACAGCTATTGAAAAAGGACTTGCTTCTTTCATTCTAACCGTAAAAGATGCCGACGGAGATTCAATGAACAGAACAATAAATTTCTTTGTCAAATAAAGTATTTCACGCAGATGCAGCAGATTTAGGCAGATTAACGCAGATTTCATTTAGAAATAAAGTCAAAAAGCTTAAATCTGCTCAAATTTGCAAGATCTGCGTGAAAAAATTAACCCCGCAGATTTGACATAAAGAAGATAAAAAGAAATCCGTTTTAATCCGCGTTTTGCTTTAGCAATCCGTATCATCCGCCTTCCAATAATTCACAACAAAATGATCAAAATGAAAAAGAACATCATCATATCATCTTTATTCCTTTCAACAGTAATTTTTGCGCAGAATAAAGGTTTAGTTGCCAATTCAGAAAGTCCCTATTCTAAATTGCAGAGCGTTGGCCTGCAAGATGTAAAATGGACAAACGGTTTTTGGAAAGAACAATTTGATGTTGAAACCAAAAACACACTGCCGTATATGTGGGATTTGTATCATAACGATGAGATTTCGCATGCCTATAAAAATTTTGAAATTGCAGCCGGAGAAAGTAAAGGAACTTTTAAAGGGCCTTCATTTCATGACGGTGATTTCTATAAGATTTTTGAAGGAATGGCAGCAACGTATGCCGTTACAAAAGACAAAAAACTAGATCAGGAAATGGATAAAGCCATTGCGCTTTTCGCGAAAGTGCAGCGCAAAGACGGCTACATTCACACACCGGTTTTAATTGACGAACGCTGGGGAACTTTAGGCCCGGAGGAAGTTAAAAAACAATTGGGTTTTGAGAAATACAATATGGGACATTTAATGACTGCAGCCTGCATTCATTATCGTGCGACCGGAAAAACGAACTTTTTGAATATTGCAAAAGGTGTTGCCGATTTTTTATATGATTTTTACAAAAAAGCTTCTCCCGAATTGGCCAGAAATGCGATTTGCCCATCGCATTATATGGGAATTGTTGAAATGTATCGAACAACCAAAAATCCGAAGTATCTGGAATTGGCCAATAACCTAATTGACATTCGCGGAACCACAAATGATGGAACCGATGACAATCAGGACAGGATTCCGTTTAGGAAGCAAACGACTGCAATGGGGCATGCCGTGAGAGCAAATTACCTGTATGCCGGAGTTGCCGATTTATATGCAGAAACCGGAGAGAAAAAATTACTGGATAATCTGGAATCGATTTGGGATGATGTAACCTACCGAAAAATGTACATAACAGGAGCTTGCGGTTCTTTGTACGATGGGGTTTCACCAGACGGAACTTCGTATAATCCGACAGAGGTACAAAAAATTCATCAGGCTTACGGAAGACCTTTTCAATTACCAAATGCAACGGCTCATACCGAAACCTGCGCCAATATTGGAAACGTTTTATGGAACTGGAGAATGCTCCAAATTACAGGCGATGCCAAATATGCCGATATTGTTGAGTTGGCTTTGTACAACAGCGTGCTTTCTGGAATGGATTTAGAAGGAGAAAAATTTCTTTACAACAATCCGCTGAATGTTTCTAACGATCTGCCGTTTCAACAGCGTTGGGGTAATGAACGCGAAGGCTATATTGCCCTGTCAAATTGCTGTGCGCCAAACGCAACCAGAACCGTTGCCGAAGTTGGAAATTATGCTTACAATCTTTCCAAAGAAGGTTTGTATGTCAATTTATACGGAAGTAATCAATTGAAAACAAAATCTTTAAACGGAGAAGAAATCGAAATTGAGCAGCAAACCAATTATCCTTGGGACGGAAAAATAACTTTAAAAATTATAAAAGCGCCCAAAGATTTACAAAACTTCTTTTTGAGAATTCCGGGTTGGAGTCAGAATGCTTCCGTAGCGGTTAATAATTCAAAAATTAATGATCAAATTACTTCTGGAACGTATTTAAAATTGAATCAAAAATGGAAAAAAGGCGATATTATTGAATTGAATCTTCCTATGCCGGTAGAATTAATGCAGGCCAATCCGTTAGTAGAGGAAGTTAAAAATCAGGTTGCTGTAAAAAGAGGACCTTTGGTGTATTGTTTAGAATCAGATCAGCTTCCGGCAAATACCAGTGTAAACGATGTTATTTTAAATTTAAACTCCAATTTCAAAACTGATTTTACTGAATTAAAAAATAGAAAATTTGTTACGATCGAAGCCAGTTCGACAATTGCGGGTGATAATTCCTGGAAGAAAACCTTATATAAACCTCTTTCCTCCAAAGGTGCGACTTCAGTTCCGGTAAAATTGATTCCATATTTTGCGTGGGGAAATAAAGGAAAAGGAGAAATGACGGTTTGGATGTCGCATTGAGTTGAGGTTAATGTTGTTAGATCAATGGATTTTAGGGTTTTAAAATAATTCATTGGTCAGAATTTACCTTTTAAAAGATTTTTTTTTAATATTCAATTTGTAAAAATTATATAACTATCCTTCGAAGTATTTGTAAGTTTTTTATTTTGAAAAAACCGTTGTTTTTAACTTGCTTAAAACTTAAAAATATAAAATACTACCACAACCTAATAAATTCTATATCAGGGGTCAACTTCTAAATTTTGAAAAATAAACAGCTTAAAGGAAGTTTTGTTTTGTTTTTTGTTGTTTTATGTTTTAAAGAGCTTAAAAATTTAACAAAAACTCAAAGCAACTCTTTCTTTTTTTTGTTTCGTGTATTTTTTCTTTCCTATTTTTATTAATATAATTTTTTTAGTTGTTTTTTTTTGAGATTATACGATTCATACAGGATAGAACAGGACGGTTGTAATGTAGCGTCGTTATATTTTTGGAATACAAAAAATAAATGTGTTTTTGACATTTAAACAAATACTTTAAGATTTATTTAAATATTTTTTATCTTGATAGACCCATAATTTTTTCATGACTAAACTAACAATCTAATAACCTAACCAAAAAAAACAATTTATGAAACAAGCACTTATAAAAAGATGTAGTTTTCTTTTGTTTACACTGATGAGTGTATTGAGTTATGCTCAAAACTCAGAACATGTAATAGTAACAGGAACAGTTACTGATAACTCAGGACTGTTGATTCCTGGAGTTAACGTGACTGAAAAATCTACAAAGAATACTGTAACTACAGATTACAGTGGAAAGTACAAAATTAAGGTAAAGAGCGGAGCAACATTGGTTTTCTCTTTTATCGGAATGAAAAAAGTCGAGTTGCCATTAAACGGACGTGTTATTGTTAATACGAGCATGCAGGATGATTCTAATCAATTAGAAAACATTGTAGTGGTTGGTTATGGTACTCAGAGAAAAAAGGAACTTACGGGTGCTATTGCTACAATAAACACGGACAATCTTATTGATTTGCCAGTAACAAACCTTTCTGATGCTTTGAAAGGATTAGTTCCGGGTGTTTCTGTTACAAGTGGATCAGGCCGTCCCGGAGAGGCTGGAAGTATTCAGATTCGTCAGACTTTCGGATTTTCCAAGGATGGAAACTTTACAATACCGTTGGTAATTATTGACGATATGATACAGGTTGACCCTGCGAATGGTAAACCAACACTGGAACAGTTCAACAGATTAGATCCATCTGAAATTGAAAGTATGACTGTTCTAAAAGATGGTTCTGCGGCTATTTATGGTGCCCGTGCATCTCAAGGTGCAATTGTTATAAAAACAAAACGTGGTAAAGCTGGTAAGGCAAAATTCAATTACAACAGTCAGTTTGCTGTAAATGATGCGGTTAGCCATAGTAAAGTATTAAATGCTTATGAGTTTGGAGTTTTTAGTAATAGATATTTCACTTCTCAAAACCCTACTATTGAAACGTTTAAATTGTATTCTCCGGCTGAACTGGAAGAAATGAAAAATTTAGATTATAATTGGTTAGAGGAAGCCTGGAGACCAGCAATTCAACAAAAACACACTTTTTCTGTTAGTGGCGGTAGTGAAGACGTTACTTATTTTGCAGGAGCTACTTATTTTACTCAGGATGCGAATCTGGGATATCAAAAATATGACAAATGGAATTTCCGTACAGGAATAAACGCTAAAATTGCAAAAGGATTAGATTTTTCTGCTTCGATTTCAGGTAATGCCGGAACTGTTGATAAATCTTTTACTAAAGCGTCAGCTAATATTAGTGATGGTAGTTACGCATCTGCTTCGGGTGGAGAACAGGCTGATTATGGATTTTTACTTCACATGCCACAGCATGTTCCGTGGCAGACAGTTGTTGATGGAAAACAATATTATGTATCGCCATTTCCTAACTCAAATAAAAATTTCCAAAGCGCTAATGCTAATAACAATATTGCCGGATGGAATTATTTTGCGAACCTAAATAATGGTTCACACCAGATTACAGAAGATAATTCATATAATGTTAATGCTTCTTTGAATTATAAGATACAAGCTGTTAAAGGTTTATCTTTCAAAGTTAACTATGCAAGAACTCAAAGTTCAAGCTATACAGAACAGATTCAATTACCTTACGATCTGGCAAGAATCAGAAACTATGAGTTGTTAGGCAATCACCTTGCAAGTGCAGCCAATCCTACTTTTTATAATGCCACAACAAATCCTGATGGTGATTATATTTTGGATACAAACGTAAGAAATTCAAGAGTTTATTATAATAATACTGATAGTAAAAGTACTCAAGGAGACTTTTTAATTAACTATGACAGAACTTTTGGAGATCATCAGATTGGAGCAATGGTTGGTGGTGAAGCTTCAGAAGTTTATAATACATTTACGCGTTTAGCTTTCGAACAAACGGGTAAAGATTATTTAGGAGATTACCGTACAGCGGGGACATTAAGCCAGTCAAATAGCCAGGCAACAAAGGTTGAAGGAGGAACATTATCTTACTTTGGACGTTTCAATTATAACTATAAACAAAAATATTTATTCCAGTTTCTTTTCCGTAGTGATGCTTCTACGAAATTCGCACCTGAAAATTATTGGGGATATTTCCCATCACTTCAATTGGGTTGGGTAGTTTCTAAAGAAGAATGGTTTGAAAAAAATGTACCATGGGTTGATTTCTTTAAAATTCGTTACTCTATCGGTAAAACAGGAAAAGACAATATACAACCATGGAGATGGTCTCAGTTTTATGATGTTATTGTTGATAAAGGTTTTCAATTTGGGTCTAATGGAGGAACCAATGGTATAGGTTTAACACCTAGAGTAACTCCTAACAGAGGTGTAACATGGGACACTACAGTAAAAAATAACTTAGGTTTTGATTTGAATGTTTTAAAGAACAGACTGAATATTACTGCAGATTTCTATTATGATAAATCAACAAGCATATTAACAGATATGAGTAGTGCTACAGGCGTACCAATTTCTGTTGGAGGTGCATTTGCAGAACAAAACTATGGTGCAATTGATGCATGGGGATCAGAGTTTAGTATCTCATGGAGTGATAAAATAAAAAGCGACGTTAGCTATGATGTGGGAATTAATTTTAGCTTTAACAATAATGAAGTAAAAAAATATCCTGATCAGGGTAATGTACTTCCGTCTAATAATGCAACAAGAGTAGGAAATTCTATTGGTTTCAATCCGGTTTGGGGATTCAAAGTATGGAAAGGGACATCTACTGGTGACGGTATTCTTCGTACAGATGAAGATATTGCCAACTATTGGGCTTATTTAACAGAGCGTGCAACTGAAGTTGGCGGTACGCCAAAGTATTTTGATATCAATTCTGCTTCAGGAATAAGAAAAGGTTCATTGGCCTATCAGGATGTTGCAGGACAACTTAACCCTGATGGAACTTTAGCACCCGCAGATGGTCAGATCGCAAAAGATAATGATTACGTGAAATTGGCAAATAGCAGCAGAACTTACGGGTTTACTACAAACTTAGGATTTAAAGCCAAAGGGTTTTATCTAAGAACTCAAATTGCAACTTCATGGGGAGGAACTAACTTCGTTGATTTAGTAAACCAAGGAACATCATCGACTCACAATATGTGGTCTCGTGAAAGTTTCTGGAGTGATATGTATTCTGAGGATAACCCAAATGGTAAATATCCTAACGTAGCGCAATGGACCTATATGTCAAGCCCTTCAGATTTCTGGGAAATAAATACTTTCCGTTGTTTTGTTAGAAACTTAAGTGTTGGATATGAAATTCCTAAAAAGGTTTTCAAAGATACTAAGATATCAGGCATAACTTTAGGAGTTACCGGGAATAACCTTTGGGATTTATACAATCCTTATCCGGATCATTACCGTAACATGTATGATAATTCTTCTGTAAATTATCCTACACTTAGAACATGGTCGCTTAATTTTAACGTATCATTCTAATTTAAATTAAAAGTAATTATGAAAACACCATTTAAATATATAACATTATCGCTTTTGATGGCATTAGGTACTTCATGCAGTGATGATTTTTTAGAAGATAAGAAGAGTATTGGTTTGTATGATGATACGTTTTACCAAACTCAGGAACGTGCGCAGGCCTATGTAGATAACCAGTACTATGATTTTTTTAGTGCATATAAATCTCCTATATCAACTGTAGTCGGATCATTTACTGATACCAATTCCAGATTAACAGAAGAGCTTGGAGGCACACAGGATTATATCAATCCAAACAAAACCTTAATTAATGCTGCAGAAGCGAGTACCTATTATGGTGCTAAACTTACAACCAGTATTAATAATCATCCTTACAACAGAATTAGAGAATGTAATGCTTTTCTGGAAGAGATTGATGTAAAAGGTTCTAATCTGGATAAAACATTTCGCGACCGTGCAAAAGGACAGATGTATTATCTGAGAGCTATACAATATTTTGATTTAATGCGTACCTATGGCGGAGTTCCTATTGTAACTACGTACCAGAATGCATCAGCAGACGATCCAACTATTCAGTTGCCAAGAGCAAAAGTTTCTGAAGTTGTTGCTCAGATAGTAAAAGATTTAGATCTGGCAGCTTCTTTATTACCAGGAAGATGGGATACTGAATACGGTCGTTTTACAAGAGGAGCAGCTTTAGCTCAAAAATCAAGAGTTTTACTAACTTTTGCAAGTCCGTTGTTTAATAAAAACTGGGATGGTGCTAATGACCGCTGGGACGCAGCTTTGAAAGCCGGACTGGAAGCAGAGGCTCAATTGACACAAGACGGATATGGATTGTATGGCAATTCAATCAAACAATGGGAGTCAATGTTTCTAATAGATAATGCATTTTGCTCAGAAGCGATAACTGTTCAGCTTTGTGGATCAGGTGTAACACCTAATGTAACAAATAATTCATGGGAGAGAGGAATTCGTCTGCCTAGTTTAGGTGGAAATGGAGGAATCTCTGCTCCTAAAGAAATGATTGATTTGTTCCCTATGAAAAATGGTTTAAGACCAACAGCAGCAAATGGATATAATGATTTCACTTTTTTTGTTGACAGAGACCCTAGGTTTTACAGAACATTTGCTTTTTCTGGAGTAAAATGGGGATATAAAGAAACTCCAAATGCTGTTCTATGGGCTTATCGTTGGGTAGATGGCAGTAACAAAGCAGGTTTCTCTGAATCAAATAATTCAATTTCAAGCCCGGCATTTGTTAGAAAAATGAGTAATACAGCGGCAAGTAAAGAAACTAACTTCCAATATTCAGGAACTGATATTATGGAATATCGTTATGCTGAATTATTGTTAAACATTGCAGAATGTTATGCAGCATTGGGTCAGACAAATAATGCTGTAGCTTATTTAGGAAGAATTAGAAGCCGTGTTGGTATTCCTTCTGCAAATAATTACGGAATAGGTACTCTGACAGATAAATATGCAGCAATTGAAGCAGTTTTATATGAGCGCAGAGTAGAATTAGCTTACGAAGGAAAACGTTTCTGGGACGTTCAGAGATGGATGTTGTATGATAACGCAGTGCTTCCTGGACTTAGTGGGGGGACTGTTACTAAGTTAGGTTTGACCCCAATTAATGGAACAAAACGTACAGGAAACTTTTTACAATACAAAAATACAGCAGCATCATCAACTACTGATCCTTTAACTGCTGCTCGTGCCGGTATTGTAGTAGATCCGGACGCAGCTAATTTTGATGCACAGCTAACAGCCTTAGCAGCGTTTTATAATACCAACTTTACCCGTACCGCATTAGTTACGCCTATGGATAGCTTTAATGGTGCAGCTGTTAATATTAAATTTAATCCTAATTATTATATTAATGGGCTTCATACAACCCCATTGACTCAAAACCCATGGTTATTACAAACTATAGGCTGGAATGATAATTTTGGAGGAACCGGAACTTTCAATTATCAAGAATAAAAATATATCAAATGAATTAGTATAGAAACTTTTCACCTGTATTCGTAAAAAGATACAGGTGATTTGTTTAAAAAGAATTACCATAATTACAAATTAACATGAAAAATTCTGCATTATTTATTGCAACGCTGCTTTTTTTTGGAAGTGTCAAGTGTTTTGCCCAATATCCAAAAATCAGTCCTGAAGTTCAGGCACAATCCAAAGTTATTATGGATGCAGCTGAAAAACGTTCTGATGAGGCCTGGGAAAAAGCTCTTGTGATTATCGAGGAAGAAGCTAAACACGGCAAACCTTTTATTCCGTGGGCATCAAGACCAAATGATTTACCACAGGCAGATATTCCTGCTTTCCCGGGTGCGGAAGGTGGTGGAATGTACACTTTTGGTGGTCGTGGCGGAAATATCTATACCGTTACAAGTCTTGAAGACAGCGGCCCGGGAACTTTACGTGAAGCGTGCGAAAAAGGTGGAGCCAGAATTATTGTTTTCAATGTTTCAGGAATTATCAGAATCAAAAGTCCATTGATTATTCGCGCACCTTATATTACTATTGCGGGGCAAACTGCTCCCGGAGATGGTATTTGCGTGGCGGGAGAATCGGTTTGGATTAATACACATGACGTAGTAATCAGACATATGCGTTTTCGCAGAGGAGAAACTTTTGTGGGCCGTCGTGATGATGCAATTGGAGGAAATCCTGTTGGAAATATCATGATCGACCACGTTTCTGCAACTTGGGGATTAGACGAAAACATGTCTATGTACAGACATATGTATAACCCTGGAGCAGGTTATCCGGATATAAAAGTAGGAACAGTAAATATTACTATCCAAAATAGCTTATTTGGAGAAGCATTAGATACGTACAACCACGCTTTCGGAAGTACTTTAGGTGGAGAAAATTGCGCTTTTATTAGAAATATGTGGGCAAATAATGCTGGTAGAAACCCTTCAATTGGGTGGAACGGTATTTTCAATTTTGCTAACAACGTAGTTTTTAACTGGTACAACAGATCTACAGATGGTGGTGATTATACAGCCAACTACAATATAATGAACAACTATTACAAACCAGGACCGGTTACAGATCTTACTCAGCCAATTAGTTACAGAATTTTAAAACCGGAATCAGGAAGAAGCAAATTGCCTTATATGGTTTTTGGAAGAGCTTTCGTAAACGGAAATATTGTGGCGAACAATGATAAAGTAACCAAAGACAACTGGGATGGAGGTATTCAGCTAGAGAATAAAAAAGGCGAATTAATGGCTTATGATGAAGCAAAAGAATACTTCGCTAAAATGAAAGCAGACAAACCCTTTCCAATGCCTTGGTTCCGCCCATTCATGAAAGCAGATGAAGCCTATGAATATGTATTGAAAAACGTAGGTGCAACTTTACCAATTAGAGATAAAGTAGACGAAAGAATCGTAAGAACAGTAAAAACAGGAGTGCCTGAATATGCAAAAGGATTAGAGAAAAAAGAATTTTACCAATTCGAACACAGACGTTTACCAATGGACTCTTATAAAAAAGGAATCATTACAGATATTTCTCAAGTAGGAGGATACCCGGAATACAAAGGAAAACCGTATGTTGATACAGACAAAGACGGAATTCCGGATGCATGGGAGAAAAAATACGGATTAAATCCAAATGACCCATCTGATGCAAAAGGAGATTTAAACGGAGATGGTTATTCTAATATCGAAGATTACATCAACGGTTTAAATCCGGCAATCAAAGTAGACTGGAAAGATTTGGCTAATAATAAAGAAACTTTGGTTAAACCTTTATTAGATTTAAAATAAGGAATAATTTTTGAAAACATTCTTGTTGATTTTCAGATGAATAAGAATGTTTTCAACTAAAAATAAAGATGATGTCATTAAAAAAAATAAGTATCAGTTTTTTAGCGTTGGTTTTTTCATTTTCTGCCATGAACGCCCAACAGCATCTGGATCCGGAATATGTTAAAGTAACCAACGAAAGAGCAGCAAAAATCGTTACCAAATTAGAGTTGAAAAACGCTGAAAAAGAAAAAGCAGTTTCAGACATTATTGCGCAGCAATTTAGAGATTTAAGCGAAATTCACGATGGAAGAGATGCTGAAATCAAAAAAATAAAAGACGACAGCAGCTTAGCAAAAGAAAAACAAAACGAAAAAATTGACAAACTGAAAGCAAAAGCAGATGAGTCAATTGCAAAATTGCATAAATCTTACCTTAAAAAATTAGGTAAAGAATTATCAGAAGATAAAATTACGGAGGTAAAAGACGGAATGACTTACGGTGTATTGCCAATAACAGTTGCAGGCTACAATGACATGCTTCCTAATTTAACCGCAGAACAAAAAGATTATATCTACAAAGCTTTAGTAGAAGCCAGAGAACATGCCATGGACGGTGGTTCCTCAAAAGAAAAACACGGCTGGTTTGGTAAATACAAAGGAAGAATCAACAATTATTTATCAAAACAGGGTTACGATCTAAACAAAGAAAGTAAAGACTGGCACGAACGTGTTGAGCAAAGAGAGAAAGCTAAAGCTAATAATAAATAGTCCCGAGTCCTTAGAGATAAGTCTGTATTGAAGAAGTAAGATTCAAATACTAAAGACTAATCACCAAGTCTACTAACTACTAATTACTAAGAACGACACTAACACATGCAAAATATTTTCCCCAACCGAACTTTAAAAAGAACATTACTGGCATTTTCATTTTGTTCTTTCTTTTCATCGGCCTATGCCCAATATCCCGTAATTCCAAAACCAGTTCAGGAAAAAGCCGATGCAGTTTTGGCTGACGAAGAAAAAAGATTAGCCGAAATCTGGAATGCGAATTACAGTACCATTCTGGCTGAAGCCAAACAAGGAAAACCGTATTTACCCTGGGCATCTTACCCAAAAGATTTTGTTCAGGCAGATATTCCTGCTTTTCCTGGAGCTGAAGGTGGCGGAGCGTTTACACAAGGTGGCCGTGGCGGAAAAATATTTGTCGTTACCAGTTTAGAAGACAGTGGAAAAGGAACTTTTAGAGAAGCCTGCGAAGCAGTTGGAGCGAGAACAATCGTATTTAATGTTTCGGGAATAATTCAATTGAAAAAAAGAATTAGCATGCGTGCGCCTTACGTAACCATTGCGGGGCAAACTGCACCCGGCGACGGAATTTGTATCGCCGGCGAAACACTGGAAATCGATACGCATGACGTCATCATCAGACATGTGCGTTTTAGAAGAGGCGCAACCGAAGTGACCAGAAGAGACGATGCCTTAGGCGGAAATCCAATGGGAAACATTATCATAGATCACTGCTCCGTAAGCTGGGGTTTAGATGAAAATATTTCACTTTACAGACATCAATTTGCAGCCAATGCAAAATCGAAACTCGAGAAATTGCCGGCTTGTAATATTACCATTCAAAACACCATTTCATCAGAAGGTTTAGATACGTACAATCACGCTTTCGGAAGTACAATTGGCGGATTAAACAGCACTTTTATGCGCAATTTATGGGCAGATAACATCTCCAGAAATGCTTCTATCGGAATGTACGGTGATTTTAATTTTGTAAACAACGTCGTATTCAATTGGTGGAATCGCACGCTGGACGGAGGCGATTATCGTTCGATGTTAAACATCATTAATAATTATTTTAAACCGGGACCAATTACCCCTGCAGATCAGCCAGTTCGTTACAGAATTGTAAAACCGGAATCAGGTTATATTCAGCCAAAACAATATGGAAGAGCCTATGTTTCAGGAAATTTCATGGTTGGATCTCCCGAAGTTACAGCAGATAACTGGAACGGTGGCGTACAACTGGAAGATCTTCCGGAAGCGGAAAAGAAATCATTTTTAGAAGCGATTAAACAGCCAAAACCATTCTCAATGCCTCCATTCAAAATTATGAAAGCTGAAGAAGCATATGAATTTGTTTTGAATAATGTGGGAGCAACAATTCCAAAAAGAGATGCCGTTGACGAAAGAATTATCAAACAAGTCCGCACTGGAAAAATTGAAGTAAAAGATGGTCTTGAAAACGCAATTGGAAAGGAATTTATAAAAAGAAGATTGCCTGCAGACTCTTATAAAAAAGGAATTATTACCCATCCTGACCAAGTTGGCGGGTATCCGGTTTACAAAGGAAAAGCCTATAAAGATGCTGATAATGATGGAATTCCGGACGCATGGGAAAAGAAATTTGGCTTAAATCCAAATGATGCTTCAGACGCCAATAAAGATGCCAACGGAGACGGATATACCAATATCGAAAAATATTTTAACGGAATTGATCCGAAATCTAAAACAGACTGGACAAAAACAGAAAATAACACCGATACATTGGCCAAGTTAAAAGAATTATTACAATAAAGTCTTAAATTAGTCAGTCAACAATATTATTTAAACGTATCCTAACAGGTTTCTAAAACTTGTTAGGTATTTTTAAGAAAAAGTAAACGTATTGTTTGTCATTTCGATGAAGGAGAAATGAAAAGTGCGTGGAATGATTAGTTTGAAAATAATAATCTAAGAAGTCTTAAATTATAAGAAAGTCTAAAATAAAAATGAATTTAAGTCAACTAAAAAATATAATTTCTCTTCAAAAAGATAAAATAATTTTGTCTGTTTTTGCGATGCTATTAAGCATTAACAGTACAACAGCACAAAATAATTTCCCGGATATTATCAAAACAAAAGATGGAAAACTTTCTTTTACAAGCGATAATTTAGGAAATCAAATTCCCGATTTTTCATTCGCCGGCTATAGGAATTCTGAAACAGCAATTCCGAATTTAGAAAACAAAATTTTCGTTTCACGACAAGAAGAAGATGCCACTCAAAAAATTCAAAATGCCATCGATTATGTCAGCAATTTAAAGCCGGATAAATTAGGTTTTAGAGGAGCGGTTTTGTTGGACAAAGGCATTTTTAAAATCAGTGGAACTTTATACATCAGAAAATCAGGAGTAGTTTTAAGAGGAAGCGGCAATAGCGAAAACGGAACCGTTCTTTTGGGAACCGGATTAGAGAGAGAATCCCTTATTAGAATTTTAGGTGTAAATGATAAAATGTACAAAGATACTTTTGAATTCAGCAACGCTTACACGCCTTTAGGAACTCAAAAAATTCAATTAAAAAATACTTCAAAATTAAAAGTGGCTGATGAAATCGAAATCAGCAAACCTTTAACAGATAATTTTATCAAGGAATTAAACATGCAGGATTTTGGAGGCGAAACTTCCTGGATTGGCTGGAAAAAAGGAGCATGGGATATGACATGGAATCGTGTGGTAACCAAAATTAGCGGAAATGAAGTTACGCTAAATGCACCAATTACCATGTCTCTTGATGACGTTTTCGGAACTTCAAAAGTAACCGTATATTCCTGGCCGGGCAGAATTGAAAATAACGGAATCGAAAATATTCTCATAAAATCAACTTTTAATCCATCCAATTTAAAAGACGAAGAGCACCGTTGGCAGGCTATTAGCATCGAAAATACCAGAAATGCTTGGGTAAAACAGGTTAATTTCAAACATTTTGCAGGCGGAGCAATAACCATTTTAAAAACTTCACAGCAAATTACCGTTGAAGATTGTATCGCGACAGAACCAATTTCTGAAATCGCATCTTTTAGGAGACATACTTTTTATACCGAAGGGCAGCAAACACTTTTCCAGCGTTGTTATTCGGAATTTGGATATCATGATTTTGCGGTTGGAGGATTTGGTACCACCGGACCAAACGTTTTTATACAATGCGAATCGCACTTGCCGTATGAGAACAGCGGAGCGATAGGAAGCTGGGCAACCGGAGTTTTATTTGACATTGCCAATATTGACGGAAAAGCATTGAGTTATAATAACAGAGAACAAGGCGGAAGAGGCGCCGGATGGACAGCTGCAAATTCTGTAATTTGGGAATCATCAGCATCAAAAATAGAATGTTACAGTCCGCCAACAGCGCAGAATTGGGCTTTTGGAGTTTGGGGACAATTTGGAGGAAACGGACACTGGAAAGATGTAAACGGACACATCGGCCCTAGAAGTTTGTTTTATGCGCAGTTAGAAACAAGATTAGGAAAACTTCCGGTTCAGTCTTTTATTTACGATTTAGGTTCAGAACCTTCGTCAAGTCCGACAATGGAAGTAGCAGCAGAATTGACCAAAAATTCAGCAGCAACTGCAAAAAGTTTAGCGGAGTGGATTGCCGAAGTTTCAAAATTGAATCCGATCAACAGCAATAATTCAGGGTTAAAAAATGCCAATGATTTAAAAAGTGCAGAAAATAAAACAGCAAAAAATACATCAAAAATTAAAATAGAAAATGGTTTATTGATTTTTGAAGGAAAAGTAATCGCCGGAAAAGAAACAAACGTGGCTTGGTGGAGAGGAGATTTAACCGATGATTTTGTCAATAAATCGACTCCACATATAACCCGTTTTGTACCCGGAAGAACAGGAAACGGACTCACCGATAAAGTGCAGGAAACAGTAGATTATTTAACGAAAAATAATATTGTTGCGCTGGAACACAATTACGGTTTATGGTACGACCGCAGAATGGACGATCACGAGCGCGTTCGCCGAATTGATGCCGATGTCTGGCCTCCTTTTTACGAACAGCCTTTTGCGAGAAGCGGACAAGATTTGGCCTGGGATCATTTGAGTAAATACGACTTAACAAAATTCAACGATTGGTACTGGAATCGCTTAGCTGAGTTTGCCACGCTTGCAGAACCAAACGGACAATTGTTAGTAAATCAGCAATATTTTCAGCACAATATCTTAGAAGCCGGAGCACATTGGTCCAGTTCGCCATGGCGTTCAGCAAACAATATCAACAATACCGGATTTCCGGAGCCGCCACCGTACGCAGGAGACAAACGTATTTTTATGGCCGAGCAGTTTTATGATATTACGAATGCAGATAGAAGAAAATTACATCAGGGATTTATTAGAAAATCGTTGGAAAATTTTCAGGAAAACAGCAACGTAATTCAGCTAACAAGTGCCGAATATACTGGTCCGCTTCATTTTATGGAATTTTGGTTAGACGAAGCTCAAAAATGGAAAGATGAAACGCATAAAAACGGAATCATCGGCTTAAGCGCCACAAAAGATGTTCAGGATGCTATTTTAAACGATACCAAAAGAGCCAAAACAGTCGATTTAATTGACATTCGTTATTGGTATTATAAAGAAGACGGATCTGCTTACGCTCCGCAGGGAGGTGTAAACTTAGCACCAAGACAACACGCCAGAAAACTCAAAACCGGAAAAGAAACCGACAATCAGGTGTATAGAGCTATTCGGGAATACCGCGAAAAATATCCTGAAAAAGTGATTTTATATTCAACCGATGGGTCTTCAAGATTTGGATGGCCGGCTTTAATGGCGGGAGCTTCACTGGCCAACATTCCAAAAATCAAACTGCCTGAATTTTATTTCGCTTTAAGCGAAATGAAATTGGTGGAAGGAAATACGTTTTCAGACAATCTGTGGAAATTAGAAAACAAAGGAAAAAGCTATCTTTTCTATTTAAAAAACGATCAGGAAATTTCAATTGATTTATCAAACACAAAAGGAACTTTCGAAGTTTACGCCATAAACGCAGCAACAGGAACTTTCACAAAAAAAGCAAACATAAGCGGAGGAAAAACCGTAGTAATTCCGCAATCAGAAATAAAAGAAAAAGTGCTTTTTATAGTGAAAAAAAGTTAGCCACAGATTCTATAAGTTAAGAGAATTAAAAATTAAAAATTAAAAATCTGCGGAATCTGAGTAAAAAATTTACATACAAAGCCTGGAAAATCCATTAAATCAGAATAATCTGTGGCAAAATAAAAAAACAAGTTCAAATAAAATCAAAATTAATCTGAAAAAGTAATTATCTATACGGCGTCCAAAAATTAAAAATCTGCGGAATCTGCGTGAAAAATTTAAATACAAAGCTTGGAAAAATCCATTAAATCAGAATAATCTGTGGCAAAAATAAAACACAATTCAAAATAAAACCAAAATGAAAAGTAAATATCTACACGCCCTAGCTCTAAGCTTTCTGCTAATGGTACAAAGCGGATATTCTCAATCTGCAGGAAAAGGCGCTTTGCCAAGAATCAAAGTCTCTCAAAATCAACATTATTTTGTAACCGAAAATGAGAAACCATTTTTCTGGCTAGGAGATACCGGCTGGTTAACATTCGGAAAACTGGACAGAGCAGGAGTAGATCAATACTTTAAAGACAGAAAAGAAAAAGGATTCAATGTAGTTCAGGTTATGGTTTTGCACAATATTAATGCTGTAAATGTCTACGGAAGTGCCGCTTTGATTAACGAAGATGTATCAAAACCTTTTATTACCGCCGGAAATAATTTCAACAACAAACAAGAATACGATTATTGGGATCACGTAGATTATACTTTAGAAGTAGCCCGCAAAAACGGAATCTATTTAGCCATGGTCCCGGTTTGGGGAACCAACGTTTCTAAAGGAAATAAAGTCAGCAAAGAACAGGCGATAGAATATGCAACGTTTTTGGCCAACCGTTACAAAAACAAAACCAACGTAATCTGGTTAAATGGCGGTGATACCCACGGAAATGAATTTATGGACATCTGGAACGCAATTGGAAATACTTTAAAAACCAACAATCCGGATCAGTTAGTGACTTTTCACCCGTTCGGAAGAACCGATTCTTCAGAAAATTATCATAACGCAAAATGGTTAGATTTCAATATGTTCCAGTCAGGTCACCGAAGATACGATCAGGATTCAGTGAAAACGAATTTCAAAGAAGACAATTATAAATTTGTTTTAAGAGATTTCGAACTAAAACCAACCAAACCTACGCTGGACGGAGAACCATCTTACGAAGGAATTCCGCATGGTTTGCACGACACTTTACAGCCAAAATGGACGGATAATGATGTTCGTCGTTACGGATATTGGTCGGTTCTTTCAGGCGCTGCCGGTTACACTTACGGACACAATGCGGTAATGCAAATGTTTAGAAAAGGCGACAAACCAGCTTACGGAAACAAAGAATTATGGACATCGGCAATTAATGCACCGGGAGCAAAACAAATGGTTTATATAAAAAAATTGATGTTGCAGTTTCCGTTTCTAGAAGGAGTTCCAGATCAAACCTTAATCGCCAACCAAGGATCCGGGTATGATTATTTACCCGCCATACGAGGACAAAATTACGCTTTGATTTACACCTACAACGGAAAGAGAATGGAAGTGAATATGGGGAAAATCGCAGGTGATAAAGTAAAAGCCAGCTGGTACAATCCAAAAAACGGAAAAGAAATCAAAATTGGAATTGTTAACAATACAGGAACAAAAGAATTCCAGCCCTTGGGAATCAAAAAAGATGGTAATGACTGGGTTTTGATTTTGCGATCGAAGTAAAAAACATTAATCGAGCAGTTTGTCATCCTGAGGAACGAAGGACCGCACAAGAAACTCCACACAGTACTTCGCCAATCTTTGTCGAGCTTCTTGTGCGGTCCTTCCTCCGTCAGGATGATAAAAATGAGAAAACAACAACAACTATGAAAAACATAATAATATTACTCTGCTTCATCACAGGATTCAACACCGCTTTCGCGAACGACGGCTGGCTGAATATCCTAAACGAAGGAGGAAACAACAAAGGAATTAAATGTACCGAAGCCATTCAGAATGCCATTGAAAAAGCATCTAAAAATGGTGGTGGAACAATATTTTTCCCTGCCGGGGAATATTTAACCGGAGCATTAAAACTAAAAAGCAACATCACAATTCATTTGGATTCGGGTGCGCTTTTGAAGTTCTCAGACAATTTTGACGATTATCTTCCGTACGTAGAAATGCGTTATGAAGGATTGGTAATGAAATCTTTTTCGCCATTATTCTATGCCAAAGATGCCGAAAACATTACCATAAAAGGAAGAGGCGTAATCGACGGACAAGGAAAAGCATGGTGGAATGAAGTGTACAGAATTGAAACCGCAAAAGGACCAATTCCGCAAACGAAATACCAAAAAATGTGGGAAGAACAAAATCAGGGCATTGTCTATTCGCCTTATTATAAAAGAACGATTGACAAGAAATTTTTCAGACCTTCTTTTTTTCAGGCCTATGGCTGCAAAAATATTTTAATTGAAGGCGTTACGCTTCAAAACTCGCCTTTCTGGACGATTAATCCGGAGTTTTGTGATAATGTAACGGTAACCGGAATTTCAATTTTTAATCCGCATTCGCCAAACACAGACGGAATCAATCCTTCGTCCTGTACCAATGTTCATATTTCAAATTGTCACATCAGCGTAGGCGACGATTGTATCACCATCAAATCAGGTAGAGATGCAGACGGCCGTAAATACGGGAAAGCAACAGAAAATGTAACGATTACCAATTGTACCATGTTAAGCGGCCACGGCGGTGTTGTTATTGGAAGTGAAATGTCTGGCGGAATCAAGAAAATTACGATTTCGAATTGTGTTTTTGATGGAACTGATCGCGGAATCCGTATCAAATCGGCACGTGGTCGTGGCGGTGTTGTAGAAGACATTCGTGTCGATAATATTGTCATGAAAAATATCAAAGAAGAAGCCATTATTTTAGATTTATTCTACGATAAAGATAATGCTGCAGAACCGGTTACAGAACGCACACCCATTTTCAGAAACATTCACATTAGTAATGTTACAGGCGGAAATGTAAATAAAGCCGGATTTGTTCGCGGAATTTCTGAAATGCCAATTCAGAATATTTCTTTCTCGAATATCAATATGGATGGCAAAGAAGGTTTTACGGTAAATACCGCAACAGATATTGAGTTTCACGACGTAAAAGTAAACGCGACAATTGGTTCGTCTTTTAAAATATCAGATTCAAAAAATCTTATTTTAGATAATGTTGGTTCATCGACACCCATAAAAGGAGTTCCTGTAATCAAAATTGAAAATGCCTCGAATATCATGATCAATAATAATTTTCCATTTAATGCCACCGATGTTTTTATTGAAGCTGATGGAAAAGAAACCAAGAGTATTTTTCTGAAAAATAATGTTTTTAATAATGTAACAACAACAGTTAAAAAAGGAAAAGACCTGGATAAAAAAGCGATTACAGAGTAAGAAGTTCGCGTGATCCTGCAAGGTTTCCAAAACCTTGTAGGTATTTGATTGCGCATAACTATACCTACAAGGTTTTGGAAACCTTGCAGGAAAGAAAAAACAAAGCATGAAAAAAATATTCATCATACTAATTCTCTTCTTTTTTGCGGTAAGTTATTCGCAGAAAACAAAAGAATTATACCTTTTTACGTCATTCAGGGAACCAGCAACCGAAGGTTTGTACCTCGCATACAGCGAAGACGGCTACAACTGGAAAGGTCTCGAAGGATCGTTTTTAAAACCCGAAATCGGTGCCAGCAAAATCATGCGCGATCCATCCATCACAAAAGGAGCAGACGGAACCTACCACATGGTTTGGACAACGGACTGGAAAGGGGGAAACGGTTTTGGATATGCCAGTTCTAAAGATCTAATGCATTGGTCACAACAAGAATATATTCCGGTAATGAAAAACGAGCCGGAAGTGGTAAACGTTTGGGCACCGGAAATTTTTTATGATGATGTCAAAAAAGAATACATTATTATTTGGGCTTCTACAATTCCGTTTCGATTTGAAAAAGGAGTGGAAGAAGAGAAGAATAATCACAGAATGTACTATGTAACCACTAAGGATTTTAAAACATTCTCGGATACAAAATTATATTACGATCCGGGTTTCAGCGTGATCGATTGTGTAATAGTAAAGAAAGCGAAGAAAGATTATGTTTTGGTTTTGAAAGACAATACAAGACCCATGCGAAATATTAAAGTAGCCTTCGGAAAATCGCCTTTAGGACCTTTCAAAAAAAGTTCGGAGCCTTTGACAGAATATTTATCAGAAGGACCAACTGTCGTTAAAGTTGGAAAAAATTGGTTACTGTATTATGACAATTATGGGTCAAAAAACTATAAAGCTTTAAGCACCTCAGATTTTGTTCATTTTGAAGATGTTTCGTCAAAAATAAGTCTTCCGGAAGGACACAAACACGGAACGATTACAACAATTTCGCCAGCTGTTTTAAAAGGATTACTTGAAAAAAAATAAAGCATGATTTCACGCAGATTTAAATTGATTTAAGCAGATTTTGCAGATTTTTATTTAAATGTAGTCAGATAAAAAAATCTGCATTGATCAGCTAAAATCTGCCAAATCTGCGTGAAATAAAAAATAAAATACAAATGATTACTTTCCAAAACATAAAAACCAACATCATAACCACAGCTACAATTTTATTGGCTTGTACAGCTGTAAATGCACAGAACGACACCGTGCGTTATGTTGGTAAAACACTTTCAAATGTCGATTACCATCACGGGCAATTAAGTCCGGCAGTGGGCGTTCACGCCACACAGATTATGCGTGCCAGTCGTGAACATCCGGAAAAAGCTGATGGTTTTGGATGGACATACAATCATCAGCCAACTATGGCGTATTGGAACGATACTTTTTATCTGCAGTATTTAAGTGATCCTGCGGGAGAACATATTCCGCCGAGCCAGACATTGATTATGACTTCAAAAGATGGTGTGACATGGAAAATGCCAAAAGTAATTTTTCCGATTTATCATATTCCTGACGGATGGAAAAAAGAAGGCGTAGAAGGCGTTGCCAAAAATCTGGACGCTATTATGCACCAAAGAATGGGTTTTTATACCTCAAGAGACAAACGACTTTTTGCCCTTGCGTATTACGGAATTGCCATGGATGAAAAAGACGATCCAAACGATGGAAAAGGAATTGGACGTGTCATTCGTGAAATCAAAAAAGACGGAAGTTTTGGCGAAATTTATTTCATCAGATACAACAAATCCTGGGACAAGTCAAAATCGGCTTTTCCTTTTTATACGCAGGCAAAAGACAAAGGTTTGAAAAAAGCCTGCGAAGAAATTCTTTCAGATCCTTTGATTTTACAGCAATGGGTGGAAGAAGCCGATCGTGATGACGAATTGATTCCATTAAAAAAACCTTACAAAGCGCTTAGCTCGTATCATTTACCAAACGGCGATGTAGTAGGTTTATGGAAACACGCTTTAACGTCGATCAGTAAAGACGGCGGAAAGTCATGGGAATATATGCCCCTTCGTGCTCCGGGTTTTGTAAACAGCAACGCTAAAATCTGGGGACAAAAAACATCTGATAATCGTTATGCAACCGTTTATAATCCGTCAGAATACCGCTGGCCACTGGCGATTTCAACCAGTGATGATGGTTTGAATTACAAAGATTTATTATTGGTTCACGGCGAAATCAGTCCGATGCGTTATGGCGGAAACTACAAATCTGCAGGCCCGCAATACGTTCGTGGAATCTCTGAAGGTGACGGAACTCCGCCTGACGGAAAACTTTGGGTAAGCTATAGCGTGAACAAAGAAGATATTTGGGTAGCATCAATTCCCGTTCCGGTTACTGCTGTTGTAAACGAAAATGCTAATGATATTTTTAATGAATTGCCTGACGGACAAGAATTAAAGTTATGGAACACCTACGATTTGGCTTGGGCTTCAACCAAAATCGAAAAGAAAGACGGAAAAAAATGGTTAACTTTAAGAGATCAGGATTATTTTGATTATGCTCGTGCAGAACGTGTTATTCCGTTTGCAGAGAAAATGGAAGTCACTTTTATCGTTAAACCGGAACAAAATAATCACGGTTTATTACAGGTTGAATTTCAAAATAAACAAGGATTGCCTGCCGTAAGATTAACTTTTGATGCTGACGGACAATTGAAGACAAAAACCGGAGCGCGTTTTAATACCATCGCCAAATATGAAGCCGGAAAAGAATACAAAGTAAATGTGAAACTGAACGTTAAAACACGTTCGTACACGATAAAAGTAAACGACGAAAAAGAATCAACAAGAATATTTTATGCGCCGGTAGAGGGTTTTGAACGAATTATGTTTCGCACAGGCGAAAAAAGATATTCACCAAATCCGGACACAGCGCCAGACACAGATGATTACGACGATCTGCCTCAAACCGGAAAATTAATCCCGGAAGCGGTATTTAATATTCAGTCGTTGATTACAAAGAGAAATTAAAAATTGATAATTAAAAATTAAAATCTGCGGAAATCTTTTGACTCTGTGGCAAAGAATAGAACGCGGATGAGACTGATTCGCTATCGCGAAGACGCAGATTGACACAGATTTTTTATTCTAAATTTTATAATTAAAAAATCCGTTTTTATCCGCGTTTTTACGAAGTAAATCCGTGTCATCAGCGTTCAAAAATCTCAACAATACGAAATGAAGAATTTCAAAAATATAGTATTAGCAATTTGTCTTTTAGTAACTCTCGTTTCTAAAGGACAAATTTCGGCTATAAATTTAACTACAGAAATGGCAGAAAATCCATTGGCTGTGGTTCAAAATCAACCCAGATTTGGCTGGCAGTTAATTTCAAAAGAATCAAATGAAACTCAAATAGGCTATCAGATTTTGGTTGCTTCATCTGAAGAAAAACTAAAAATTGACGAAGGAGATATCTGGAATAGTTTGAGAATAAACTCTAATGAAAACCTCTATATCGCTTATGGCGGAAATCCGTTAAAAACCGAAACCAAATATTTCTGGAAGGTTAAAGTATGGAATCAGGAAGGCAAAGTTTCTAAATGGAGCAAAACCGCTTTTTTTAGAACCGCTTCGTTAGAATCAAATCTAAATCCGCTTTGGATAGGCGCGATTACAAAAGCCGATAGTCATTTGCCCGAAGGCAGAAATTTTCACTCGGCAACTTATAAAAGAGAGAAAAAAGAGGCGATCATTAATGCTTCAGATTCATTGTCACGCAGAAGTATCATGCTTCGTAAATCATTTTCGGTAAAAAAAGAAATCAAAGAAGCGGTTGTTTATATTTCAGGTTTAGGGCATTATGAATTAACGCTCAATGGTGAAAAAGTGGGCAACAGCCAATTTGCTCCTTTATGGACCGATTATGATAAAACCGTCAATTATAATACTTATGAATTATCAGGTAAAGAATTGCAAAAAGGCGAAAATGTAATTGGCGTACTTTTAGGAAACGGAATGTACAACACGCTGGCAGAAAGATATACCAAGTTTTTTGTGAGTTTTGGCCCGCAGACGTTGTTCTTCAAAATGAAAATCACTTACAAAGATGGTTCTGAAGAAATCATAAAATCAGACGAAAGCTGGAAATACAGCAAAAGTCCAATTACCTACAATAGTATTTTTGGAGGAGAAGATTACAATGCCAATTTAGAACAAAAAGGCTGGAACAGTAAAGGTTTCAAAGATTCTGACTGGAAAAAAGTTGTAATTCAGGAAGCGCCAAAAGGAGTTTTAAGACCACAGACCGCACCGCCTGTTACGATTCAGAAACAATATGAAATAAAAACGGTAAAAGAACTGAAACCTAATTTTTATGTTTTTGATATGGGGCAAAATCTTTCCGGATTTCCAACCATAAAAGTAAAAGGAAAAAAGGGGCAGACTATTCGTGTCTGGGTAGCCGAAGGTTTAAATGAAGACGGAACTATTGCGCAGGGAAGATCGGGAAAACCATATTATTACGATTATACTTTGAAGGGGAAAGGCACCGAAGAATGGACGCCAAAATTCAGCTTTTACGGTTTTCAATATGTTCAGATTGAGAACATCAATTATAAAGACACTAAAAACAAGGAACTTCCAACAGTCGTTGATTTAAAATCGAATTTCATTTACAATTCGGCTGGAGAAGCGGGAAGCTTTGCATGTTCCAACGAAATTTTTAATAAAACGCACGAGCTGATTAACAATTCGATAAAAAGTAATTTCCAAAGTGTTTTTACCGATTGTCCGCAGCGTGAAAAATTAGGCTGGTTAGAAGAAATTCATTTGAATGGACCGGGTTTAATGTTCAATTACAATCTTCAAACTTTTATTCCTGCCACGATGCAGAATATTTCTGATTCACAAAGAGATAACGGATTAATACCGACCATCGTTCCTGAATATGTAGTTTTTGGAGGCGATTTTACCGATTCTCCAGAATGGGGCGTGACTGGTGTAATTCTGCCCTGGATGTATTATGAATATTACGGAGACACTTCCTTATTAGAGAAATATTATCCGGTAATGAAAAAGTACGTAGATTATTTAGAAACAAAATCTACAAACCACATCGTATCACACGGATTAGGCGATTGGTACGATTACGGAACACATGCAGCAGGATATTCAAAAAACAGTCCGATTGCACTTTCTGCGACAAGTCATTATTTTTATGGAGCAAGTTTAGTGGCAAAAGCAGCTAAATTATTGAACAAAACAGATGATATTTCGAAATATGAAACTTTGGCTTTAGATATAAAAAATGCTTTTAACAAGGAATTTTTCAATCCAGAAACCAAACAATACGGCACAAACAGTCAGTTTAGTAATGCTGTTGCGGTTTTTATGGATCTCGTAGAACCGCAATACAAGCAAGCGGTAATGCAGAATTTACTAGCTGATATTAAAGCAAAAGGAGACAGATTAACTACCGGAGATGTGGGAAACCGTTATTTGTTTCAGGCCTTGGCACAAAATGGCGAAAACGAAACAATGTATAAAATGCATAATCATTATGATGCGCCGGGTTATGGTTTTCAGATTAAATTTGGTTTAACGACTTTAACCGAGCAATGGGATCCGAGAAAAGGAAATTCATGGAATCACTTTATGCTGGGGCAAATCGAAGAATGGTTTTATCAAAGTTTAGCCGGAATCAAATCCGACCCGAAAAATCCGGGATTCAGGCATTTCTTCATTCAGCCGGAAGTGGTGGGCGATATGACTTTCGCGAAAGCGGACTATCAATCGGTTTACGGAAAAATTGTTTCGTCGTGGGAAAAGAAAGAGGGTAAATTTATTTTGCAGGTTGAAATTCCGGTGAATACATCGGCAACCATAAAACTGCCTGTAGCAAAAGATACAGAAATAAAAGTAAATGGAAAAGTAACTAAAAACCTGAGATTCGGATCAGGAAAATATTTAATCGAATGCAAAATATAGAACGCGGATGACACGGATTCGCTATCGCGAAAACGCAGATTTACACAGATTTTTTAATTTGCTTTATCAGATAAAGATTAAAAAAAATCCGTTTTTATCCGCGTCTTTACGAAGTAAATCCGTTTTATCCGCGTATAAAATCTCAACAATATAAAAATGAAGAATATCAAAAAAATAATATTTACAATTGCAGCTTCGATTTGTGCTTTGACATTTACCAATGCGCAAAGTACCTCTGACACTAATTTTAGAAAACCAGTTTCAGAAACTTTAAAGAAAATTGAAACGGTTTTTAACGTTACCATAAACGACGACAGAGGTTTACTAAAAGCAAAAGAACTCGATTATGCCGACTGGAGAATTGAGCCCGGAAATCTGGCTATTTCGTTAACTAATATTCTGGCTCCGTTTGAATTAATGTATTTCAAACAGCCCGACGGAACGTACATTATCAGAAAATATGAAAACCACAAAGTTTCTGTCGATAAAGGAAAAGAACGTTTGTTCTATTTGGAAAGCCTTTATTCGACTAAAGAACAATGGGAAAAACGTAAAAAAGAGTTAAAAGCGTGTATGATTACGTCATTTGGTTTAGACAAGGCGCCCCCAACACCAAAGTCTAAGCCACTTTTAACTCCAAAAAGAATTTACAAAGATTACAGCGTTGAGAATATTGCCCTGGAGATTTTGCCAGGAGTTTATGCAACGGGATCGATTTACAAACCGTATCCGCTAAATAAAAAAGCAGCAATTATTCTAACGCCAGACGGACATTTCGGTGACGGAAGATATAGAAAAGACGAGCAATACCGTTGCGCTATAATGGCAAAAATGGGAGCGATTGTAGTAAGTTATGATTTATTTGCCTGGGGCGAATCATTATTGCAATTTCCGGAGCAAACACACAGAAACAGCATTGCATCTACCGTTCAGGTTTTGACCGGCATTCGATTACTGGATTATTTGGCAACTACAAAAAATGCTGATGTTTCGAGAGTGGGTGTAACAGGCGGTTCCGGTGGAGGTTCGCACACGATGTTTTTGGCGGCTTTAGATGACAGAATCAAAGTTTCGGCTCCGGTTGTCATGGTTTCTTCTCATTTTTCGGGAGGTTGTCCTTGCGAAAGCGGCCGTGGCATTCACCTTTGTGGCAACGGAACCAACAATGCAGAAATCTCAGCCATGATGGCACCAAAACCACAATTAATTGTTTCTGATGGAAAGGACTGGACTCTGGCCGTTCCGGAATTAGAATTCCCTTTTATTCAGCGAACTTATGAATTGTACGGAAACAAAGATTTAGTCGAAAATGCTCATTTTGCAAAAGAAGGACATGATTTTGGTGTTTCAAAACGTATGGCTTTGTATCCGTTTATGGCGAAATATTTAGGTTTAGATTTGAATAAAGTGAAGAATGAAAAAGGCGAAATCGACGAATCGACTTGTGTAATTGAACCTTATGAAAAATTATATGTTTTTGGAAATAAAGCAGAAAATCTGCCTAAAAATGCCCTGAAAGATATCGACAAATTATATGAAATGTTTGGCGAGAAGAACAACAAGATTTATGAGGTAAAAAAGTAAGATAGGGGCGTGACCCAATTTGAAAAAGGGGGCAACTCTCGAAACCGCTCAGTCGCCCCCTTTTTCAAATCGCGTCGGGCTATCCGCGCTACTTCGGTAGCTTGCTTCTATCCCTCACGCACTCTCGTAAAATTGAAGAAATTTGTCAATTTTCAAACAAATAAATTTGCGATAATTTGTGCAATTTGTGGTTAAAAAAATAATTCGGGCATTTGTCCCAAAAAGTATAGATATGAAGTTAAAAAATAAAATAACGGCAATTTGTTTTGGAATTTTTTCCTTAACAGCAACAGCGCAAAACAGCGACCTGAAACTTTGGTACGATAAACCCGCTGCCATCTGGAACGAAGCTTTGCCTTTAGGGAATGGTCGTTTGGGAGCGATGGTTTTTGGAGATCCGGCGGTAGAGCGTTTGCAATTGAACGAAGAAACCATTTGGGCAGGTTCTCCAAACAGCAATGCTCATAGCAAATCAATAAAAGCATTGCCAATTGTCCGCCAGTTAATTTTTGACGGGAAATTTGATGAAGCACAGGAAATGGCAACGCAGGATATCATGTCGCAAACCAATGACGGAATGCCGTATCAGACATTTGGAAGCGTTTATATTTCATTTGCCGGACATCAAAAATATACTGATTATTACAGAGATTTAGATATTACCAATGCTACGGCAAAAGTAAAATACAAAGTAAATGGCGTGGAATTTACCAGAGAAATTTTAACCGCCTTTTCAGATCAGGTTATTGCGGTGAAACTTTCGGCCAGTAAACCAGGACAAATTACGTGTAATGTTTTCATGAACAGTCCGATTGATAAAACAGTAGCTTCGACAGAAGGAAACCAAATTATACTCTCAGGTTTGGGAACTAATTTTGAAGGCGTAAAAGGAAAAGTAAAATTTCAGGGACGACTTACCGCTAAAAATAAAGGCGGTGAAATAGATGCCAGCAACGGTGTTTTAAGTATTAACAAAGCCGATGAAGTAACCTTATACATTTCGATTGCAACGAATTTTAAAAATTATAAAGACATATCTGGCGATGAAATTGCCAAAAGCAAGGATTATTTGGCTAAGGCCGAAGTAAAAGATTTTGAAACCATTAAAAAAGCACATGTCGATTATTATCAAAAATTCTTCAACACAGTAGCTTTAGACTTAGGTTCAAATGATTTGGTGAAGAAACCAACAAACGAAAGAATCAGGGATTTTTCGAAACAATTTGATCCGCAATTGGCTGCTTTATATTTTCAGTTTGGGCGTTATCTTTTAATTTCGAGTTCGCAGCCGGGCGGACAACCAGCCAACTTACAAGGAATCTGGAACGATATGGTAACACCGCCTTGGGATAGTAAATATACCACAAACATCAATGCCGAAATGAATTATTGGCCGGCACAGGTCACCAATCTTCAGGAAATGCACGAACCTTTTGTTCAAATGGCAAAAGAACTGGCTGTTACGGGTGCAGAAACAGCCAGAATGATGTACGGTGCAAACGGTTGGGTTCTACACCATAACACTGATATTTGGCGCGTTACGGCTCCGGTAGATTCGGCAGCATCTGGAATGTGGCCAACAGGCGGTGCGTGGGTTTGTCAGGATTTATGGGAAAGATATTTGTATACAGGAGATAAAAAATATCTGGAAGAAATTTATCCGATTATGAAAGGAGCAGCAGATTTTTTCCTTGATTTTATGGTTGTAGATCCCAATACAAAATATTTGGTTGTAGTGCCTTCGAGTTCACCTGAGAATACACATGCTGGCGGAACCGGAAAAGCAACAATTGCATCTGGAACTACCATGGACAATCAGTTGGTTTTTGATTTGTTTACGCATGTTATCGAAGCTTCAAAATTGGTTTCGCCAGATGCTGCTTATGTAAAAAAAGTAAGTGAAGCTTTGGCAAAAATGCCTCCAATGAAAGTAGGAAAACACAATCAGTTACAAGAGTGGCAGGACGATTGGGATAATCCGAAAGACAATCATAGACACGTTTCGCACTTGTACGGATTGTATCCGAGTAACCAGATTTCGGCAACCAAAACGCCTGAATTATTTGAAGCAGCAAAACAATCGCTGATTTACAGAACAGACGAATCTACAGGCTGGTCAATGGGCTGGAAAGTAAATTTATGGGCCAGATTATTAGACGGAAATCACGCTTATAAACTGATTCAGGATCAGCTGCATTTGGTAACGGCCGACCAAAGAAAAGGCGGCGGAACGTACCCGAATATGTTAGACGCGCACCAGCCTTTTCAAATTGATGGAAATTTTGGATGCACAGCCGGTTTTGCCGAAATGCTGATGCAGAGTCAGGAAGATGCCATTCATTTATTGCCGGCTTTACCGAGCGTTTGGAAAGACGGGAGCATTAAAGGTTTGGTTGCCAGAGGCGGATTTGTAATCGATATGACCTGGAAAAATAATAAAGTTTCGGAGCTAAAAATTTATTCTAAAATTGGTGGAAACTGTAGACTGAAAGTAGAGAATACCTTGAAAGGATCTTTGCTTAAAAAAGCAAAAGGCAAAAATACGAATCCGCTGTTTTATTATGTTGAGGTGAAGAAACCGATTATATCGGATAAAGCGAATTTGAAGAAAGTTGTGTTACCAAAGTATAATGAATATGATGTTCAGATGAAAGCTGGACAGACGTATACTTTTTATGGGAATTAATATAAGGTCTGGTCACGTTTCCTGCAATCCCGAAACTTCGGGACAAAACCTTGTAGGTATAATTAGCAAGTCTAGTTTGTCAGAAACGACAAGATTGTGTAGAAAAAATTTAAACCTACAAGGTTTTGTCCCGAAGTTTCGGGATTGCAGGAGTGGGAAAACGTAAAGTTCTCTCGCGTGAGTGATGGAAGTGGAGCTCTCCCGATTTTTCATCGGGAAGCGGGAACGGACAGCACGACCCGGAGGGGCACGCTCAAAGAATTTTAAAAATAATAATTTGAATATGTTACATCATTTTAATTTCAAAATAATAGCTTTTATAATCTTAATTTCAACTTTAAATATAAGTTGTAAATCAGGAATAAATGCTTCTAAAAAAAGTACAGCTGCAATTTTAAAACAAGAAAATTTTAAACATTATGTTGATTATTTCAACACGATGGAAGATGAAAACCTGAAATTCGCGATTCCAAATGATTCGGCTTGGACCTGGATGGAAAAGAATATTCCGTTGTTTGAATGCCCGCAGCAAAATTTTGAGGAAATCTATTATTTCCGCTGGTGGAGTGCGAGAAAACACATTAAGAAAACGCCGCAGGGATTTGCCATTACCGAGTTTTTGGTAGATCGCTCTTATGCCGATAAATACAATATGATTAGTTGTGCGTTGGGGCATCATATTAATGAATTTCGATGGGTTCATGATCCGCAATATTTGGAGCAGGACGTTCATTTGTGGTTTAGAGGAAATGACGGAAAGCCAATGAAAAAATTGAGAACTTTTAGCAGTTGGACGGCGGATGCTTTGTATAACAGGTATTTAGTAAATAAAGACGACAATTTTTTGCTGGACATGTACCCAGATTTGGTTTCGGAATATAGTGCTTGGGAAGGCGACAGAAAACGCAAAGATGGTTTGTTTTGGCAGTTTGATGTAAAAGACGGAATGGAAGAATCGTTGAGCGGTGCCAGAAAATTTAGAAATGCGCGCCCAACAATTAACAGTTATATGTTTGGAAATGCAACTGCTTTGTCTAAAATTGCAAAGCTAAAAGGCGACACAAAACAAGAAAGTTATTTTGAAGCAAAAGCAGATACACTGCAAAAATTAGTAGAAACAAAACTGTGGAATCCTAAAAGTGAATTCTTTGAAACGTTTACAGAAAAAGATACTTTAGCGCAGGTTCGTGAAGCGATTGGTTTTATTCCGTGGTATTTTAATTTGCCACAAAAAAATAAAGGTTTTGAAAAGGCGTGGGAGCAGATTAAAGACGAAAAAGGATTTTCTGCACCGTTTGGTTTGACAACGGCGGAGAGAAGAAGTCCGCGTTTTAGAACGCACGGAACCGGAACCTGCGAATGGGACGGTGCTGTTTGGCCTTTTGCCAGTTCGCAAACGTTGACTGCTTTGGCCAATGTTTTGAATAATTACGATCAGAGTTTTGTTGCAAAACCTGATTATTTTAAGCAGATGAATTTATATGTGGAATCGCAATATTACCGAGGACGACCTTACGTGGGAGAATATCTGGACGAAACCACAGGCTATTGGTTGATGGGCGACAGGGAAAGAAGCCGTTATTATAATCATTCGACCTTCAATGATTTGATGATTACAGGTTTGGTAGGTTTACGACCGAGAGCCGATGAAAAGATTGAGGTGAATCCGTTGATTCCGCAGGAAAAATGGGATTGGTTTTGTCTGGATAATGTTTTGTATCATGGCAATATTATTACCATTCTTTGGGATAAAACAGGAGAGAAATATAAAAAAGGTAAAGGTTTCAGGATCTTTAAAAACGGTAAGGAAATTGCGGTTTCTGAGAGATTGGAAAGATTGGTTTCGAAGTAAATTATCAAAAGCTTCGGAGAAGCAAAATATTTATAGCAAATATACACCTGAATGATAAAAAAAGCTCCAGCGGAGCGACACAGATTAGGAGTTATTCCGCCCCGCTGGGGCTTAACGAACTTACGAATATAAAATCTATAAATATATAGTCCCTCTGGGACTTACATGGTTAAATAAAAATTATGAAAAAGTTTTTTTTACATACAACATTCATCATTATAATACTGATTTCTTTTTCGGCGCAAGCCCAAAACAAAATCAGCGTTACAGATTTAAAATGTGAAATGCTGACCAATCCGGAGGGAATTGACTTTTTGCAGCCAAGATTGAGCTGGAAAATAAAAGCAAACGTAAATGATGTAAGACAAACTTCATATCAAATTTTGGCTTCTTCATCGTTAGAAAAACTAGCTGCAGGAAATGCAGATTTATGGGACAGCGGAAAAGTGCAAAGCGATGCATCTGTAAATGTGATTTATAACGGAAAAAAGCTAACAGACAGACAAGATGTTTACTGGAAAGTAATTGTTTCTACGAATAAAGGCGAAGTAAAATCTACAGAACCAGCACATTTCAGCATTGGTATTCTCACCTATGCCGACTGGAAATCAACCCGCTGGATTGGCTATGAAAAAGCTTCTCCGGGTGATAGTATTTCGCAGTATTCGAGATTATCGGCGAGATATTTACGAAAAGAAATCAATCTTAAGAAAAAAGTAAAAAGCGCCAAAGTCTATATCATGGGTATGGGCTTGTATGAGTTGTACATTAACGGAAATAAAATTGGCGATCAGGTTTTGGCGCCCGTTCCTACGGATTATACCAAAAATGTAAAATACAATGTTTTTGATGTGACTTCGCAATTGCAGGAAGGCAAAAATGCGCTGGGAACGATTTTAGGGAATGGCCGCTTTTTTACCATGCGTCAGGATTATAAACCATATAAAATTAAAACTTTTGGGTATCCGAAAATGGCTTTGCAATTGTTTGTAGAATATACAGATGGAAGCAAAGATATAATTCGCACAGATGATAGCTGGAAAATTACGACCGACGGTCCTATTTTATCTAACAATGAATACGACGGAGAAGAATATGACGCCCGCAAGGAAATGAAAGGGTGGAATACCACGAATTTTGATGATAAAAAATGGTTCTCGGCAGAATATGTGCAGGAACCAGGCGGATTTTATGAAGGTCAGATGTCGGCTAATATGAAAATAAAAGGCGAGGTAAAACCTATTTCGATCACAAAAACTCCAGAGGGAACTTATATTTTGGATATGGGTCAGAATATGGTAGGCTGGCTGCAATTGAAAGTAAAAGGAAATGCAGGGGATAAAATCACGATGAAGTTTGCAGAATCTTTACAGCCAGACGGTTCGTTATATATTGCCAATCTTCGTGATGCAAAAACGACCGATATTTATACTCTAAAAGGAGAAGGAGAAGAAGTTTGGGAACCAAGATTTATTTTTCACGGTTTCAGGTTTGTCGAAATTTCAGGTTTTAAAACAAAACCAGCTTTAGAAAATTTTGTTGGTAAAATCGTTTACGATGACATTGCGACAACTGGAACTTTCGATTCTTCTAATCCGATTATGAATCAGATTTTTAAAAATGCATGGTGGGGAATTAGCGGTAATTATAAAGGAATGCCAATTGATTGTCCGCAGCGAAATGAGCGTCAGCCATGGTTAGGAGATAGAACAACAGGAGCTTATGGCGAAAGTTTTTTATTTGACAATCAGGCTTTGTATGCCAAATGGCTGGACGATATTAAGAACGCACAAACTATAGATGGCGGAATTCCGGATGTTGCGCCTGCCTTCTGGCGTTATTACGGCGATAATGTAACCTGGCCGGGAACGTATATTACGGTTGCAGATATGCTCTATCATCAATTTGGAGATAAAAAAGTAATCGAAAAACAATATCCGTCTATGAAAAAGTGGATGGATTATATGGAAGAAAATTATCTGGTTGATGATATCATGACCAAAGATAAATATGGTGATTGGTGCGTTCCGCCAGAATCGTTAGAATTAATTCGTTCTAAAGATCCGTCTCGTTTAACGGATGGTGAATTGATTTCGAGTGCTTTTTTCTATCAGCTTCTAAACATTATGAAAAAGTTTGCCGTGATCGCACATGCTGAAAAAGATATTGCACATTATGATGATTTGACCTCGAGAATTAAAAAAGCATTTAACGATAAATATTTTAATACGGCAAAAAACAATTACGCCAATAATACGGTAACGGCGAATTTATTGCCTTTGACCTTCGGAATGGTTCCGGCAGAATCGCAGCAGAAAGTTTTTGAAAACTTAGTTCATGAAGTAGAAGTGACTAAAAATGGTCATGTAAGCACAGGAGTAATTGGAACTCAGTTTTTAATGCGAACGCTTACTAATTTTGGTCGGGGCGATCTGGCTTTCAAATTAGCATCCAACAAAACCTATCCGAGTTGGGGTTATATGGTCGAAAATGGCGCAACTACAATTTGGGAACTTTGGAACGGAAACACGGCCGATCCTGCCATGAATTCTCAAAATCACGTGATGCTTTTGGGCGATTTGTTAATTTGGTATTATGAAAATATGGCCGGAATAAAAAGCAATCCTCAAACTCCGGGTTTCAAACAAATCCTGATGAAACCAGATTTTAATGCCGGTTTAACTTATGTAAACGCTTCATACGAATCTATTTACGGCACCATTAAAAGCGAATGGAAAAAATCTAAAACCAAACTCGACTGGAAAATTACAATTCCTGCAAACAGTACTGCGTTGGTTTATCTGCCCGCTTCTGAGGCTTCTGCTGTTACTGTAGACAATCAAAAATTAGACAAAGCTTTTTCAACTTCTTACAAATTAGAGCACAATTCTCTGGTTTTAACTTTGTCATCCGGTTCTTACTCTATTGCTGTTAAGCGTTAATTTTAGACAATTCGGGACAGTACAGGATACATCTTTAATTTTTTAGTGTCATTTTTACATTTATTAAATAATTTTGTGCGAAAAATTATTAGGAATGTATTTATAATCAAAAATTTTAATTCATAATAAAATTAAGAATGAAGATAGCAAAATTGACATTTGTCTTGTTTGGACTGTTCCTTTTAGGAAGTTGTAAATCGGCTTTAGAAAAAAAGACCTGGAAAGAAGGTATTTTAGTAGATGAATTTATTTATGATAAAGCACCTTATCCGTCTTGCCACGCAGTTACAATTGTCGAAACAACAAATGGCGATTTAGTTTCATCCTGGTTTGGAGGAACAAAAGAAAGACATCCAGATGTTTGTATCTATGTAAGTATCAAACCAAAAGGAAGCGACAAATGGGGCGAAGGTGTAAAAGTAGCCGACGGTGTTATGCCGGAAGGCCCAAGATTGCCAACATGGAATCCGGTTTTGTATCAAATTCCGGGTGGCGATTTAATTCTTTTTTACAAAATAGGACCAAAACCATCAGAATGGTGGGGCGTGATCAGAACTTCATCTGATGGCGGAAAAACCTGGTCTGAGGCGAAAAAAATGCCGGATGGTTTCTTAGGCCCAATCAAAAATAAACCGGTTTTATTAAGCAACGGAACTTTATTATGTCCGTCAAGTATAGAAGGCGATGGCTGGAGACTGCGTATGGAATCGACTCCTGATTTCGGAAAAACCTGGGTAATGGGCGATACGCTTCCGAGAGGAAAACAAAAAATCAATGCCATCCAGCCCAGTATATTATTCCACAAGGACGGCAGTATTCAAGCCATTGGCAGAACCAGAAACAGAGCTATTTTCAGCACTTTCTCAAAAGACAACGGAAAAACGTGGTCTGATGTAGAATTGATTGGACTTCCAAACAACAACTCAGGAACAGATGCCGTAACACTTAAAAACGGAAAACATTTATTAGTGTACAATCACGTTTTGCCTCCCGGAAAAGAAGCAAAAGGCCCAAGAACGCCTTTGAATGTATCTGTTTCTGATGACGGAATTAACTGGAAAGCCGCTTTGGTTTTAGAAGATTCAAAAATCAGCCAATATTCTTATCCGTCTATGATTCAGAGTTCTGACGGAATGGTGCATATTGTTTATACCTGGAGAAGAGAAAAACTGAAATACGTAAAAGTCGATCCAAGCAAACTAAAAGCATTTCCTATCAAAAACGGAATCTGGCCTGGTGATGAAAATAAAGTTGTAACGGCTGTTAAGGCTGAGGAGGAATAAGATTTAAAAAAATTAAACCATTAAGATATTAAGTTTATTAAGCAGCACAGTTGAAAAAAAATAACCATTAAGATAAGCTTAATTTTCTTAGATCATAAAGTTTATTAAGCATTGCTACGCTTAACTTCCTTAATATCTTAATGGTAAAAACTAATATTTATGAATTTAGCTCATTTCAAGAAAAGCAATATTATCGCAATCTTAGCAGTTTTATCCTGTTCATTCAACAGTTGTGCGACGGCTCAGGCATCAAAAAACGAACAACAATATAAAGTTGCAGTTTGCGACTGGATGATTTTAAAAAGACAAAAATTAGGTGCATTTGGTTTAGCGGCAGAAATTAAAGCTGACGGAATCGAACTGGACATGGGAGGATTAGGAAACCGCCCAACTTTTGAAAGTAAATTGGGCGATCCGGCAGAACGACAAAAATTCCTTGATAAATCGAAAGAAACAGGAGTTGGAATCAGCTCCATTGCCATGTCCGGATTTTATGCGCAGTCTTTTGCAAAAAGAGAAATTACCCCAATGATCGAAGACTGCATTAAAACAATGAAAGATATGAACGTAAAAGTAGCCTATCTTCCTTTAGGCACTCAAAGTGATTTGATTAAAAACCCGGAATTACGTCCGGAAGTAATCAAGAGATTAAAATGGGCAGGAGAAAAAGTTGGTAAAATTGATGGCGTTATTGCAATTGAAACTTCGTTAAGCGCGAAAGAGGAGAAAAAGCTTTTAGAAGAAGTGGGTTCACAATATATCAAAAGTTCGTTCAATTTTGCGAATGCAGTCGATAATGGCAGAGATATTTCATCAGAATTAAAAATTTTAGGCAAGGAATATTTAGCGCAAATTCACGCTTCAAACACCGATAATTCGTGGTTAGAAAACGACAAAGCGATCGATATGAAAAAAATCAAAAAGACACTTGACAAAATGAAATGGAGCGGCTGGCTTATTGTAGAGCGTTCTCGCGATGTTACGCAAGTACACAATGTACGAGCCAATTACGGCGCAAATGTGGCCTATTTGAAAAAAATTTTTCAGAATTAGAATAATAGTGAGCCACTCCCGATAACTATCGGGATAAAAATTAAAAAGATCTTTTTTAATCTGTGAAAATCTTTTAATCTGTGGCAAAAAGATCAAAGAGAAATCTGCTTAAATCAGCCTAATCTGCGTGAAAAATTGCACGCAGATTTAAATAGATTTAAGCAGATCTGGCAGATTTTTTTTTTGCATTCCCAAGAATAAAAACACAATAAATACAATGAAATATTTAAGCTTACTTTTTTTAGGTTTCTGCGTCACTTTCGCGACAGCGCAAAATGTCACAATCGTTAGTGATGCCAATGCGCCAAGAGCAAAATTTGGAGCCGAAAAACTATCCGAAACATTATCTGCCAAAGGATTCAAAATCAATACTTCCAATAAAATCACAAAATCAAAAGATCAGGTAATTGTTATTGTAGAAAAAGGAACTGATTTTTGGAAACAAAATGCAAAAAACGCCAAAATCGACGATAGCAAACTGATTAAAAAAGAAGGTTTTCAAATTCGCAGTCAAAAAAATATCATTTACATTGAAGGAACAGATGCAACCGGAGCCCTATATGGCGCAATGGAATTAGCAGACCGAATTAAAGATTCTGGAAAACTTCCATCAGAAATCAATATCGAAGACAGTCCAGAAATGGTTTTAAGAGGCGCTTGTATTGGCGTTCAAAAACCAGTTTACCTTCCGGGAAGAGATGTTTACGAATATCCGTACACGCCGGCAACTTTCCCTTGGTTCTACGATAAAAAGCTATGGATTAAGTATTTGGATATGCTGGTAGAAAACAGAATGAATTCCTTGTATTTATGGAACGGGCATCCTTTTGCTTCATTAGTAAAATTAAAAGATTATCCGTTTGCGCTTGAAGTAAGCGAAGCCGATTTTAAAAAGAATGAGGAAATCTACAAATTCCTGACCGAAGAAGCCAACAAAAGAGGTATTTGGGTCATTCAGATGTTTTATAATATTATTGTCTCCAAACCTTTTGCAGAACATTATAATATAAAAACGCAGGATCGTTCGCGGCCAATTACACCAGAAATTGCCGACTATACTAAAAAATCAATTACAGCATTTATCGAAAAATACCCAAATGTCGGATTATTAGTTTGCCTTGGCGAAGCCATAAATACGGTTGATGATGATGTCGAATGGTTTACCAAAACCATTATTCCTGGCGTTCAGGACGGCTTAAAAACATTAGGAATCAAAGAAGAACCGCCAATCATTTTGCGCGCTCATGATACAGATGCACCTTTGGTTATGGAAAAATCACTCCCGTTGTATAAAAATCTGTACACGATGCATAAGTATAATGGCGAATCGTTAACCACATATACGCCAGGCGGACCATGGGGAGAAATTCATAAAAAATTAAGCTCGTTAAATTCCGTACATATTTCTAATGTACACATTTTGGCCAATTTAGAGCCTTTTAGATACGGCTCACCAGAGTTTATCCAAAAAACAGTTCAGGCGATGCACAGCGCGCATGGAGCCAACGCATTGCATTTATATCCGCAAGCGTCCTATTGGGACTGGCCTTATACAGCCGATAAAACTAAAACCGGAGAACGATTACTCGAAATGGATCGCGACTGGATTTGGTACAAAGCATGGGCGAGATATGCCTGGGATAGCAAAAGAGACAAAAACGAAGAAATTAAGTTTTGGGATAAAGATTTGGCGGCTAAGTACGGAACCGATTTAGAAGCTGCAGACAATATCAAAAAAGCATACGACGAATCTGGAGAAATTGCGCCAAAAACCTTAAGACGTTTCGGAATCACAGAAGGAAACCGCCAAACGTTATTGCTAGGAATGTTCGAAAGCCAATTGGTCAATCCGGCAAAATGGCGTGTATATCCCGGATTCCACGAATCGTGCGGACCAGCGGGAGAACTGCTTTTAGAATATGCTAAAAGAGAATGGAACAAGCAGCCGCATTCAGGCGAGCTTCCAACCCAGATTATTGCCGAAATCACAGAGCACGGACGATTGGCTGTTGAAGCGATCGACAAAGCCGAAAAAAGTGTAACCAAAGACAAAGAAGAATTTCTGCGTCTTAAAAACGACATTCATGCCTATAAAGCTTTCGCCGATTTCTTTTCAGAAAAAGTAAAAGCTGCTATCTTGGTTTTACGATACAGTTATTCTAACGATATTACCGATCTCGACAAAGCAATGCCTCATCTGGAAAAAAGCATCAAGCATTACGAGTTATTGGTAAATTTAACCAAAGATAGTTATCTGTATGCCAACAGTATGCAAACCGCACAACGCCGAATTCCGATTGGAGGTGACGACGGAAACAACAAAAGCTGGGCAGAATTATTACCTCATTACGAACGTGAATTAGCCAATTTTAAAAGAAATTTAGATTTGCTAAAAGCATCAAAAGATGGTAAAATCGAAACCAAAGAAGGAAAACCATGGCAACCCGTTGATGTAACCTTACTAAACGAAAGCAAAGGAACTTACGCCGTAAAAAATGGCACGAAAGTATACGGGACCCAAATTTCAGAATTGGTTAAAGTGGCTCCGGAACTGCAAAACTTAAAAGGAATTGCGTTTGAAGAAACAGAACAAAATGAAAAAGGAACGCATCTGAAATTTAAAAATACCAAACCTGTAAAACTCGTTGTTGGTTATTTCAATTCAGATCAAAAACGATTTTTATTTCCGCCGAGTTTAGAAACCGATGCGGCCGGAAATGCACACGGTCAGGCTGAAGTAATTTTGGCCAGCGCCATGAATTTAAAAGAGTTACCGCGTGTAAATATTCATACCTATACTTTTCAGCCCGGCGAAAATAAGCTAGATTTGGGCAAAGGAAGAGTTTTGATTTTAGGATTCATAGACGCCAATCAAACCGTTACGCCACGCGATGTGGGCTATATTGATGCAGGAGAAAAAGGTGCGATCGACTGGTTGTTTTATTAATAATAATAATTTGGGCGTGTCCCTTCGGGTCGGGCTGTACGTTCCCGCTTTTTTTGAGGCGAAGAAAAATCGCCTCAAAAAAGAGCTCCACTGCCATCCCTCACGCAAACTCAACGTTAACCTAGACCTGACAGGTCTGTTTTAAGAATATAAACACAATCTTGTCATCCTGAGGAACGAAGGATCACAGAAGAAATTCAATACAGTAATTCGCCAATCCTTGTCGAGTCCCGAGTGTGGTTCCTCGTTCCTCGGAATGACAAAAGTGAATGTTTAAAAATATGAAAAAAATAGTTTTTTTTATTTTTTGTTTTTTTTCAAGCCTTTGCTTTGTTTGGAGTCAAAGCAAAAGTTCAGTCCGTAAAGAAATTTCGCTGAACTCGTCTTGGGAAACCGTAATATTGGATAATCTTCCGCTGAAAGAAGAAGATTTTGTAGAAAATCCAAAAACTGATTCCAATTGGGATAAGGTAAACGTGCCTCACAATTGGGATCAGTATTATGGTTTTAGAAGAACAAAACACGGGAATCTACACGGTACAGCGTGGTACAAAAAGACATTAAAGCTAGACAAAAAAGACAGTTCAAAACGCTTATTTTTATATTTCGAAGGCGTAAGCTCTTATGCAACAGTTTGGGTAAACGGTAAAAAAGTGGGCGAACACAAAGGTGGCCGAACCACTTTTACGCTTGATATTACAAAAGCCGTTTCTTTCGATACAAACAATACAATTTTAGTTAAAGCTGCGCATCCGTCCTTTATTGCAGATCTTCCTTGGGTTTGTGGCGGCTGCTCAGGCGAGTGGGGCTTTTCTGAAGGTTCTCAGCCCATGGGGATTTTCAGACCAGTTTCGCTGGTCGTAACAAATGATGTTAGAATCGAACCGTTTGGCGTTCATATCTGGAATGACAAATCAGTTTCAAAACAAAAAGCAATTCTTCATACCACAACAGAAATCAAAAATTACGGAAAATCAAATCGCGATTTAACGATTGAAAATACACTTTTTGATGCTGCAGGCAAGCAAGTTGCTATAAGCAAAAGCGAGATCAAGACTGTTTCCGGGGAAACAAAAGAAATAACACAGACACTTCCGGAAATTTTAAATCCAAACTTATGGTCTCCGTCAAGTCCGTATTTATATGAGTTGGTGACTTCCATTTTCGAGAATGGAAAGAAAATAGACGAACTAAAAACGCCTTACGGAATCCGCTGGGTCAGCTGGCCGGTGAGTCGTGACGGAAAAGACAATCGCTTTTTTATCAATGACGAACCTTTATTCATAAATGGAACCTGCGAATACGAACATTTAATTGGAAACAGCCATTCGTTTTCAGACGAAATGATTCATTCGAGAATCGAACAGATAAAAGCAGGTGGATTTAATGCCTTTCGAGAAGCACATCAGCCACATAATTTGTTATATCAGAAAGAATTAGACAAAAATGGAATCTTGTTTTGGAGTCAGTTTTCAGCACACATTTGGTACGATGCTCCTGAATTCAAGGAAAACTTTAAAACCTTATTACGCGAGTGGATTAAAGAACGCAGAAACAGCCCGTCGGTTGTCATGTGGGGATTACAGAATGAAAGTACAATTCCGAAGGAATTTGCAGAAGAATGCACCAAAATCATCCGCGAAATGGATCCGTTATCGGCTTCGCAAAGAATCGTAACCACTTGTAACGGAGGAGAAGGAACAGACTGGAACGTCGTTCAAAACTGGTCCGGAACGTATGGCGGAGATCCTTTAAAATACCATCTCGAAATGAGTACGCAGTTGCTAAACGGCGAATACGGTGCATGGCGTTCAGCCGATTTGCATACCGAGGGCGAGTTTGACCAAAAAGGAATGTTGAGCGAAAACCGTTTTTCGCAATTAATGGAAATCAAAGTTCGGGAAGCCGAATCGGTAAAAGATAAAATTGCGGGCCAATTCAACTGGCTTTTTGCTTCGCATGAAAATCCGGGAAGAGTTCAAAATGGAGAAGGTTTTAGAGATATTGACAAAGTTGGTCCTGTAAATTACAAAGGACTTTTTACCATTTGGGGAGAACCTCTGGATGCGTTTTATATGTATCGTGCCAATTATGTTTCCAACAAAACCAGTCCGATGGTGTATATTGTTTCGCACACCTGGCCTAGCCGTTGGGATTCGGCAGGAATAAAAAGCGGAATCGATATTTATTCTAATTGTGATGAAGTAGAATTGTTTAATGATGTCAATAAATCTTCACTTGGAAAACTAAAAAATCCAGGAATAGGAAAGCATTTTCAGTTTAACAATGTCAATATTCAGTACAACGTTTTGTATGCCGTGGGTTATGTAAACGGAAAAGCGGTTGCCAAAGATTATATTGTTTTGAACACGCTTCCGAAAGCACCAAATTTAAATGCTTTAACTGCTGACAAAGCCGATATTTTAAAAGCAAAAAAAGGATACAATTATATTTACAGAGTAAACTGCGGTGGTTCTGAAATGACAGACAGTTCAGGAAATATCTGGTTTACCGATACACACAAAAACGGACAATATACGTATGGCTCTTTATCATGGACAGATAATTTTGAAAAATTACCGAATTTCTTCGCGAGCCAGAGAACCACTTTTGACCCAATAGACGGTACAAAAGATCCGGAATTGTTTCAGAGTTTTAGATACGGAGTTGACAAATTGCGCTATGAATTTCCTGTAGCAGACGGAGAATATTTAGTAGAATTATATTTCACTGAACCCTGGTACGGAACAGGAGGCGGAATGGATTGCAAAGGCTGGCGTTTGTTTGATGTTGCCATAAATGAAAATGTAGTTTTAAAAGATTTTGATATCTGGTCAGAAGCCGGACACGATAAAGCGTTGAAAAAAACATTTTTGGTAAAAAGCAAAAACGGAAAAATCGTGATTTCGTTTCCAAACGTAAAAGCGGGACAGGCGATTATTTCGGCAATTGCAATCGGAACAAAAAAGAGATTTGAAAAACCTGCAAATCAATCTTCTCAAAACATTCAAAATCTGGTTGTAGATTCCTATGATAAAACAAGAGTAGCTTCGTGGCTGGATATTAATTCAAAACAATTTTCAGATGCTGATGTTGTTTTTACCGAGTTGCCAGCGGAACTATTTGGTGCAGATTATATACAGTTTTCATCAAGTTCTAAAAATAAAGGTTCGTTTACAGTAAAAGAAGAATCTACAATTTTTATCCTGGTTGACAGTAAAATTAAAGAATCTGCTTCGTTATCAGATTATAAAAAAATAGAAGAAAGAGCCAAAAACAGTAATAGAACAGAATTTTTGGTTTACACTAAAAAAGTAAAAAAAGGAGAAAAAATTCTTTTTGATAACTTCCAATCGATAAGTACAATTGCAGTGGTGCCAACGTATGACATGGGCGAAAAAGACGACTCGAGACCAATCGTTATTATCGAAGCAGAAAAAGCTAAAACGACAGGAACCGGAATCGAAAAAGGAAATTTCAAAAAAGCCGATTATATTGAGTTCGCCAAAAAGACAGCAAACAGCATTGAGTTTGAAGTAAAACCAGGAGTTGCCGGAATTTATTTGATGCGTTTCCGTTTTATGAATAAAAATGAAACGCCATTAAAAGTCAAATTTAAAATGGAAGATGCCTACGGAATTTTAATGCGAAACGACACAATCGAGTTTTTCCCTTCATCAGAAAAATGGAAAGTTTTAAACACCACTTCTGGCGGTTATATTAACGCCGGAACGTATAAAATCACACTCGAAGGTGATGATTTGAAAGGATTGATGCTGGATAATTTTGAGTTTCAATAGTTTTTTTGGAGGTACAAAGGGGCAGAGGTGCAGAGGTTCAAAGGTGCAAAGGTTTTTACAGGTGTTAAGCACAACCTGTCATCCTGAGGAACGAAGGACCACACACAAGAAGCTCCGCACAGAATATCGCCAATCTTTGTCGAATCTTGAGTGTGGCCCTTCGTTCCTCAGGATGACAAAGCGAGATGTAAATAGAAAGAATAAAAAATAATTGTAATGATTAAACATAAAACCATTTTACAAAATGCCGTACTAGCTTTAGTAATATTGCTTACCACAACGTGTTTTGCACAAAAAAAACAGCCCAGAATAATTGAAGACTTCAATAAAAACTGGAACTTTAAATTAGGAGATCATCCAACGGCAATTCAGGCAAATTTTGACGCAAAAGATTGGCGAACATTACAATTACCACACGACTGGAGCATTGAAGGCGCTTTTAACAAAGACAATAAAACAAAGCAGGCACAAGGATTTTTGCCGGCAGGGAAAGGCTGGTATCGCAAAGTTTTTACTGTTCCTGCAAATTGGAAAACCAAAACGGTTTCGGTTGAATTTGACGGTGTTTTTAAAAATAGTGAAGTCTTTATCAACGGAAAATCTTTAGGAATTCGCCCAAATGGTTATATTTCATTTGAATATGATTTGTCGCAATATTTAAATTTCGGAAAGGAAAATGTTATTGCCGTAAAAGTAGATAATGATGCACAGCCCAATTCCAGATGGTACACAGGTTCCGGAATTTATAGAAATGTACGTTTGGTCGCCACAGAAAAGTTGCATGTAGGGAAGTGGGGAACTTTTGTAACTACTCCCGAAGTTTCTGCAGAAAAATCAAAAATACAAGTAGAAGTTACGATTGATAATGATAACGCTGATGCGAAGGAATTTAAATTGGTTACTTCTATTTTAAATGCAGAAAATAAAGAAGTGGCGAATTTTACTTCAAACGAAAAAATCGGTGCAAAAACTTCAGAAAAAAAGATTCAGGATTTGGCTTTAAATCAGCCGAAATTATGGAGTACAGAAAATCCGTATTTGTATAAAGTAGTCACGAAAGTGTATGAGAAATCGAAATTAGTTGACAACTACGAAACGCCGTTGGGTTTTAGATTTTTTAGTTTTGATGCGGAGAGAGGATTTTCTTTAAACGGAAAACCAACCAAAATATTAGGAGTTTGCCTGCACCATGACAACGGAGCTTTGGGCGCGGTAGAAAATATTCATGCGGTTCGCAGAAAACTGACTTTGCTGAAAGAAATGGGAGCAAACGCCATTAGAATGTCTCATAATCCGCACTCTTTGGAAATGATGCAATTGTGCGACGAAATGGGTTTCATCGTTCAAGATGAGGCTTTTGATGTGTGGAAAAAGAAAAAAGTAACCAACGATTACCACAAAGACTGGGATGCATGGCACAAACAGGATCTGGAAGATTTTATTAAAAGAGACCGTAATCATCCATCGGTGATGATGTGGAGTATTGGTAATGAAATTAGAGAGCAATTTGACTCGACAGGAATTGCAATTACCAGAGAATTAGCCAAAATCGTAAAATCTCTCGATACTACACGCCCTGTAACTTCGGCTTTGACCGAAAATATAATTGAGAAAAATTTTATTTACCAGTCAGGAGCTTTGGATATCTTGGGTTTCAATTATAAACATGAAGATTATAAAGATTTTCCGGTTCGTTTTAAAGGACAAAAAATATTGGCATCAGAAAGTGTTTCGGCACTTCAAACGCGTGGACATTACGACTTACCCGACGGAATCAAGGCGTGGCCAACCAAACACGGCGCTCCGTTTGATGGTAATGCCGATTGGACGGTTTCGGCTTACGATCAGGTGAAATCGTATTGGGGTGCAACGCATGAAGAAAATTGGAAAACGATCAAAAAACAGGATTTCATGGCCGGAACTTTTATCTGGACCGGATTTGATTATATCGGAGAGCCAGATCCGTATCCGTACCCGGCAAGAAGTTCGTATTTCGGAATTATCGATTTGGCGGGACTTCCAAAAGATGTGTATTATATGTATCAAAGCGAATGGACGACAAAACCTGTCCTGCATATTTTTCCGCATTGGAACTGGAAAAAAGATCAAGAAGTCGATGTTTGGGCGTATTATAATAATGCCGATGAAGTGGAATTATTCTTAAATGGAAAATCGCTCGGAAAAAAATCAAAACAAAATGATGATCTTCATATTTCATGGCGCGTTAAGTTTGAACCCGGCACTATAAAAGCCATTTCAAGAAAAGATGGAAAAGTAGTTTTAGAAAAAGAAATTCACACCGCTGGCGAAGCTGCTAAAATTCATTTAAAAGCAGATAAAACCACGATCAAAAATGATACTTATGATTTGGTTTATGTAACGGTTTCTACGGTTGACAAAGACGGAAATCTTCTGCCGAATGCAACAGATTTAATTAATTTTGAAGTTTCCGGAGGAGGAAAACTGGTTGGTGTAGATAACGGTTATCAGGCTAATCTGGATTCTTTTAAAGCGAATTCCTGCAAGCTTTTTAGCGGAAAATGTATTGCGATTATCCAATCGAATGGAAAGAAAGAAAAAATTCAGTTGAAGGCATCGACTGGAAGTTTACAAAGTTCAACAATTGAAGTCAAAGTCGAATAATTTATGGTTCGTAAAGACACAGGGTTTCCCCAGATCGTTTGAAGTCAGATTTGCCCATATCATTTTAAGTTCCATTTTTTCGATTTTAAAAAATTAAGGCAGCTTTTACAGAAGTTTTTTTCCTGATCAATCGGATTTCCGCCTTCGGCATCTCTCATTAGACACGTTTTGGTTTTGCAATGCGATAAGCCTTCGGTATGGCCTAATTCGTGTAAAACAACTTTATAAAATTGCTCTTTTTTATTTTTATCAGACAATCTAAAATCGGAGACAACGCAAGCTCTGCCAGGATGATATCCTAACCCCATAACACCCCAATCCTGGTGATTGTCTTTTGTGGTACTAATGTCTTTGTTAGAAAGCCCTACGATTACAGAATCTTTGCCAATTTCAGATTTTAAATATTTGATAATACTATCAGCGCGAAATCTATTTCGAGGCTTATTATAAGAGCCAGAAGGAAAATCAATTGATTTTCTAAGTACAACGTTTGAATTAATTTTCTTAATTTTTTCTAATACTTCTTGTGCAGCAATAGACTGAAAGTTCCCTAAAGGCTGAAGAACTATTACTTTTGAATTGCCATTTACTTTGGCTTGCTTACAAGACAGAAATGCAAAAAGCAGTATATAAATTAATTTATTCATGGTGAGGAAAGTTTTTTTGCTGGTTCAAAGATGGTATTATAAAAATTCAATTTTCAAATAGTGAAATTATTAATTATATCAGTTTTCCAAAGATTTTCTGGTCATAATTATGCCAAGTTCTTTTTTTATACAAAGATACATACACAATATTGTGATTCTCCTTTCGTCGAAATTATGAGCAAAAAAAATCCTTAATTTCTTAAGGATTTTCTGTTGTTGAAAAGGTTATTTTCCTTTTATTATTTTTTCAAGATATTCGACTTTTTCTTTTTCAGCTTGCACTAAACGTTCGTAAAGTTTTATTTGCTCTTCGTGAGCTTGAATTAATTTATCCAAAGGATTAAAAGTACAACCGTAGTTAACTGCAGATGAATTATCCACATTATAAGTATTGCCAATAATATTTAAAACAGCTTCTTCTGAAAAATTTTTAATAGCTTCTACTGTTACACCTAATGCTTTTGCAATTTCTGCCAGTTTTCCATCTTCTATAGTTTCACTATTTTCGATAGCAGATATAGTCTGTTGGTTTGTTCCTAAAGCTTGTGCCAAAGCTTCTTGTTTCATGTCGCGAAGTTCACGAATACGGCTGATTTTTCGCCCTATGTGATTTGGTTTTATTATAGTAATTCCGCAATCAAATTCGCCAATCTTTGTAGAGTTTCTTTTGTGATTTCTCCCTTTTGTCGAAATGACAAATACTTTGCGGAAGAAAAATAAGCAATAAAAGAAACTCCTTAATTTCTTAAGGGTTTCTTGGTGGAGTGTCAGGGACAGCAATCGAACACTTAATCCAAATTTTGATGTTTTCGAAAATATAAAATAAGAGGAACTCTAAAATATCCGCCATGTCATACAGGTTATTTTTGAACTTTATGCTTATGATCTTTCATTTTTATAAGAATGTTACTTTTAATTTGTAGGTGCTGCTCCAATTTGTTGCAACAATGCTAATAAATCAGGTTGACCATATTCTTCTATAATCTGATTATCAATAAGACGATAAAAATTAGTGGCTTGTATTTTAATGCTATTTCCAGTTGGAGGGACTCCAAAAAAAGTTCCTTTATGCGTACCAGTCATTGTAAAACGAACAGCGGATTTATCATTTTCTGAAATTATTTCTTCTAAATACCATTGGATATCAGGAAATCCTTTGCGCATCATCAAAATAGTTTCCAAATATCCTGCCGGACCAATAAGAGGCTCTGCTTGACCTGGCGCATAAAATTTTGCTGTGGGATTAATAAGTTGTTGTGCTAAATTTTCATCAGCAGTATTAATGAATTCAACAAATTGCTTAAAGAAATTTTTGTGATTAGTCATTTTTCCATTTTTAAAATTTATAAGTAAATTTACAATGGTAATTTGCAATCAGCTATTAAACAATCTTAAGAAATTGTCTTAATATAAGTTAAGAGTAAAACTATTTAATATGTGTTTCACTACGAATTTTACTAAGAAATTCAGGTGTAATACCAAGATAAGAAGCTATTTGAGTATTAGGCAGTCTTAATGCAAGTTGTGGATATTGTTCTAAAAAATCTAAGTAACGTTGATTTGCATTTGAGCTAATATTTTGTAATAAACGATTTTGAAGCTCAATGAATTTTTCTTCAATAATGACCCTGAAATTTCGATCAAACTTCCGCACATTAACGAATAAGTAAAGTAAGTCTTGTTTTTCAATTTGCAGGATAAAAGAAGGTTCAACTGCTTCAATAAATAGTTTACTTGGTTTTTCTGAGTAGAAGCTCCCTAAATCTGCTATCCACTCATTTTCGACCGCAAAACTAATATTGTGTTCAGAGCCTTTTTCATCTACGCTATACATTTTAAAACAGCCCCTAACTACAAACGTATAATGTTTGCAAACAAAATTTTCCTGTAAAATCATTTGTCTGCGCTTGATTTGTCGCTGTGTCGTCCTTTTGTCTAATAATGAGCTTTCTTCTTTATTTAACGGAAGATAATTTTTAAAACTCTCTATAATGGGCTGTGCAATCAATTTCTTTTTTTTTTTTTCGTTTTGATCTTTTGCTTGTCACAATAACATTAGGCTTGTCCAAGTAATAAATTTAGAGATAAAATCAGTATTTCTGCCCTCATTTGACAAATTTTATTAGGCAGCTGTTTTTTAATCTTCTTTAATTCACTCCAATTTACAGATTAAAATATTTTATTTTCAATGGATTGGATTATTTTTCAAGGTCGTTTAAATAGACGATACTGCGGATTTTCAACCCGTACTCACAACGGGAGGATGGAAAAATATAAACATAAAAAAACTCCTTAATTTCTTAAGGAGTTTCTTGGTGGGCGATGAGGGGTTCGAACCCCCGACCCCCTCGGTGTAAACGAGGTGCTCTGAACCAGCTGAGCTAATCGCCCTATTTTACTAGGTTGCTATCGTTTGTGATTGCGAGTGCAAATATACGCTAGTTTTTGAGTTCTGCAAAGAAAATCAAATAAAAAATAAAACTTTTTTTGAAATAGATTATATCTTGCTGTTTATGAATTTGTTATTAAAATGATTTTTTTTCAAATAGTAAAAGCTTTTACAACAAAGGCAATTCTGCTACTACAAAAGTGCTTCCGCCAACATAAATAAAATCATTTTTGCCAGCAATTTTCTTCGCTTCAATAAAAGCAGCTTCTACAGAATCATATCTTTTGCCTTTCAAGTTATACTTTTCGGCAGCATTTTGAAGAATCTCTGTGCTTAAACCCCGCGAAGAATCAGGCCTGCAAAAATAATAATGAGCTTTTTTTGGAAAAAGCGGCAAAATAGAATCCAGGTCTTTGTCGTTTACAACTCCCAAAACAATATGAAGATTTTCAAAAGTCTCCTTCTGGATTTGGTTCATAACAACCGCAAGACCGTGTTTGTTGTGGGCAGTGTCACAAATTATTTTCGGGTTTTCGCCTAGCTGCTGCCATCTTCCTTGTAAGCCTGTGTTTTTGACAACACTCAATAACCCTGATTTTAAATTTTCATCAGAAACTTTAAATTCACTTTGATCATTTAAAACAGCGATTGTCTGCTGAACAGTTTTCTTATTATGAAATTGATAATCGCCAATTAAATCAGACGCAAAAACTTCTGAAATTAATTCTGAGGCAAAGTAAATCGGTGCATTTTTTTCTTCGGCTTTAGCCAAAAATACCACTTTTGTTTCCGGAATATATTCGCCGATAACAACCGGAACATTTTGTTTAATGATTCCCGCTTTTTCTCTTGCAATTTCCTTGTGGGTTGTACCCAGAAACTGCGTGTGATCCAAGTCGATATTGGTAATAACAGAAACCAAAGGTATTATGATATTAGTAGCATCCAGTCTTCCGCCAAGGCCAACTTCTATTATGGCAATATCTGTTTTTTCGGAGGCAAAATAATCAAACGCCAAACCAACCGACATTTCGAAGAAACTCATATCATTTGCCTCAAAGAAATCTTTGTGTTTTGCGATAAACTCACACACAAAATTTTCTGAAATCTCCTTTCCGTTTATTTTAATTCTTTCTCTAAAATCTTTTAAATGCGGAGAAGTATATAAACCCACCTTATATCCTGCCTCCTGCAGAACAGATGCCAGCATATGCGATGTAGATCCTTTGCCGTTGGTTCCTGCAACGTGAATGCACTTTAAACCACGCTCAGGATTACCAAGATGCTCCGCCAGCAATTTAATATTGGTTAAGTCTTCCTTGTAAGCCGAAGCGCCCTGAAGCTGGTACATTGGCAATTGATTAAACATCCAGTTTGTGGTCTCTTGATAGTTCATTGATTTTAGATAAAATAGTTGCAGATTGAAATAATTTTCGATTTTTTTAGTTTATTATTACAGTGAAAATTATCTTTAGTGCAAATTTCAAATATTTTTTAGAATTAATTATTAAAAACCAGAATTAATATATGTTTAGTTTTATTCAATTACAAACAGATACAATCGCACAAGCCTCAAATGTTGTTATACAAAAGATAGCACCTGAAACAGAAATTTCAATGTTTGGGTTTATTATGAAGGGTGGAGTTTTCCTGATTCCGATTGCGATTTTATTGTTCTATACTATTTACGTAATCTTTGAGCGTTATATGTATATAAGCCGGGCATCAAAAATTGATAAAAGATTAATGCAGGATGTTGGAGATAAATTGAATTCTGGTCATATTGAGCTGGCAAGAACAATTGTAGAAAGAAGCAACACTGCTGCCGGAAATATTCTTAAAGAAGGAGTTTTGGTAATCGGCCGCCCAATTGCAGAAATCGAATCAAACATGGACCGTGCCGCCGATATAGAAATTGGTGAAATGGAAAGACATTTAGGACATCTTGGGCTTATTGCAGGTATTGCGCCAACATTAGGTTTTATCGGAACTATTTCAGGAGTTATCAAGATTTTTTACAGCATTTCAGTTACAGAAAATATTAGTATCGGAAATATCTCAGGAGGTTTATACGAAAAAATGATCAGTTCCGGTTCGGGATTAATTGTAGGTATTATTGCTTATAGTGCTTACCATTTACTAAACGGAAAAATTGATGATTTTGCTTTAAAGATTCAAAAACAGATTTTAGAATTTGTCAATATAATTCAAAGAGCATAAGATATGTCTATTAAGAGAAAAAGAAGATTTCATGCCGAAGTAGCAACTTCGTCGCTAAGTGATATTATGTTTTTCCTGTTGTTGTTTTTCTTAATTATATCAACACTGGCAAACCCTAATGTTATTAAGATGACTTTGCCAAAAGCAAAATCAAATGAAAAAACCAACAAACAGCTTATAAGCTTATCGGTTACAGAAGATAAAAAGTTTTACATAGATAAAGAACCAGTTGATTTCGAAAATCTGGAGACTTCTTTAATGTCAAAAATTGGAGCAGATAAGCAACAAACTGTTGTTGTCAGAATTCCGTTTAATTTGCAGGTGCAGGATTTAGTAGATGTATTGCAGATAGGAGTGAAGAACAATTTGAAATTTGTGATTGCTACGAGCCCAAAATAAGAATAATATCAGGGCGTGACCAGAATAAAAAAATGGGCTAATCAGCTAGATGATGTTGATAAGCCCATTTTTTTATTCTAGTCGGGCTATCCTGCTTGAGATTGTTTCGTTACTCGAATATGACACATAAAAAAGGCTTTCTGAAATATTTCAGAAAGCCTTTTTTATGTTCTTTATAATTAGTGTAAATCTGTGAAATTGGTGTTTTAATTCAAACTAAAATTATAAATAATCTTACCAACTTGTTTTGCAGGAGCGTTATCGTCAGATTCCCATTTTGTATTCATAGCTGCTAATTTTGCCTGATCCAATAAACATCTGGCAGTATTTGTTGTTCCTTTTATTCCCGGAGTTGCGCTGATTGTTTTTCCGTTTTGGTCTACTGTAATTTCAACCACCACTTTTCCTTCTTCGTTACAAGTGTATTTTGGTGCAGGTTTCGATAATGCTTTTCTGGTTCCTAATGAATATCCTGAGCCACCACCCGAACCTCCGCCGCTTCCGGCTCCGTAACCGCTTCCGGTACCAATTCCATTTCCTGTTCCGTTGCCGCGGCCGGTCCCACCGCCAGAGCCACCAGAACCATAATATCCGTTTGAGCCTAAACTACCATTTGCTTTTCCTTTGTTTCCTGCCGCTTTATCATCTCCGTCACCGCCTTTCTTAGATCCTTTTAGAATACTCGACAAGGCATCATTGGTAGAATTTGAAACTTTTGGCTTTTCAGGAACAGGTTTTGTAACAGGTTTTTCTACAGGAGCAGGTTTTTTTGGTTTTTCTTTGGTCGGAATAACGACATCATTTTCAGAAGTTGTATTTTCCTGAGTAATGATTGCTTCATCCGGTGTTGATTTTGCAGGTGTTTGTTTAGCTTCATTTTTTACATTCAGCACTTCACTTTTATAATTTGCTCCGGAGCCTAAATCGCTGTCACCAAAATTTACAGTCACACCACCACCGCCGCCACCGCCATCAACTAGTGCAACGTTGTTTTCTGGATTGTAAGGAGGCCAAAAACGAACAAAAAACAACAGTAAAATCAGCATTCCGAATATAATGCTTGTCATTATAAGAGATTTCTTTTTGTCGGAAAGAGAAGATTTTAATATAAAGCCAAAAATCAATCCAAAAAAAAGAAATGTAAGACGGCTAATATTTCTTGACGTAACGCTCATTTATTCTGTAATTTATTATTTCAATTTAAACGTTTAAAAGTACTAAAAATTGTTTAGAATTAAAGGAAGAATTTAACCGCAAAGTTCGCTAAGCTGTTTGCTTTTAATCTCACAAAGTTACGAAGTCGCAAAAAAAAACTTAAAAAGAAAAACTTTGTGACTTCGCGACTTTGCAAGAAATTAGTTAGCGAACTTTGCGTAAATCTTTGCGAACCTTGCGGTTAGGAAAAAAAAACGAGCTAAAAACTAATTTAGCCCGCTTAGAATAGCGTATAAAAAAATTATACTAACTGTTTCAGTGCAATCTCAAAAGCAGTTGCACTAATATTTGTTTTTGATGGATTCAAAGCATGAGCTTTAACAATCGCATTTTTTATAATATCCGAAGTATCATTAAAGATCGCTTCATCTGTCATTTGAACTTTTTTCTCCATAAAATAAGCAAAAACTCTTGCCATTCCGCAATTCGAAATAAAATCAGGAATCAAACTTACTTTATGGTCTACTTCTTCCATAATAGAACCAAAGAAAATTTCCTTGTCAGCAAAAGGAACATTCGCTCCGCATGAAATTACTTCTAATCCGTTTGCAATTAAACTGTCAATCTGAGTTTGGGCAACCAATCTTGAAGCCGCGCAAGGCGTGAAAATTTCGGCACCGATAGTCCAGATTTTAGAATTGATTTCTTCAAACGGAATCATGTTATCAGCAACCAATTTGTTTCCGTCTTTGTTTAAAAACAACGTTCTGATTTCTTCAAAAGAAAAACCTTCTTCTTTTATTAATCCGCCATCGCGATCAATAATTCCGATTACTTTTGCGCCCATTTCGGCCAAATAAAAAGCAGCAGCAGAACCCACATTTCCAAATCCCTGAACGATTGCTTTTTTACCTTTAATATCGCCGCCATAAATATTGTAGAAATGACGAACTGCTTCGGCAACACCGTAGCCTGTAATCATATCAGCAACCGTATATTTTCTGGTTACGTCTGGTGAGAATTTTGGGTTTTCGATTACTTTAATAACACCTTGACGCAATTGACCAATTCTGTTGATTTTATCAGCTTCTGTTGGTTTAAAATGCCCGTTAAAAACGCCTTCCTGCGGATGCCATACACCACATTCTTCGGTCATCGGGATAACTTCATGAATTTCATCAACATTTAAATCACCGCCGGTTCCGTAATAACTTTTTAGTAAAGGTGAAACGGCTTTGTACCAACGCTGCAAAACTCCTTTTTTGCGCGGATCGTTGGGATCAAAATTAATTCCGGATTTAGCGCCTCCAATAGCAGGACCAGAAACTGAGAATTTAACTTCCATAGTTTTGGCTAAAGATAAAACTTCGTTCATATCCAGGCCTTTTCTCATTCTTGTTCCTCCACCCGCAGCTCCTCCACGAAGTGAATTAATTACCGTCCAACCTTCGGCTTCTGTTTCAGAATCTTTCCAGTTAAAAACAATTTCAGGTTCCTTATTTTCAAATTGCTGTAATAAATCTTTCATTTTGTTGTGATATGTTTATTTTGCGTAAAAGTATAAAATAGAATAATGCGAATAATGTATTTTGTATCAATTTTATAAGACAAAAAAAAGAAAGCCGAAAACATTGCGTTTTCGGCTTCAAAATATATATCTGAAACTGGAAAATTATATTCCTAATAAGTTTTTCTTTAATGTTTCGTCAACCGGTTTGTCTGAAAGCCAGATTCCGAATAATGCTTTTTTGAAATCAAATCCAGGAACTTTTCCTTTCAGGACTTCATTTTTGTAAACATTTATTGTTTGGTCAAAAGGATTGTAAGCTAGAACAAAAACATCTTTTTCTGTTATTACATCGCTCAAAAGCTTTTTAAAATCTTCAATTCTTGGTCTTAGCTCTTCAAGGTTGCTTCCTGCCGATTTCTCAAAACCGGTATTCATTGCTTTTGTCAGCTTGTTTGAAGAAACCATAGACGAAGTGATTTCGATCCTAATTGCCATTTCGGTATCACTGTCAATAATAAATTTTGGATCCTGACTCAACTGTGATAAATATAATGCCTGAACATAGACTTCAAGCCACATTTTTGATCTTCCGCCGGCACCATTTAATTGTAAGGTTTTGTTTTGGAATTCAATTTTCCTCGGTACTGTAACGCCATTAACTTCTAATGTAGTCTGGGCAGAAACGGTCGAAAATTGTAAGCCTAAAAGGATGGTTAATACAAGTAAAATCTTTTTCATACGCTATCAATAATTTATTTTTTTAGGGCAAAAATAATCTAATTTATAATTTTTGACTATTTTAATTTGATGTTTTTTTTAAAAATTACGCTATTTATTAATTTGTACGATATTCATAATCATAATAGTAAGAGTTATTTTACGTACATATACGTGTTTTTGTGCAATTTGGTTTTTTTGAGATTATAATAATTTAACATTTTTTAGAGAACAGGTTTTCATCAATAATTTTACTCTTAAATTTTAAAGAAAACATTGTCAATTTGATGTTTGGAAGTCAAAAAATCAGTAAAATTACGAAAACGTTATCGTGATTAATGATAATATCTTAAAATTATATGCGCGCATTGTTAATTCGCATTTAAAAATTATCTTTGGAGGCCCTTATTTGAGCACAAAAAACTTCAAAAAACAAAAACAAAAAATATAAATATGGATTTCAATCTTACCGAAGAACATTTAATGATTCAGCAAGCTGCCCGAGATTTTGCTCAAAACGAATTGTTGCCAGGTGTTATCGAACGTGACGAAAAACAAATTTTTCCGACAGAGCAAGTAAAAAAAATGGGACAATTGGGTTTCATGGGAATGATGGTTGATCCTAAATATGGAGGCAGCGGTTTAGATGCTATTTCATATGTAATTGCTATGGAAGAAATCTCTAAAGTTGATGCTTCTGCCTCGGTGGTAATGTCTGTAAACAACTCTTTGGTTTGTTGGGGATTACAGGAATATGGTACAGAAGAACAAAAACAAAAATATTTACCAGGTTTAGCTTCAGGAGAAATTCACGGGGCTTTTTGTTTGAGCGAACCAGAAGCGGGCAGTGATGCAACTTCGCAAAAAACTACAGCCATTGATATGGGTGACCATTATTTGGTAAATGGAACAAAAAACTGGATTACAAACGGGAATACTGCATCTGTATATCTGGTAATTGCCCAAACGCATCCGGAATTGAAACATAAGGGAATCAATGCCCTGATTATGACCAAAGATATGCCTGGGTTCTCTGTTGGACCGAAAGAACAAAAAATGGGAATTCGTGGTTCTGATACACATTCATTAATGTTTAATGATGTTAAAGTTCCTAAAGAAAACAGAATTGGTGAAGATGGTTTCGGGTTTAAGTTTGCAATGAAAACTTTGGCAGGAGGCCGTATCGGAATTGCTTCTCAGGCCTTGGGAATTGCATCCGGAGCTTATGAACTGGCTTTGAAATATTCTAAAGAACGTAAAGCTTTTGGAACAGAAATCTGCAATCATCAGGCAATTGCTTTTAAACTGGCAGACATGGCAGTTAATATTGAAGCAGCCCGCCACTTATGTATGAAAGCAGCTTGGGATAAAGACCAACATAAAAACTATGATGTAAGTGGTGCAATGGCAAAACTATTTGCTTCGCAGGTTGCTATGGACACAGCCGTTGAGGCAGTTCAGATTCATGGAGGAAACGGTTATGTAAAAGAATACCACGTAGAGCGTTTTATGCGTGATGCTAAGATTACGCAAATTTATGAAGGAACTTCTGAGATCCAGAAAATCGTAATTTCAAGATCAGTTATCGCAGGATAATTTTATCAATATTAAAAATAGAAATGACCCTTTCAGCTTTTTTGGCTTCGAAAGGGTTTTTTTATAAATATTTTTTTTACTTTCATAACATTATACATAAAACCACTTTACTTAACTTTTATATTTTTAATCAAAATCTTTTATGAAAAAACTATACTTTCTTCTGCCGTTTGTTCTGTTAGGATGCAAATCAAATACTTCTTCTGTAAGTGATAAATCTTCAAAAGAAAATTCTAAACCTGTTGAAATTGCTTATAAAGTAGCACAGACTGAAGTTTCTGATTTTTTAAAGTATCTTTCTTCGGATGAATTAGAAGGACGCGAAACGGGAACAAAAGGGATAGAAAAAGCAGCTGACTTTTTAGAAGATTTTTTAAAGAAAAATAATGTAAAACCTTATTTTAAAACCTATCGAGATACACTGACTAATTTTAAATCGCCAGCTTTTAATATTGTTGGGGTCATTGAAGGAAGTGATCCCAAACTTAAAAACGAATTCGTAGTTTTGAGTGCACATTACGATCATATTGGTGTAGAAAAAAACAAAAAAGAAGATGTTATTAATAATGGTGCAAACGATGATGCTTCCGGAGTAACTGCTGTGGCCGAAATGGCAAAATATTTTGCTCAGACAAAATCGAACAAAAGAAGTATTCTTGTAGTGTTTTTTGCCGGAGAAGAAAAAGGATTACTGGGTTCTAAGAGCCTGGTTCAGAAACTTAAAAAGCAAAACTTCAATTTATATGCCCAGTTGAATATCGAAATGATTGGCGTGCCAATGAAACGTGATTATCTGGCTTATATTACGGGTTTTGATAAATCAAATATGGCTGATAAAATCAATGAATATACAGGCAAAAAAACAATTGGGTTTTTACCAAAAGAGGCAGAATATAAATTGTTTTACAGATCTGATAATTATTCATTCTACGAAGCTTTCAAAAAACCCTGCCAGTCTATAAGTACTTTTGATTTTGAAAATTTTGAGTTTTATCATCACCCTTCAGATGAATTCAAACTAATGGATATTCCGCATATGACTTCATTTATACAGGAATTTTTACCAGCCGTAACGCAAATCGCGAGTTCTGATGCGCAGGAAATTACCATGAATAATTAACGGTTCTTTTTGAGCGTTTTGTTTATTTTTGCTTCATGAAAAATATTATTGTAACAGGAACAAGCAGAGGTATTGGTTTTGAATTGGCTTTGCAGTTCGCAAATTCCGGAAATCAGGTATTGGCTATTTCCAGAAAAATTCCGCAAGCACTTTTAGAACATAAAAATGTAACGTGTTTATCTGTTGATTTGTCAAACGAATCAGAGTTATATCAAGTTGAAGATTTTCTTTCATCTGCATGGAAAAAAGTAGATGCCTTGGTTCATAATGCAGGTGCTTTATTGCTAAAGCCTTTTGCAGAAACAACTCAGGCAGATTTTGAAAGTATTTATAAAGTAAATGTATTTGCGGTTGCGAACTTAACTCGTATCTGCCTGCCTTATTTAGATAAAGGAAGCCACGTAGTAACAATCAGTTCCATCGGTGGTGTGAGAGGAAGCTTAAAATTTGCAGGATTAGCGGCTTACAGTTCAAGTAAAGGGGCAGTAATTACCTTAACAGAATTATTGGCAGAAGAATATAAAGAAAAAGGAATTTCATTTAATGTACTTGCTTTAGGCTCAGTTCAGACTGAAATGCTGAATGAGGCTTTTCCGGGTTATCAGGCGCCAATTTCAGCCGAAGGAATGGCAACCTATATTTATGATTTCACATTAAACGGAAATAAATATTTTAATGGAAAAGTGTTGGAAGTTTCATCTACCAATCCTTAATAAATTTATGAATTATTGTTGTCAGGCTGAGCTGAGTCGAAGCCGTACTTCTAACTTTTAACAAATAACTTTTTACCTAAAATTGAGCGATACCTTAGCAAAATATATACCCGAACATGCTGTAAAGCCTGTTTTTGAATTGATTGTTGCCAATCAGGTTCATCTGAAAATTGTAAATGAGCGCCAGACGCGTCATGGCGATTACAGACGTGGTCATACTGGTAAGCATGAAATTACGGTAAATGCAAGTTTAAATAAATATCGTTTTTTGATGACGTTGATTCATGAAATTGCACATTTAGTTGCTTTTGAAAAGTTTGGCCGAAACATAAAACCACACGGAGAAGAATGGAAATTTACTTTTCAGCGATTAATGGTTCCTTTTATTCGTCCTGAGATTTTCCCGGGACATTTATTACCGTTATTAGCCAGACATTTTAAGAATCCATCGGCGAGCAGCGATACTGATACAACACTATCTTTGGCTTTAAAGCAATATGATAAAGAAAACGATAAAAATTATGTTTTTGAGATTCCTTACGGAAGCGTATTCAGAATTAAAAATGGTAAAATATTTAAGAAGATCGCTGTTAGAACAAAACGTTTCGAATGTTTGGAAATCAGTTCCGGAAAATTATACTTGTTTAATCCTAATGCTGAGGTAGAATTAATTAATCAAAAATTTCAATAAAATTAAAAATCCCAAACTCCAAGATAAGTTGGAATTTGGGATTTTTAATTTAAAATATTGTTATTTGTTTTCCTAGCCTTTCAAATACGCTTCTCTTACTTTTTTGAAGAGGTTAGAAGAATAAACAAATTTCACAATGTCTTTATTGTCAGTTCTAAAGATTTCTTCTTTATTTCCCTGCCATGCCTTAAGTCCTTTTTTTAAGAAAACAATATTCTCTCCAATTTCCATAACAGAGTTCATATCGTGCGTATTGATCACGGTTGTAATATTGTATTCTCTTGTAATTTCCTGAATCAGGTTATCAATCAAAGTCGATGTATTTGGATCCAGACCTGAGTTAGGCTCATCACAAAATAAATACTTAGGATTGTTTACAATGGCGCGGGCAATTGCGACACGTTTTTGCATACCTCCGGAAATCTCAGAAGGTAACTTTTTATGTGCTTCAACAAGGTTTACTCTTTCCAAAACAAAATCTACGCGTTCTTTTATTTTAGCTTTATTATCGTTGGTAAACATCTTTAATGGGAAAGCCACATTTTCTGCTACTGTCATTGAATCAAACAAAGCACTTCCCTGAAAAACCATTCCAATTTCAGTTCTTAATTCACGTTTTTCATCGCGGTCTAAATCAGAATAAACCCTTCCGTCAAATTCGATAGTTCCCGAATCAGGAGTATGAATTCCCAGTAATGTTTTTAATAACACCGTTTTTCCAGATCCACTTTGTCCAATAATAAGGTTCGTTTTTCCGGTTTCAAAAACTGTCGAAACACCTTTTAAAACTTTACTGTCGGCAAATGATTTTTCTATGTTTTTTACTTCTATCATTATCCTAATAATAATTGGGTTAATATATAATTAAAAAGAATGATACAAACCGATGTCCATACAAATGATACTGTACTGGCTTTACCAACTTCTAATGCTCCACCTTTCATATAATATCCGTGAAAAGAGGGTATTGTTGCCAATAACATAGCAAAAATTAAAGTTTTGATAAAAGCATAAGTAATATGGAAAGGAATAAATTCCATTTGAGCACCCTGAATAAAGTCCTGACTAGTTGAAAATCCACCGTAAGCGCACGCCAGCCAGCCTCCAAAAATACCTAAAAACATACTTATTCCTATAACAAAAGGATACATCAATAAGGCTACTATTTTTGGAAAAACAAGGTAGTTTAAGGAATTAACACCCATAACCTCTAATGCATCAATTTGTTCAGTAACACGCATAGTTCCGATACTCGAAGTGATATAAGAACCCATTTTTCCTGCCATAATAACAGAAATGAAAGTTGGGGCAAACTCCAAAATTACCGATTGACGAGTAGCAAAACCAATTAAATATTTAGGAATTAAAGGATTAGTTAAATTTAAAGCGGTCTGAATTGCTACAACTCCTCCAATAAAGAAAGAGATAAAGCATACAATTCCAAGAGAGTCAATAATAAGATCGTCGATTTCTTTTAAAATTAAAGTTCTCATAACAGGCCATTTGGTCTGTTTGTTGAAAATTTCCTTCAGCATTAAAAAATATCTTCCTACTTGGGATAAATAACGAATTAACATCATAGTTTTTACAAATATTGGCTAAGGTAAAAAGAAGTTACGAGTTTTGGGTTATGAGTTCAGGTTTTTTCGGTTGTTTTACCAATCAAATTAACTTTTGTTTCATTTTTTGCAAACGATAATTTCTAATAAATTTAGCTTGTTCAGGAGTTACTAACAACGGAGTTTTAGCATTTTTGGCTTTCCAGAAACCTCTGATGTAATCAAAAAACAAAAATGGTTTTTTCTTCATCATCGCCAGTTTTGCAGATGCAATAGCGGTAATCCAAAAACCGTAACCAAGTGTGTAAAAAGCTTCTCCCTGTTTATAACGGGCTGTTTTGTTGTAGTTTGCGCCAGTTGGTTTAAGGTGTTTTACATGCAGGGAAGTATCTGTAACTATTTTCCAGTTGTAAAATTTGCAAAGTAATTCATCTACAGTATCCCAGCCCATCGCAGGTTTTAAACCTCCAATTTCCTGAAATGTTGCTGCACGATATGCTTTAAGGGCTCCGCGAATATGATCCTTATCGGTAAGATTTTCTAAAACCCATTCTCCATTTTTTTCGATATAACAAAAACCGCCTGCCATTCCGATTCGCGAATCCGATTGAAAATGGTTGATTATAGTTTCAAAATAATTGGGAGGAAAAATTAAGTCACCATCTATCTTTACAATAATGTCATAATTTGAATCCAGAGTTTCGAAACCTTTCTGAAATGCCTGAATCACTTTGCTTCCCGGCATATGTATGGCATCAGAAGTCTTGTTGACTACAGAAATGTATGGATTCTCTTTGGCAAAACCCAAAACGATTTCTTCGGTTTTATCGGTAGAATTGTCATTTACAACAACGACTTTTGAGGGCAAAACTGTTTGAGAAACAAGAGACTGCAAAGTCAGACCAATAAGATCTTGTTCGTTATGTGCAGGAATGACGATGTAATACTTCATAAATTAAATTCCAGGTTTTAAATTCCAACAAGTTGAATAAACTTCAATCTTTTAAATTCCAAATTCCAATTTAAAACTGCTTTAAATTGGAATTTGGAATTTAAAAGATTGAAGTTTCCTTTAAGCTTTTTCAGCATAAACGATATAATATCTATTGGTAAAGCTGCGAAGAAATGGTCTCAAACCAAATTTCTTTACAGGATTGGTCCATTTTTGTCTGTCTATAATTTTCCAGCCTGTTTTTTCTAAAAGCCAGTCCAGTTGCCAATCTTCAAATTCGTGATAATGTCTGTCCCACATATCTGTTTTGCTTCGGTATGCCGGAGAAAACCACAAACGCATTGGAATTGAAATTACAAGTTTATCAGATTTAATTTCATTCAAAATCGTAAACGGATTCAGTAAATGTTCAAATATTTCGAACGCAGTTACAACGTCTGTTTTTTCATTTTTTAAATTATCCTGATTTAAATCTAAATCTTCGCCAGTTGTATTTTTTACTGAATATCCGGCTTCTTTCATGATTTTTGAAAACGGATTTTCAACTCCTAAATCTAAAATAGTTTCAGAGGTCTTGATATGTTTTTGTAAAAATTCTAAAGTAAGTTTGAATCTTTTATTGGGAAACGTTTTTTCGTACATAGTCATTGCGAGGAACGAAGTAATCTCTCGTTCTTGATTTATATTAGGTCGCAAATATACAAAGATTACTTCTTTTTTGCGTTTTTTTAATTCGAATGAAAATGAAAATCCGCATTTAAAATATAGTTTTTAAATGCGGACTAGTATAATCTTTATGCTCCATTGGAGCAATATTTTTATTAAGCTAAAAATGGCGCCCCGATGGGGCTTTTCGAAAACTTAATTGTGTATTCTATAAATATAATGTCCCAATGGGACTTAATTAATTGGATTAATGACGATATACAAAAGCATTAACGTTCATTCCTGCTCCAACTGAAGCAAAAACAATTACATCGCCTTTGTTGATTTCGTGATTTTCAATTTCTCCTTTTAGAATCAAATCGTATAAAGTTGGCACTGTTGCCACGCTACTGTTTCCTAAATCATGAATGCTCATTGGCATAATGTCTTTAGGAGCTGTTTTATCATATAATTTGTAGAAACGCTCGATAATTGCTTCATCCATTTTTTCATTTGCCTGATGAATTAGGATTTTCTTTACTTCGTCGATTCCGATACCACTTTTGTCTAAGCAGCTTTTCATCGCACATGGAACTTGGCTTAAGGCAAATTCGTAAATTTTGCGGCCATACATTTTAATGTATTTAATATCCGGATCTAAATCTGGATTGTATGATTTTCCGAAATACAAAAAGTTAGCCTCTTCGTTTGCAAAAGTAGCACTTTCATAAGATAACAATCCTGATTCATCACTTGATAATTCCAGAATTGAGGCACCGGCACCATCAGAATAAATCATAGAATCGCGATCATGATCATCGACAACTCTCGAAAGTGTTTCGGCACCAATAACCAAAACTCTTTTGGCCATTCCTGATTTTATAAAAGCATTAGCCTGCAAAACACCTTCAATCCAACCCGGACATCCGAAAAGAATGTCGTAAGCAACACATTTTGGATTTTTAATAGCCAATTTGTTTTTTACGCGGGTTGCCAGACTTGGTAAAATATCCGTTTGATGTGTTCCCGTTTTTACATCGCCAAAATTATGGGCAAAAATAATGTAATCCAGGGATTCCTTATCGATATTGGCATTCTCTATTGCTTTTTCGGCAGCAAAAAAGGCCAAATCAGATGCGATGTATTGATCTTCGGCATAACGGCGGTTTTCGATTCCTGTTATTCCTTTAAATTTTTTTATGACAACTTCATTCGGGTAAGCAAAAGGAGATCCGTCTTCATTCAAAAAAACATGTTTGTCAAAGTCAGTATTGCTTACTTCTTTATTAGGAATGTAACTTCCTATACCAATAATTTTTATTTTCATTATTCCTTAATTATCCGATAAATTTAATGCTAAAGTATAAATAATTTCATGATAACTATCATAAAAAATACTATGCATGCATATAATTATGGAATTAAAAAATTTTATCCTTTATTATTGGTAATTTTTTAATGGAATTAAGATTTATCTGAGATTTCAAACGTTTGAGGTTGAAAAGCCACAAAAATTTTTTTTAAAAGAAGAGCCACTATAATGTGGCTCTTTCTAATTATTTGATGTTTAATTTCTCCAAATGAAGATTTATACTTTTTAATTTTTTATCATATTCTAACAATAAAACATTACCAATTTTAGCAGGCAAAACCCTAAAATCCTTACTGTCACTTTCCAGGTAGATTTTATCTTCGGTTAATTTACCTTCATCATATATAATGGTTTTAAAAGCATTTTTATTTTTTTCACCTTTTATTCTTTCATAATCTATAAAACAAGCATAAAATCTGTCATTTGCTTTATCAACCTGAGTGTATTCATAATCAAATGCACCGTACGATTTTAAGGCATGAGCATTTAATTGCGGACTGCCAAAATCTGTTAAACTTGGCGCTCTTGATTTTCCTTTTTCAAATTCCTGAATTCCAAGTAATTTAAAATCAGGACTAAATTTAAAAACAACAGAATTTGTAATGGTAAGTTGCGTAACACTATTTCCGCCTCCTAATGCCGCCATTGCTATTCCGCTAGCACTAGCTGTTCTTTTGTAGAATTCCCCGATAGCATAGTATTCATTATTGTGGGTTCTTACAATATTATGAAAATAAATATATCCCTTATCCTGAACATAATTCCCATCAACTTTTGCCATTTTAGCCACATCATCTTTCCAGCTGATAAAATTTTCATGCAAAGTTTTTCCCGTTGCGTCTATAACTTCAGTTGATAATCCTAAACTTTTATCATCAAAAATATTATCGCCTTCTTTAAAATATTCACCCATCAAAAGAAGATTGCTGTCTTTGTCAAGGAAAGCATTAGTTATTAATTTTGGCTTACTTTCTTTGCTGTATTCTTTTTGAAATAATAATTCACCTGTATTGATGTCAAGAATTTTAGTTCTTATTGTGATTTTTCTCGACAAGGCTCCCGGTCTCGCCATTTCTATTGCAACTACATATTTGTCGTTTGCTTCGATAGGGTTTATTGTTACAATTTCTTTAGAATCTTCAGGAGAATTGTACTCCCAGGCTTTTCCTCCATCTGTAGGATAATATTTTAAAGAGTAGCCAATTTTTTTGTTGTCTTCTAATTTATTAAAAATAAATCCTCTGTTTTCAACTGGAAAAATGATGTTAAAATCACCAGTTTGCTGCAGATATTGAATATAGCGAACCTCTTTGCTTTCCAACGGAATATCGATAGTTGGCATTTGTTCTGCTTTTTTGTCAAACATCAAAAGGCTAATCTTTTTTTCTTTATAATTAGCCATTGCAAACATGATTTGCTGATTGTTAAAAGTACTTTTCATTAAAAAAGTATTTTTATTGTCAATGTATGTTTTTTGGGCAACTTCGGTTAAATTTTTATCCAGGATCTTGATGGCAAATTCACGATCTCCTTTTTTTAGTTTATCCATTTCATAGAAAAAATAATAGCCATCGACATTATTTTCTTTATTCAAAATAGAACCTGAATTTTTAATCTTAAAAGTATTGACTTGCTCAATTTTTTTTGTCTGGGCAAATGTCAGGTTTGCGAGACAGAGTAACAACAATAGACTTGTTTTCTTCATTTTTGTTTTTGGATTTAGTTTTGATTTAATTTTTTAAAAAAAGTGAAATTATCCTGAAAAATGGTATTGTCCTTAAATGCGGTTTCATTTTTTTGACAATAATAATAGCCTATTTTTCTAATGTTTTTGAGTTCAATATTATTTAAGAACAATCTTATTTCGTTTAGATATTTTTCTTCAGAAAAGGGATTTACCTGCCCTATATATTTGCCGAAAACATGTGTTTCTTTAAAAATATATACTTTTCTAAGAAGCGAAATAATTGCTTCATTAAAAGAAGAATCGTCAATTTCTCCTTTTTCATGCAAGGATAATAATTGGTATAAGGCAACATCCAGCTTAGAAGCATCCAAATAAATTTCGATACTGTTTTCTGAAATTCTTTTCTTTATGAGTGCAAGATCTTCTGTTCTGGATTTCGTATTTGTTAATTTATTGATTTTAAGTATGGTTTCTATTCTTAGAGGAATGTCGGGATGTGTTTTAATAGAATCTTTATTTAATTCAAAATCATTAGCACTTTCTTTTATGTCAAATAATTTGTCATCTTGCAGAAGCCAGTTTTCTTTGAAAGGATAATCATTAAAATTAAATACCTGCTTTAGATTTGTGGGAGAGCTAAAAATCATTCCGTCGGAGAAATCTAATTTTTTTAATACATCTACATAAGCCTGCTTATTATAGGCTGTTTTATTGAACAATACAAATCCTAGAGAATCAGCCTGAATTTCATCTTTTCTGGAATGATCCATAAAGTTGAACTTCAAGTCTTTCATAATTGTGGCTACAGCTGCTCTTCGACCATATTTTAAGTTGGCAGCAGTATTTATTTTTTGTTTTGTTTGTTTAGAATTAAAAGTTTCCAGATACGCTTTTAAAGCCCGGTCATTATGTTTAAGAATATAATGAGATAACTCATGACAAATTACGGCAGCAATTTCGTCATCGCTTTCGGCAAGATTAAACAAGCCCAGGTTTACAGTAAAAATACCATTTCCGTAACAGGCAGCATTTGGAATTTGTGATTTATTGATAAGGAAATAAAAACCGGAATGATCAATCTGTGAGTTTGATTTATATATTTGAGACAAAAGGTTTTGAAGATATTTATCAATTTTTTTGTCAAAAATAAAAGTACTGTCATCTATACTTTTTAAAAAAGTTTTTTTCCTTTCGAGAAGAACTTCTTTTGCATCTTTTTGCTTAGCGGCTTCAAACGTTTTTATTTTATTGTTGGTCACATTAGAAATATAGTTTTCAAGCGAATCCATATTACTCGGATTATAGGTAAATCCTTTGTTCTGTGATTTGACAATACCGAAGTGCAATAAAATTGCCAGGCAAATTATTTTTTTCAAGATGGACTATTGTAAGATTTGTTTTGGACTACAATAGTAATAAAAATGTCCCGACGAATCGAGACATTTTTTAGTTTTTTTTAACATTTTTTTTAGTTTTCCATATAAGCTTCGATAGGAGCACAGCTGCAAATTAAGTTTCTGTCACCATAAGCATCATCTACACGACGAACAGATGGCCAGAATTTATTTTCAGCAATATATTCTAATGGGTAAGCTGCTTTTTCTCTAGTATAAGGGAAATCCCAAGAATCAGTAGTTAACATGGCCAATGTATGAGGCGCATTTTTCAATACATTGTTTTTATCATCGGCTGTTGCAGCTTCAATTTCTTTTCTTATTGAAATAAGAGCATCACAAAAGCGATCTAATTCTGCTAAATCTTCAGATTCAGTTGGTTCGATCATTAAAGTTCCTGCTACCGGGAAAGAAACCGTAGGAGCGTGGAAACCGTAATCCATCAATCGTTTTGCGATATCACCAACTTCAATTCCGTTTTCTTTAAATGCACGACAATCTAAGATCATTTCGTGAGCCGCTCTTCCGCATTCTCCTGTATAAAGAATTGGGTAGTGACCTTCAAAACGCGCTTTCATGTAGTTCGCATTCAAAATAGCATGTTCCGTAGCACTTTTTAATCCTTCAGCTCCCATCATTGTGATGTAACCGTAAGAAATTAAACAAACTAAAGCAGATCCGTAAGGTGCAGATGAAATCGCTGTAATAGCCTGATCACCACCAACTTTTAAAATAGGGTTGGTTGGTAAAAAAGGAACTAATTTTTCGTTTACACAAATTGGTCCAACTCCAGGTCCACCACCTCCGTGAGGAATAGCAAATGTTTTGTGTAAGTTTAAGTGACAAACATCAGCACCAATTGTAGCAGGATTTGTTAATCCAACTTGGGCGTTCATGTTTGCACCATCCATATATACTAATCCACCATTGTCGTGGATTAATTTCGTGATTTCAATAATTGAAGATTCAAAAACACCGTGAGTAGAAGGATACGTTACCATTAAACAAGATAAATCATCTTTATGTTCAATCGCTTTTTCTCTTAAATCTTCTACATCAATATTTCCTTCCGGAGTCGTTTTAGTAACGATAATTTTCATTCCGGCCATCGCTGCAGAAGCAGGATTGGTTCCGTGAGCAGATGATGGAATTAAACATACATTACGATGACCTTCGTTTCTTGACAAATGGTAAGCACGAATAGCCATTAAACCTGCGTATTCTCCCTGCGCTCCTGAGTTAGGCTGTAATGTTGTTCCTGCAAAACCGGTAATTACATTTAATTGCTCTTCTAACTTTTTAAGCATTGTGATATAGCCTTCAGCCTGCTCAACTGGTGCAAAAGGGTGAATGCTGTTCCAGTTTGGCATTGATAAAGGTAACATTTCCGAAGCTGCGTTTAATTTCATCGTACAAGAACCTAATGAAATCATTGAGTGATTCAATGATAAATCTTTACGCTCTAATTTTTTGATGTAACGCATAATCTGACTTTCAGAATGATGATTGTTGAATACATCATGCATTAAGAAAGAAGACGTTCTTTCTAAAGAAGCCGGTAATTGACTTGCAGTAGTTAATTCAGAAACAGTTAAAGTTTCTTTTCCTAAAGCCTCAGCAAAAATCGCTATAATTTGGTTGATGTCGGCAATTGAAGTTGTTTCATTGAATGAAATAGAAATCGTATCAGCATCAACATAAAAGAAGTTTACTTCGTTTTTCTCTGCTACGGCTTTTACTTTTTGAGCATCTGCTTTTACTAAAATAGTGTCAAAGTAAGCCGTGTTTGTTTGATAAACACCTAATTTATTTAAAGCTTCGGCAGTAGTAACTGCAGATGCGTGAACTTTGTTTGCAATGTATTTTAATCCTTTTGGTCCGTGGTAAACGGCATACATTCCTGCCATAACCGCTAATAAAACCTGAGCAGTACAAATATTTGAAGTTGCTTTTTCACGTTTAATGTGCTGCTCACGAGTTCCTAATGCCATACGTAAAGCGCGGTTTCCGTTTACGTCAATAGAAACTCCAATAATACGACCTGGCATAGATCGTTTGTATTCGTCTTTAGTTGCGAAAAAAGCAGCGTGAGGACCACCATAACCCATTGGTACACCAAAGCGTTGAGTAGTTCCAACAACAACTGCTGCTCCCATTTCTCCCGGAGAAGTTAAGGTTGCCAATGATAAAATATCAGCAGCAAAAGCTACTTTGATTTCGTTTTCTTTTGCTTTAGCAACAAACGCGCTATAATCGTTTACCTGACCGTATTTTCCAGGATACTGCAAAATAGCTCCAAAAAACTCATTTGAAAAATCAAAGTTTTCGTGATTTCCAACAACCAATTCAATTCCAACCGGAGTTGAACGTGTTTGCAGGATCGATAAAGTTTGTGGCAAAATTTCTTCAGAAACGAAGAATTTGTTTGTATTGTTTTTCTTTTGGTCACGTGTACGAACGTCAAAAAGTAAAGCCATAGCTTCTGCAGCAGCAGTACCTTCATCCAATAAAGATGCATTAGCAATTTCCATTCCTGATAATTCAATCACAGTAGTCTGGAAATTTAAAATGGCTTCAAGACGACCTTGAGCAATTTCTGCCTGATACGGTGTGTAAGCCGTATACCATCCCGGATTTTCAAAAATATTTCTTTGAATTGGAGCCGGAACAATAGTTGGGTGGTAACCCAAACCAATATACGATTTGAAAACTTTATTTTTCTTCCCAAGTTCCTGAATATGGTTAGCAAACTCATATTCTGTCATAGCTGGATCTAAGTTTAAAGGTGCTTTTAAACGAATGTCATCCGGAAGGGTTTCATAAACAAGTTGTTCAATCGATTCCACTCCAATAGTCTTTAACATGTGTTGAAGATCTGTTTCTCTTGGGCCAATGTGTCTTAAAGCAAAAGCATCTGTTCTCATTTGTAGCTATCTAGTTTTTTAGGCAATGCAATTTACAAAGTGTATTTTTCAGCTAATTGAGTGTTTACACGACGTTTATTACATTTTATAGTAAATGTGTTGTTTTTTTGTGGCGCAAAATTAAGTATTATTAATAATTTAATGGGTATTTTTAACTTCAATTTTTATGAAATTTATAATCAAAGAGTTGATTTGTTAGTAATTGATTAGATTTAAAGGATGAAATTATTGAAGCATATATTAGATTTTTATCTCAACAGCAGTATTCATGTGGCTTTATCGTGTTATGCACTGGTTCGGGTTACATTTCATGTGTTTCATATTCAATATGATGAACCTGTGGCTTTGTTCGTTTTTTTCGGAACAATTGTGGGGTATAATTTTGTTAAATATGATGCCTTGGTTCGCGTGCAGCAAAAACCAATAGGATTACAACTCAAAATTATTGCTGTTTTGAGTTTTATTTCGGTTATTCTGACAGGTTATTATTTCTTTCAATTGCAGCGAATTACTCAAATTGTTTCCTTCGCAATTTTTGCAATTACAGCTTTGTACACACTTCCGTTTTTTCCCAATAAAAAAAATGCCAGAAACTGGGCCGGAGTAAAAATATATATTGTAGCACTTTGCTGGGTAGGAGCCACCTTGGTTTTGCCTTACATCAATGCCGAAATTCCGTTTACAGCTAATTTCTTTATCAAATGTCTGCAGCGTTTTGTATTGGTTTTTGTGCTGATTCTCGTTTTTGAAATTATAGATCTAACTAATGACGATCCGCATCTCCAAACCGTTCCGCAGACTATTGGAGTCAGGAAAACTAAAATTTTGGGCTTTGTACTATTAATTCCGTTTTGGATTGTCGGGATTCTGAGTTTTACTTTTCACGATCTCATGATCAACCTCATCATGGTTGTCATGCTTATGTTGTTTATCGTTTTTGCAAATCCCAATCGGTCTAAATATTATACATCTTTTTGGGTCGAAAGTGTGCCGATATTTTGGTGGCTGATGATAGTGTTATTTTAAGGGAAATAATTTGGGCGTGTCCCTCCGGGTCGGGCTATCCACTCCAAGTCCTCGCACTTCCTTCGTCAGGCTGTGGGCTTTCCGTTTCTATCCCTCACGTAAACCGTGCAAAAAGAAAAATCATTTTCAAATCAATATTGAAAATGATTAAAAAAATCTGCCTTGAGCGACAGCGAACAGGCGAAGCAAATCTGCTGAATCTGCGTGAGAAAAAAATATACTGCCAGAACTTAGTTTCTGTCAAAATTCTATTTACAGTTTTTTAGTGCAGTCCTTTTTCAGAAACCTCTTTTAAAGTTTTATTTCGCTCTAAAAGAAAGTTCATAAGATGTTTTTCGAGAAATAAAATATCAAATAATTCTCCAAAAATCCCAAACGGAGTTTCATATTCTAGTTTGTCCTTCATGACCGTAAATCCGTTTGTTTCTTCAAAAAGATGTTGATGCCTAAAGGATTTAAATTTACCACGTTCCATTTCATCTACAAAATGATCGTGCAGTTTCATGGCGGTAATTCGGCTTTTGTGTGTGAGATAAAACCCAAAATGCTTGCCGCGCCAGGTTACCGTTTCATTTAAATTTATTAAACCAGATGTCACGCCGGCAATTGCCTTTTCTTTTGTAGGACTAGCAGATTGCTGGTGAATGTCTATGTTTCTTGATGCATCAAAAACGATTTGTTTTGGTGCTTTTATTTTGGTTTCTAAATATATTGTTGTCATGATTAATTGTTGTGTTTTGTCCCGGAGGGACGTCATATCTATAGATTAGCACGTATTTATCGGCAAAACCCCAGCGGGGTGAAATATGCTAAGAGCAATTAGAAGGCAAAAGTTTCGCTCCGCTGGAGCTTAAATGAATGATGTATTTTTTATATTTTCTATAAATATTTTGCTCCGCTGGAGCTCCCAGATCAATTTCTTCAAGTTTATCTTTGAAATGATTGACTAAAACTTGTCCTAAAAATCCTGTTCCGGCTGCTATGATAAGTTTTTTCATTTGAATGTTTATTTCTGTTGAGATATAAACCTAACAGGTTTTTAAAACCTGTTAGGTTTCGTGATGAAATTATGCTTTAAAAACCAATCTTTCTTCTGCCTGAGCTTCTTTTGCTTTTCTTTTTCCTCTAAAAAAGAAATACAAATTAAAGAATAACATTATACCAAGATAGATAGAAAAGCCTCCAATTTTATAACTCAAATTTTCAATTAATTCCTGATAACTGTCGCGGTGTAGTTGCATTTCTAAAATCATCAACGCAAAACCAATATTTAATAAATAAAAGCCCGTTTCAAAAAGTTTGTTGGTCGCTTCTGCAATTTCTTCCCTGCCTTTAAAAATGTCGAGCATGAATATTTTTCCATTTTTAAAAAGTGTTTTAGAAACGTAATAAGTCAGAAATAATGCAACTGGTAAATAAATGCTGTAACCGATTAAAATTTTTGTAGTTTCCATAATATTAAAGTTTAGTGTTATTTAATTAGTTTTTGAATGTATTTGGTGAGTATTAAAATATTCAGGTAATGCAAGATTGAAATGATAAATATGATAACTGCCGTTCTGACTCCTATCGTTTCAATAAGTTGTGCTGCAGATAAAATTTTCTGCCAGGAAATCAAAGTCATGGCACAGTACCCAATGTTTAAAAGATAATAGGCCAGTAATAAAACCCGATTGATTTTTTGACAAATTTCGGTATGGTCCGGAATTAATTCTGCGACATAAATATTGCCGTTTTTGTAACAGATTTTCCCAACTTTCATGATGATAAAAATCGTAATACCGAGGTAAATAAAATATCCAATGATATTGAAATTCATGATGATTGTTTTTAGCGGTTAATATTCATGGCTTAAATCGCTTTGCCGAAAAAGGCCTGCTGTTTCTAGTTTGCTTTTGTTTTTTACTTCAATTGCTGATCCCTTTGCAAGAAAAACAGAAGTTGGAACAGCCGTTTCCAGAAACTCAAAGTCATGACCATAATTTTCTTGAAAATCAATATCAATTTTGTGATTTAAAACTTTCAATTGTTCCCATCTGGGATGTTGAACTTCGTATTCAAAAGTAGTTTCGGTATCGATTTTTGTATATCCAAAATAATGTTCCGTAATAAATTCAGCTTCAGAATCAATTTTGATTTCTAATGATTCTTTCTCAGTTTCTAACTGAATTGTATTCCATTTTTCTTTGTTTTTCCATTGATAGACAAAAGTTTGCGTACTACTATCTTCAATAATTTCATGTTTCATTTTTTGAGTTTCATAATGTTCATTATACAAAGTATTGGCAATAAAAGTGATGGCTTTTTTAGGAACAATTTCTTTGATAAAAACTACACCGCGTTTCCATTCGCCGTTTTCAAATCGTTTTAAATAGAATCTTAAATTGATTTCTTCAAAATTTACATGAAACGGGACTTTTACTCCCAGAACTTTTGTGTTTTTAAACATAAAACCAACCAGACTTACATAACATTTGTTGCTCCAAATATCGATTTCAGTTCCTGCGGGAATGTATTTTTCTAAGATTTTAGGATCAACTTCATAATTAAAAATTGCTAAGTTTTTCCATTCTGCATTTAGAAATGAATCAGAAGTAATGTTGGCTGTCAGAAAGTAGAAGTAAGTTGCTATTAGCATTGGAAACAGAAAAAAACTATTGAAATTTCCAAAATCATTATCAATGATACGATTGCTGAGTATCAATAACAAATCAGTCAAAACTAAAAGCCAGTAAAGTCGAATCTTTCTCTTTTTTTCTTTGCTGAGTTCCTTCATTTTTAGGAGTATAATAACTCCTATTGTGAGTTGTACAATACCTAATATGATTTGAAATAGCATTCCAAAATAAATTAAAAGATAAAGCCCAAGAGTTGTGAAATAAAATATTTTGTTGATTTTATGTAATGTTGTAAATGTCATGATCTAATTATTTTGAGAAATAATAATGAAAACTTGAATTTTTTAGATTCTAAAGGCTGATCAATTTCTAATTAACGAAGCCTGTTTTTTGTATTTATTTAATATTCTAAAAAAATAAATGGCAGTCAGATTTGGTATTATGGTTACAAAAAACACTTGCAAAAAGTCATTCCACATGATGAAACTAAAGAACCAAAACAATATAACTATATTAATAATCGTAATTGACCAATAGATTTTGAGCTCGTTTTTAATAGTTCTATTTTTTGGTTTTGAAAAAGTGTCGATGCTGAGTATGATTGCAGAAATCAGCTGTGTTGTTGTTAGAATGGCTTGCCCGGCAAATCTGAAATAACAAGTTAAATAGAGCACAAAACAGATTACAAAAGCATAAATATTAATTTGTTTTAGCGAGATCATGGCATTTTAAGTTTTATGAATATGAAAAATTGTTTTGATTGCCTGTTAAAAACCAATAGTCATTTTTTTTGATATATTAATAAAGAAAGATAAGCAGCCAGTATAAAAGGAATTGGAAATAAGATGTAAGTTATTAAGTCATTATAATCCATTAGATAATTTACCAGCCAAAGCCCAAAGAAGAAAACAACGCCTGACATGTAAATCTGTAAATTTCTATTTTGTGGATTGTCAATCAATAGTTTAACTCCTATAGACAATTGAAGAAAGCCTGTAATCATAGTTGATAATGCAGCAAAAAATAATGCACCTTCTGTAAAAATTGGATACGTGATTGCAATTGCGAATGGAAGTCCGATAGCAAATGTGTTGATGTTTTTAATGGTTTTCATAGTTATTGATTATTTTAAACTTTCAGAAAAAAATGAAAGTTTTGGTTAAATTTTTTTATTTCATGATTTTAAGAACCAGGCGTGCTAACCAGTTTTCTTTAAATTCGGTCATTTTGTCTAATATATTATCAGCTTTCAAAACAAAATCATACAGTTTATTGGTTTGATCGATAAAGTGTTTTTCTTCTGCTGAATCTTTTGGTGAGATTGACGAGACTTCTTTTAAAATTTTTAGAGCAGGCTTTATTTCTCTTTTGCTTCTTTCTCTTGCAATTTTTACTGCCAATTCGTCTAAATCTTTTTCGGCAGTAAAGAACTCTTTTCTTTCTCCGGCCTTGTATTCTTTGTAAACAATTCCCCAATCCATTAAAGCTCGTAAGTTCATGCTGGCATTTCCGCGGGAAATTTGCAATTCCTCCATAATGTCTTCCATAGAAACAGCTTCGTTTGAGACCATTAACAAAGCATGAATCTGTGCCATGGTTTTATTAATTCCCCATTGCGAACCTAAAGCTCCCCAAGTCTGAATGAATTTATTTTTTGCTTCCTTGAATTCCATAGTTCAAATGTAAACAAAAGTTTTTAAACTTTCAAAAATAAATGAAAGTTTATTTCAAAAATAAATTTTAGTGCGGATTCTAAACGATTGCCATCGTAAATACATCCTTGTAACCTCTTTCTTATGTTTTGTAACAAGGAATTTCCGTCTCATACCATTTTCTGGTTTAAGTCTATTCGTCTGATATAATTTTGAAATAGAAAAATGAAAGAAAATCAATGCCATTTAGATCTATTTAGAAATATTCAGATCTGGAAAAACAAAATCAAACAAGTGGAGCAGAACCCACTTAAAAAAACGAGGCGAAACCTGAAAAGCCTTAAGAGTAAGGAAAATAAATCAAAAAATTATGTCAATAGCTGCAAATCAATGTACGGCTTTTGTCCAAATTTGGGCAGATATCAATTCACTTAAACAAGGAACTACCAGCGGATGTTATGCTGTTAGTAATAAAAGTCAACAATCTACCGGAGAGGGGACAGCCAATTTAACAACTCAAGTAATTACTGGAAGCAACGTATGTTGGTCAGTTTTACCAATCGATCCACAATTTACTGGTGATTTTACAATTACTCAGGTTGGTGCTCAATCTGGCTGGGCGACTCCACCAGCTCCCGTTCCTGGATTTCCTAATTTGTTTACAGGACAACTTACAACATCTACTGTTGGCGGCAATGTTAACTCTAATATAGTATTTAGCTTTAACGGAGGAGGAAAATCTATAACAGTTACATTACCTGTTACAATCATACCAGTTTCAGCATAATAATAATTAATTTAAAAAATAAGATTATGAATAATAAAACAAATTTAGCATTCAGCGCAGGTCCTGTAATTCCGGCAAGAATAATTAACATTGCGGTAGACACAGTATTTTTATATAGCCAAACTTCTGGCCCATATTCAGGAACAGGAATATATATGATGGATAACAATGCAGCAGGGGGTAGTAGCGGAGAAGGCGGACTTGAATTGTCTTCACAAGTTACTGCTGGTTTTGGAGTCGCATTTAATGCTTTTCCTATTGATGCAGCCGGACAACAAGGAGATACAGTTGAGATTGCTGGTTTTGAAATCTCTGATGGAACTAATATTTTCGGAAATTGGGGATGGCCTGCACAACAACCTACTACTTCATCATACCAATGGTTAGGAACTGCTATGCTTCAGGGGCACTGTACTTATCAAATTAAAATCGGAGTATCTGTGGGAGGTGCACCTATGCAGTATTACTGGTGGGATCCGTTCTTAACATGTACTGCATAATATTTAGCAACAAAACTTTGAAAATTAGTGCTTCCAATTCTTCGGAGGCACTAATTTTTTTGTTGGTGTATTACTTATACAGTAAAACAATGCCAATTCAGCAAAATAGAAATTAACAGTGTAACTCAATAAATTAAAAAATGTGATTAACAGTAATATAAATATGGCGAAGTCTAAAATACAACCTCCAAGCTGTACTGTTTTTATTCAAATATGGGTAGATGTTAATATGTTGGCAACTGATAATCCTGAAAAGGGGTGTTATGTAGTTGATAACAGAAACAAATACTCAGAATTTGAAGGTAGCTGTCAATTACAAACTAATGTAGTCTCAGGAACTAAAGTCTGTTGGAGTATATTACCTGTTGATCCGCAATATAGAGGTAAGTTAACTATAAATTCAATTAATGTGGAATTTGCTTATAATGATCCTCCTTTGCCTTACAATGATAGTTTAGATATTTGGACAGGAGTTGTTGCAATTTCCACTTCCCTTCGTGGCATCCCAAAAAATCTCACTTTTGGTTATAATAACGGTTCTATGAGCCGTTCTGTTACTTTACCAATTGCTGTAAATCCAGTCGTACGAACTTAGACTGATTTTGAGTTAATTTCTTTCTTGTAAAGCTTCTTTTTATAATCTTATAACATCTGTTGTCCAGGTTTTTTAAGAATTATTCACTTCAATTAATTTCAAGATGATTAAAAAGACAAAATATTTAGGTCTTTTTTTTCTTCATGTCATCTTTTTCCATTCTCATGACAAAGAATTCCCGTCTCATGACATTTTCTTCCTTAAAATTATCAATCTAATCTAGTTTTGATAAAGAAAAATAAAGGCATCTAAAAGCTGCATTAACAGGAAAATATAAAGCTTACATCATGGAAAATTTATCAGAAGGCACAATTGGAGATTTAGAAACGCCAGGTGCACCAGTAGCAACATTTAGTTTAGTAGTAATACCGTCAAAAAATTCAGTTTCCGGCAGAGTTTTAATCAAGCAGGCACTCAATACTCCTGATGGTGATATTGATATAAAGGTTGAAGGAAAAATACACGCTACGGGATTTGGTAATTTCACAAAAGTAGTAAGCCTGCACGGTCAGTACGACCAGTCATTTCCTTCTGAAAAATTTGGTGCTTTTCTGGCCGATTTTGACGCTCATTTTGTTGTTGATGATGAATGGAACGGAACAGGAGGATTTTCCTTTTACAAAAACCAAATTGAAAATGTACCAGTTGAGGCGATAAAAAAATTAAAAGAGGAATTGGTAGGATAAACTCTTAAGCGATTCGGGGAATATTAAATATGTGCAATATTCCTGGCTCATATCTAATTTTTATTGAAAGATCGCCCCGCCAAGGCGGTCTTTTTTAGTATTAGTTATACTTAAATCTATACTTCAAACCTAATAAAAATATTTAATCCTTGTACTTATGAATGATTTAGTTGAAACCAGAAGTTGCTGTTGTTCTGTCAAAGAACAAAAACAGATTGAAGAAAAACCAATATCCAAAACCCGAAAAACGCTTAGAGCAATCCCATCAATGCTATTGAGTGTTTTTATTGCTTTTTTTCCAAAATGCCCGGTTTGCTGGGCTGTTTATATGAGCATGTTTGGCAGTCTTGGTTTGGCGCGTTTGCCCTACATGGGATGGTTGTTGCCTGTATTGCTCTTTTTTCTTGCCGTTCATTTATTTATGATTTACAAAAAATCGGCATCTAATAGTTATGTTCCTTTTCTGTTGAGTCTAACGGGAGCTGTTATAATACTTGTTGGAAGATTTTCTTTTAATAATGAAAAATGGATGCTTATATCAGGTATGGCCTGCCTTATTTCAGGATCATTATTAAGTCAGTTTCCGGCCCTTAGGGTTCACTTTTTTACACCAAACACGATAACATTTAAAAAAATATAATTATGTCTGCTACACAATTAAAAGTTAGAAAGTCAATCTCAGTTATACAAAGAGATTATGAAAATGGAAATAAAAACGAATTAGAGAATTTAATGCGCGCATGGAAAGGAATAAAAGAACTTCCGGCAGATGATCCTCATTCGTTTTTTAAGTTGGGCGGTTTTCATGGAGAACCTTTCAGAGGTGCAGGATGGGGAAGTGCTGCATATTGGGGAGGATATTGCAATCACGGCAATGTATTGTTTCCTACCTGGCATCGTGTTTATATTTTAAAAGTAGAAGAAGCACTGCAAAGCATAAAAGGATGCGAAAATGTTATGCTGCCTTATTGGGATGAAACAGATGACGAATCATTGCACAAAGGGATTCCGTCTTGTTTAACAGATGAGTTTTTTGTGTTGGATGGCGAAAAAATTCCAAATCCGCTGCGTTCGTTTGTATTTCCTAAAAACATTGTAGATAATGTTCAGGGAGATAATAATCTTTATAACAAACCAAAAGGGTATGAAACAGTTCGTTATCCGTTATCGGGTTTGGTAGGATCAGACGAAGACAGAAAAAAAACGAAAGCACATAATGCGAAATTTCCGAATTATAAAAAGAATGTAGAAATATTGAATGCTAATGTTTTAAACTGGCTCAATTCTTATATCATCGTTAAAAAGAAAAAAATTGAAACGAATGTAAATCAAAAGTTTAAAGACTGTCTGGAAGCACCAAATTATACAGTGTTTTCAAATACAACTTCTGCTGCCGAATGGAATATAAATTTAGAAGAAGGCAGTCTTCCGGTTGTCTCTCTTGAATCTCCTCATAACAGTATTCATCTTGCTGTGGGCGGGTGCGATTTACCTACCTATGATCGTTCGCCTATTCCCGGAGCAAATGGAGATATGGGAGAAAATGATACAGCAGGGTTGGATCCTATTTTTTACTTTCATCATTGTAATATCGACCGCATATTCTGGCTTTGGCAGAAAAAGCATGGTTTTACAGACCATCTTGAAATTTTTCCGGAATATCCGGGTACAAATACAGTCGATAATCAGGGACCAACTCCCGGAATGGCACCTAATTCCTGGCTTGATTTAGAGAGTCCGCTCAATCCGTTTAAGATAACTGAAAAAGGAAAAGAAAGACCGTATAATTCTTTGGACTGTATCAACATCGAAAAACAACTTGGAATAACGTACAGCAAAGGATCACTGGATCAGTTTTCTGACGCAAAACTTTTAAAAGCAGAAAATGAGGATGCAAAAGTGATTAAGGTATCCAGAATTAATAAGGCTCCCATAAGAGGTTCTTTTATGATTTCTGCCTTTGCAACAATCGAAGGAAAAAAACAACATCTAGGTACAGAAGCTGTATTGAGCCGCTGGAATTCTCAATATTGTGCTAACTGTCAGACACATCTCGAAGTAAAAGCGTTTTTTAAACTACCGGTTTTACCAGAAGTTTCAAAAGATTCATTAAAGGCATCTTTAAAAAGTGTTGAAATAGAAATACACGGTCGAGATGGAATTTTAGGAGGGAGTGATGCCGGCAACAATGATGTAAATCTTAAGAAAGCAACAGCATTAAAAAGCGGAAAACCACCAGTAACTTTCCATGTAGAGATTGTATAACATGCTATTTAAAATAAAAAGAATAAATATCTTCATTTAGATAAATAAACCCAAAAATAACTATCATGAAAAAATTGAATATAAAAACAGCAGCTATATTTATGGCAGCGCTAATAATTATCTTTTTGGGATGCAAAAAGAAAGATTTGTTAGCTACAGCCGATTCTGAATATCTTCCTCAAGATGTAAAACAATCTTGTATTGTTTCTGAAACAGAATTTGATTCCTGGTTCAAATCAGGAAAAGTAACCGAAAACGGATTAGTTGAGCCTGCAAATAGTGTTGCATTTCCACATAATAATAATTGTGATTTCTACAAATGGTCGCAACAAATGTTCTTATGGATTACTTCGCCGGCTTCGGGTTCGTATGGAAATAAAGGAACAATTTTAGAATCTCCTGTATTCTATAATGTATCTCCTCAGGATCCCGTTACCAAAAAACGAACATTAGAAGCTCATAAACCTAATGTTTTACTTCGTGCTACGGGGAGTATAACTCAGGATGGCCCAAACAGACTTCCTGTTATTATAGATAAATCCGGAAAAATGTTTGAGGTTGAAGCTCAAAAAAATGATGAGAAAGTTAAAAATGAAGTAAATAAACTGGTTGTGGTAGGCCGTATAGCGGCAAATACAAATGGTGTTCATGTATTTTTTGACACAAAAGGAGAAATTATCAAAAACCCTAAGCCTGTTATTGAAAGTGAAATTAAACCATCAGAAGTGGTACAAGAATTCAAAGTGGGCAATAAATCTATTTTCCTTGATTCTAACGGAAATGAGGTTCAGTCAGAACAAGGACAAGCTGGATCGGACGGAGTTTTAATGGGAGAAAATAAATCATTAGTATATTATATCACAATGGTTAATGATGTTTATGCTTACTTTTTAACAGGAGTAAACGAAGGTAAATTAAACGGAAATCAATTTCCAACTACTGCAAGTGCAAGAGATAGTATTGTTGCTTATGCAAAAACAAAAGGGTGGGCTGCTCCACCGGATCCTAATGCGCTTGCAATGGAACTAAAAACTTCATGGGTGGAGGTTACAAATCTGCCAAATGCGGATACGTATGTTACGATAAAAGCCATAATTCCTACTTACGATAAATCGAACCCAAATAAATGGGTAGAAAACGGGCAGCGAACTGCAAAACTAGCTTTGGTCGGAATGCACATTGTAGGAAGCGTGGCTGGGCATCCCGAAATGATCTGGGCAACTTTTGAGCATGAAAAAAATTCGCCAAATGCAGCATACTCTTACGTAGATAAAAATAATAATGTCAAACAAGTTCCGGCAGATACAGGAAAGGGATGGCTTTTTAATGCCAATGCAAACGATACAACCGGAGCTCAGAATATTCAGAATATGACAGTAAGCGGTGATACGATTTTGGTTAAAAATCCTTCTCTGGCTAGTCCGACTGCTAGAAGAATTATGGCGTGGGGTGTTGCATCAAACACAGTTCCGAATGGAGAAGATAAAACTCCCGCAGATTCAAACAGTGAAGTGATTTCTATAAATTATGCCGTTCGCAGTATGTTGATCGGTAATGATGTGAGAAAAAATTATTTGTTGATAGGGGCAACCTGGACTTTTGGAGGTGCCGGACCAAACGGGAACGTTTATCCATATGGAGCTGTCAATGATTCAATTCCTCATGGAGATGCAATTGGCACAGGACAATTGTCAAATAGTACCATGGAAACTTATGTACAGGCTCCATCATCGGCATCAACAGAACAAAATGCTGTTTCGTGTTTCTCTTGTCATAATGACAATAATGGTATAAAACCGAGTGATTTGAGCCACGTGTTTGAAGACATTATATCTTTGCCGCCAAATACAGATAACAAGCGAATTTTAAAAGAATAATTAGAAAATTGTTAATGCAAAAGTCCAGAGCTTATTTTAAGTTCTGGATTTTTTATTGAGTCAAAACATTATCGTTTATCTTCTTTAGAATAATTAGATTCTCCGTTAATGTTGATTTCATCACCCAAAAAACGAGGTTCACGATTTCTTAAAACATCAAAAAAGGATTTAAAAATAGAACCATATTCTCTAAAACAAACATAATTATATCCCAGGTATTGGCCATTATTTGCAGAGAAGCCAACCGATTTTATACCTAGTTTATTCCCTATATAAATTGCACGGTTTAAATGGTATTTCTGAGAAATTAAAGTGGCCCTTTTAATTTTAAAAATATGTTTTGCACGATACATTGTTGAATAAGTATCAAAACCGGCATAATCGACAAATATTTTAGTAGTGTCAACGCCATGTGTATAACAATAATTTTTCATAACCGTTAATTCGTCATATTCTTCACGTCCATTATCACCCGAAAGTAAAATTTTATTGATTCGTTTCATTTTATACAATAAAATCCCGGCGTCAAGACGGTCTTTTAAATATTTGCTGGGCTGATTTCCATTAATTCCTGCACCAAAAATAATTCCGACATCATTTTTTGGGAATTTTTTCACCGAATAATAAATACGGTTTTTCGTAGAAGATTTTACATAATAATTTACAGCAACAATAAATGCTAATCCAATAATTGCAAGATAGAGGAAGATTTTAAAATATTTTTTCAAGTGTGATTTTAGGTATTAGTCTTTAATATCAATTGCGTTTATGGTTTGGATTTTTCCATCGGCATAAACCACAATCTTTCCGTTAGTTTTCTTTTTACTTTCAATCATTTTTTTTGAAGAAATTTTTAAACCTTCAACAATTTTATACTGTAACTCCTTAATTTTATCTTTTGTCATAATATTAGGCTATTCATTTGATGAAATAAGTTTTCGTCTATAATTTGAATATTTTCGTTAATCTCTTTTTCAGCAATTAATACTGGTAATTTATTTGAATTGTCAAACAACATAACGTTGTCACAATTTTTAAGATAGATTTCAAATAAATTTTTAATTCCCCGGATATATCTTCGCTCAATAACATCTTCAGGAATATTATGCCCACCTTCATTGACTCTTACTTTTACTCTTTGCTTTGCTAATTCGACAGAGTTGAGCCAAAAGAAAATTAGTGTTACAAAATAACCCTGACTTTGAGCTTTTTTAACAATAGAAATATAACTTTTTGCTGAAAGAGTTGTCTCAAAAGCAAAATCTACTTCTTTTTGAAATAATTCATCTATACGATTAAGCATTATTCTTCCTGCTTCAAAACTTGCTTTTTCTGGTTGAAAAGGCGATAAACCTTTTGCAATTTCGTCTGCATTAACGAACTCCTTACAGTCCAATATTTCAGGCAGAATTGTGTATGAAGCTGTAGTTTTTCCAGCTCCATTACAACCCGAAATTATATATAGATTTTTCTCTTTCAATAGATTTAATGATAAACAAAGGTATTAAATATTACAGTAATCCCGCTCTTTTTAATAAAGCTTCAGGTTTTGGTTCCTGACCTCTAAAACGTTTGTACAAAGTCATCGGATGTTCTGTTCCTCCTTTTGAAAGCACATTGTCTTTGAATTTTTTGGCTACTTCTTCATTAAAAATACCTTTTTCCTGAAAATATTCAAAAGCATCTGCATCCAGCACCTCTGCCCATTTGTAGCTGTAGTATCCGGAAGAATATCCACCCTGAAAAATATGAGAAAATGAGGTACTCATAGCATTTTCCTTTACATCAGGATACAATTGTGTGTTAGCAAACTGCTCGGTTTCAAAAGCTTTTAAATCTGTAATGTTGGTCGGATCTTGCCCGTGCCACGCCATATCCAATAATCCGAAACTCAATTGGCGCATTGTTGCCAAACCTTCCTGAAAACTGGCACTTTCCTTAATTTTCTGCACATATTCAATCGGAATGACTTCTCCTGTTTCATAATGATTGGCAAACAAGGCCAAAGCTTCCGGTTCGTAACACCAGTTTTCCATGATCTGGCTTGGTAATTCTACAAAATCCCAGTAAACAGAAGTTCCCGATAAACTAGGGTAAGTGGTATTGGCCAGCATTCCGTGTAAACCATGACCAAACTCGTGAAATAAAGTGGTTACTTCATTAAAAGTTAATAAAGACGGTTTTGTTTCTGTTGGTTTTGTAAAATTACAAACGTTCGAAATATGTGGTCTTTCGTTTACGCCATCTCTTATAGATTGTGATTTGAATGAAGTCATCCAGGCACCGTTTCTTTTTCCTTTTCTTGGAAAAAAATCAGCATAGAAAATCGAAACCAAATTGTTTTCAGTATCTCTTACTTCATACGTCGTAACTTCTTCGTGGTATTTATCGATGTCAAAAACTTCGGTAAACGTTAATCCGTATAATTTTTTGGCAATAGTAAATGCTCCTTCTAAGACTTTTTCTAACTGAAAATAAGGTTTTAGTTTTTCATCATCTAAGTTGAAAAGCTGTTGTTTTAATTTTTCAGAATAATAAGCGCCGTCCCATTTTTCTAATTGTTCAATTCCGTCTAATTCTTTCGCGAAAGCGGTTAATTCAGCAAATTCTTTTTGAGCTGCCGGTTTTGCTTTTGCCAATAAATCATTCAGGAAAGTAAAAACTTTCTCCGGACTTTGAGCCATTCTTTCTTCCAGAACAAAATGTGCGTGTGTTTTATAACCTAATAAATTGGCTCTTTCATAACGAAGTTTAGCAATTTTCAGTACGTTTTTCTGATTGTCAAATTCGTTATTCTGAAATGCTTTCGCACCAAAAGCAATGGCCATTTTTTTGCGCAGTTCGCGATTATCAGCATAAGTCAGGAACGGCACATAACTTGGGTGATCCAGAGTAAAAATCCAGCCTTCTTTTTCCTGGCTTTTTGCCAATAATCTGGCAGCTTCAATAGTTCCTTCCGGTAAACCTGCCAAATCACTTTCATTTGTTAAGTGCAATTCAAAAGCATTGGTTTCTGCCAAAACATTTTCGCCAAACTGCAGACTTAATTTCGATAATTCTTTGTCAATTTCTCTAAGTTTGTCTTTTTTGTCTTCTGGTAAATTAGCTCCGTTTCTGGAGAAACTTTTATATTTTTTATCTAAAAGAGTCGTTTGCTCCGGATTGAGATTTAAAGTTTCTTTTTGATCGTAAACCGCTTTTATTTTGGCAAACAAAGCTGCGTTTAATGTGATGTCATTTCCAAATTCAGACAATAAAGGCGAAACCTCCTGAGCGATTTTTTGCATTTCGTCATTAGTTTCTGCCGAATTCAGATTAAAGAAAATGCTGGAAAGACGATCTAAAATATCTCCCGCAAAATCCATAGCTACCACTGTATTTTCAAAAGTTGGCGCTTCGGGATTGTTTACGATGGCATCAATTTCGGCTTTAGCCAAAGCAATTCCTTCATTGAAAGCTGGAACATAATCTTCGATTTTAATTTGCGAAAAAGGTGCAGTGTTGTGTTTGGTGTTGAAATATTGTGTTAAGACGCTCATGTTACATTTTTTTTATCCTGCAAGGTTTTTAAAACCTTGTAGGTATTTTTGAAGTTTTTAAATTCGATTGCTAAATTATACCTACAAGGTTTAAAAACCTTGCAGGAATCGCAACTTCTTATTTCTTTAAACCTTCTGCAGCTTTATTAACTGCAGCTTTCAATTCTTCTTTGTATGAAATAATGGTATCAAGCACTTTCTTATCATGACTTCCAATGATTTGTGCGGCTAAAATTCCTGCATTTTTTGCTCCGTTTAGAGCAACTGTTGCAACAGGAACTCCGCCCGGCATTTGCAAAATCGATAAAACCGAATCCCAGCCATTGATAGAATTGCTTGATTTTACAGGAACTCCAATAACAGGCAGCGGTGACATTGAAGCAACCATTCCAGGTAAATGTGCTGCACCGCCCGCACCGGCAATAATTACCGAAATTCCGCGAGTGTGTGCATTTTTACTGAAATCGAATAATTTTTCTGGTGTTCTGTGTGCCGAAACGATATCTACTTCTACTTCAACATTAAATTGTTTTAATATGTCAATGGCATCCTGCATGACTGGCATGTCTGAGATACTTCCCATTATGATGGCTACTTTGCTCATTTGTTTTTTGTTTTTTGTTTTCAGATTTCAAGTTGTGTATTGAGACTAAAAACGGTTTGTTTTGTTTCAAGGCGTAAACTGCGACTGAAAACTGTGACTATATACTAATAACCTTTATTGTATTCTTAACTTCCTCTGCAATTCTTCTCGCTTCCTGCATGTTTTCATTTACGATTGTCACGTGACCCATTTTTCTAAAAGGTCGTGTTTGTTTTTTACCGTAAATATGTGGTGTAACGCCGTTCCATCCTAAAATGGTTTCGATATTTTCATAAACTACATCTCCCGAAAAACCTTCGGCACCAACTAAGTTTACCATAATTCCGGCAACTTTGCTGTCTGTATTTCCTAACGGAAGATCAAGAATCGCACGTAAATGATTTTCGAATTGTGAAGTATAACTTGCTTCGATAGAATAATGACCCGAATTGTGCGGACGCGGTGCCACTTCATTAACCAAAATTTCATCTTCGTTGGTTTGGAACATTTCAACTGCTAAAAGACCAACATGATTAAATTTTTCAGAAACATTCAAGGCAATTGCTCTCGCTTTTTCGGCTATTTTTTCATCAATTCTTGCAGGACATATTACATATTCTACCTGATTGGCTTCTGGGTGAAACTCCATTTCTACAACCGGATAGGTTTTTATTTCTCCAGATGGATTTCTTACCACAATAACCGCCAATTCATTTTTGAAAGGAACCATGGTTTCTGCAATACATTCTACATTTGGCAAGTCATCTAAATCAGAAATATGACGAATCACTTTTACGCCATTGCCGTCGTAACCAAATTGGGTACACTTCCAAACAAAAGGAATTGTGATTTCGTTATCCCCAACAGATTTTGCCAAATGCTCGTGACTTTCAAATCTTAAGTAAGCGGCTGTCGGAATATTACTTTTAGTATAAAAGTCTTTTTGAACACCTTTATTCTGAATTCCTTTTAAAGTTTTTGGAGACGGATAAACTTTTACGCCTTCGTTTTCCAGTTGCGTTAAAGCTTCAAGGTTGACCAATTCGATTTCAAAAGTTAGAACATCGACTTGTTTTCCAAAGTTATAAACCGTTTCATAATCCATTAGATCACCCTTAAAAAATTTGTTGCAGGCTATTTTACTAGGTGCTTCGTCACTAGGGTCTAAAACATAAGTTTGTATATCAAATTTTCTTGTGTCAGACAAAAGCATTTTGCCCAATTGTCCGCCACCTAATATTCCTAATTTAAAATCAGAAGAAAAATAATTCATTTTGTGCTGTGTTTTTGCAAAGATACCTTTTAATCTTTTTTTAGCCAAAATTTAGTTTTTAGCCACAAATTATACGAATTCCATTTTTAAGTTTTGTCACAGATTAAAAAGATTAAAGTGATTTTTTTTGTAACTAAAAACTATTTTATTTTCTTCAAAACTTCTTTAGCAACTGCTTTATAAGCAGCAGAATGGTCACTATAATCCTTGTCCAGAATAATTTTGAGTTCAGGATGTATCCAGTCGTAATAATTACCTAAAATATATAAAGTTCTTATAGAATATGCTTTTGTGGCTACTTTGACATCGTTTATTAACCAGTCAAAAGAAGTTTCGATACAGTTTTGTAAATTTTCTTCTGTTAGAAAAATACTGTTTTCATCTTTTTTATAATGTGATTTTATTAAAAGCTGAACCACTTTTGCGATAGGACGAATTGCACTTTCGTCTTTTAGGATTTTAAGATTTGAACAGAAAAAATCAAGATGTGACTGTAGCCAGTTTAATTCTTCGTAGCATACAAATTCGAGTATCCAGCAAGCCTTATGATTGTTTTTGTTTGAAGGCAAAAAACAAAGGGAAATTAACTCATCAAAGAGATGTTTGTTTTCTAAAATTTCCTGCGCGACCTTAAGGCGATTTTCCCGATACGCATTTACATAGTCTAGTTTTGAATGAAGTTCAGAACACATTCTTTTTGGTTTTGATTTTATATGCAGCATCTAAAATAAATAATTTAATGAAACAGTACCATAATAATTTACAGGAAGCCCCGGATAATAATATCTTGGTGCTGTATTTCCTGAGGCTATTGCGTTTGGTAAAATTAGTGTAGCATACTTTTCATTTGTTACATTGTTTATTCCGAAAGCAAAATGTGTATTTAGCTGAGGAAGAATTTCAAAACGATAGCCTGTCTTTAAATTTATAAGTGAATAAGAATCAGAATAAGCGGAATTAGCATCGTTTAGTGGAATTTCATCTACAAATTGATAATCTGCAGAAAAATAAATTCCCAAACGGCTATTGAAAAGTAATCCGGCGTTTGCTTTGTTTGCCGTAACTCCCGTCAGTTTATTTCCTGAATAATCATTTCCGTTATCAACAAACTCTTTAAATTCATAATTTCCAAAAGAACCCGAAATATATGAACTCAAGGTGAAAAATGAATTAATTGGCCAATTGTGATTTAATGCAATTTCGATTCCTTCATGAAATGTTTTACCGGCATTTACGCCCACATATTGATCGTCACCAACTCTTTTGGCTACTAATAAATCTTTTATTTCCATTCGGTAAAGGCTTAATTGAGTATAAAGTTTTTTGTTGAAAAAGTATAATTTTCCCCCAACCTCAAAATTATACCCATTCTCAGGTTTTATATCAGGATTAATTGTCCCGGTGCTCGTGAGAGTTTCTTCTGTAGCCGGCAGTGAAAAACCGCGGCTGGCAGATACGTATATCGTTTGCTCCTCATTAGGCTTGAATAACACAGATAATTGAGGCGAAAAAATGCCATCGTAACTGTATTCCTGAATATAATTAAGGTTGTAATTTTCTAATTCAAATTTTGTTTTATTATAATTTATCCCGGCCTGAATCTCAAATTGTCTGGAAAGCAAAGTTCTGATTTGTGAAAAAATATTATAAAAATTTCTTTTCTGACCACTTTCAGTTAGCTGATTTCCCTGCAGACTTCCCTGGCCATTATTTTGCTGGTATAAGTTTTCGAAAGTATTGCCTTTATAATGATCTGAAAAATATTCAATTCCGGCTATAAACTGATTTTCAGTTTCCTTAATTTTAAATTTGCCGGTAAACTGGGTTCTTACCCCGCCAGAAAAGGTATATTGACGAAGTATATCAAAAGGTCGTGGTTCGTTACTGTCTTTGTAATTAATAAAAACGGAAGTTGAATTATCAAGATTTTCATTGATCTTTAAATCATAAGCCAAACCGCCCAATGCCGATTTATATTCTTTGTATCCTTTTGAGGTAACCCAGGTTGGCGCACCGGACTTTGGATTGTTATCAAACATGGTTTTATTAATCGAACTCGGAATATAAGATTTCAAATACGTATAGTTTGAAAGATATGTCAATTTGCTTTTTTTCTTTCTAAACAATTCTCCCGCAAGTGTAATTCCTTCACGGTTATAATTACTATTTTCTCTCCAGCCATTTGTTTCCATTTTGTGATAACTCAGGTTCAGACTTCCTGTTTTTTTATTTAAACTATAATTCAGGCTGTTTTTTAACAAACCAAAAGAACCAACAACAGTACTGATGCCAGTGCTTTGTCCATTTATTTTTGAAAGTTGTGGTGAAATTAATATAGCTCCGCCCAATCCTGCTCCGTAAACACTTGAAAGCGGACCTTTGATAATCTCAATCTGGCTGAGGTTTTCCAGATCAATATCGTCAATAACAGTTTCGCTGTTTCCAGAAGTGAGTGGAATGCTGCCATAGAAAGCCCTGATTTTATTAGTACCATAAGGCGTTCTTGCGCCGATGCCACGAATCGAAATTCGGCTTGTCGTAAAGTTTGCAGATTGCATATAAACTCCAGGGATCGTGTTTATTACAGTACTAATGTCGGTAGTGTTATTTTGTAAAAGTTGTTTTTTGGACAAAAGGCCAATAGAAGCAGGCGTATTTTGAATGTCCTGATTTATATGAAATGAGCTGATTACAACTTCCTGAAGTTTTTCTGTTTTAGAAGAATCAATAGTTTTTTTCTCTTCGTCCTGTGCCTGAATATTTTGAAAAAATATAAATAGAAAACAAGGAAGGAAATATTTTTTTAAAGCCATAAAATGGGAGCATGATTTTTTAACACACAGAAACATAGAATTCGTTGAGGCAAAAAAGGTGTTTCACTTTTTAGATTCTCACAACGTGTGAGAAATAGGATTTTCTATTAAAAAACAAAGCCTGTGTTTCTATGTGTTTAAAATTGTTCAGTACAATTAAATTGAGTTTTATTCAGCACTAACTTTCCAAATTGTATTACCGCTATCATCATTTACAAGAAGCGATCCGTCATCCATAACTGTAACGGCAACTGGACGGCCATATACTTCTGCTTTTTCTTCATTTGAAACAAAACCGGTCAAAAAATCTTCGGGTTTTCCCGAAGGCTTACCGTTCGCAAAAGGCACAAACAGAACTTTATAACCTGATATTTTAGAGCGGTTCCAAGAGCCGTGCTGACCAATGAATATTCCGTTTTTGTATTTAGCAGGAAATTTATCTTTAGTATAAAAAGCCAATCCCAGAGATGCTGTATGCGTACCAACGGGAATATCAGGAACAATTGCTTTTTCAACAAGATCTTTGCGCTCTCCCTTCATTCTCGGATCAGGAATGTTTCCAAAATAAGAATAAGGCCAGCCATAGAATCCATCTCTTTTTACACTTGTCACATAATCAGGAACCAATTCGTCTCCCAATTCGTCACGTTCGTTAACCGCTGTCCAAAGTTCGCCATTTGCAGGATTCCAATCCATACCAACAGGATTTCTAAGTCCCGAAGCATAGATTTTTTCACCCGTTCCGTCAGGATTAATTTCTAAAATATCTGCTCTTCGCAGTTCTTTATCAATACCATGTTCAGCATTATTACTTCCTGAGCCAACCGAAACATAGATTTTTGATCCGTCTTTGCTTGCCAGCAAATTTCTTGTCCAGTGATTGTTGTAGCCTCCTGCAGGAAGCTCCAGTATTTTTGTTCCCTGTGTTTCTAATTTCAGAGGATTGTTTTTATAAGGATAACGATAAAGTCCGTCTGTGTTTGCTATATAGAAATAATCTTTAAGAACCAGCATTCCAAAAGGTTTGTTGAGGTTCGAGATAAATACATTGCGGGTTTCAAATTTCCCATCCTTATCGGCATCCCTCAAAACCGTGATCTGGTTTTTACTTGTTCTGGTTCCGCTTTCAACAACAAAAATATCATTGTTTGGCGCAATATAAGTCCAACGAGGATTTACAAGATCACCGGCAAATTTTGTTACAACAAATCCCTTTGGAGCTGTAGGTGTTTTACCTTCCGGCCAGCCAATAACTTTACTAAAACTGGTTTTAGATTCGGTTGCATAAGGAGGAGGTAAGGTAATAGTGCCAATTGCGGTTTTTACAACATTACCAGGTTGTTTGGACAAGGTCTCTTTTTCTTCTTTTTTTACCTGTCCGTTGCAGGATGTAAGTATCATTAATAGCGATGCTAAAAATGTTTTTGGGATTGCTCTCATCGTGGTTTGGAGTTAAAAGTTTTATAAACAACAATTTACTGAATTCTAAAAATAATCAAATTATAAAAATGTAAACATTAACTGATATTTAACATTAATAAAAAATTGAAGTTAGTATATAATTTGTTAATCACAGTTTGGTTGTAATTCTGTATCTTTGCGCATTATTTTAAACATAAAAATAATGATACAACTTCACGATAAACAATTTGTTCCGTTTATTTCGGCAAAAGAAATTGATTTTGCTTTAACGAAAATAGTTGCACAAGTAGAAGATGATTTTGGGGATGATACGCCTATTTTTATTGGAGTTTTAAATGGTGCTTTTATGGTTGTTTCTGATTTCCTGAAAAAGTATAAAAAGCCATGCGAGGTTTCATTCATCAAAATGGCTTCTTATGAAGGAACAGAATCGACAAATTCTGTAAAAGAATTAATCGGGATAAATCAGGATCTGACAGGCAGAACGGTAGTTATTATCGAAGATATAATTGATACCGGAAATACAATCGAAGAATTAAAAACAATGTTTAAAGCACAAAATGTAAAGCATTTTAAAATTGCAACATTATTTTTTAAACCGGAAGCTTATAAAAAGGACATTAAGATTGATTATATCGGAATCAGAATTCCAAATAAATTTATCGTTGGTTACGGTTTGGATTATGACGGATTAGGAAGAAACCTGACCGAAGTATATAAATTGGCAGAATAATTTAAGAAACACACACAACTATATATTCATTTTAAACTTCTCTGAAAATTAGGAAGTAACAACACTCACTCATATTATGATTAACATTGTTTTATTTGGAAAGCCAGGGGCAGGAAAAGGAACTCAGGCAGAATTCTTAAAAGAAAAATACAAATTAACACATCTTTCAACAGGAGATATTTTTCGTTTTAATTTAAAAAATGATACAGAACTAGGAAAAAAAGCAAGAGTTTTTATGGACAATGGAGAATTAGTTCCTTGTGAAGTAACAACTGCAATGTTAATTGATGAAGTGAAAAAACACCCTGATACAGCAGGATTTTTATTTGACGGTTATCCAAGAACTTTAAATCAGGCAGAAGCCTTAGATAAATTTTTGCCAACAATCGGTTCAAGCGTTACAGCGACAATTGCGTTAGAAGCAGATGATGAAATTCTTGTAGCACGTTTATTAGAAAGAGGAAAAACAAGCGGAAGAGCTGATGATCAGGACGAAGAAAAGATTCGTGTAAGATATCAGGAATATAACGAAAAAACAGCTCCGCTGATTGGATATTATAAAGAACAAAATAAGTTCTATGCCGTAAACGGTATCGGAACTATAGAAGAAATTACAGAGCGATTAACGTCAGTTATAGATAATTTGTAGAAGCTTTTCGAGCTGTCGTTTCATCCCGGTATTGGGATATAAAACTATTTTTCCACACCATAAAACAAGCTTATTCCGAACATATTGGGAGGCAGTTTTCTGGCAGGAAAAATTAGTTTTTTTAGATCCGGACATGTTCAGAGTCAACAATTGGAATGCATTGTAGGTTACAAATTACATTTAACGACTATTCAATAACGAATAAATAACAAATTGGAAATACTAATAATATTTTTTCTGATACTATTAAACGGAGTTTTCTCTATGTCTGAAATAGCGCTGATTTCAGCAAGGAAAAACAGATTGGAAACAGCTGCAAAAAAAGGAAACAAAAGTGCCAAAATAGCACTTGACTTAGCGAATTCACCAAATAAGTTTTTATCAACCGTACAAATCGGAATTACCTTAATTGGAATTTTGACCGGTATTTATTCAGGAGATAAGATTACAATAGATGTTGAAACATTTGTGAATGGATTCGAAGTGCTAAGACCTTATGCACATTCAGTTGCTGTCGGGATTGTCGTTGTTGTATTAACGTTCTTTTCTTTAGTTTTAGGAGAATTACTTCCGAAACGTATTGGGTTAAATTATCCGGAATCAATTGCCAAAATGGTGGCAATGCCAATGAAAATAATTTCAATTATTACTGCACCGTTTATCTGGCTATTGACTAGTTCTACAGAGTTTTTATTGAAGATTTTTCAAATAAAACCAACCGCAGACGGGAAAGTTACAGAAGAAGAAATCAAGGCAATTATAAAAGAAGGCACAGAAGTAGGCGAAGTACAGGAAATAGAACAGGATATAGTAGAGCGTGTTTTTCATATTGGAGACAGAAAAGTCAGTTCGTTAATGACACACCGAAAATCGGTAGATATGTTGCCTTTAAATTCGGATAAATCTAAAATTAAAGAGTTGGTTTTGCAGGATTTGCATACCGTTTATCCTGTTTACAGTGATAACTATGATGATATCGTCGGAATTGTAACTTTAAAGAACATCTTTGCCAATATTGAAAGTGATCATTTTGATTTGTCTGCAATTATGGTAGATGCCCCTTATTTAATGGAGCAGACAACTGCATACAAAGCACTTGAAAATTTTAAAAAAACCGGAATTCATTATGCTTTGGTTTCAGATGAATATGGTGTTTTTCAAGGTATTATTACCTTAAACGATATATTGGAAGCCTTGGTTGGTGACGCATCAGATTTTTATAAAGATGAGTTTCAGCTTATAGAAAGAGAAGATGGTTCATGGTTAGTTGACGGGCATTATTCTTTGCATGATTTCTTAACGTATTTTGAGCTTGATGAGCTGACAAATGATTACGAAGTGAATACAGTAAGCGGAATGATTATGACTGAGCTTTCTCATATTCCAAAAGAAGGAGAAAAATTGATATGGCAGAAATTTGTGCTGGAAGTATTAGATATGGATGGTGTAAAGATTGACAAAGTACTTGTAAAAGCACTAAAAGAGTAAAGAGAATTTGTTTCAGGTTTTTTTCGTTTCAGGTTTCAAGTTAAGTGCATTGCGCCAACTTGAAACCTGAAACTTTAAACTTTAAACTATACATAAACAAAAAGAAAATGACAGAAGGAAATTTTGTAGATTATGTTAAGATATATGTTTCTTCCGGAAAGGGAGGAAAGGGATCTACACATTTGCACAGAGAAAAATTTATTGAAAAAGGAGGCCCGGACGGAGGTGATGGTGGTCGCGGCGGACATGTATATTTAGTTGGTAATAAAGGGCTTTGGACATTATTCCATTTAAAATTTGCGCGTCACATTAAAGCGGGTCACGGTGGAGACGGTGGAGGAGATCGTAGTACTGGAGCTGACGGTGAAGATAAATTTATAGAAGTACCTTTGGGAACTGTTGTAAAAGATAAAGAAACAGGAGAAACTTTATTTGAAATTACAGAAGATGGAGAAAAAAGAATCCTTTCTAAAGGAGGAAAAGGCGGTTTAGGAAACTGGCATTTTAGAAGCTCAACAAATCAAACTCCGAGATATGCTCAGCCAGGTTTGCCGGGCGTAGAAATGGATGTTATTCTGGAACTTAAAGTTTTGGCTGATGTTGGTTTGGTGGGATTTCCAAATGCAGGTAAATCAACTTTATTGTCTGTTTTAACTTCAGCAAAACCCAAAATTGCCGATTATCCTTTTACAACCTTAAAGCCAAACCTTGGTATCGTTGCATACAGGGATTTTCAATCGTTTGTAATTGCAGATATTCCCGGAATTATAGAAGGAGCTGCAGAAGGAAAAGGTTTGGGTCATTATTTCTTACGCCATATCGAACGTAACTCAACCTTATTATTTTTAGTTCCTGTTGATACTCCCGATATTAAGGGAGAATATGATATTTTGGTTAATGAATTGACAAAATACAATCCGGAAATGCTGGACAAAGAACGTCTTTTGGTAATCTCAAAATGCGATATGCTTGATGACGAACTTAAAGCGGAATTGAAGGCAGAATTAGATGTTTCTTTCAAGGATATTCCTTACATGTTTATTTCATCTGTTGCTCAGCAAGGCTTAACAGATCTGAAAGATAAACTGTGGAAAATGTTGAATGAGTAAAACAATAAAAAATCTTTTAAAAAGGTGTTCAGGTAACTGAACACCTTTTTTAGTTTCAAGAATGTTAAATTCGTAAAAAATCACTAAAAATACATTAAGATGTATAATTTTAAGAGCTTATGAGATTAGATAATTATGAAAATGAATTATATTCGCAGTACTTAAACAAAATAACATGAAAAAAATAGTTTTATTCTTGACCATGTGCCTAATGGCTTTTCCTGTAAGAGCCGATGAAGGAATGTGGTTTTTGATGTTTATCGAAAGATTGAACCATAGAGATATGGAAAAAATGGGACTGCAGTTAACTGCTGAAGAAATCTATAGTATTAACCACCATAGTTTAAAAGATGCAATTGTACAGTTTAACGGAGGTTGTACAGCAGAGATTGTTTCTAAGGAAGGTTTGGTTTTAACCAACCACCATTGTGGATATAATGCTATTGCAGAACTTTCTACAGCAGAACAAAATTATTTAAAAGATGGTTTCTGGGCAAAAGATAAAAGTGCAGAAATGAAACCAAAATCTTTATATGTTCGCTTCTTTGTTCGTATGGACGATGTTTCTAAAAGAATTTTATCTAAAGTAAATGATCAAATGACTGAAACTGAAAGAAACAAAATCATTCAGCAGGAAATTAGTTTAATTGAAAGTGAAAATAACGAAGGTGGTAAATATACTGTTTCTGTTCGTCCTTTCTTTCAGGGAAATGAATATTACTATTTTGTTTACCAGGATTATACAGACGTTCGTTTAGTAGGAACGCCACCAGAAAGTGTAGGTAAATTTGGAGGAGATACAGATAACTGGGAGTGGCCTCGTCAAACTGGGGATTTCTCTATGTTCAGAGTGTATGCTGATAAAAACGGAAATCCTGCAGCTTATTCTAAAGACAATGTGCCTTTGCAGCCAAAACACTACTTGCCTGTAAGTATTAAAGGAGTACAAGAAAATGATTTTGCGATGATTTTGGGTTATCCCGGAAGAACAAACCGTTGGATGCCAGCCGGAGGAATTGAGCAAAACATTAAATATGCTTATCCTGCATGGGTTGAAGGTGCCAAAACCGGAATGGATCAAATGAAAAAGTATATGGATAAAGATGCTACAGTACGTTTACAATATGCTTCTAAATATGCTTCGACAGCTAATTACTGGAAAAACCGTCAGGGAATGATTGATGCCCTTACAAAAGCAGGAACAGTCGATGCTAAAACGGCACAGGAAGATAAGTTCTATGACTGGGCAAGCAAACCGGCTAATAAAGACAAGTACGAAAATGTAATTCCTACTATTAACGATTACTACAGAGAAACAAATGTAAAAGCGCGTCATGATAATTACTTAATGCAGGTAATGCGTACTTCTGCTTATGCAACCGGACCGGCAAATTTAGGAAACGCTTTGATTGCTTACTATAACGAGAATGAAGCAAAGAAAGCAGAAATGTTGCCTAAGATCAAAACTATGATTGATAACATTTATGGTGATTTTTATGCGCCTCTTGAAAAAGACGTATTAACTGCTCAGTTAAATTTATATGCATCTAAAGCTGATGAATATGGTTTAGCTCCGCAAATTGCCAAAATGAAATCAGTTAATAAAGGTGATTTTACTGAGGATGTTACAAAAGTAATCGAAGTAAGTTATTTTGCATCTAAAGAAAAAATACTTGCATTTATGGCTGATCCAAAGCCATTGGCGATTGTACACGATCCTTTGTATATTATTTCTAATGATTTGATGACTAAATACCGTGCAAAAACAAATGATCAGACAAAAGCTGACGATGGTTTTGCAATTGCGTACAGAAAACTAGTAGAAGGTCTGAGAGAATCAAAATTAAACACGATCCAGTACCCGGATGCTAACTCTACTTTGAGGCTGACTTACGGAAAAGTTCGTGCTTTACCTGCAGACCCTCGTAATGATGCTAAAATCAATAACTATACAACTATGGAAAGTATGGTGAAAAAGTACAAAGCAGGAGATCAGGAGTTTGATTTACCATCTCGTTTGTTAGAATTGAACAAAGCAAAGGATTACGGGCAATATGCTGACAAAGCCGGATACATGCCAGTAAACTTCTTAACAGATAATGATATTACCGGGGGAAATTCTGGTTCGCCTGTTCTTAACGGAAAAGGAGAATTAATTGGAATTGCTTTTGACGGAAATATCGAAGCTATGGCAGGTGATGTTATTTTTGATCCTAAATTGCAAAGAACTATTAATGTTGATATTCGTTATGTACTTTGGATTATTGATAAATATGCCGGAGCAAAAAATATTATTGATGAATTGACTATTGCTAAATAATTGAGTTGATTTATAAAATTAAAACCCGACAGATTTTAAATCTGTCGGGTTTTTTAGAAGCAGACCTAACAGGTTTTTAAAACCTGTTAGGTCTTTTTTATACGCAGCTTTTACTTAATTTTTACACGAATTCCTTTTGTATGACTTGAAAATTCAGGAGCATACATACTTTGGATTGTTGTAATTCCGTTGGAGAATTCACCACTGTTATTAACTCGGATGTCATATTCTAAAACATAAGTTCCCTTGTTAATGTAATCAAAAAATAAATGTGTTGCCGTATCTTTTGTACTCATATAATAGCCCAGACCATCTTTATATTTATATTCTGAAAGTACATTTACAGGCTCGAAACAGGAAGCACGCATGTCTTTCAGATGTACATATTCGGTATCTTCTTTAGAAGTAATAATTAATCTTACGGTTACCAAATCTCCGATTTCTAACATGTTTTTTGAAGTTATTTTTTCTAATTGATCTCCCTTTAAAGTGTTTTTCTTAAGATACAATTCTTTTGAAACCGATAAAACGCCTCCTGAATTATTTTTAATTTTATCCAGATCTTCAAAATACTGCCAGTAAACACCGCCAAAACCCGGAACTTTTGATTTGTTTTCAATGCTTATTGAGGCCATTTCTTTTTTGATTTCATCGGCTTTCCAATTTAGTTTAATATAACCGGTTTCAGCTTCTTTTTCATTTTCGGTTAATTTTTTGGTCATGATTTTCTCATCCCCCAATTTAATAATAGTATTGTCTTTTACAGATAACCAATCGGTTCCCTGCATCAATAAAGCATAAATAGCTTCTGTAGTAGATTTGGTTGTTGGCCAGTTTTTGGTTTGCTTGTTTTTTAACAGCCATACTTTCATAGCATCTACAGCTTTAGTATCATTACTTACTTCAGCAAAAGCCTCAATTAATAAAGCCTGAGTTTCAATTGGCGCTTCATACCAATACCAACCCGATTTATTGACAATCCAGTACATTCCCCAGTCCTCATTTAGAGATGAAGTTTCTTTTAGGCTTTCTATTATTTTTTTTGCAGTTTCCTTTTCACCATAGCGATTCATTGTTAAGGCGGCCAGTCCTTTTTCGTAAAGAGAATAAGCCAGCCAGTCTTTTTTGGCCGATTCCAGATATAATTTAGAAACCTTTTTTAAAGTATCTGAAAGTGGATATTTTTCTAAGTAAAAACTTCTGGCATATAGAGCATGTAAGTCCACATTGGCTTGAAGCCAAATTAGTTTGTCTCTTTTTTTCAGATTTTTGGTTCTTGTTTTGTAATATTCCAAAAACTTTTGATCCAAATACGGAATTCCATTTTTGGCAATTTCATTCACTTTATCGAGATTATCAGGACTTTTGTCCAATTTAGCCAAATGACCCAGACCTGCCAGAATATGTCTTGTGATATATTCGCTTTCGTAACCGCCGTCAAACCAGCCAAATCCTCCAGATGCTTTTTGTTTCTGTTTCAATTTATTAAAAGTGGCTTCCTGAGAAGTTTTCATTTTCTCTAAATCAAATAAAAGGCCTAAGTTTTTCTTTTTTTCATCTTCGTCTTTTGCATCATTAAGCCACGGTGTTTCAGCAAGAATCAATGATTTTAATTCTTCATTTGTTTCCAGTTTAGAATTTAGTTTTCCGTTTTTTCTCCAGTTTTCAAAAACCGTCGCAATTTTTGGATTACTTGAAATGATTGCCGATGCCAAACTATTAGCATAAAATCGTGCAAAAGTCTGTTCAGCACATTCATGTTCATATTCTATTAAATAGGGCAGAGACTGAATCGCAATCCAGGAAGGATTTGATGTGTATTCAAATGTGAACTGATGGTTTTTTAAACTTGTTGAACTACTGTTTTTAAGATTCTCAAAAGTGTATTCTTTTTTAGAATTCTCGCGAACCCAAATCGGAATGCTTTCTGTAACCAGCATGTTGTTTGTTAAAACCGGAATTATATTTTCTTCTCCGTCAGTGAAATTGCCGGCTTTTGCAACAATCTTGTATTGTACACCTTGCAGGCCTTCGGGTATAGCAATTGCCCATGATGCAGTTGCGTTTCCAAAAGAATTAATGGTGAAGTTTTTGATGTTATTTGCATTCAGCATTTCAGCATCAATTGGTTTCATTGTGACGGCATCAAAAAACTGTAACATCGCAATTCCTGTTTTAGCCTCATCAGTCATATTTGAGATTTTTGCAGTTATTACAATCGTGTCTTTTTCTCTAAAAAAGCGAGGAAAATTTGGCAGCACCATCAATTCTTTTTGAGTAACAATGCTTTTTTCTAAATAACCTGAAACAGCATTTTTGTTATGTGCCAATAAACGGAGTTTCCACGAGGTCAAAGCTTCCGGCGACGTAAAATTAAAACTTACATTTCCTCTGGAATCTGTTTTTAAGTCAGGAAAAAAGAAAGCGGTTTCTGATAAATTCTTTCTTGCCTTTACCTGAGTCAAAGCCTCCATTGCTTTTTTTGTTGTAATTATAATTGCACCATTTGCACCTTTGCTTCCGTACAAGGCTGTTGCTTTGTCTTGTTTTAAGATATCCATAGAAAGAATATCCGATGTTTTTATCATTTTAACCGTTTCTTCTGATGCGATTTCTCCGTCTACAACATATAATAATTGTTGATTAGCGTTGTTTGACGCTGTTCCGCGAATAATTATTTTATCCGAAGGTGACGCAGTTATTTCGATTCCGGCTGCCCTTCCGGCCAAAATTGATGCGGTGCTGAGACCCAGGCTGTCATTTTCACTATTGGTTATATTTCCTGAAATTTTTAATTGTGAAACAGATGCGCTTACAGACATTTTTTTCTGCATTCCATAACCTGTTACAACAACTTCTTCCAGCTGACTGGAATCCTCTTCAAAAATAATATTAACCACTCTTGTATCCGTTGCTTTAACAGATTGTGGCTTAAAACCAATAAAAGCAAACACCAGTACTTCACCTTTCGCTGCTTCAATTTCATAGTATCCATCAAAGTCACTAGACGCAGATCTTTTGGTGTCTTTGATAAAAACACTACAACCCGGAATCGGTTCGCCCTTTTCATCTGTAATTACGCCCGAAACCAATTTTGCATCTGTAGGTTTTTTGATTTTTTTGTTAAGCTGTTTTATATATTGGTTTTGCAGATAAACAGAATTTTGGTTGTTAAAATCAAAACCAAACCACATCAGGCTGATTGATTCATTATCAAATTTAACTCCTTTGATATAGGAGTTTAGGTTCCTAAAAGTTGTATTTGTATTCTGGAAACCAATTTTAGATTTGTTGTTGGCATAGTTATAAATGTATTTTTCTATTTGTAAACCATTCCAGTTTTGTGAAGTAAACTGATCCAGAGAACTGTCATACATAGAAGCCAAAACTTCGGCTTCTTTTTTAGCATTGTTGCCCGTAAGTTGAAACGACCATTTTTCATCACTTCCGGGTTGTATTTTATTTCTAAAACTTACTATTTTCCATTCCAGTTTTGGCGTAATGTTTTTAAGCATAACAGTAAGATCTTCGCGAAAAGGCTGGTTTTCAAAAATGCTTTCAAAACCTAATTTTACCAATTTTTCGAATTCATTTTTCAGGGGAATTTTTACAATCGTTTCATGGTTCTCAAGATGAGAGGTTACATCAAAAAACATATTATTTTCATAATGTCCTGTGACCGAAATATACAGTTCGGGAATTATAGATTTTAATTTTATCTGAACAAAGCCATCTCTTTTAGGATTCTGGTTAATTTGTTCTGCTGTAAATAATTTACCTGTATTAAACTTGTCCTTACTTTGTATAAGTTTAAAATTCTGAACTGTTTCAATTGGATTATTAAAACTGTCATTGGCGCTAAAAACAATTTTATAACTGCCCGATTTATAATCGGAGATAAAATCTAATGGAATTTTTTTATCTCTTTCTGTGTTTACTTTTTTTGAGTAAACTAAAATTTCTTCCAGTTTATTTAATGGATTATAATTGTCTTCAAAAGGGAATAATTTTTCAAAATCAGCATCAGAAATGGTTTCTATCTCTGGTCTTGGCCAAACTCTCTTTTTAAATTTGTTTGGAAACGGCTGAACATAATAAATTTTAAGTTCGCCTTTTGCAGCTAAAAATTCGCCATTTAGATTAGTGCTGCTCAGCGTAATTTCGTTTTCTTTTTTAGTTTCAATTTCATTAGGTAACGAAGCGTTGAGCACCAGATCATGATAACCTACTTTTATGGTAGTCGTAGCATTATGGGTTTCTCCATTAATATCAGTAACAGAAACTTCAATTTCATAGTTAAAAACAGGTAATTGTTCTTTGACGGAATTTGCAGTCGGCTCGGCAATAAAATCAATTACAAATTTGCCCGACGCATCTGTTTTGGTTTCACCAACAGCCAGTTCTTCATTTTCTTCACGGCCAAAATAATTTCTAAAATAGCTTACAAAACGTTTTACGGTGTACGTTACTTTTGCATCAGAAACAGAACTGCCCGCAAAAGCTTTGGCTGTACCATTTACTTTAATAGGTTTATTAACCTGAAAACTTTCTTTTTTTGCGTCAAAAGTTACTTCAAATTTAGGACGCTTGTATTCTTCTACCCTAAAATCAAGATATGAGTTTTCAAAAGTTACAAAATCCCAAAACGGATGTTCCTCTTTTGTGGAATCATATGTAGCATCTTCCTCATAATTCATAGGTTCTTCGGCCTCAATTTTAAAAGTGCCTGTTAAACCATCTTTCGGCAGTATAAACTCGCCCCAGAAAGAACCAAATTCATTTGTGGTTACATTAAATGTTTTGGTATCACCGTCAGGACTTTCAATATTAATCTCAAAAGTCGTTTTAGGCACTACGCTCGTAATATTGTTGTTTTTTTGAAAGGCAATACCTTTGTAATAAACCGTTTGGCCGGGGCGATATATGGCACGGTCCAAATAAAATTCTACCTTTCCGGAGAGTTCGTTCTTTTTTTCTGTTTCGTAATCCTTATTATATTGAACGTAGTTTTTAGTAATCAGCAGCGTATCGTTTTCTAAAAACAGTTCAATATTTTCGTTATAATTATCATTTTTTTTCTTGTAAGAAGCAATGCCATTTTTATTGGTTTTAATGTCGAAATTAGTCGATTTTAAAGTAACATTTTCTACTGGCTTTCCTGTTTTTCGGTTCAAGACCTGAAAAGTTTCCCTTGCATCATTTTGTGAAGCTAATATCGAAAAATCTGAAGTCGTAATAGTTTCATAGGCAAATGCCTTTTTACCGGCTTTATCTGACTCACTTTCAAAATAAACCAAATAGGTACCTGTTTGTAAATTTGGCAATAGTACTTCTGTAGAATAATCGAAATAATCGTTTTTGTGTTTTAGGTCATAAGATGCTGAAAAATCGGGAATTTTATTTCGAATAATTTTAGAAACTATAGTATCTCTCTCAGCATAAGATTGATTAAAACCAGCCAATTGCTTGTTACTTATTTTAAAAAATGAAACCTTTAGCTGGTCAATATTTTTGTACTGAATATATGCTCTCGTATTTTCGTTATTGTAAGTGTATTTCTGAAGTTGAATATTTAGCGATTTTGCAAGAATACCTTGTTTCAGAAGTAATGCTGATTTGTAAGCATTAGAACGGTTACTAATTGCTAAAATACTGTCCAGAATCGAAATAGCTTTAATTTTATAATCCGGATGCGATTGTTTTGATGCCTGTTGTGACAAAAAAGATGCTTTTTCTAACTGTATTTTCTGGATAATAATTTTGTCTGTTGTACTTTTTTGAAGTTTGACCAGAGCATTTCTGTAATCGTCATCATTTTGGAATAAATTGTTTTTGCAAAATTCTATGCGCAAAAACTGATGGTCTGCAGATGCATTGTTTATTTCTTGTTTTTGGTATAAAGAAAGTACCAATCGTAAATATTCATTTTTTATAAAATCCAAATTCAACTGAATAAATTCAGCAGATTGACCATAAAGTTCTTTTTGATACTGCAGAAAACTGTTTTTTTGAATTTCCTGATTGTATATTTTTGGAGTATAGAATGTTATGTTTTCTTTTAAAACATACCCAAATAAATTCCCTGACTTAAATTTATCGATAGAAGAATAGTCAAAAATAGATTCATAATTTGACAGTGGCGTTTTTTTTAAAAGATTTTCGTTTTCAAGCGTAACCTTCATCGCTTTATTGATCTCGTCAGTAAAGTTTTTCTCAGACCAGGTCAAAAAATCACTGCTTACTGTGTCAATATTAGTACGCTGTTTTATTTTGTACTGATTTCGGGTCAGACAATCGTTCAGGCATTTTGCATAAACCAAATTCAGAATGGTCTTTGATGGGTTTGAAATGCGATTGATTTCATTTTTTAAATTATTTATAATCTTAGTCTGTGCATTTTCTTCGAGAACCTGAATGTACTTTGATTGATAAAAAAAACATTTTATAATCTGCACATCGTCATGGTCTGCGATTGCATTTTTATAAATTTTAGCCACAATTTCAGAAGCAGACTTTATTTTGCCTTCAGTTTCCAAAGCCACAACTTCATCCCATCTTTTATCTGTTTTTTGCGCAAATAATGTTGTCGAAAGGAACAAGAGTACAAATAGTATATTTTTCATTCGTTTGTTTTTATACATAGAGTATAATTTTAATAAAAAGGTTGGGAGCAGTTAAAAATATTTTTCGTACAAATTAGTAATTTATATCTAAAAGCAAATTATGCATTCTATATTTCGCTATTTTTGAGTTATGAAACAACTAACAGCCCTTTTCTTGTTTTTACCTTTCCTGCTATGGTCGCAATCTGGTTTGGAAAAAGGAGAGAAATTGTTTCAGGCTAAAAAGTTTGACGAAGCACAACTTTTCTTCGAAGATGTTTTAAAAACGAAACCATCAGATACAAAAGCAATAGAATACCTGGGTGATATCGCTGCACACAAAAAGTCGTGGCAAAAGGCGATAGAATATTATAAGAAGCTGAAAGAGTTGAAACCGGGAGAGGCAAATAATTATTTTAAATATGGAGGAGCTTTGGGAATGCGGGCTTCAGAAGTTAATAAAATAAAAGCTTTGGGAATGGCCGATGAAATAAAGAAATCTTTTGAAAAAGCAATAGAATTAAACCCAAAACATGTTCAGGCCCGCTGGGGTTTGGTCGAATACTACCTTCATCTTCCGGGTATTTTTGGCGGAAGCGAATCCAAAGCCATTTTCTATTCAAATGAATTATTAAAACTGTCACAAGTCGATGGTTACTTGTCCAGAGGCAAAATTGAAGAGTATTTTGACAGATATGCGTCGGCGGAAAAATATTATATAAAAGCACACGAAATTGGCAAATCAAAAACCACATTTCAAAAATTATATAATTTATATTTGAACAAATTAAAAGACGCTAAAAAAGCGCATGAACTAAAACAAAAATTTGAGTCATCATAGCCAAATCTAACTGTTACGGTTAGTAATTTTGGATTTTTATAAAAATTAGAATTTAAATGAAAACACATTTCATCGCCATTGGCGGAAGTGCTATGCATAATTTAGCCTTAGCATTGCATAACAAAGGATATCAGGTCACCGGAAGTGACGATGCTATTTTTGAGCCATCAAAATCAAGATTAGAAAAAAAAGGAATTCTTCCTGCTGAAATGGGATGGTTTCCGGAAAAAATTACGGCAGATCTTGATGCGATAATTTTAGGAATGCACGCAAAAGCTGATAATCCTGAATTGCTCAAAGCGCAGGAATTAGGTTTGACAATATATTCGTATCCGGAATTTTTATACGAACAATCTAAAAATAAAACCCGTGTTGTAATTGGAGGTTCACACGGAAAAACAACAATTACCTCAATGATTTTGCATGTAATGCATTATCACAATATTGCAGTTGATTATATGGTTGGGGCACAACTGGAAGGTTTTGATACTATGGTGCACCTTACAGAAGAAAATGATTTTGTGGTTCTGGAAGGTGATGAATATTTGTCATCTCCAATTGACAGACGTCCAAAATTTCATTTGTATCAACCCAATATTGCTTTGATTTCAGGAATTGCCTGGGACCATATTAATGTGTTTCCAACGTATGAAAATTACGTAGAGCAGTTTGAAATTTTTATCGAAAAAATTACAAATGGCGGAATCTTAGTTTATAATGAAAATGATCCTGAGGTAAAACGCGTATCAGAAGCCGCAACAAATCCTATTCGTAAATTAGCCTATCATACGCCAGAATATACAGTTAGTGATGGTGTTACGCTATTAAAAACTCCGGAAGGTGATATGCCGATAGAAGTTTTTGGTGCACATAATTTGAATAATCTTGCCGGCGCAAAATGGATTTGTCAAAATATGGGTGTTGATGAAGCTGATTTCTACGAAGCGATTGCAAGTTTTAAAGGAGCATCTAAGCGTTTAGAAAAAATTGCTGAAGGAAAAGGCAAAGTTGCTTACAAAGATTTTGCACATTCGCCAAGTAAAGTGGCAGCAACTACAAAAGCAGTAAAAGAGCAATATCCGAACAGAACTTTAGTAGCCTGCTTAGAACTACATACATATAGCAGTTTAAATGCAGAATTTTTAAAAGAATATGAAGGGGCCTTAGAATATGCTGATATTGCAGTTGTTTTTTATTCTCCCGATGCTGTAAAAATTAAGCAATTGGAGGAAGTAACTTATGAGCAGATCGCCAATGCATTCAACAGAAAAGATCTTGTAATTTATACAAACCCGACCGAATTCAAAGAATATTTATTCAACCTCAATTTAGATAATTCAGCACTCTTATTGATGAGTTCAGGAAATTACGGTGGATTAAATTTTGATGAAGTTAAAGGATTGATTAATTAGAGAATTAGTCAATTAGAAAATTAGAAAAGTGCCAATTACTATTGTAGTTGGCACTTTTTTTTAATTTAAAATAGTCATTATCTAATTTTCTAATTGACACATTTTCTAATTTTAAATTAGGTAATATTTATTTGAAAGATTTTTCTTCTTTTTAATATCTTCGCTCCTTGAAATTTATATTATGGAACAACCTCATTTTCCCATTAAAAACTGGTCTGATGATGACAGACCCAGAGAAAAACTAATGCTTAAGGGAAAAGATGCTTTAAGCGATGCCGAATTAATTGCCATTCTTATAGGTTCAGGAAGCCGTAATGAATCTGCTGTAGATTTGAGCAAACGTATTATGCTCAGTGTTGATACTCTTAATACGCTGGGTAAAATGTCGATTTCACAGTTAGTTAATTTTAAAGGAATAGGGGAGGCAAAAGCAATAACCATTATTGCTGCTCTCGAGTTAGGACGCCGCCGCAGAGCAGAAGATGCTGTAGAGTTAACTAAGATTACCTCCAGTAAAAATGTTTTTGAGATCATGCAGCCTATAATTGGCGAACTTGCACATGAAGAATTTTGGGTGCTTTTTCTTAATAATTCGAACAAAGTGATTTCTAAATCTCAATTAAGTAAAGGAGGGATTGCAGGAACAATTGTAGATACGCGTATGGTTTTTAAATTAGCCTTAGAAACGGGTGCTACTAGTCTGATTTTATGTCACAATCATCCTTCAGGGGCCTTGCATCCAAGCGATGCAGATAAAGCAATTACAAAGAGATTAAAGTTGGCAGGGGAAAGCTTAGATGTTAAAATTTTGGATCATTTGATTATTACTGAAACAAAATATTATAGTTTTGTAGATGAAGGAATTTTTTAATTATGAATACCAACATTACAGATATATTTTTCGATCTAGATCACACGCTTTGGGACTTTGATAAAAACTCACAAATGGCTTTTGACCGTATTTTTAAAAATAATTTCAGAACAATTAAAATTGAGGATTTTATTGCGAAATATATTCCAATAAATCACGAATGCTGGCGATTATACCAGAACGATCAAATTACCCATCAGGAATTACGCTACAACAGGCTCAAGCTTTCTTTTGATGCTTTGAATTATTCGATGTCTGATGAAAATATTGATCAGATTGCCAATGATTATATTGAGTTTTTAACAGACAATAATTATCTTTTTGACGGTGCTATTGAGGTTTTGGACTATTTAAAACCAAAATATAAATTACATATTATCACTAATGGTTTTGCTGCCGTTCAGGATAAAAAGATAAATAATGCTTTACTTTCGGGTTATTTTAGCACTGTAACAAATTCTGAACTGGCTGGTGTGAAAAAGCCAAATAGTATTATCTTTGATTATGCGGTTAATGTAGCTCAGGCATCTAAACAAAATAGCATTATGATCGGAGATGATCTTGAAGCAGATGTAGATGGAGCATTAAACGCAGGATTAGACGCTATCTTTTTTAATGTGAAAAATATCGAAGCGCCAAAAAATTACAAACAAATAAATCACTTATCAGAACTTAAAAAATATTTATAATTATGAGAATTAAACTTTTATTGATTGCGCTTTTAGTTTCTTTTGTCGGATTTTCGCAAAACATCAATGATTATAAGGCAGTCATTGTACCATTAAAGTATGATTTTATGAAAACTGACAATCAGTACAGATTGGCAACAATGACAAAATCAAATTTAATTAAAGCGGGTTTTCAGGCCTTTTATGTAAATGAAGAGATTCCGGGAGATTATGCAGATCGCTGTCAATTGCTTTATATTGATGTAAAAAGAGATAATGGTTTTTTAGTGACCAAACTCTATGTGGAGTTTAAAGATTGCTACGGAAAAGTGGTTTATACTTCTGAAGTAGGAAAAAGCAAAGAGAAAGATTATGAATTGGCTTACAAAGAAAGTCTTGATTTAGCTTTTTTATCTATAAATAAACTGCATTATAAATATAGTGGAAATGCTGTTGCCTCTACATCAACTAAAGCTGCTTCCAGTGTATCGACGACTGCTGTTGTTGCCACAAATAGCGTTGCTGCCACACCAATAGCTGATGTCTCTGATCCAAATTTATTATATGCACAGCCAACAGAAAACGGATTTCAATTGATTGACAAAACACCTAAAGTAGTGATGAAACTTCTTAAGACATCACGTCCGGATTCTTTTATTGCCATAAAAGACGGGATTCAGGGATCTTTAAATGCTAAAGATAATCAGTGGTTTTTTGAATATTATCAAAATGATAAACTAGTGTCTGAAAAAGTTTCAGTTAAATTCTAAAAATACAAATTTGGTTTAATAGCCATATTTATCTTTCCAACGGTTCTTTAAGAATTCGCGGTTGCTATTCTCTCTTGAATTGCTTCCCGGATTATAAAGAACCGTTTCTTTTATGGCATCAGGAAGAAATTCCTGTTCTGCAAAATTATTGGCATAATCATGCGAATATTTGTAATCTTCACCGTAACCCAATTCTTTCATAAGTTTTGTCGGAGCATTACGCAAATGAATTGGAACGGGTAGATCTCCTGTTTGCTTAACTAATTGCTGAGCATTTCCTATTGCCATATATGAGGCATTGCTTTTTGGAGATGTTGCAAGATAAATGGCGCACTGGCTTAATATAATTCTGCTTTCCGGATAACCAATAGTCGAAACCGCCTGAAATGTATTATTTGCCATTATAAAAGCGGTAGGGTTCGCGTTTCCGATATCTTCGCTTGATAAAATAAGCATTCTTCTGGCAATAAACTTTACATCTTCACCACCCTCAATCATTCTGGCTAACCAATAAACAGCACCATTTGGGTCACTTCCGCGAATTGATTTTATAAAAGCAGAAACAATGTCATAATGTTGTTCTCCGGTTTTGTCATACAAAACAGTATTTTGCTGTACTAATTCTAAAACCCGATCGTTTGTAATAACAATTTCATCACTTGCAGATGCATTTACAACAAGCTCAAAAATATTCAATAACTTACGCCCGTCTCCGCCAGAAAGCCTTAATAAAGCCTCAGTTTCTTTTAAAACAATATTTTTTGAAGCCAGTTCAACATCCGTTTTCATAGCACGATGCAATAGTGCTTCAAGGTCATTTTTGGTAAAAGCATTTAAAATATAAACCTGACAGCGCGATAATAATGCCGGGATGACTTCAAAGCTGGGATTTTCAGTTGTAGCGCCAATTAGTGTGATCCAGCCTTTTTCTACAGCGGCTAAAAGAGAATCTTGCTGTGATTTGCTGAACCTGTGAATCTCATCAATAAACAAAATAGGGTTTTTGGCAGTAAATAATCCTCCGCTTTGTTTTGCTTTATCGATAACATCACGAATATCTTTTACTCCAGAATTTATGGCGCTTAAAATATAAAAAGGCCTTTTTGATTCTTGTGCAATAATTTGTGCAAGTGTAGTTTTTCCTGTTCCCGGAGGTCCCCAAAAGATCAAAGAAGGAATTATTCCTTTCGAAATTTGTTGCGTCAATGAACCATTCGGGCCAACCAAATGGCTTTGACTTATATAGTCTTCTAACTTTTGTGGGCGAATACGCTCTGCTAAAGGTGCTTCCATATTGTAAAATTACTATTTTTCAGATTTATTTAAACAAATTTTATATCGTATTAACTTTTAGTTAGGTAATTAGTTACGATGGCTGACAAATTATCAGTAAATTATATTTGGATAGTTTTTTGATGTTAATCCTTTAAATTAATTGTTTTGTTTATGAATGAGAAGGACTTTAAATTTTCAAATTCCGTAGTCGGACTTCCGGCTTTTTTTGTGCTTTTTCTATGGATAATCTATTGGTTTCAAATTAGGTTTAATTTCGATTTCTATCAAAACGGAATCTACCCACGAGATTTTTCAGGTCTTCAGGGAATTTTATTCAGTCCTTTTATTCATGAAAATTTAAAGCATTTATATAATAACTCAATTCCGCTTTTGGTATTGCTGGCTTCATTACGCTTCTTTTATCCAAAACAAACTTTTCCGGTTATTATATATGGAATCTTGTTTTCGGGTTTGATAACTTGGATAATAGGACGCGAAAGCTATCATATTGGAGCCAGTGGATTGATTTATGTTTTAGTAAGTTTTATTTTCTTTAAAGGGATTCAAACCAGGTATTACAGATTAGTGGCGCTATCTTTTTGTGTTGTCCTTCTTTATGGCGGAATGATTTGGTATGTTTTTCCAGAGGTTGATAATGCTATTTCCTGGGAAGGACATTTGGCAGGATTTATAACTGGGTTTGTCCTTACTTTGTTTTATAAATCTCCCGATTATGCCCGACTAATAGTATATGAATGGCAAAAACCGGATTTTGATCCTCAGGAAGATGCTTTTATGAAACACTTTGATGAAAATGGAAATTTTGTTAACACCGAAAAACCTGAAGAAGAAAATGAAGAAATCAATTTTAATTATTTCAATTCAGATATGGAAGTTAATTACATAATTCGTAAAACAAATGAAAGTGATCAAACGCTATACTGAATCTATTATAGAAGTTATTATAAAATAAACTATTTTTGTATTAATGATTTGATTATTAGCGCTTTGATTATGAAAAATATATTTGTGTTATTTTTAATTTTATTTAGCTTTCAAAGTTTTGCTCAGTGTGATATTAAAAGCAAAGTGCAGGCTGATGACTCGATGTTATATTTTATCAAATCAGCTACTTTTTACAAAACAAAACAAAAATTATTAAAAATCGGGATCGTAACTGATAAAGAAAATTATTTTATTGCTTTGCAGCCAATACCGTTTCCTTTAAAAAAAGATAATAACATAAAGGAAGACTTAGTTATTGAGCTGTCTGATAGAAATAAATATAAATTGGAGCATTTTGATACACGTTATATTAAACATGATTCAGTTATGGAAGTTCTTTATCTCATTGATAAAAAAGACATCAAGTCATTTTCAAGTTTTGAAGCTATAAATGCTGATGTAAACATTCCGGGTACAGAATTTATGGAGAATTATACCTTTAAGCTTCATAAAAAAGCTATCATGGATCAGTTAAACTGTTTTCTAAAAGAAGAAAAATAGTTATTCGTCTTCTTTTGAGATTGTTGAATTATCCTTGTGAAAGAGTTTATTTTTGACGTTTTCGAACAGATTATTAAATGTAAGTGTCAAAGAAGCAGCATTCACAGTTTGAGTTCCTTTATTTCTAGGAAGTATTTCGTTTACATACATAGCTTCAAGCTGAATGTCGTCACTAAATAAATATCCTGCCCCAATATTAAATCGATTACGATCAAAAAAACTTTCTCCTGTTACTTTTGCTCCGGATTTAAAGAACAACTCATCAGAAATTATTCCATAAACAACTCCTTTACGAAGCACTTTGCTGTTTATTGGCTTTAAATATTTGATTTGTTGTCTGTATCGAAAAACATTTTCATAATCCTTATCTTCGTTTCTCAGATGCCTAATTTCTAGTCTGGAACGCGTGCTTAAAGTATAACCAACTTTATGAAAATAATAAATACCCTGTAAGGCAAACCGCCATTCAGGAGATTTAAACTGGCCAATTTCGGGAACATCTTTGTTATCGTAATATGCTAAAAAAGCAGAAGTTTTCCACCTCGGGCTTAGATAATGATGTCCCCAAACCCTAAATGATCTTTGCACATTATTTTCAAACATGTTCGAAGATGATTCTGTGCTGCTAAATGAATTTGCTATATCTAATTCTGCAGACCATTTTTCATTTATTGTTTTAGTAAATTGAACTTCACTCCAGAATTGATTGTATGTGGTATCTTGTCCATAACTAGCAAAAGTTGTTATGAAGAAAAGTAAAAGATTCTTTTTAATCGATATGTTTGAAGGTAAGTATGAATGCATTTGTTTTTAAAATTATCCATTACCAATCTAAACGTATAAAAACTAACTTCTTTGTCTCACAGTTTCATATAAAAAAGCGCCACATGCAACAGAAACATTTAAGGAACCAATTGAACCAAACATTGGTAGTTTTGCTTTTTCATCAACAATTTTAAGAACCGATGGATTTATTCCACGATCTTCAGAACCCATTATGATTGCAACCGGTTCGTTTAATGATACGTCATAAATATTTTGTTCTGTTTTTTCAGTCGCAGCAACAGTTTTAATTCCAGAACCCTGAAGATAAAATATTGCATCCTTGATGTGTTCAACTTTACAAATAGGCACATTAAAAACGGCACCTGCAGAAGTTTTAACAGTATCACCATTAACAGGAGCAGATCCAGCCTTTTGTACTATAATTCCATTCACTCCAGTACATTCTGCAGTACGAATAATGGCACCAAAATTTCTTGCATCTGAAATTTGATCTAAGATAAGGAATAAAGGTTTTGCACCTGATTCAATAGTAGATTCCACTAGATGTTCCAAATCAATAAAACCAATAGGAGATATTGTTGCTACGGCACCCTGGTGATTATTTGGAGTTAATCGATTCAGTTTTTCTACCGGAACGTAAGAGAAATTAATATTAGCGCGTTTCATCACTTTCATTAAATCTTTCATTAATTCACCAGAAATTTCTTTTTGGATGAATACTTTATCTACTTCCTTACCTGCCTGAATTGCCTCTATTATGGCTCTGATTCCAAATATTTGATGTTCTTTTTCCATAGGACAAATATAGGTATAATGTTTATATAAAAAAAAACCACTCTGAGTGAACAGAGTGGTTTAATATGCTTAATTGAAATAAATTAGAATTTATCCCAGAATAATTTTGTTGTAACTTCATTGTCACCAAGTTTTGTAACAGCAGCTTCTAAATTAGCAGAGTTCAAAGTTTGCTCAATTCCTGGGTATGAGTAACGTTTTGGAACTTCAGTAATATCACCGAAAGTTACAGGAGGAGCAACTAAAGCAGGGTAGTCCAATCTTCTGTAAGAAGTCCAAGCTTCAAAACCTCTATTGTAGTAAGAGATCCATGCTTGCTCACCAATTTTTTGTTTCCAAGTTCCTGTAGCAGTAGTATAAGCTACATCAGGTCTTAGTAAATAAGTTGCGATATCAGCTGGTGCAACTTCCCAGTCTTGCATAGATGCAGTAATACCAGCATTATAATGAGATTCTGCGGTACCACCAACAGGGATACCTCTTTCAACAGCTTCAGCTAATAAAAACTCAACTTCAGAATGTGTAAACAATACTCCTGGATAAACTGGATCTTTAATAGTTTCAGTAAGATGAGAAAAATTTCCGTAAGCATTAACAATTCCGTAAACTCCACCTTTATATTGACCTGATCCTGCTGGATATTCTGTAAAATATTTAGCTCTTCTTGGATCTCCAAGAGCATTCATTTTGTTTACAAATGTATCTGCTGGCAAGAAATCGTCACGTTCGCTTGCTACTAGATCAAGGTATAAAGGGTTGTTGTTAGTTGTGTTTGTTGTATATGGCATATAAGCTCCATCAGCATCAGTTAAAATAACACCATCCTGAATAGCTGAATTTACTTCTGCAGTAGCATACGCATGATCTACATCATCCATGTTTATTGCCATTCTTAGACGTAATGAGTTAGCAAATTTAACCCATTTTCCAGTATCTCCAGTATAAACAAGATCTGCACTTCCAAAGCTTTCAGTACTAAGACTTTGGTCTAAAGTATGAGATGCATTTGTCAAAATAGAAATAAGATCTTTGTAAATAGTTTGTGCATCATCATATTTTGGTTGTGGATATTTTTCAATATCTAGTGCTTCTGTATAAGGGATATCTCCAAAAGTATCAACTAAAATACCATATGAGTATGAAGAAAGAATATCTATGATAGCAATCTTATTGTCTATTACAGCAGCTTCAGCAGGTGTTCCTATAAAACTAGCTTTTTCTGCAAGTAAAAGTTGTTTAGCTTCTTTGAAGTCTTTTAATACATCACGATAGTAAGTAGCCCAATGACGATCTGGTATTGTACGTCCAGTAAGGTCATATTGAGTTTCCTGAGGGTATTGTACCTCAGTCCATTGCTGTGCAAAAAGTCTGAATACATTAAAGTTTACAGATGTGCTTGTAACTTGATCTACCATTGCTTTTTGAGCATTAGTAAATAAAAACTCAGGTTTAGTTATTGTAGGGTTTTTTGTATCTTGATTCATGTTTCCAAAGTCATCAGAGCACGATGCAAACAGAGTTAGAAACGAGATTAATATTATTAGTCTATTTTTCATAGCTTAGAATTTTATTGTTAAATTACAACCAATATTTCTAGTTGTTGGTAAAGAACCTATTGAAAGACCTTGAGATCCTATGTTAGATCCTAATCCACTTTCTGGGTCAGCATCTGGAAGGTTTTTGTCAATTATCCATAGGTTAGATCCAATAAGAGATATTTTAGCATCAACTAAATGGATTTTTTGTACTAATGCAGAAGGAAGAGTATAAGTAATGTTTACTTCTCTTAATTTGATAAAACCTGCATCATAAACGTACTCGCTTCTAGGGCCTCCAGAGTAAGAGTTAGTAATAGCTCCTGCTTCAGGTCTAAAATATGCAGTTCTTGTAGTATTAGGTGTTCCATCTGCGTATACACCAGGGAAAATAACACCACCACCGTTAGCAACTGAATTTCTTACTGGATTGCCTAAGTCGTTATTTCCAACTGTTGCAGTTGATAAACCAGTCCCTATACCATACCATTGGTCAGTAGAGAATACATCTCCTCCTTTTTTCATGTCAATTAAGAAACTTAATGAAAGACTTTTGTAAGAGAATTTGTTGCGAATACCACCAATCCAGTCAGGATTAATATTTCCAATAATGTTATTTGTAGAAGTGTTTACTACGTATCTTCCAGTTGTTGGATTTACAATTTTTTGACCATCAGCAGTGTAAGTGTAGTCAGTTCCTTTTATTACTCCAAATGGTTCCCCAACAACAGCATTTAAAGTAGCTGTACCAGGGAAAGTAGATACTAATAAGTTTGTAACACCGTCAGCTAAAGCTGTAACCTTGTTATCATTCTTAGACCAGTTAACATTTATATCCCAAGCAAAGTTGTTTGTTTTTACTGGAGTAAGGTTAAATTGAACCTCAATACCTTTGTTTTCAATTGTGGCAGCATTTACATATCTAGATGTATAACCTACTGAAGTTGAGTAAGGTACTCTTACAGCTTCACCTTCGTTAATGTTTTTGTATAAACTCACGTCAAATCCAACTCTTTTGTTTAAGAACTGCATCTCAAGACCAATCTCAGTAGTGTTTGTCTTGATAGGTTCTAAATTAGGGTTGTTTTTAATTGAATTTACAGAATACATTTGATTGTTGTTAAATGGATCTGATTTAGAATAAGTATCAACTAATGCTAAAGGTGGAGTTCCAAGTGGGCTTTCAGAGTAACCACCTCTTAATTTTCCAAAAGTTAACCAGTCTGCATTAAGTTGTTTTGTGAAAACCCAGCTACCAGAAACAGAAGTACTCCATAAGTTGTTGTTATCTGCTGGTAGGTTTGAGAAAGCATCTCTACGTGCAGTAGCATCAATAAAGAAAGCATCTAGATATCCTAATGAAGCAGATAGGTAGTAACTGTTTACCGAAGCTGTAGTTTCTCTTTCGTATGGGTAAGGGCTTGCTGCCTTAGAGTTTGATAAAGCATAGATTCCTGGAATAATAAGACCACCTTGTGTTGAAGCAGTAATTTGGTTGAAATATGTATTTCTTATTGTACCCCCAGCAATTCCATTTAAACTAAAGTTTTCACCAAAGTTTTTCTTAAAGTTAAGGATAAGGTCGTAATTTTGCTCAGAAAAATTACCATTATAACGTTGGTATCCTGAAGTCTCGTTTAATGCATTAATACCAAATGTTTGGGCAATAGAGCCTTCAGCAATTCTCTCTTCTCTAATTTCAGAATATGTATCTGTTGAGATTTTCGCAGTTGCAGAAACCCAATCAGCAATCTTGTATGTAAAGTTTGCATAACCTATGAAACGATTTCTACTATCGTTTTGATAGTTTTTATAACGTTGGAAATAAGGGTTGTTCCAGTAAGCTGCAGCTGAATTTGTATCAGATTTTCTATTCCAAGTGATGTTTTGTCCTCCTGAATTATTATAAGCCTGCTCTTGTTGTTTGATGTCAACGTTAGTTTGCCACCATTGACGGAAACCAGAAACTATGTTGTCATTATAACCAGTATTATTTCTACCTACAGTTTCTTGAGCTGAGAAGTTTGCAAAAGTGCTAAGAGATAATCTGTCAGTAAATTGGTGGTTTAATTTTAAACTAAAGTTGTTTTTTCTTAACTCACTGTTAGGTAATATACCCGTTTGGTTTGTGTTTGTGTAATTGAAGACAACACTTGTTTTTTCATTTCCATCTTCAAATGAAACACTATTTACTAAAGAAAGCGAGTTTCTAAAGAATGAATTTGGATCATTTGCCGCTGCTTTCCATGGTGTAGCTTTTCCATAATTTTCGTTTCCTGGATAAAGAGAAAAAGCATCCCATTGGTATACGTTAAGTGATGGGTTGAATGCATCTCCTGCTGAAGCATCATCTCCAAAAGCTACTACATTGTCAGCTATACCGTCTCCATCAATATCTTTTGATGAGAATGAGGTACCGTAACCAGCACCATATTCTTTTTGGTATTTCACAAATGTGTCTTTGTCTGGAGAACCAGTAACTACTTCTGAAGAAACAGTAATTCCTAATCCTTTTTTAGCTTTACCTTTTTTAGTAGTAATCATTAAAACCCCATTACCAGCTAAGTAACCATACAAAGCAGATGCAGCAGCACCTTTAAGTACGTTTACGCTTTCGATATCTTCTGGATTAATGTCCATACCATTGTTACCATAATCGTATCCTCTTGATCCTGAAGATTGAGTAGTTAATCCATCATTAGTGTTATTTCCGTTGTTAATTGGCATACCATCAATAACGATTAACATTTCATTACTTTGTCCAATAGCTTTAACACCACGTGAGATTGCACTAGTTGAACCTCCAAAGTTGGAGTTTCTAGTAATGTTAACACCGGCTACTTTACCAGAAAGTTCATTTAAGAAGTTTCCACTAGATGTCCCGCTTCTTAAGTCTCCTCCTTTTACCTCTTGAGTTGCGTAACCAAGAGATTTTTTCTCTCTTTTAACGCCTAAAGCTGTTGTTACTACAACACCTTCAAGCTCTTGTGCATCACCTGCTAGTTTTACGTTAACAGAAGATGAACTTGCAGCTATTTCCTGGGTTTTCATCCCAATGTAGCTAAATACCAAAACTTGGCTTGTTGATGCTTTGATAGAGTATTTACCATCAAAATCAGTTTGCGTCCCAGATTTCGTTCCTTTTACTAATACACTTACACCTGGCAAAGGCATACCTGCATTATCGGTAACAATACCCGAAACAGCTCTTTCTTGCGCAAAAGTTAGTTGCGCTACTAGTACTAATAAAAGCACTAAGAATCCATTGAACTTTAGTTTCATTTTTAAATATTTTGAATTAGTATCGCAAAACTCTTAATAATTTGTTAACTATCCTAATAAATAAAAATCTTTTTTTGTTAAACATTAAAATTTAACATTATAACATATGTTTATGATAGTGTTATATAATTGTAATTCGTTAATGTTCTGTCCGCCGTTTGTAAGAGTAATTTTTAATAAACCATTTTTAGTTTGTATTGCTGTTCCTGCTCCGATTCCTATTAATTTTTTTATTTTATTTTTTTCAAAAGAGCTCGTCAAGTCTTGATATAGCCCATAATCTGTAATAGAATTAATATATAGGTTTTTAGAAGCAAAATATCTGTATTCTGTAAGAATTAGAGAATTGAAATTAGATTGCAGGCTATTTTCCAAAAATCCTCGAATAGAATTCACTCCTCCAAAACGATATAATTCATTAGAAATGTAATTTTTACTATTCAGATAAAAATTTTGTGAATTTATGTTAAAATAATTCCTCTTGTTAAATTCAAAATTATAAGAAGCGTTAAGATTAATGTAAAATTGTTTGCTTGATCCAACAGTTTCGGGATTATTATTGGTGGTTCTTTTTCCAAATCCGGTAATTAGATTTAAGTACACTTTTCTCGGAGATAGATCGTTTGAATTGTCGTTTTTTCTATATTCTACAGATGTAGTAAGATAAGAGTTGTTGAAATCGCTAATAGTTGAGTTATTTGTATTTTGGATGTCACTGGATTCTGTAGATTGATAGCCAAGATAGATTTTTGAGTTATAGTTAATATAATATCCCAGATCAATTGCTGTTTTTGTGTTCTGAAATGTGCTGTCTTGTTTAAAAATATTTAATTGTGCTTTTATTCCAAGTGAAGTTTTGAAAATATAAGGAATTTCTAATTTGGAATTGAAAGTCTTTTGTTGATTCCCATCACTTTTCCAATATAAAGAAAATTGTTCTCCGGAACGGAGAATGTTTTGAAGTGTAATGTCAATATAGCCGTTTAAATTTACCTTGTTGTTTTCGTCATTCGAGAATCCAATATATCCATCAAAGTTATTTGCTTTTCTTTTTTCAATGTAGGTATATATTTTGGTGGAGTCGTTTGTGAATAAAATTTCAGGATATTTTGGTTGTGTAATAAATTCAAAACTATTGATGTCATTATATAGTTCTTTTACAGTATTTTGATTAAAAGTTTTGTTGATGTATTTTTTGTTTAGTTGTTTTAAATGCCCTTTTGGAAAAAAGTCAGGATTATTGATATTTATATAATTAATGATTATTGAATTTACAACGCGTTTTTTTTCAGATTTAAAACTTAAGTCTGCATATATTGTGAAATTCTTTCTTTGGATGTTTTCAAGTTTTATCTTGCTTAATGCAAAACCTTGTTTTTCTGCATCAATTATTTTTTGATTTAAATACTTTTCTATGTTCTCGTATGGTAGAATTAGGATGTCGTTTTTAATTTCTGAGGAATCAAAAAAGATATTATTTCTACCTATATATATATGTATGTTTTTTATTTTGTTTTTTAGGCTTATTGTCGATATATAAGTACTGTCATTTATTTTATTGGTACTGAATATGCTATTGTCTAAATATCCTTTTTTTGTCAATCTTTTTGAAGTGCTGTTTATCTCGTTAAATAATGATTTTATATTTTGATGTTGTGTTGTATAATTTAGTGAATCTATTGTTTTGTTCTCAGTCAAATTGTTTCCATTTATTTTTAAATGATAAGTTTGAGCTTTACAACTCATGCCAATTATGAATATGAATATATTTAAAAGATGTCTCAAAGCGAGTTTGGTGTTTATTAAAAGTATTGCAAATATCTATTATTTGTTTGTAAAAGTTTAAACTTAAATAATGTTATTGAAAATTAATGGATTAACGTTTGTATAGTGAAAATTATTTTATACATTTGCAACCCCGTAAAAAGCGGGAATTTAATATACATAATAAATTTTTAGTATTAATTATGCCAACAATTCAACAATTAGTAAGAACAGGAAGAACTCAGATAACTAAGAAGAGTAAATCGGTTGCTTTAGATTCTTGTCCTCAAAGAAGAGGGGTTTGTACGCGTGTTTACACTACTACACCAAAAAAACCAAACTCTGCAATGCGTAAAGTTGCGCGTGTACGTTTGACAAATGGTAATGAAGTGAATGCTTACATCCCTGGAGAAGGACACAATTTACAAGAGCACTCGATAGTATTAGTTAGAGGCGGAAGGGTAAAAGATTTACCAGGTGTTAGATATCATATCGTTCGTGGAGCGCTTGACACGTCAGGAGTTGCAGGAAGAACGCAAAGAAGATCTAAGTACGGTGCTAAACGCCCAAAAGAAGCAAAAAAGTAATTTAAACTTTTAAGAAAAAGACATGAGAAAAAGAGCGGCAAAGAAAAGACCACTTTTACCAGATCCGAGGTTTAACGACCAGTTGGTAACGCGTTTTGTGAACAACTTAATGTGGGACGGTAAGAAATCTACAGCTTTCAAAGTATTTTATGATGCAATTGATATCATCGAATCTAAAAAGCAAGATTCAGAAAAATCTTCATTAGAAATATGGAAAGATGCTTTAACAAACGTTATGCCTCACGTAGAAGTACGTAGTCGTAGAGTAGGTGGAGCTACATTCCAAATTCCAATGCAAATTAGACCAGACAGAAAAATTTCTATGGCAATGAAGTGGTTAATACTTTATTCTAGAAGAAGAAATGAAAAATCTATGGCACAACGTTTAGCGTCAGAATGTTTAGCTGCTGCTAAAGAAGAAGGTGCTGCGGTTAAGAAAAGAATGGATACTCACAAGATGGCAGAAGCTAATAAAGCTTTCTCTCACTTTAGATTTTAATTCGTAAGAAATGGCTAGAGATTTAAAATATACAAGAAATATCGGAATTGCTGCTCATATTGATGCTGGTAAAACAACAACAACTGAGCGTATCCTTTTTTATACTGGAAAATCACATAAAATTGGTGAAGTACACGATGGTGCTGCAACAATGGACTGGATGGCACAAGAGCAAGAAAGAGGTATTACAATTACATCGGCTGCAACAACTTGTGAGTGGAATTTTCCAACTGAGCAAGGTAAGCTTTTGCCTGAGTCATTGCCATATCACTTTAATATTATTGATACTCCTGGACACGTTGATTTTACTGTAGAGGTAAACCGTTCTTTGCGTGTACTTGATGGATTGGTTTTCTTGTTTAGTGCTGTTGATGGTGTTGAGCCTCAATCAGAAACTAACTGGAGACTTGCTGATCAATATAGAGTTCCACGTATGGGATTCGTTAATAAAATGGACCGTCAGGGATCTAACTTTTTGGCAGTTTGTCAGCAAGTTCGTGATATGTTGAAATCAAATGCTGTTGCAATTACTTTACCAATTGGTGAAGAAAATGATTTCAAAGGTGTTGTAGATTTAGTGAAAAACCAAGCTATTATTTGGCATGATGCAACTCAAGGGGCAACTTTTGATATAGTTGAAATTCCTGCTGATATGGTTGCAGAAGTTAAAGAATACAGAGATATCCTTATTGAAGCAGTTGCTGACTATGATGAAAACTTGCTTGATAAGTATATGGAGAATCCAGATTCTATCACAGAAGAAGAAATCAACAATGCTCTTAGAGCTGCAACTATGGACATGGCTATCATTCCTATGATTGCTGGTTCTTCTTTCAAAAACAAAGGAGTTCAATTCATGTTGGATGCAGTATGTAAGTACTTGCCTTCTCCAATGGATAAAGAAGGTATCGAAGGTATTCATCCTGATGATGCTGAATTGTTAGAAGAGGATCAAACTAAGATCTTGCGTAAGCCAGATGTAAAAGAGCCTTTTGCTGCTTTGGCATTTAAAATTGCTACTGACCCATTCGTAGGTCGTCTAGCTTTCTTCCGTGCTTACTCTGGACGTTTAGATGCTGGTTCTTATGTTTTGAACACTCGTTCAGGAAATAAGGAAAGAATTTCTCGTATCTACCAAATGCACGCTAATAAACAAAATCCAATCGAATTTATTGAGGCTGGAGATATTGGAGCTGCTGTTGGATTTAAAGATATCAAAACTGGAGATACATTGTGTGATGAAAAACACCCAATTATTCTTGAGTCTATGAAATTCCCTGCACCGGTAATTGGTATTGCAATTGAACCTAAAACTAAAGCTGACGTTGATAAAATGGGTATGGCTTTGGCTAAATTAGCTGAAGAGGATCCAACATTTACTGTTAGAACAGATGAGGCTTCAGGGCAAACAATTATTTCAGGTATGGGTGAGCTTCACTTAGATATCCTGGTAGATCGTATGAAACGTGAATTTAAAGTTGAAGTGAACCAAGGTGAGCCTCAAGTTGAATATAAAGAAGCGTTTACAAGAACTGCAACTCATAGAGAAACTTACAAGAAACAATCAGGGGGTCGTGGTAAATTCGGTGATATCGTATTTACACTTGAGCCAGCTGACGAAGTTGATGGTAAAGTTCCTGTTGGATTACAGTTTATTAATGCAGTAAAAGGTGGTAACGTTCCTAAAGAATATATTCCATCTGTAGAAAAAGGTTTCCGTGAAGCTATGAAAACTGGTCCTTTGGCTGGTTATCAAGTGGATAGTTTGAAAGTAACTTTGACAGACGGATCTTTCCACCCTGTCGATTCTGATGCACTTTCTTTTGAATTAGCAGCTAGAATGGGTTATAGAGAAGTGGCTAAAGCTGCTGGAGCAATTATTCTTGAGCCTATCATGAAAATGGAAGTTATTACTCCTGAAGAAAACATGGGAGATATCGTTGGTGATATCAACCGTCGTAGAGGTCAGGTTAATGATATGGGTGATAGAAATGGTGCTAAAACTATTAAAGCTGATGTGCCTTTGTCAGAGATGTTTGGATATGTAACAACATTAAGAACATTATCTTCTGGTAGAGCTACTTCAACAATGGAGTTTTCACATTATGCAGAAACACCTTCTAATATTTCAGAAGCTGTAATTAAAAAAGCAAAAGGTAACGCTTAATTCTTAAGAAAATGAGTCAAAAAATCAGAATAAAACTAAAATCTTACGATCACATGTTAGTAGATAAATCTGCTGAAAAGATCGTAAAAACAGTAAAAACTACTGGAGCAGTTGTAACAGGTCCAATTCCGTTGCCAACTCACAAAAAACTTTTCACTGTGTTACGTTCTCCGCACGTTAACAAAAAAGCGAGAGAGCAATTTGAAGTAATGTCATACAAGAGATTGATTGATATTTATTCATCTTCATCTAAAACTATTGATGCATTAATGAAACTTGAATTGCCAAGTGGAGTTGAAGTGGAAATAAAAGTATAATTTTTTTATTATATTTTATATATAAAAAGCGAGGCAGAAATGTCTCGCTTTTTTTGTGGACAAAAGTTTTTATGGGTGATTTTTTCGAGATATTTATTTTGGTGAATTATTTCTCTTTTGGTTGAAATGTCTTGAATTTAGGGTGTTGCCAATGCTTTTTCTTTGGGTGATTAAGTAATTGTTGAACTAAATGTTGTTGTGGGTTAAAAAGATAAAACTTATTTTTTTAATGAAATAAAATATAGGTGACGGCTAGATTGATGCTTTGATTTTGATTATGAGCTATTTAATTTTTCTAACCGTTTGGTATATTCAATTTTAATGTATACTTTTGCACTCCCTGTTTGGAAATTTCTGTTATTTTCAAATTGAAGGGAATTTTAGTAATTAATAATTAATATTTATGTCTGGGTTAATTGGTAAAAAAATCGGCATGACTAGTATTTTCGACGAAAACGGGAAAAATATTCCTTGTACAGTAATCGAGGCTGGGCCGTGTGTTGTTACCCAAGTCAGAACCAAAGGTGTTGACGGGTACGAAGCGTTGCAACTTGGTTTCGATGACAAAAACGAGAAACATTCCACTAAAGCGGCTTTAGGTCACTTTAAAAAAGCTGGAACTGTTGCTAAGAAAAAAGTCGTTGAATTTCAAGATTTTGCAACTGAACAAAAATTAGGAGATCTTATTGATGTTTCTATTTTTGCTGAAGGAGAATTTGTAGATGTACAAGGTGTGTCTAAAGGTAAAGGTTTTCAAGGGGTTGTTAAACGTCACGGATTTGGTGGTGTTGGACAAGCAACTCACGGTCAACACAACCGTTTAAGAGCGCCAGGTTCTGTAGGAGCTTCTTCTTATCCATCTAGAGTGTTCAAAGGAATGCGTATGGCTGGAAGAATGGGAGGAGACAATGTAAAAGTTCAAAACCTTAGAGTTTTAAAAGTAGTTGCTGAAAAGAATCTGCTTGTTATTAAAGGATGTGTTCCTGGACATAAAAACTCTTATGTAATCATTCAGAAGTAATGGAAGTAAAAGTATTAGATTTCAACGGAAAAGATACTGGAAGAAAAGTTCAACTTTCTGATTCAGTATTCGCAATTGAACCAAACAATCACGCTGTATACCTTGATGTTAAGCAATATCTTGCTAATCAAAGACAAGGAACTCACAAAGCTAAAGAAAGAGCTGAAGTGACAGGAAGTACACGTAAGATTAAAAAACAAAAAGGAACAGGTACAGCTCGTGCGGGAAGTATCAAAAATCCATTGTTTAAAGGTGGTGGAACAATTTTCGGACCAAGACCAAGAAGTTATTCATTTAAATTGAATAAAAGCTTGAAAAGATTGGCAAGAAAATCAGCTTTCTCAATCAAAGCAAAAGAGTCAAATATTATCGTTCTAGAAGACTTTAATTTTGAAACTCCAAACACTAAAAATTTCATTAACGTTTTGAAAGCTTTAGGGTTAGATAACAAAAAATCTCTATTTGTGTTGGGAGAGTCAAATAAAAATGTATATTTGTCGTCACGCAATTTAAAGGCTTCTAATGTCGTAACTAGCTCAGAATTAAGCACTTACGCTATATTAAACACTAATAATTTAGTGCTTTTAGAAGGTTCTTTGGAGTTAATCGAAGAAAATTTAAGCAAATAATAGGAATATGAGCATCATAATTAGACCTATAGTAACGGAAAAAGTAACCAAAGAAAGTGAAGTTTTAAACCGCTTCGGATTCGTTGTTGACAAAAAAGCAAACAAAGTTCAAATTAAGAAAGCTGTTGAAGCTGCTTATGGAGTAACTATCGTTTCAGTTAACACGATGAACGTAAGACCGGATAGAACTACAAAATACACTAAAAGTGGTTTAATAAGTGGAAAGACAAACGCAATTAAAAAAGCGATTGTTCAAGTACAAGAAGGAGAAACAATTGATTTTTACAACAATATCTAAGATAGAAAAATGTCAGTAAGAAAATTAAAACCTATTACCCCAGGTCAGCGATTTAGAGTTGTGAATGGTTATGACGCCATTACAACTGATAAGCCGGAACGCTCTTTGATAGCGCCGATAAAAAACTCTGGAGGTAGAAATAGTCAAGGAAAGATGACCATGCGTTATACGGGTGGTGGTCATAAGCAGAGATATCGTATTATTGATTTCAAAAGAACTAAAGACGGAATTCCGGCTACAGTGAAATCAATCGAATATGATCCAAATCGTACTGCATTTATCGCTTTATTAGCTTATGCTGATGGAGAGAAAACATACGTTATTGCTCAAAACGGATTGAAAGTTGGTCAGAAATTAGTTTCTGGACCAGAATCTCAACCTGAAATTGGTAATACATTGCCTTTAAGCAGAATTCCTTTAGGAACTGTTATCTCTTGTATTGAGTTACGTCCAGGTCAAGGTGCGGTAATCGCTCGTTCAGCTGGAACATTCGCTCAGTTAATGGCAAGAGATGGAAAGTATGCTACAATTAAAATGCCTTCTGGTGAAACAAGATTGATCTTGTTAACTTGTTCGGCTACAATTGGAGCTGTTTCTAATTCAGACCACCAATTAGTTGTATCAGGAAAAGCTGGTAGAACAAGATGGTTAGGAAGAAGACCTAGAACAAGACCTGTTGCAATGAACCCTGTTGATCACCCAATGGGTGGTGGAGAAGGACGTTCTTCTGGTGGACATCCACGTTCAAGAAATGGAATACCAGCAAAAGGTTATAGAACTCGTTCTAAGAAAAACCCGAGTAACAAGTATATCGTAGAACGTAGAAAGAAATAATAAGATATGGCACGTTCATTAAAAAAAGGACCTTTCGTTCATTATAAGTTAGACAAGAAAGTTCAGGAAAACGTAGAAAGTGGTAAAAATAGTGTAGTAAAGACTTGGTCTAGAGCTTCTATGATTACTCCAGATTTCGTTGGACAGACTATCGCAGTTCATAACGGTCGTCAATTTGTACCAGTTTACGTAACAGAAAACATGGTAGGTCACAAATTAGGAGAATTTTCACCAACTAGATCTTTTAGAGGTCATGCTGGAGCAAAAAATAAAGGTAAAAAATAAGAAGCAATGGGAGTTCGTAAAAGAGAAACAGCAGATGCGAGAAAAGAGGCTAATAAGTCTATTGCTTTCGCAAAATTGAATAACTGCCCTACTTCACCTAGAAAAATGCGCTTAGTAGCGGACTTGGTAAGAGGTCAGAAGGTAGAAAGAGCACTTAACATCTTAAGATTCAGTTCTAAAGAGGCTTCAAGAAAATTAGAGAAACTATTATTATCTGCAATCAACAACTGGGAGCAAAAAAATAGTGAAGGTAATTTAGAAGAAGCTGGATTATTTGTTAAAGAGATCAGAGTAGATGGTGGAATGATGTTGAAAAGACTTCGTCCAGCTCCACAAGGTCGTGCACACAGAATAAGAAAACGTTCTAACCACGTAACAATCGTGCTTGGAGCTATCAATAACACACAAAGCAATTCTTAAGCAGCATGGGACAAAAGACAAATCCAATTGGAAATAGACTTGGTATCATCAGAGGGTGGGACTCAAACTGGTATGGTGGAAATGATTACGGTGATAAACTTGCCGAAGATCACAAAATCAGAAAGTACATCCACGCTCGTTTATCAAAAGCTAGTGTATCAAAAGTAATCATCGAGAGAACTTTGAAACTTGTAACCGTTACTATCACTACTGCTAGACCTGGTATTATTATCGGAAAAGGCGGACAAGAGGTAGACAAGTTGAAAGAAGAACTTAAGAAAGTTACTGACAAAGAGGTTCAAATCAACATCTTTGAAATCAAAAGACCTGAATTAGATGCTTATCTTGTGGCGACAAGCATCGCTCGTCAGATCGAAAGCCGTATTTCTTACAGACGTGCAATCAAAATGGCTATTGCTGCTTCTATGCGTATGAACGCTGAAGGTATCAAAGTTTTGATTTCTGGTCGTTTGAATGGTGCTGAGATGGCACGTTCGGAAGGTTTCAAAGAAGGTAGAATTCCTCTATCAACTTTCAGAGCTGATATTGATTATGCTTTGGCTGAAGCTCACACTACTTACGGTAGAATGGGTATCAAAGTATGGATCATGAAAGGTGAAGTTTATGGAAAGAGAGATCTTTCTCCACTTGCAGGAATGGATAAAAAACAATCTGGAACTGGTGGTGGTAAAGGTGGTGATTCTCCAAGAGGAGACAGAAAGCCCTTTAATAAAGGTGGAAAACCAGACGCTCGTAAAAGAAAGTAAATTTTTAAACTAAAGAAAAATGTTACAGCCTAAAAGAACAAAATACCGTAAGGTACAGAAAGGTAAAATGAAAGGTAACTCTCAAAGAGGGCATGAACTTTCTAATGGAATGTTTGGTATTAAATCTGTACATGAAGATGGAATGTTCTTAACGTCTCGTCAAATCGAAGCTGCGCGTATTGCTGCAACTCGTTTCATGAAGAGAGAAGGACAATTATGGATCAAAATATTTCCAGACAAACCAATTACTAAGAAACCTCTTGAGGTACGTATGGGTAAAGGTAAAGGTGCCGTTGAATATTGGGCTGCCGTTGTTAAACCCGGAAGAATTATGTTTGAAGTTGGAGGAGTTCCTTTATCAGTTGCAAAAGAGGCTTTACGTCTTGCAGCTCAAAAGCTTCCAGTAAAAACTAAGTTCGTCGTTGCTAGAGATTTCGAAGCATAATTAAATTTATATTATGAAACAATCAGAAATAAAAGATCTTTCTGCAGCGGAGTTGCAAGAAAAACTTAGTCAAACTAAGAAAATATATGCTGACCTAAAAATGGCTCACGCTATTTCTCCAATTGAAAACCCACTTCAAATTAGAAGTGTAAGAAGAACAGTTGCAAGATTGGCTACAGAGTTAACTAAAAGAGAGTTACAATAATTGTATTCTGCTGAAAGATGGAAGAAAAAAGAAATTTAAGAAAAGAAAGAATAGGTGTTGTTACTTCAAATAAAATGGATAAATCTATTGTTATTGCTGAAGTAAGAAAAGTAAAACACCCATTATACGGTAAGTTCGTGTTAAAAACAAAGAAATATGTTGCACACGACGAAACAAACGACTGTAACATTGGAGATACTGTAAGAATTAGCGAAACGCGTCCTTTAAGTAAAACAAAATGTTGGAGATTAGTTGAAATCTTAGAAAGAGCTAAATAATTATGGTACAACAGGAATCAAGACTAAAAGTAGCAGATAACACGGGAGCAAAAGAAGTTTTAACTATCCGTGTTTTAGGAGGTACCAAAAGAAGGTATGCCTCTGTTGGTGACAAGATTGTAGTATCTATTAAAGATGCAACTCCTAACGGTAACGTTAAAAAAGGAGCTGTTTCAACTGCAGTTGTTGTACGTACCAAAAAAGAAGTGAGAAGAGCTGATGGTTCTTATATCCGTTTCGATGATAATGCATGTGTTCTTTTGAACGCTGCAGGGGAAATGAGAGGAACTCGTGTTTTTGGTCCGGTAGCAAGAGAACTTCGTGAAAAACAATTCATGAAAATTGTATCATTAGCACCAGAAGTGCTTTAATTCGTTTTAAGATGATAAAGCTAAAAATAAAATCAGGAGATATCGTAAGAGTTATTGCTGGAGACCATAAAGGTGCTGAAGGTAAAGTTTTGCGTGTTTACCGTGAGAAAAATAAAGCGATAGTTGAAGGTGTAAACATGGTTTCGAAACATACAAAACCAAGTGCTAAAAACCCTCAAGGTGGTATCGTTAAGAAAGAAGCTTCTATACAAATATCTAACATTTCACTGATTGATCCTAAAACTAAGGAAACAACTAGAGTTGGTATTAGAGTAGAAGGAGATAAGAAAGTAAGATTTTCAAAAAAATCTAATCAAGTACTATAGTAATGGCATATACACCTAGACTAAAAGAAGAATATAAGAGTAGAGTAATCTCTGCTCTTAAAGAGGAATTCGGATATACAAACGTGATGCAAGTTCCAAAACTTGAAAAAATCGTTTTGAGCCGTGGAGTTGGTGCAGCTGTATCTGATAAAAAACTTATTGACTATGCAGTTGATGAGTTAACAAAGATCACTGGACAAAAAGCAGTATCTACAATTTCAAAGAAAGACGTTGCGTCATTCAAATTGAGAAAAGGGATGCCTATTGGAGCAAAAGTTACTTTACGTGGTGAAAGAATGTATGAGTTTTTAGATAGACTTGTTACTTCTGCTTTACCACGCGTTAGAGATTTTAGTGGTATCAAAGCTACTGGTTTCGACGGAAGAGGTAATTACAACCTTGGAGTTTTAGAGCAAATCATTTTCCCTGAAATTGATATTGACAAAGTAAATAAAATTTCAGGAATGGATATTACATTTGTTACTACTGCAAAAACAGACAAGGAAGCAAAGTCATTATTGGCTGAATTAGGATTACCTTTTAAAAAGAATTAAGATATGGCTAAAGAATCAATGAAAGCCCGTGAGGTAAAAAGAGAGAAAACGGTAGCAAAGTATGCTGAGAAAAGAAAAGCTTTGAAAGAGGCTGGAGATTTTGAAGGTTTACAAAAATTACCTAAAAACGCTTCACCAGTTCGTTTGCACAATCGTTGTAAGTTAACAGGTAGGCCAAGAGGTTATATCCGTCAATTTGGTATTTCACGTGTAACTTTCCGTGAGATGGCTAATAATGGGTTAATTCCTGGAGTTAAAAAAGCGTCTTGGTAATCTCGCAATAAGTTAGTACTTTTGCAAACCAAAAAATAATTTTAATTGATTAAAGGTTCGGGAGACGAGTGTCTCCCGAAAACCATAGTCGCAATCAAATACATATGTATACAGATCCTATTGCAGATTATTTGACTAGAGTTCGTAACGCTGTGGCTGCAAACCACAAAGTTGTTGAAATTCCAGCTTCTAATCTAAAAAAAGAAATAACTAAGATCTTATTTGATCAAGGTTATATCTTGAGTTACAAGTTTGAGGACAACTCTGTTCAGGGTTCAATCAAAATCGCTTTGAAGTATGATAAAGATACTAAAGAGCCTGTAATTAAAGATATCCAAAGAATTAGTAAACCTGGTTTACGTAAATATGCAGGTGCTGCCAAATTACCAAGAATCCTTAATGGATTAGGAATTGCAATTGTTTCAACTTCTAAAGGTCTTATGACTGGAAAACAAGCGAAACAATTAAATGTAGGTGGTGAAGTAATTTGTTACGTATACTAATTTTAAAGACTAAATAAGATGTCAAGAATAGGTAAAAGCCCAATTGTAATCGCTGCTGGAGTAACTGTTGAAGTTAAAGACGGTATCGTTACGGTAAAAGGAAAAAAAGGTCAACTAACTCAGGAGTTTTCGGACATTACTGTAAAAGTTGAAGGCGATCAGGTTCTATTAGAAAGATCGTCTGATCATAAAGACCAAAGAGCAAAACACGGATTATACAGATCATTAATCAATAACATGATAATTGGTGTATCTGAAGGTTTTACAAAAGAACTTGAATTAGTTGGAGTTGGTTATAGAGCTTCAAACCAAGGACAAAAATTAGATTTAGCTCTTGGATATTCTCACAATATTGTTTTAGAAGTTGCTCCAGAAGTAGTTTTAGAAACAATATCTGAAAAAGGTAAAAACCCTATCGTAAAATTAACATCATTTGATAAACAACTTTTAGGACAGGTTGCTGCGAAAATTAGAGGTTTCCGTAAGCCTGAGCCATACAAAGGAAAAGGTGTTAAATTTGTGGGTGAAGTATTAAGAAGAAAAGCAGGTAAATCAGCTTAAAAAATAAGATTATGTCATTAACAAAATCTGATAGAAGACAGAGAATTAGATTCAGAATTAGAAAATCGATTAGTGGTACTGCTACTAACCCAAGACTATCTGTATTTAGAAGTAACAAAGAAATTTACGCTCAACTTATTGATGATGTAAATGGAGTTACTTTATTAGCTGCATCTTCAAGAGAAAAAGAAATAGGGAAAGGTACAAACGTTGAAATCGCTGCTGCTGTTGGAAAATTAGTTGCAGAGAAAGCGTTGAAAGCTGGGATTGATACAATCACTTTTGATAGAGGTGGTTATTTATATCACGGTCGTATTAAATCATTAGCAGAAGGCGCAAGAGCGGCTGGACTTAAATTCTAATATATTATGTCTAAATACAAAAATGTAGAATTGGTAAAACCAAGTGGTCTTGAACTTAAAGATCGTCTGGTAAGTGTTAATCGTGTTACTAAGGTTACAAAAGGTGGTAGAGCTTTCGGTTTTTCTGCTATTGTGGTTGTAGGTGATGAAAACGGAGTAGTTGGTCATGGATTAGGTAAATCTAAAGACGTTTCTGAAGCAATTGCGAAAGCAGTAGAAGATGCTAAGAAAAATTTAGTAAAAATTCCTTTGAACGGGCAATCTGTTCCTCACGAACAAAAAGGTAAATTTGGTGGTGCACGTGTATTCTTAATTCCTGCGTCTCATGGTACAGGAGTTATTGCTGGTGGAGCTGTTCGTTCAGTTCTTGAATCAGTAGGTATTCACGATGTATTATCTAAGTCTCAAGGATCATCAAATCCTCATAACGTAGTGAAAGCAACTTTTGATGCTTTATTACAAATGAGAAGCGCTCATACTGTTGCAAAACAAAGAGGTGTTTCTTTAGAAAAAGTTTTTAAAGGTTAATTCAAGGAAATTATGGCTAAATTATTAGTAAAACAAGTAAGAAGCAAAATCAACTGCCCTCTTTCTCAAAAAAGAGGTTTGGAAGCTTTAGGTCTACGTAAAATGGGACAAGTTGTAGAGCATGATTCAAACCCTGCTATCCTTGGTATGATAAACAAAGTTAAACACTTAGTTTCTGTCGAAGAAGCTAAATAACAAATACTGTTATGAATTTAAGTAACTTACAACCAGCTGAAGGGTCAACACACAATCAAAATAAAAGATTAGGTAGAGGAGAAGGTTCTGGAAAAGGTGGTACTTCTGCAAGAGGTCACAAAGGAGCAAAATCTCGTTCTGGTTATTCTAAAAAGATTGGTTTTGAGGGAGGGCAAATGCCACTTCAAAGACGTGTGCCTAAGTTTGGTTTCACAAACATCAATCGTAAAGAATACGAAGGTGTTAATTTAGATACGCTTCAATTATTAGTAGACAATGGTGTGATTACTGATTCTGTTTCAATGACAGATTACGTAGCTAACCGTCTTGCTACCAAAAATGAAATCGTTAAGATTTTAGGTAGAGGAGAATTGAAAGCAAAATTAAAAGTAACTGCTCACAAATTTACTGCTACTGCAAAAGCTGCTATTGAGGCTGCTGGTGGAGAGGCTGTAACAATATAATTTTTCTATTGTATGAAGAAATTTATTGAATCAATTAGCAATGTTTGGAAAATCGAAGAACTAAAAAACAGAATCCTTATTACTTTAGGGCTTCTTTTAGTATATCGTTTTGGAGCACACGTTACGCTTCCTGGAATTGACGCAACTCAATTAACAGGATTGGCAGGACAAACTAAAAATGGTTTAGGATCTATCCTAGACATGTTCACCGGAGGTGCTTTTTCTAAAGCTTCAGTTTTTGCTTTAGGAATTATGCCTTACATTTCTGCTTCTATTGTTGTTCAGTTGATGGGAATTGCTATTCCTTATTTACAAAAGCTTCAAAATGATGGAGAAAGTGGTAGAAAAAAGATTAATCAAATTACACGTTGGTTAACTATTGCTATTACATTGGTTCAAGGTCCAACTTATATCTATAATTTATACAGAACGTTGCCTGGAAGTGCATTCTTATTAGGGTTTAACTCTCCTGAGTTTTTATTTTCGTCTGTTATCATTTTAGTTACTGGTACAATTTTTGCTATGTGGCTTGGTGAGAAAATTACTGATAAAGGAATTGGAAATGGAATTTCATTATTGATTATGGTTGGTATTTTGGCTCGTTTACCACAAGCTTTTATGCAAGAATTCAAATCTGTAGTAACAAATAATACTGGAGGTTTAATGTTAATGGCCATTGAAATTATTGTGTGGTTATTGGTAATTATTTCTTGTGTATTGCTTACAATGGCAGTACGTAGAATTCCGGTTCAATATGCTCGTCGTACAACAACAGGTGATTACGAACAAGATTTAGCAGGTGGTAATAGACAATGGATTCCTCTTAAGCTTAATGCTTCTGGAGTTATGCCGATCATTTTTGCACAAGCAATTATGTTTATTCCTGCTGCTGTAGCAGGATTGTCTAAGTCTGACACATCACAGTCTATCGTTGGTGCATTTAGTAATATTTTTGGATTTTGGTATAATTTTGTTTTTGCAACTTTAATTATTGTATTTACATTTTTCTATACTGCTATCACAGTACCTACTAATAAAATGGCTGATGATTTAAAAAGAAGTGGTGGTTTTATTCCTGGCGTTCGTCCAGGAGCTGAAACTTCAGATTTTCTTGACAAAGTGATGTCTTTAATAACTTTCCCAGGATCTTTATTCCTTGCTTTGATTGCTGTGTTCCCAGCTATTGTTGTAAGTATTATGGATGTACAACAATCTTGGGCAATGTTTTTTGGAGGTACCTCATTAATAATTATGGTTGGAGTTGCAATAGATACTATTCAACAAATCAATTCATACTTGTTAAACAAACATTATGATGGTTTAATGAAGACTGGTAAAAATAGAAAAGCGGTAGCTTAATATATTTATGGCAAAACAATCAGCAATAGAACAAGACGGATCAATCATCGAAGCGTTATCCAATGCGATGTTCCGTGTAGAGTTAGAAAATGGACATATTGTAATTGCTCATATTTCTGGTAAAATGCGTATGCATTACATCAAATTATTACCTGGTGATAAAGTGAAACTGGAAATGAGTCCTTATGATTTGTCAAAAGCAAGAATTACTTATCGATATTAAAGGATATTCACTATGAAAGTTAGAGCATCAGTAAAAAAGAGAAGTGCCGAGTGCATTATCGTGCGTAGAAAAGGGAGATTGTACGTAATAAACAAAAAAAATCCTAGATTTAAACAAAGACAAGGATAATTATGGCAAGAATAGCAGGGGTAGATATCCCAAAAAATAAGAGAGGTGTTATAGCACTAACCTATATCTTCGGATTAGGGAGAAGTAGAGCTATTGAGATTTTAGAGAAAGCTCAAGTTAGCCAAGATAAAAAAGTTCAAGATTGGAATGATGACGAGATCGGAGCGATTCGTGATGCTGTTTCATTTTACAAAATTGAAGGAGAATTACGTTCTGAAGTTTCTTTGAACATCAAACGTTTAATGGATATTGGTTGTTACAGAGGTATCCGTCACAGATCTGGTCTTCCTTTAAGAGGACAAAGAACTAAAAACAACTCTAGAACAAGAAAAGGTAAAAGAAAAACTGTTGCTAACAAGAAAAAAGCAACTAAATAATAAGTAATATGGCTAAAGCAACTGCAAAAAAACGTAAAGTTATCGTTGAATCAACGGGTGAAGCTCATATTTCTGCGACTTTCAACAATATTATCATTTCTTTGACTAATAAGAAAGGTGAAGTTATTTCTTGGTCTTCAGCTGGTAAAATGGGTTTCAGAGGTTCTAAAAAGAATACTCCATACGCAGCTCAAATGGCAGCAGAAGATTGTAGTAAAGTAGCTCTTGAAGCAGGACTTAAAAAAGTAAAAGTTTATGTAAAAGGACCAGGAAACGGACGTGAGTCTGCTATTCGTTCTATACATAATGGTGGAATTGAAGTTACTGAGATTATCGATGTTACTCCAATGCCTCACAATGGATGTCGTCCTCCAAAAAGACGTAGAGTTTAATACTCAAATTTTTATAGTATAACCTAGATAGAAAATAGATTATCGAAGGATAAGACCTGAATTCATAATCTCTATCTTAAACAATTTAAAATGGCAAGATATACTGGTCCTAGCACAAGAATCGCTCGTAAATTTGGCGAAGCAATTTTCGGAGATGATAAGTCTTTCGAAAAAAGAAATTACCCACCTGGACAACACGGGATGGCTAAAAAAAGAGGAAAAAAATCTGAGTACGCTGTTCAGTTAATGGAAAAGCAAAAAGCTAAATATTCTTACGGAATTTTAGAAAAACAATTCAGAAATTTATTCGAAAAAGCATCAGCTACTAAAGGAGTTACTGGTGAGGTTTTATTACAATTATGCGAAGCAAGATTAGATAACGTAGTTTTTAGAATGGGTATTGCTCCTTCTAGAAGAGGTGCACGTCAAATCGTATCTCACAGACACGTTACTGTAAATGGAGAAGTTGTAAATATTCCTTCTTACCACCTTAAGCCTGGTGATAAAGTTGCAGTTCGTGAAAAATCTAAATCTTTAGAAGCTATCGAACGTTCTTTATCAAATTCAAGTCATGTTTATGAATGGATTACTTGGAACAATGATCTTAAAGAGGGAACTTTTGTTTCTGTACCTGCGAGACTTCAAATTCCAGAAAACATTAAAGAACAATTAATCGTAGAGTTGTACAACAAATAATAATTGACTTAGTCGAAATTTATGGCAATATTTAATTTTCAAAAGCCCGATAAAGTTATCATGATCGATTCAACCGATTTTGAAGGTAAATTCGAATTTAGACCTTTAGAACCTGGTTATGGATTGACTGTTGGTAATGCACTTAGAAGAGTTTTGCTTTCAGCATTAGAAGGTTATGCAATTACATCTGTTCGTATCGAGGGTGTAGATCATGAGTTTTCTACTATTTCAGGTGTTGTTGAAGATGTTACCGAAATTATCCTTAATCTAAAACAAGTGCGTTTCAAACGTCAAATTGAAGATATCGATAATGAGGCAGTTACTATTTCTGTTTCTGGTAAAGATCAATTAACAGCAGGTGATTTTCAAAAATTTATCTCAGGTTTTCAAGTTCTGAACCCAGATCTTGTAATCTGTAATTTAGATTCTAAAATCAAATTGAACTTCGACTTAACAATCGAAAAAGGTAGAGGATACGTTCCTGCTGAGGAGAACAAAAAACAGAATGCTGCAATTGGTACTATTTTTACAGATTCTATTTTTACTCCGGTAAAAAATGTAAAATATGCAATTGAAAACTTCCGTGTTGAGCAAAAAACAGATTACGAAAAATTAGTTTTTGAAATTAAAACTGATGGTTCTATTAATCCAAAAGACGCTCTTACTGAGGCAGCTAAAGTTTTAATTCACCACTTCATGTTATTTTCTGACGAAAGAATTACACTCGAGGCTGACGAAATTGCACAAACAGAATCGTATGATGAAGAGTCATTGCATATGAGACAATTGCTTAAAACTAAGCTTGTTGATATGGATTTATCTGTGAGAGCATTAAATTGCTTGAAAGCGGCTGAAGTTGATACACTTGGTGATTTAGTATCGTTCAATAAAAATGACCTAATGAAATTCCGTAATTTTGGTAAAAAATCTTTAACTGAACTTGATGAACTTGTTGCAGTTAAGAATTTAACTTTCGGAATGGATTTAGCTAAATACAAATTAGATAAAGAATAATTCAATCCCGCTTGCGGGATTAAATTTAAAATAGCAATGAGACACGGAAAAAAATTCAATCACTTAAGCAGACAGACTGGACATAGAAAAGCTATGTTGGCTAATATGGCTTGTTCTCTTATTGAGCACAAACGTATTAACACTACTGTTGCTAAAGCTAAAGCGCTTAAACAATTTGTTGAGCCTTTAATTACAAAATCAAAAGAAGATACGACTCACAACCGTCGTATCGTTTTTGCTTACTTACGTAGTAAATATGCTGTAACTGACTTGTTCAGAGATGTAGCTGCTAAAGTTGGTGACCGTCCAGGTGGATACACTCGTATCATTAAAGTTGGAAATCGTTTAGGAGATAATGCTGATATGGCAATGATCGAACTTGTAGATTTCAATGAACTTTACAATGGAGGTAAAAAAGAAGTTAAAAAAGCAAAAAGCCGTCGTGGTGGTAAAGCAAAAAAAGCTGAGGAGACTACTCCGGAAGCTCCTGTTGCTGAATCAGAATCGACTACTGAAGCTTCTGAATAATTATGAAAATAATGATTCTATAAAAATCAAGGATAAGCTAATATTTAGTTTATCCTTTTTTTTTGATTTTTTTTAAGAGACTAAAATTTAACTTATTTCGGCTTCACGGTTTTATTTTTGTGAATGAAATTTTTAAAAAATCTTGGCAGCACTCTTTTAAAGAAGTAAATTTGCAAAATATCTAATTACAAATGAGACTTTTTAAGTTTCATATACAATTAAAAACAATACAAATTAAGGAATGAAATACACAACACGACAAAGCGCCATTTTATTACTAAGTGATGGAACTATCTTTCATGGAAAATCAATCGGAATTAGCGGTAAAACTTTTGGTGAAGTTTGTTTTAATACTGGGATGACGGGATATCAAGAGATTTTTACAGATCCTTCTTATTTTGGACAAATTATGGTTACCACTAATCCACATATTGGTAATTATGGTATTAATGATTTAGAAGTTGAATCAGAAAGCGTAAAAATTGCTGGTTTAGTTTGTAAAAATTTTAGTTTTAATTATTCAAGAGAAGATGCTTCGGGGAGTTTAGAAGATTATTTTACTAAACAAAACTTAATATGTATTTCTGATGTTGATACGCGAGCTCTTGTAAGTTATATTCGCGATAACGGCGCTATGAATGCTGTTATTTGTACGGACGGAACTTCTGTTGAAGATTTGAAAAAAGAATTGGCTAATGTTCCAAACATGGAAGGACTTGAATTAGCTTCTAAAGTGTCAACTAAAGAACCATATTTTGTTGGGGATGACAATGCAAAGTACAAAATCTCTGCATTGGACTTAGGTATAAAAAAGAATATTCTAAGGAATCTTGCTAAAAGAGATTGCTACATTAAAGTTTTTCCATATGATTCGTCATATGAGGATTTAACCGCATTTAATCCTGATGGTTATTTCTTGTCAAATGGTCCCGGAGATCCTGACCCGCTTTATGGAGCTATCGAAGTAGCGAAAAAGATTATTGCTGATGATAAACCTTTGTTTGGAATTTGTTTAGGGCATCAGGTTATTGCGCTTGCAAATGGTGTTAAGACCTATAAAATGTTTGGCGGACACAGAGGAATAAATCACCCTGTAAAAAATCTTCTTACAGGAAAAGGAGAAATTACTTCTCAGAATCATGGGTTTGCTGTAAAAAGAGAAGCTCTAGATGGACATCCTGAATTAGAGCTTACACATATACATTTAAATGATGACACTGTGGCTGGTATGCGTATGAAAAACAAGAATTGTTTCTCAGTACAATATCACCCTGAAGCCAGCCCTGGACCGCATGATTCTTCTTATCTGTTTGATCAGTTTGTTGAGAATATAAAAGCAACTATTGCTAAAACGATATAGTTAATAAATAAAGGTCTTTAATAGATATAATGAGTAATTACTATTAAATAATTTTATAATTTCGAAAAAAAATATAGTTTATTAATAAAAAACAAAAATAATGAGTATTATAATTAAAGTTCACGCAAGACAAATTCTTGATTCCAGAGGGAATCCTACTATTGAAGTTGATGTAGTAACAGAAAATGGAGTTTTAGGTAGAGCAGCTGTACCATCTGGAGCATCAACTGGAGAACACGAAGCTGTTGAATTACGTGATGGAGGTAAGGCCTACTTGGGTAAAGGAGTTTTAAATGCAGTGAATAATGTAAATACTCTTATTGCTGAAGAATTAGTTGGTACTTCTGTATTTGAACAAAACACTATTGATCAGTTAATGATTGATTTAGATGGAACTCCAAACAAATCTAAATTAGGAGCTAATGCTATTTTAGGAGTTTCTTTGGCTGCTGCAAAAGCTGCTGCAAATGAACTAGGTTTGCCGTTATACAGATATGTAGGTGGAGTTTCTGCTAATACATTGCCGGTACCTATGATGAACATCATCAACGGTGGGTCTCACTCTGATGCACCTATTGCATTTCAGGAATTTATGATTTTTCCTGTAAAAGCAACTTCTTTTACACATTCTATGCAAATGGGAACTGAAATTTTCCACAGCTTGAAAAAAGTTTTACATGACAGAGGGTTAAGTACTGCTGTAGGTGATGAAGGTGGTTTTGCTCCGAATTTGGCTGGTGGAACTGAGGATGCTTTGGATACTATCAAATTAGCAGTTGAAAAAGCGGGTTATTCTTTTGGTGATGAAATTATGATTGCTCTTGATTGTGCAGCTTCTGAATTTTATGTAAATGGTAAATACGATTATACTAAATTTGAAGGAGAAACTGGAAAAATCAGAACTTCTGAAGAACAAGCAGATTATTTAGCTGAACTTGCAGCTAAATATCCAATTATTTCTATCGAAGATGGTATGTATGAGAATGATTGGGACGGATGGAAATATCTAACGGATAAAATTGGAGATAAAGTTCAATTGGTAGGTGATGATTTATTTGTAACTAATGTTGAACGTTTGTCTACAGGAATCCAAAAAGGTATTGCAAACTCTATTTTAGTAAAAGTAAACCAAATCGGAACTTTGACAGAAACTATTGCAGCAGTAAACATGGCTAAAAATGCTGGTTATACTTCCGTAATGTCTCACCGTTCCGGAGAAACAGAAGATAATACAATTGCAGATTTAGCTGTAGCTTTAAACTGTGGTCAGATTAAAACTGGTTCTGCTTCTCGTTCTGATCGTATGGCAAAATACAATCAATTGTTAAGAATCGAAGAAGAGTTAGGAAGTACTGCTTATTTTCCTGGTTTAAATGCTTTCAAAATCAAATAAATGTAGAGTTATATATTGAAAAAAAAACCATTCGTTTTTGCGAATGGTTTTTTTTTGGAGTTTTAACAAATTCATAGCAGGATTCTTTTTTTAATTAGTCTTAAATTCCTTAGATTTGATAAATTATTATTTTAAAGATTTATTTCCGATATATTATGTCAAAAATAGCTACATTAGAAGTAGATGGTCAAAAAATTGAACTTCCGGTAATCACAGGAAGCGAAAATGAATCAGCTATCGATATTAACAAATTACGTGATTTAACAGGCTTTATTACAATCGATCCGGGATATAAAAATTCTGGTTCTTGTAAAAGTGAAATCACTTTCTTAGACGGAGAATTAGGAATTTTGCGTTACAGAGGATATTCAATCGAAGATTTAGCTGAGAAAGCTAGCTTTTTGGAAGTATCATATCTTTTAATTTTTGGTGAATTGCCAACAGCTCAGGAATTAGAGCAGTTTGAAAATGGTATTAAAAAACATACTTTGGTAAACGAAGAGATGAAAAATATCATTGATGGTTTTCCAAAAACAGCACATCCAATGGGTGTACTATCTGCTTTGACCAGTGCTTTAACGGCATTTAATCCAAAAGCAGTTAATGTTGACAATGAAAAAGAAATGTATGAAGCCATTTGTAAAACAATGGGTAAATTTCTTGTAATTGCTACATGGACATACAGGAAATCTATGGGTTATCCGTTAAATTATTATGATAATACACAAGGGTATGTAGAGAATTTTATGCAGTTGATGTTTAAATTGCCTACAGGACCTTATTCTGCAAATCCTGTTATTGTTGATGCATTAGATAAATTATTTATTCTTCATGCAGATCACGAGCAAAACTGTTCTACTTCTACAGTAAGAATGGTAGGTTCATCTCATGCTGGTTTATTTGCTTCAATTTCTGCAGGAGTTTCTGCTCTTTGGGGGCCTCTTCACGGAGGTGCAAATCAGGCAGTACTTGAAATGCTTGAAGAGATTAATAAAGATGGTGGTGATACAGACAAGTTTTTGGCAAAAGCAAAAGACAAAAATGATCCATTCCGTTTAATGGGATTTGGTCATAGAGTTTACAAAAACTTTGATCCAAGAGCAAAAATTATTAAAAAAGCGGCTAAAGAAGTATTAGAAACTTTAGGAGTTGAAGATCCTATTTTAGAAATTGCTAAAAAATTAGAATCAGCTGCTCTTGAAGATGATTACTTCAAGTCAAGAAATTTATATCCAAATGTTGATTTCTACTCTGGAATTATCTACAGAGCATTAGGAATCCCAACAGATATGTTTACAGTAATGTTTGCTATTGGTAGATTACCAGGATGGATTGCACAATGGAAAGAAATGCGTGAGAATAAAGAACCTATCGGGCGCCCTAGACAGATTTATACTGGGCATCCTTTGAGAGACTTTAAGTCAAACAAATAAAAAAAACTAAAGCTTCACTTAACTGTGAAGCTTTTTTTATCTTTGCCCAAAATATAATATAGTTATGTTGCAATTAAATGTAAAGAACGAAACGTCAAGATTGCGTGCTGTAGTTTTGGGTTCTGCTGTTCATAATGGGCCAACTCCTTCAATCGAAGAGGCTTATGATCCTAAATCATTGGAACATATTAAAGCAGGGACTTATCCTGTAGAGAAAGATATGGTTGCTGAAATGGAGGCTTTTAACGCTGTCTTTCAGAAATACGATGTAACTGTTTATCGTCCGGAAATGATTGAAAATTACAATCAGATCTTCGCCAGAGATATTGGTTTTGTTATTGATAATACGTTTATAAAATCCAATATTTTACCTGATAGAGAAAGAGAATTAGATGCTATTCAATACATAATTGATCAAATAGATTCTCAAAAAGTTGTTCGCCCTCCGGAAGAAGTTCATATTGAGGGAGGTGATGTAATGTTGTGGAATGACCATATCTTTATTGGTACTTATAAAGGTAGTGATTACAAAGACTACATTACAGCAAGAACAAATATTCATGGAGTGAATTATATCAAAAAATTATTTCCAAATAAAATAGTAAAAGAATTTGACTTAGTTAAGTCAAAACTAGAGGCGAGAGATAATGCGCTACATCTGGATTGCTGTTTTCAGCCTGTTGGAAAAAATAAAGGGATAATTTATAAAAGAGGTTTTCGTGAAGAAGCAGACTATTTGTATTTGGTAAATCTTTTTGGTAAAGAAAATTTATTTCACATTGAAAGAAATGAAATGTATAATATGTTTTCTAATGTATTTTCAATTGATGAAAATATTGTAGTTTCTGAAAAAAACTTTACCAGACTAAATAATTGGTTGCGTGCAAACGGTTTTATAGTTGAAGAAATTCCGTATGCTGAAATTGCCAAACAAGAAGGGTTGTTGAGATGTTCAACTTTGCCATTAATTAGAGACTAAATATAGTTTCAAGTTTCAGGTTCTGTACAACGTGGAACATGAAACATGAAACAAAAAAACATACAGAAAATGAAACAAACAACAAATGCAATTGTAATGATTCGCCCGGTTGCTTTTAGAATGAATGAGCAAACAGCGGTAAATAATTATTATCAAAAAGTATTAGACGGACTTTTGCCTAGTACAGTAAACGCAAAAGCCCAACAAGAATTTGATACTTTTGTTGAAAAATTAAGAGCAGTTGGTGTAGATGTAACTGTTATTGAAGATACCTTAGAAACAGATACCCCAGATAGTATTTTTCCAAACAATTGGGTTTCTTTTCATGAAAATGGTGATGTAGCCTTATATCCGATGTTTGCAGAAAACCGTCGTCATGAACGTCGTGAAGATATTTTGGATATCCTTGAAGAAAAAGGGTTTGAAATTGCCAATATAATGGATTATACTTCTGCCGAAGAAGACGGAATTTTTCTTGAGGGTACAGGAAGTCTGCTTTTAGATCGTGCAAATGGAAAAGCTTATTGTGCTTTGTCTCCTCGCGCAGATGAGGAATTGTTTATTGAGTTTTGTGAAGATTTTGATTATGCCCCCGTAATTTTTGAGGCCTTTCAGACAGTTGAAGGTGAGCGTAAATTAATTTACCATACCAATGTAATGATGTGTCTAGGAGAAACTTTTGCTGTTATTTGCGCAGATTGTATAGACGATAAGAAAGAAAGAAAAATGGTTTTGGATAATCTTAAAGCCGACAATAAAGAAATTATTTTGATTACCGAAGCTCAGGTAAATAATTTTGCAGGGAATATGTTAGAAGTACGAGGAGCAAATGATAAAAAATATATCATAATGAGCGCGTCGGCACATCAAAGTTTAACTCCAAAACAAATTACTCAATTAGAAAGTCATGCAGAAATCTTAAGTTCAAGTCTGGATACTATAGAAGCTTGTGGTGGTGGAAGTGCAAGATGCATGATGGCTGAAGTATTTTTACCAAGAAGTTAAATAAAAAAAGAACTAAATTAAAAAAGGGATAAAGCTTTTAAGTTTTATCCCTTTTTTATAGTGTTTAATTTTGAAATATTACATCAAATTACCTTTGATGATATTGACAATTGAACTTACTATATATTGGATTCCGATAGAAATAACTATAAAACCAACGATTCTGGAAATAGCGACAATTCCCGAAGCCCCTAATATTCTTGCCAGATAATGTGCGCTTTTTAAAATAAGAAAAATGGCAATTGCAATTGCTAAAATGGCTAAACACGAAAATATAATTTCCTCCATCTGATGATGTTCCTGATAAAATGCAATTAATAATGAAATTGAACCAGGGCCGGCCAGCATCGGAATTGCTAAAGGAGTTAAGGCAATATCATTTCGTTGCTGAATTTCATTTTCAATCTTTTTATTAATACCCCTTTTTTTATTGAATTTCCCAGAGAGTAAGGAAAAACCTGAATTGACAATTACAATTCCTCCGGCAATGCGAAGCGCATCAATGCTAATTCCAAAAAAAGTCAGCACATATTGACCTATAAAATACGAAACAATTAAAATGATAAAAACGTTTACTGCAGTCCATATTGAAATTCTGGAACGCTCTTTTTTAGAATCATGTTGTGTTAATCCTACGAAAATAGGAACTGTTCCAATTGGATTCAATACAGAAAAAAGAGCAGCAAATAAATAAATGAATAAATCCATATTGTTTAAGTTAGTGAAGTAAAAATAGTCATTTTTTAATGCTTGATTATAAATTTATTTTTGGTTATTGTTTTTTATTACACTAATTCTCTATAAATAACATAAAGTAAGCTCATTCTTTTTGATTACTTTTGTATCATATTTTAAAATGATGAAAAACAAGAAAACCTTAGTTCTGGGTGCTACCACAAAACCAGACCGCTACGCTTTTAGAGCAATAAATTCTTTAGTTCAAAAAGGACATACTGTTTTGGCAATAGGTCAAAATACAGGAGAAGTTGCAGGTGTAAAAATTCATACTAAAGCTATACCTGTTACAAATATCGATACTGTTACTCTTTATTTAAACCCAACCCGTCAAAGAGATTATTATAATTATATAGTAGAAGCACAGCCAAAAAGGGTAATTTTTAATCCGGGAACTGAAAATCCGGAATTATATCAATTACTGGAGTTAAATAATATTAAAGCAGAAGTTGCTTGCACATTGGTATTATTAGCTACCAATCAATATTAATTTTTAGAAATTTCTGAGTCATCGTCTTTTTTTGTATTGAAAGTAATTTTTTTACTATAAGCAAGATCAGGCTAAAGTACAATGAAAATGCTATTTTTGTCGTTATGGAATTTTCATCAAAATTAATTGAGAAAGCAGTAAACGAAATGTCGCAATTGCCAGGAATTGGAAAGCGTACGGCATTGAGATTAGTTTTGCATTTACTAAAGCAACCTAAAGAACAGACAGGTTTTTTATCTCAGGCATTATTAAACATGCGTGAAGATATTAAGTTTTGTGAAAGTTGTCATAATATTTCTGATACAAAAATTTGTGAAATTTGTGCTAATTCTTCCAGAAGTCATCAGCTGATCTGTGTGGTTGAGGATATTCGGGATGTTATGGCTATCGAAAACACAGGTCAGTATAAAGGGATCTATCATGTTTTAGGTGGTAAGATTTCCCCGATTGAAGGTGTTGGGCCAAGTCAATTGAATATTTCAAGCCTGGTCAAAAAAGTAAAAGCAGGAAAAGTGGCAGAAGTTATTTTTGCACTGAGTTCAACAATGGAAGGTGACACAACAAATTTCTATATCTACAAACAAATCGCCGAATCTGATACTATACTTTCAACAATTGCAAGAGGCATTTCTGTTGGAGATGAATTAGAATATGCAGATGAAGTAACACTGGGAAGAAGTATTTTGCAACGTGTTCCGTTCGAAAAAACTTTCAAAAACAACTAAATAAGATCAAATAAACATTAGATTTCCTGAAGATTAAAGGAAAACCTATATTTGCCGATAAAATATTAATAATGACAAAGAACAGCTTTTATATAGTACTATTAATTAGTATGTTGTTTACTTCTTGTATCCCTGTAAAAGATTTAGTGTATTTACAAGATAAAAATTCTTCAGGAGAACAAAATACAGTTGCAGCAGTAGAATCTAAACCTTATAGATTACAGGCAAATGATATAATAAGCATAGATATCAAAGCGATTGATCCTAAGTTGGTGTCCATTTTTAATAAAACAGAATCTGTTTCAAGCACAGCAGGAAAATCAGAGTCAGCTTTGTATTTTGATGGTTTTACAATTGATGATCATGGAAATATCAGAATGCCAATTTTAGGAGAAATAAACGTTATAGGATATACACTTGAAGAAGTACGGGTTATAATTGAAAAAAAATTACTTGAAGAATATTTTAAAAGTGAAGCTAATATTTTTGTAACAGTAAAACTAGCCGGATTTAGATATACTATTAATGGTGAAGTCGGCAGTACGGGAACCAAAACATTATTTCAGACACATGTCAATATTATGGAAGCTATCGCAAATGCAGGTGATATTACGACAGTTGGAAATAGAAAAGAAGTGACTGTTATCCGCCAAACTCCAACTGGAGTATTAATGAATAATATAGACCTTACAGATGTAAATGTAATGAAATCACCATATTATTATCTCCAGCCAAACGATTACATTTATGTAAAGCCATTAAAACAAAAAACATGGGGAACAGGTCAGACTGGTATTCAGTCTGTAGGAACTATTATTACTTTACTGTCATTGGCTACAACAGTTTATTTAATTCTTAAAAATTAAAACCGGATTCAAAGATGTTAGACATAAAAGATTTTTCGATTTTTGAAAATCATTCGAATTTTGATTTTAAAGGACTTTTGTTGAAAATTGTCAGTTATTGGAAATGGTTTCTAATAAGTTTGGTAATTGCCTTTACGATTGCATACCAGGTAAATATTCGGAAAGAGAAAATTTACTCCATGCAAACAATGATTTCTATTAAAGAAGAAAGTAATCCCTTTTTTACTTCTAATACCAGTTTAGTTTTTAATTGGGGAGGAATTTCTGATCAGGTCAACGGAATTTCAACCATTCTTAAATCAAGGTCACATAACGAATTAGTAGTCGATAAGCTTCAGTTTTATATTGATTATCTGGTACAGGGAAAATATAATTTAGTTGATTCTTACGGAGCAGTACCTTTTTATTTAGAGATTGATAAATCAAAAGGACAAATTGCGAATACTCTGATAAGTATCAAATTTTTAAATGAAAATGAATATGAAATCAAGATTCCGTTCGAAAACAATTCGGTTTCATTAATAACATATTCAGAAAATAAATATACTACTACAGCTGTTCAGCCTGCTGAATTTGTAAAAAAATATAAAGTAGGTGAGCAGGTTTCATTGCCTTTTTTAAATTGGAAATTGCAAATAAATGATAATCCCGGTTTTTATAAAGGAAATGAATATTTTGTTCGGTTTAATGATTTTGATGGAACAGTTTCCAGATATAGAAGCTTAGATGTTTCTTCTGACGATAAAGGAGGTTCATTATTAACATTATCATTACAAGGCACAAACAAAGCGAGGATGGTTGAATATTTAAATTCAACCGTAAGAATGTTGATTAAAATTCAGCTTGACGGGAAAAATCAATTTGCAAACAATACTATAAAATTTATTGATAGTACGCTTGTTGCTATGGAATCTCAATTGAAAGAAACGGGTAATGAACTTAAGACTTTCAGAAAGGATAAAAATATTTATGAAATTGAAGACGGAGGTCTGAAGGTTTCAAATAAAATAATGGATTTTGATGTAGAGAAAGATCAGATTTCAAGAAAAATTGCTTATTATAATTCGTTAAAAACGTACTTAAATAATAGCGTGGATTATTCGCGTTTACCTGCTCCTTCTGTAGCAGGAATTGAGGATCCGAATATTGCCATAAATGTTTCTAAACTTATCGGACTTTCTACACAACGATCAGAAATGGCATATGCTGTAAAAAGTGACAAAATATTTAAAGATTTTGATAACCAGATGCGTGCTGTAAAAGATGTTTTGTTAGAAAATATTGCAAGCGCAAAATCATCCTTATTGTATGATTTGTCACTGATAAATGCTAAAATTGGGCAAGCTGAAAGTACAGTTAAAAAACTTCCGGAGGAACAGCAGGAACTATTAAAAATTAAAAGAAAATATGATTTAAATGATAATATTTATACTGAATTTCTCCAAAAAAGGAATGAGGCAGAAATTGTAAAAGCGTCTAATTTATCTGATATTCACTTTATTGATCCTGCAAAAGACATAGGAGGAAATTTAATAGGACCAAAAACATCCGTAAATTATGTTTTAGCATTGTTCTTAGGAATACTTATTCCGCTAATATTTGTTTTTATAATTTTCTTCATTAACAATTCTATTCAAAATCCTGATGATATCAGTAAACTGACACAGATTCCTCTTATAGGTGTTATTGGTTATAATAAAGATAGTGTCAATTTAGCAGTTTTTGAAAAACCGAAATCAGCTCTTTCAGAGTCGTTTAGAACAATTCGTTCATCATTGCAATTTCTTTATAAAAAACAACGTGTAAGCGGAGCAAAAACACTTATGATAACTTCTTCTGTAAGTGGCGAGGGAAAAACATTTTGTTCAATAAATATTGCAACCGTTTTTGCTTTGAGCGAGAAAAAAACTGTAATCATTGGTTTAGATCTAAGAAAGCCAAGATTGGCAGATGAATTTAATCTGACAAGTAATATTGGTGTGGTAAATTATTTGATTAAACAAAAAAGTCTTGATGAAATAACTCATTCAACTCAAATTCCTAATCTTGACGTTATACTGTCAGGTCCAATTCCCCCAAATCCTTCTGAGCTAATTTTAAGTGAAGCAATGAAGGAACTAATAGATGAGTTGAAACAAAAATATGATTATATCATTTTAGATACACCTCCGGTAGGTCTCGTTTCAGATTCTTTAGAGTTAGCTCAATATGCTGATGTAACGTTATATATAGTAAGACAGAATTACACCAAGAAAGACATGATTACTCTTTTAAATAACAGAATAAAAAGAGGAGAGCTAAGCAATGCAAGTATTGTTTTGAACGGATATGAAAATAAAGCAAAGTATGGTTCAGGATATGGGTACGGTTATGGATACGGAGCATATTCTAACGGATATCATGAAGAAGAACAAAAAGTAAACTTATTAAAATCTGTTTTCAATAAATTCAATAAAAAATAATTTGGACACATGGAGAATTCAGATCAATATAAAATTCTAGTTACAGGTGGAGCCGGTTTTATTGGTTCAAACTTATGTGAGCATTTTCTAGGATTAGGTCATAAGGTAATTTGCTTGGATAATTTTTCAACCGGACATCGTCATAACCTAAAAGATTTTATTGATAATCCAAATTTCAAATTAATAGAAGGAGATATCAGAAATATAGCTGATTGTGTGATGGCAGTTGAAGGTGTTGATTACGTTTTGCATCAGGCTGCTTTAGGCTCAGTTCCGAGATCTATAAATGATCCAATAACATCAAACGATGTCAATGTTTCGGGGTTTTTAAATATGTTGGTTGCTTCGCGTGATGCTAAAATAAAGCGGTTTGTATACGCTGCAAGTTCTTCTACTTACGGAGATTCTGAAGGATTGCCAAAAGTTGAAGATGTTATAGGAAAGCCGTTGTCTCCTTATGCTATCACAAAATATGTTAACGAACTGTATGCGGAGATTTTCAGCAGAACTTACGGATTAGAAACAATTGGACTACGTTATTTTAATGTTTTCGGAAGAAAACAAGATCCAAATGGAGCTTATGCAGCAGTTATTCCTAAGTTTGTTATGCAATTTATGAATTATGAAAGTCCTGTTATAAATGGTGATGGGAATTATTCACGTGATTTTACGTATATCGATAATGTCATTCAGATGAATGAACTCGCGATAATAAGTCAAAATCCAGATTCTATAAATACAGTTTATAATACAGCGTTTGGAGATAGAAACACATTAAATGATTTAGTCGGATATTTGAAAAAGTATCTAACCGAATTTGATCCAAAAATTGCTGATGTTGAAGTGATATATGGTGTTAATCGGGCAGGCGATATTCCGCACTCATTGGCAAGTATTGATAAGGCAAAAAAAATGTTAGGATATAATCCAAGATACTCTTTACGGGAAGGATTAAAAGAAGCTGTAAACTGGTATTGGAATAATTTGAAGTAAAAAACAAAGATTAAGATAAAGATAATTAAATGAAAATAACAAAAATTTGTTGTATTGGTGCAGGTTATGTTGGGGGGCCAACTATGGCAGTAATAGCTCAAAAATGTCCAGATATTCAAGTGACTGTTGTCGATTTGAACGAACAAAGAATTAAAGATTGGAATGACCCTAATACAGACAACATTCCAATTTATGAACCAGGACTTTCAGAAATTGTAGCTGAAGCAAGAGGAAGAAATCTTTTCTTTTCTACAGAAGTTGAAAAAGCAATTGACGAAGCTCAGGTGATTTTTATATCTGTAAACACGCCAACCAAGACTTACGGAAAAGGGAAAGGTATGGCAGCAGATTTAAAATATATTGAACTATGCGCAAGGCAAATTGCCAAAGTGGCTAAACAAAATAAAATTGTAGTAGAAAAATCAACATTGCCAGTTCGTACAGCCGAAGCAATAAAAAGTATTTTGGATAACACTGGAAATGGTGTTCAATTCCAAATCTTATCAAACCCTGAATTTTTAGCAGAAGGTACTGCCGTTACAGATTTACTGAATCCGGATCGAATTTTAATTGGTGGAGATACTACTCCTGAAGGAGAAATTGCAATGAATGCTTTAGTAGATGTATATGCGAATTGGGTAGATAGAAATAAAATTTTAACTACGAATGTTTGGTCGTCAGAATTATCTAAGCTAACAGCAAATGCATTTTTGGCACAACGAATTTCATCAATAAATGCAATGTCAGAGTTATGTGAGAAAACAGGTGCAGATGTTAGTGAAGTAGCAAGAGCAATCGGCATGGACAGCCGAATTGGGCCTAAATTTTTAAAAGCGTCGGTAGGTTTTGGAGGTTCTTGTTTTCAAAAAGATATTCTGAACTTAGTGTATATAGCAAAAACATATGGACTAAATGAGGTTGCAGATTATTGGGAACAGGTTATTATCATGAATGATCATCAGAAGAGAAGATTTTCAAATAAAATTGTTCAAACATTATACAATACCGTAGCCGATAAGAAAATTGCTTTTTTAGGCTGGGCATTTAAGAAAGATACAAACGATACCCGTGAGTCTGCAGCTATATATGTGGCTGATGATTTAATTAATGAACAGGCTAAAATTTCGGTTTATGATCCTAAAGTTTCAAGAAATAAAATATTGAATGATTTAAATTATTTGGAAACAAGATCCGATCTGGAAAATAAAGATGCAATTTTAACGTTTGATAATTCGTATGATGCCTGCAAAGGAGCTCATGCAGTAGCAATTCTTACTGAATGGGATGAATTTACAACATATGACTGGAAAAAAATCTATGATTCAATGCATAAACCTGCATTCATTTTTGATGGAAGAAATATATTAAACTCTCAGGAATTAGAATCAATCGGTTTTATTTATAAAGGAATTGGTTCCTAATACATATTGATATTGATTTAAAATTTTAGAAAGCAATACAATGGATAGAGAAGTAAAGATTTTATTTTCAATAAAAAAAATATGAATTGGTATGTTGTTTATACTAAACCCAAATGGGAGAAAAAAGTTGCAGAAAAACTACAACAAATAGGAATAGAGTGTTATTGTCCATTAGTAACGCAGGTAAAACAATGGTCAGACAGAAAGAAAAAGGTTGAAGTGCCGCTTTTTAATTCATATGTTTTTGTCCAGTTATCCGAGAAAGATAGAAATTCAGTTTTTCAGATAGCAGGTATTGTTCGTTATTTGTTTTGGCTAGGTAAACCTGCCATTGTTAGAGATGAAGAAATTGATATTATAAAAAAGAATCTCAAGGCTTCAAATGTTAGTGAGATTTCAGTAA
>Ga0307406_10000005_pt1 | contig 155981 bp, 141 predicted proteins | sample 322Cmetagenome_3_FD_203706 | JGI IMG/M metagenome (GOLD analysis project Ga0307406, IMG submission 203706) | Maize rhizosphere microbial communities from greenhouse at UC Davis, California, United States - 322HYB-C-2 | ecosystem: Host-associated > Plants > Roots > Rhizosphere > Soil | place...
CCCCCCGCCGGTCCTGCTGCCGAACCGACAAGTTCCGCGCGAACCGACACGATTCTGACCGCCCGGATCGTGTCGGCTCGGCAGAAGCTTGTCGGTTCGGCGATGTGGACCGATGCGGCCCGGGGTCAGGCGAAGAGGAACAGGACGAAGCCGACGAGCGGGAGCGTCCCCTGGATGAGCGCGGGGCGCAGGTACTTCGCGCCCGAGGTGACGAGCACGAGCGCCGCGGCGAGCATCGATCCGAGACTGAACAGCACGAGCGTCCGCCCGGCGACCTCGGCGGTCGTCCCGAGGTCGCCCGCCCAGAACAGGACCAGGCCGATCACCACGCCGATGGCGAGGAAGAGGTTGTAGAAGCCCTGGTTGTACGCCATCGGCTTGGTGGTGTCGGCGGCGGTCTGGTCGGCCACGCCGAACCGACGCCACACTTTGGGCTGCGTCCACTGGATGCTCTCCATCACGAAGATGTAGACGTGGAGGAGGGCGGCCAGCGCGGCCGCGATCGTCGCGATGATCGGCACCATGCCCCGACGATAGCGCGACTACGCTGACTGCATGGCTGCGGGACGGGGATCGAAGGGCGCGCGGCGGCCGTCGTCCCCGGGACGGAAGGCGCCGAAGGGTGCTCCGGGCCAGCGCCGTGGCGCGAAGGCCCCGCCGCCGAAGAAGAGCACCGCCGGCGGAAAGACCACGGCGGCCCCGCTCCCGGCCCCGCCTGCCGGGCCGTTCCGGCTCGGCGCGGTCCCCGGGACGACCCCCGGCAAGTGGATCGACATCTGGCAGGAGCGGATGCCACGGGTGCCCCTCGAGCTGGTGCCGATCGCGGTGGCCGACCAGCGCGAGGCGCTGGACACCGGCGCGGTCGACGCCGCGCTCGTGCGCCTGCCGATCGAACGCGACGGGCTCCACCTGATTCCGCTGTACGACGAAGTCCCCGTCGTGGTGTGCGCGGCGGACTCGCATCTGACCGCCGCCGACGAACTGACCGCGGACGACCTTGCCGGCGAGGTGGTCATCGCCGCGCGCGACGACGTGCTCGGTCTCGAGCTGCCGGGCGTCGTGTCACCGCGCTTCGCCCCGCCGGAGACCACCGAGGAGGCGATCGCGACCGCCGCCGCGGGCGTGGGCGTGGTCATCGTCCCGATGTCGCTGGCACGGCTCCACCACCGCAAGGACGTCGACTTCCGGCCGCTCGCCGGAGGTCCGACGTCGAGCGTCGCCCTCGCATGGCCGTCCACCGCCGACTCCGACGACGCCTCCGAGCTCGTCGCCGTCTTCGTCGGCATCGTCCGCGGTCGCACCGCGAACTCCTCCCGCGGCTGACGAGCTCGACATCACGCAGGCATGACGAGGGGCCGGCGGTGCCCCCCGACCCCGCCGGCCCGAAGACCGATTCCCCCCAAAAGATCCCATTCGGCCTTCATGAACGACGTGCTGATCCCCCGCGGGGACGACGATCGCATCCCCATGCGGGCGTCACCATGTCGTTCATTGATCAGGAGCGGTCTCCGGCCGTCCTGATACACGCGATGTGAGAATTTCTTCCGGGGATCCGGAAATCCCTCTGGATCAGGTATTCCGCGGTCGTACGCGGTCAGATTCCGGCGCCGTGGCACTGGAAGGGCGCGAGGACTCCGGTGCGGGTCTGAGCGGTGGCCAGGGCGACGGCCGGCGCAGCCCCCGCGGCGAGCTCGACGTGCAGGGCGCCCAGCAGCTCGCAGGCGTCGTCGTCGGCGACGACCACGGGAGCGGCGATCACGCAGCCGACGCCCGCGTGGAGCCACGCGCGCGTCATGCCGACCGCCTCCTCGCCCCAGCGCACCGACGATCGACCCACCTCGCACGCCGACAGGATGACCGTCTGCGGAACCGGCCGCACCTGATCGACGTCGTAGCCGAACAGCACCCCGTCGGCGAGTTCGAGACCGGAGAAGAGCGGGTTGTCGGCGGCGTGACGGCCGTGCGCGGCGACGTGCAGGAGATCGACGTCGCGCGCGAGCGCGGAGACCCCGGCGACGGTCGCCTCCTCGGCGCGCAGCCATCGCGCTCCCGACCACGACGCGGCCGCGACCGCGATCTCCTCCTCGCCGCGCGGCACCCGGGGGCCCGCAGCGAACCCCGCCCGCCGGGCAGGCACCACCTCGCTGCGGGCCCACCGCGACGCCGACGCCGCAAGCGTGAAGGGTCGCCCCGCGAGGGCGGGGAGCATGGACCATGGGACGCCGGAGAGCACTCCGGGAGTCGTGATCACGAGACGCCGGTCCCCGGCGTGGCGCAGCGGCGCGTCGACGAGGGCGCGAGAGAGATCGGCGAGCCGCGCGGCGAGCGAGCGGCGGATGACGTCGGACATGGGACCGGTGCGCACGGAGGCGACCATGTCGAGGTCGGCGCGGAGCCCCGGGATGGCCTGACGGGCGCCCGGCCACTCGTCGAGGTCGACGAGGGTCGCACCCTCGGCCGTGACGACCACGCACGACAGGCCGGCGCTTCCATAGACGTACGCCACGGCGGCGGTGTCGTCGTCCAGGCGGGACTGCAGCTGCGACAGCTCGAGGCGCGTCTCGACGTCGGCGACGCCGGTGCGCGACCACTGGTGCTGGCGGACGCGGTCGCCGAGCGTCACCGCGCGCGGGTCGGAGAGCCAGTCCGCGCCCGGGAGATCGGCGCGCAGCATCCGCAGCTCAGCCAGGTCGGCGGCGACCTCGGGGTCGGGTGGAGGCCGCAGCGGCACGACCTGCTGGCTCAGCTGACGCGCCCGCTCCGACCATTCGAAGACGCGATCGGGGCGACGCGAACGCACCGCCGAGTCGATGCCGGCCAGCAGCAGCCCCTGACCGTGCATCGCGACCGAGGTCTGGAGGTCGAGGCTGCCGTAGGCGGAGCGCCACCGCGCGAGCTCGTCGAGGCCGGCGGCCGCATCCCGCTGCACGGCGGGAATGCGGCCGGCCGCGGCGGCGCGCACGGCCCGCACCTCGTACGCCATGAGCCGCACGTCCAGCGACGCCCCCGGCGCCAGTCGCGGCATCCGTCCGGGCTCGTGCCCGTGGCGCGCGCGCCACAGCTCGCGCGTCAGACGCAGGGCGGCCGCCTCGTTCCGGAAGCCCGCTGCCGCCAGATCGCGCACGACGGCGTCGACCTCGGCGTCGTCGACGCGGCGTGCGCTGCCGCGGATCCGCCCGGACCGGTCCATGGCTCCCCGTGACATCCGGGAGCGCAGGCGGATGCCGTCGGCGCGCGTCGCCCACGACGCCGAGCCGACGCTGCGGAACCGACGCGCCGCCGTCCGCGCGACCTGCTCGCCGCGGGCGGGGTCGTGCCGCAGCAGCGAGGAAGCGAGATGGAGCTCGGCTTCCGCCCGGGCCTGCGGCATCCCGTCCGCACCGAACGCGGCGGCGGCTGATTCGAGCAGGCGCTCGGCCTCGGTGACGAGCCCGGCGTCTCGGAGCACCTCGGCGCGGTCGCTGTCGCAGATGGCGGCGTTGGCGGGCGAGAATCCGGCGAGCACCGGCCGGGCCGCTCCCATCTCGCGCATCGCGCGGACCAGGTCGCCGCCGAGGAGGGCGGTATACCCGAGGTTGTGCTGGGTCTCGGCGATGTCGGCGGGACCACCGTGCTCACGGTAGACGGCGAGCGCGCCTTCCAGATCCGCGGTGCTGGCGGCGAGATCGCGGCGCTGCATATGGACGAGGCTGCGGTTGAGCCGGAGGTTGGCGACCGCGATCGGATCATCGGGGATGGTGTCGATCGCGCGCCCGAGCCACTCCAGCCCCTCATCGAGTCGGCCCTGGTTGACCAGCACGCTCCCGAGCTGTCCGGCGAGCACGCCCCGAGTGTGCGCACTGATGCGCGGGTCGGCGAGTGCCTCCCGGCAGGTGCGCTCCCCCGTCTCAGGGTCGCCGGTCTGCGTCAGGGAGAAAGCCCGGGTGCCGATGATGCGGGCGGCGAGGTCCGGGTCGTCGGCCGCTGCCGCAGCCCGTGCGAGCATGTCGGCAGCATCGGCATAGCGCCGCTGCGCGGACAGCTCACGGCCGCGCGCATACAGCTCTTCTGCCGTGGGGGTCACCCCCACAGCATGCCGTGCCCGTCGCCCTTCGCGCGACGCGCACGCCTCAGCCCTCGGTGGCGAGCACCTTCTCCACGATGCCGTGCACGGTCGGGATGCTCTTGTCCGGCGCCGTCGGCGCTGCGGTCGGCGTCAGCGCGGACGCCACCCGCCCTGCGACGAGGGGAGCCGCGAACGACGTGCCGCTCCACACGGCGAAGCCCCCGCGGAAGTCCTCCGGCCCGATGGTCAGACGCTCCCGCTCGTACACGTCGTCGCGCGCCGACGCCTGCAGACCGCCGTAGAAGTCGGGGAGCGTGCTCACGACCGCCGCTCCGACGGCATAGGTGCGGACCCATGGCCCGACGTTCGAGAAGAGGGCCGTGGTGCGGCGGTCGGGGTTCAGCGCACCGACCGAGATGTGCGGGGCACCGCCGTCCGGCAGGATGCCGTTGTCGGCGCCCGGCCACGCCCACAGCGATGCCGGGAAGGTCGGCCGGTCGATCGCGTCGTTGCCCGCCGAGACGACCACCGTCGTGCCGAGGTCGCGGAGAGCGGTGAGGAGGTCGTAGAGGTCGCGCGTGTAGAGCCCGTCCTCCGGCGTCTCGTGGTAGTACCCGAGCGACAGGCTGAGGACGTCGATGGGGCGCCCGCCCTCCTCGCCGTGCTGATACCGGGACACCAGCACGCCCAGATCCTCGATGACGGCGAGGAGGTTCGACTCCTCGACGAGTCCCTGGGCGTCCGCGACGCGCACGGCGAGGATGTCGGCATCCGGCGCGGCCTGACGCACGATGCCGGCGATGAAGGTCCCGTGGCCCGACACCTCGTCGAGCTGGCCGTCCAGCGGCCCGTACAGGTCGGGATAGACCTCGGGGTTCGCCTCGTCGTCCAGCCCCACCGGCCGTCCGTCGACGGTCACGTGCCGGTCCACGATGTCGTCGGGCAGCCAGTCATGCGCGCCCGCTCCGGTGTCGAGCACAGCGACCACGGCGCGGCGGTGGCCGTCCGGCACCGGGGTGCGCAGCGGTGCCGCGCCGACCCAGGCGACGGGCTGCCTGCCACCCGACCCGTCCTCGGCGTACTCGCCGACCGGGTTGGTCTTCGTGAACGGATTCGTCTTCGTGAACGGGTTCGTCTTCGTGAACGGATTCGTCTTCGTGAACGGGTTCGTCTTCGTGAACGGGTTGATCCCGATGGGATCCACGGTCAGCACGTGGTCCAGGCCCACCCGGTCGACGCCGGCGGCGCGCAGTGTCGCGGCGACGTCGAGCTCCCCGTCGCTGCCCCGGACGACCTCGCCCTGGAGCGCGTCGCGGCGCACCTGCTGCAGCACCCGCCAGGCATCGGGAAGGGCGGGCGAGATGCCGCGGACCTTCTCGTCGGGCGTCGTCAGCCGCACCCGGATGACGCGCGGCGCTCCGGGGAGCCGGGGCTCGGGAAGCCGGCCCTGCTCGAGATCGGATCCGTCGAGCAGCTCCGGCACGACGCCCCAGCCGAACGAGCGGGCCGCGCCGCGCACCCGGCTGTACGGGCCGTCCTCACGCTCCAGCTCCTTGTCGTCGGGTGAGAGGCTCACGAGCAGGCGATGCGGTACGTAGACGGTCTGGAACGCCTCGATGCCGTCGAGCGGCTCGGTCCCGGGATCCAGCGCGACCGCCGAGATCACGGAGCCTCGCGCGCGATCGCGCCACGACCATCCCTTCGGCTGCGGGGGTTCGGAACCGCGTCGCTCGTCGACCATGGGTCATCCTCTCGTGTGTGCCGCGGGGGCGGCCTTGCGTTCGGGCCGGAGCCCGGGTGGTCCCGCCGGCGGCGGGCCCGTCGATCAGTCGAAGCTCAGTTCCGGTGCCGCAGCTCCCGTGCTCACACCTCGAAGCGGGGCGTGCGGAGGTCCGCCGGCGCTCCGGCATCCGTCGTCTCGGCAAGCACCACGCGCAGTCGTGTCATCCCCGCCGGGACCCCCTCGAAGGCGAAGCGCCCGTGCTCCGGCTCCGTCGTCCACGACCGGCCGTCCTGCTCGAGTTCGATGGAGACAGCCGGCGCGTCGACCCAGCCGTCCACCCGCCGCAGTCCGGACTCCGCCGGCACCACGTGGACGAGGACGCTGGCCGTGCCGTCGCTGAACTGCAGCGTCAGCGCGTCGGCGTCACCACGGACGGCGGCGAGGTCTGTCTGCGACACGAGCGTCAGCAGCGCGTACTCGCGGGAGAGATCGGCCGTGGCGACGGCCGCCACCATCCGGTCGACGAGGTCGGCCGGCGCCGGGTCGAGATCCTCCCAGGTGCGGCGCAGGGCACGGAACAGCTCCGCGTCGGACTCAGCACTCATGAGACATCTCCTGTCCATCCATCCCCGGTCCAACCATCACCGGTCAGCGCGGTGCGGAGCTTTGCGAGGCACCGCTGCCGGGTCGGTCCGATCGAGCCCACGGGCATCGCGAGATCCTGGGCGATGCGCGCGTAGTCGGGACGCTCCTCGAAGGCGACGATGCGCAGGAGGCGCCGGCACCGCTCGTCGAGGACGCCGACGGCCCGCCAGAGGCGCGAGTCGCTGTCGGCGAGCTGCGCGCGGTCTTCGGCGGAGACCTCGGGCGGCAGGTGCGGCTCGATCTCGACGTCCTCGGTCGCGCGCACACGCTGGTGCGCCTTGGCCGTGCGCCAGGCCTCCCGGCGCGCACAGGTCGTGAGCCAGCCGGCGACCGCGCGGTCCTCGGCGATGCTCTCGTATCGGCGGACGAGGGTCAGCCACGTGGTCTGGACGACGTCTTCTGCCAGCGAGCGCTCGAGACCGTACGCGCGCACGACGTGCCACAGCACGGGTGTCATGAGCCGCACGAGGTCGTCCATGGCTCGGGTGTCGCCGCCGCGCCAGCGCGTGAACGCCGCGGCGGCTCGGTCCCAGATCGAGACGTCGCCGACCGACCGTCCGTCGTCGTCGGGGTCGTCCCGCACGTGCGACGGGTCGGTTGCAGTCATACCGCCCATTGTGGCCACATCTCTAGGAGGGGGCCAGAGCGCCCCTGATACGTCGTCGACGTCACGATTTCTGGTCGTGCCCGCGGAGCGCGCCTAGACTCGGGGCCATGCGCCCGCTCGTCTACCTCTGCGTCCGCCCGCAGCAGGGTGCAGCCGCCGCCGAGTACGAGTCGTTCCGCAGCGCGATGAGACTCGACGAGCAGTCCCTGGAGCGCTGGGATCTCGTCGCGGAGCCGCTGCCCGCCGACGCCGTCGAACGCTGGCGGGGGGTCGTGGTCGGCGGCAGCCCGTTCAACGTGACCGACCCCGAGTCGACCAAGACGGATGTGCAGCGCCGGCTCGAAGCCGATCTCGCCGCCCTCGCCCGCGAGGCGGCGGCGGGCGCTGTGGCCGCGCTCTTCACCTGCTTCGGCATCGGCGTCGCGACCCGCGCGCTCGGCGGCGAGGTGACGCGGGCCCACCCCGAGGACACCGGGCCGACGACGGTGTCGCTCACCGCTGGAGCCGCCCCCGATCCGCTCTTCGGCGGTCTCGCCGACACCTTCGCCGCGCTCACCGCCCACAAGGAGGGCACCGGCCGCATGCCCGGGGGCGCCGTCCTGCTCGCCACGAACGACGCGTGCCCCGTGCAGGCGTACCGGGTGGGCGACCGACTGTACGCGACGCAGTTCCACCCCGAGCCGACCGGCCGGGCCTTCACCGAGCGGATGGCGGTCTACCGCGACGACGGCTACTTCGCCGCGTCGGACTACGACGCGATCGCCGCGCGCGTGCTGGCCGCATCGCTCACCGAACCGGCGCGCATCCTCCGCACCTTCGCGCAGACCTTCTGAGGCGGTCGGGGCGTTTCGTCTCGTCGCTGCGCTCCTCGCTCAACGACCGGGGGGGAACCCCGACCGGTCGTTGAGCGAGCGCAGCGAGACGAAACGGGCCGGCCACCCACACCCGTTTCGTCTCGTCGTTGAGCGAGCGCAGCGAGACGAAACGCAGCCCGCCACACCCGGTCGTTGAGCGAGCGAAGCGAGACGAAATGAGCCACCGGCGGGCGGGGCGACGTTTCGTCGCTGCGCTCCTCGCTCAACGACCGAGGGAGGAACCCCGACCGGTCGTTGAGCGAGCGCAGCGAGACGAAACGCAGCCGTCACACCATCCAGGCGGCCTGACGGGCGGCGCCCAGAGCCACGTACTCCCCGGGCGCCGGGACCTCGACGGGCACCCCCAGGACCTCCGGCGCGACCTGCCGGACGGCATCGGACTGCGCGGCGCCGCCGATCAGCAGCGCCCGCTCGATCGGCACCCCGGCCTGCCGCAGCGCGTCGACCCCGGCACCGAGCCCCCGGAGCATCCCCTCCACGGCGGCGCGGGCGAGGTTCTCGCGGGTCGTCGAGGCGAGCGTCATACCGGTGAGGGATGCCGTGGCATCGGGCAGGTTCGGGGTGCGCTCGCCCTCGAAGTACGGCATCAGCGTGAGCCCTGCGGCGCCGGGTTCGGCGGCGAGCGCCAGCCGGGACAGCTCGGCGTGGTCGACGCCGAGCAGCCGAGCGACCGCGTCGAGCACACGCGCGGCGTTGAGCGTCACGACGATCGGGAGGAAGTGGCCGTCGGCGTCGGCGAAGCCGGCCACCGTGCCCGACACGTCGCGGACCGGCTCGGCGCTGATCGCGAAGACGGTGCCGCTCGTGCCGATCGACACCACGACGTCGCCCAAGCCCGCGCCGACGCCCAGCGCGGCGCCCGCGTTGTCGCCCGCGCCCGGACCGACACGGCGTCCCGCGGCGTCGGCGACCGACTCGCGCGGGCCGAGCACGCGCGGCAGGACCGCATCGTGACCGAGGGCCGCGACGAGCAGGTCGCGGTCGTAGCCGTCGTCGGCGGGGCTCCAATAGCCGGTGCCGGACGCGTCGGAGCGGTCGGTGATCAGCTCGGCCAGCGCCGCCTCGCCGGCATCCCCGGGCTCAATCGGACCGAAGCCGCGCAGCCGCCACGTGAGCCAATCGTGGGGCAGTGCGACCGCGGCCACACGAGCCGCGTTGTCGGGCTCGTGATCGCGGAGCCACCGCAGCTTCGTGATCGTGAACGACGCCACCGGGACGAGCCCCGTGCGCTTCGCGAGCTCGTCCGCGCCGAACTCGGCGATCAGGTCGGCGGCGGCGCCGGCGGAGCGGGTGTCGTTCCACAGCAGCGCGTCGCGGATCACCCGGCCCTGCGCGTCGAGGGCGACCATGCCGTGCTGCTGCCCGCCGATCGACCATGCGGCGACGTCATCCATTCCGCCGGCGGCGGCGATCGCCGTCTGCAGGGCCGCCCACCACGCCTCGGGATCGACGCTCGTGCCGTCGGGGTGCGATGCGCGTCCCTCCCGGACGATCGCCCCCGAGGCGGTGTCGACGATCACGACCTTGCACGACTGCGTCGAGCTGTCGACGCCCATCACCAGTGCCATAGCGGCATCCTTCCGTGTTCCGATTCCGTGCGCGCCTCTCGGCGCCGAGAGATCGTCTCGGCGCCGAGAGATCGGCGCAGCGGGGTCAGCGAGCGCCGAGGAGGTGCTCGGTGGCGAGCTGCTGCAGGCGGACGAAGCCGAAGCCCTTGCCGCCGAGATAGGCCTCGGGCTCGAAGTCCTCGTAAGCGGAGCGGTCGGCGACGAATTCCTCGTAGGTCTCCCCCTCGCCGAAGGTCGGCTGCGACAGTTCGGCGACGCGGGCGGCCACCAGCGCCTCCTGCACCTCGGGGTCGGCGCGGAAGGCGTCGGCCCGTTCCTTGAGGAGCAGGTAGGTGCGCATGTTGGCGGATGCCGACTCCCACACGCCCGTCTCGTCCTCGGTGCGGCTGGGCTTGTAGTCGAAGTGGCGGGGACCGGTGTAGGCCGGGCCGCCCTGAGGACCGCCGTGCTCGAGCAGGTCGACGAGCGCGAACGCGTTGTGCAGGTCGCCGTGCCCGAAGACCAGGTCCTGGTCGTACTTGATGCCGCGCTGACCGTTGAGGTCGATGTGGAAGAGCTTGCCGTGGTACAGCGCCTGCGCGATGCCGGCGGCGAAGTTCAGACCGGCCATCTGCTCGTGACCGACCTCGGGGTTGAGGCCCACCATCTCGGGGCGCTCGAGCGAGTCGATGAACGCCAGAGCGTGTCCGACCGTGGGGAGCAGGATGTCGCCGCGCGGCTCGTTGGGCTTGGGCTCGATGGCGAAGCGCAGGTCGTACCCCTTGCTCACGACGTAATCGCCGAGGAAGTTGACGGCCTCGCGGTAGCGCTCCAGCGCCGCCTGGACGTCCTTGGCCGAGTCGTATTCGGCGCCCTCGCGGCCGCCCCACATGACGAAGGTCTGCGCGCCGAGCTCGGCGCCGAGGTCGATCTGGCGCAGCACCTTGCGGATGGCGAACCGACGGACGTCGCGGTCGTTCGAGGTGAAGCCGCCGTCCTTGAAGACAGGCGCACTGAAGAGGTTCGTGGTCACCATGGGAACCGTCAGCCCGGTGTCGGCCAGGGCGCCCTTCAGGCGGTCGATCTGCGACTGGCGCTCCGCCTCGGAGGAGCCGAAGGCGAACAGGTCGTCGTCGTGGAACGTGAGGCCGTAGGCGCCGAGCTCCGCCAGCTTCTCGACGACGTGAACGACGTCGAGGGCGGGACGGGTGGGGCCGCCGAACGGGTCGGTGCCGTTGTAGCCGACGGTCCAGAGTCCGAACGTGAACCGGTCGGCCGGGGTGGGAGAGATGGGCATGACGCTCCTTTGCGCGACGTGCGGGGAATTGTTGTGGACTACAACCTATACCCGCGACGCACGCCCGTCCAGTGGCATGCGCCAGGCACGACGGATCCGGGCGTGGCCGCATCGACGCATTTCGGAATCAGCGCAACAAAAGCGCCGAGGGCCCTACAGTGGACGAGTGCGTGAGACGGTGGGCGTTCGCCAAGCCAACCTCGCCCGACTGCTGCACCTCGTGCACCACAGCGGGCCGATCTCGCGCGCCGCGCTCACCGAGGCGACCGGCCTCAACCGGTCGACCATCGCCGACCTCGTCGCCGAGCTCGTCACCGAAGGCCTGGTCGTCGAACGCGCCCCCGACCCGAGCCGGCGGGTGGGACGCCCGTCGCCGATGGTCGCCGCCGACCCCGCGGTGCTCGCTCTGGCCGTGAACCCGGAGGTGGATGCCGTCACCGTCGCCGCGGTCGGCCTGGATCGCCGCATCGCCGCACGGGCGCGGATCGAGGTGTCCGAGGCACCGACGCCCGAGCGCACCGTGGCGCTCACGACCGCCCAGCTCGCCGCATGGCGAACGGGCGATCTCGCCTCCTCCCGGATCGTCGCGATCGGCATCGCCGTGCCCGGCCTCGTGCGTCGCGCCGACGGACTCGTGCGCGAAGCACCTCACCTGGGCTGGGCCGATGCGCCGCTCGGCGACCTGCTCCAGGCCGCGACCGGTCTCACCACCTTCGTGGCCAACGACGCGAGCCTCGGCGCGCTCGCCGAGCACCTGTTCGGCGCGGCCGTCGGGGTGGATGACGCGGTCTACCTCAACGGCGGCGCGAGCGGCATCGGCGGCGGTCTCATCGTCAACGGGATGCCGGTCACCGGCGCCGGTGGCTACGCCGGCGAGTTCGGCCAGAACCGGCCGGGGATCGCCGACGCCGCCGACCGCCGGGCGCCCGGTGGTGTGCTGGAGGACGAGGTGAGCCGGTCGCGTCTGCTGGAGGCCGTCGGGCTCGCCGGTGCGGACGAGCCGACGCTGGCGGCGGCCCTCGCCGCCGCAAGACGAGACGCCGACGCCACGGCCGTCGTCGACGAGGTGACGCGCCAGCGACGCATCCTCTCCACGGCGCTGGCCAACGCGGTGAACGTCCTGAACCCGCAGGTCGTGGTGCTCGGCGGCTTCCTCGCGACCCTCGCCACCTGGGATCTCGAGGAGCTCACCGCCCTCGTCCGCGCCCAGTCGATGCCCGCCAATGCCGCCGACGTCGAGCTGCTTCCGGCGGCCCTGGGCGAGGACCGGCTCCTCATCGGCGCCGCGGAGGCCGCCTTCGGCGAGCTGCTGCGTGATCCCCTCAGTCCGGCCGAACCGCCGGCCCCCGCCGCGTCCCCGGCGGGCCCGTCGTCGCCCGCGGGATGAGCTTGGTCGGCAGCCGCAGGTGCGTCACCTCCGGCTCCTCTCCGCGCAGCAGCGCGAGCAGCATGCCGGCCGCCTCGGCGCCGAGTCGCCCCATGGGCTGACGGACCGTCGTCAGCGGCGTCGCGAGCCGCGTGGCCTCGGGGATGTCGTCGAAGCCGACGATCGACAGATCCCGCGGCACCTCGAGACCCAGATCTGCGGCGACCTGCAGGATGGCGAGGGCGGAGATGTCGTTCGCGGCGAAGATCGCCGTCGGACGATCGGGGGTCGACAGCATGTCGATCGCGACCTCTCGCGCCGTCGACTCCTGGTAGCGGCCGGCCCCCACGTAGGCGGGGTCGAACGGGATGCCCGCGTCGGCGAGGGCGCGGCGGTAGCCCGCGTCGCGCGCGATCGAGGACCTCAGGTCGGCCCGGCCCGCGATGTAGCCGATGCGCCGGTGCCCGAGCTCGATGAGGTAGCGCGTGGCCTCGCGCGCCCCGCCGAAGCTGTCGCATTCGACGATCGGCAGGTCGGCGGGACCGGCGTGGGGGTCGACGGCCACGAGCGGAACCTCGGTGCTGACGTTGACCACCGTGGGGGTCACCATGATCGCCCCGTCGATGAGCGTCCCGCTCAGCCGCGACAGGGAGCGCCGCTCCCAGCCGTCGTCGTCGCCGCGCGAGCCGGTGTAGGCGAGGAGGTCGTAGCGCGAGTCGCGCAGCGCTTCGCCGACGCCTTTGAGCACCTCCGCGCTGAAGGGCTCGAAGTCCGCGACGAGCACGCCGATGACGCCGGTGCGCCGGGAACGCATGCTGCTGGCGATGAGGCTCGACTCGTAGCCGAGGTCGGCGACGGCCCGCAGGACCCGGTCCGCGGTCTCGGTCGCCACGCCGTAGCGGCCGTTCATGGCCTTGGAGACGGTGGCCACCGAGACGCCCGCGCGCGCGGCGACGTCATGGATCGTGGGTCGCCGCTGGGTCATGTCGACAGGATAGCCGGATGGAAAACGGTTTCGAAAACGTTTGACACCGTTTTGTTGTGTTTAGAAACTTATGCAACCGGCCGCACCGCCGGGATGCCGACTCGACGAAGAGAACAGGAATCACATGAAAGCCCACAAGATCCTGGCCGGGGCCACGCTCCTGGTCGCCGGCTCGCTCGCGCTCAGCGCCTGCGGCGGAGGTGGCGAACCGGCCGCCGAGGGCGGTCCGGTGGAGATGACGCTCTGGCAGAACTCCACCACCGGTCCCGGACAGGAGTTCTGGAAGAACGCGATCGCCGCCTTCGAGGCGGAGAACGACAACGTCACGATCACGATGCAGTCCGTGCAGAACGAGGACATGGACGGCAAGCTGCAGACCGCCCTGAACGCCGGAGACCCGCCGGACATCTTCCTCCAGCGCGGCGGCGGCAAGATGACCGCGATGGTGCAGGCCGGACAGCTCATGGACCTCACCGACCTCATCAGCGACACCGCCCGCAGCGAGATCTCCGATGGATCGTTCAAGGCGGAGACCTACCAGGACAAGGTCTGGGCCATGCCCCTGGCCGTCCTCCCGTCGGGCTTCTGGTACGCGTCCGACCTCTTCGAGGAGGCCGGCGTCACGACCACGCCCACGACCGTCGACGAGCTCAAGGACGTCGTCGGAGCCCTCAAGGACGCGGGCATCGCGCCCATCGCCCTGGGCGCCAAGGACGCCTGGCCCGCCGCGCACTGGTACTACAACTTCGCGCTGCGCGAGTGCAGCCCGGAGACCATCGAGGCCACCGGAGACTCCAAGGACTTCAGCGACGCGTGCTGGCTGAAGGCGGCGCAGGACCTCGCCGACTTCGCGGCCATCGAGCCCTTCAACGAGGGCTTCCTGACCACCTCCGCCCAGCAGGGCGCCGGCAGCTCGGCGGGTCTGGTCGCCAACCACCAGGCCGCCATGGAGCTCATGGGCGCGTGGGATCCCGGCGTGATCGCCTCCCTGACGCCCGACGAGCAGCCGCTCCCGGACCTCGCCTGGTTCCCGTTCCCCGAGCTGTCCGGCGGTGCCGGTGAGCCCGGCTCGATGATGGGCGGCGTGGACGGCTACTCGTGCTCGGCCAAGGCTCCGAAGGAGTGCGCCGACTTCCTGAACTTCGTCGCCTCCGCCGACCAGCAGAAGGCCTACTACGAGGCGTTCAGCGCCCCGCCGGTCAACACGGTCGCCCAGAGCGCGGTCGAGGAGGAGTACCTGCAGCAGGTGCTCGAGGCCTACAACAAGGCGCCGTTCGTCTCGCAGTGGCTCGACACGGTGCTCGGTCAGAACGTCGGCAACGCGCTCAACGTGGCCGTCGTCGACCTGCTGGCCGGCAAGAGCACGCCCGAGCAGATGATGCAGTCGGTCGCCGACGCGGCCAAGAAGGGCTGACGGGCATCATGACCCTCAGCGAGACATCTGTGACGCACGCGCCGCAGACGGATCTCGCGCAGCACGGCGGGGGCGGCCACACACCGCCCCCGCCCTCGCCGCGCCGCCGTCCGCGAGGGATCGGCTGGTCCGGTCGGCTCGAGATCGCCCTTCTCGTCGGACCGGCGCTGCTGATCTTCCTCGGCTTCGTCATCTTCCCCGTCGCGATGGCGGCCTACTACGGCTTCTTCCGCTGGCAGGGGTACGGGCCGCCCACGGACTTCGTGGGACTGCAGAACTATCTGACGATCATCACCGACCCCACCTTCCTCGAGGCGCTCGGCCACAACGGCTTCATCGTCATCGCGTCGATCGTGCTCCAGGGACCGGTCGCGGTGCTGCTCGCGCTCCTCCTCAACCGGCGCATGCGAGGGCAGTCCCTCATCCGGGTGCTCATCTTCGTGCCCTACGTCATCGCCGAGGTCGTCGTCGGCACGGGCTTCGGGCTCATGCTGCAGACTCAGGGGGCGCTCAACGGGCTGCTGCAGGATCTGGGCCTGGGGAACCTGACGCAGGACTGGATCTCGGATCCGTCGATCGCGATCTGGACCCTCATGGCGATCCTCACGTGGAAGTACGTCGGGTTCGCGGTGATCCTCTTCCTCGCCGGCCTCCAGGGCATCCCGGAGGAGCTCTACGAGGCCGCCGCCCTCGACGGCGCCGGGTACTGGCAGACCCACTGGCGCATCACGCTGCCGCTGCTGGCCCCCACCCTCCGCATCTGGGCGTTCCTGTCGATCATCGGCGCGCTGCAGCTGTTCGACCTCGTCTACATCATCTGGGGGCAGTACGTCGCCTCCACCGCCGGAACCTCGACGATGGCGACCTACATGGTCGTCAACGGCCGCAACGCCGGCAACTTCGGCTACGGCAACGCCGTCGCCGTGGTGATCTTCGTCATCTCGCTGATCGTCGCGCTCATCTACCAGCGCTTCGTCCTCCGCCGGGACACCGAAGGCGCCCTCACGGAAGGGAAGAAGGGCCGATGACCGCCGTCGCCGCACCCGCCACCGTCGCCGTCGTCACCCCGAAGGGACGTCGCGGCCGCCGGGAGAAGCTCCCCTGGGGCAACCCCGTCGTCTACTTCGTCGCCCTCGTGGTCATCGCCCTCATGCTCGCCCCGGTGCTCTACATCATCATCGGCGGATTCCGGAGCAACTCGCAGATCACCGTCGACCCGGCTGGCTGGCCCGACCCGTGGAATGTCGAGAACTACCTCACGGTGCTCACGGGACCGCAGTTCTGGAACCAGGTGCTGAACTCGGTGATCACCGCCACGGCGACCACCGCGGGCGTCGTCGCGCTCGGACTCATGGCCAGCTACGTCATCGCCCGCTACCGCTTCCGCGGCCGCGGTGCGCTGTACGCGCTGTTCGCCGCGGGACTCATGTTCCCGATCACGGTGGCGATCACGCCGCTGTACATCGTGATCCGCGACCTCGGGCTCATGAACTCGCTCGGCGGCATCATCCTCCCGCAGATCGCCTTCGCCCTGCCGACGACGATCATCATCCTGGTGCCGTTCCTGCGGGCGATCCCCGACGAGATCCAGGAGGCCGCCTTCATCGACGGCTGCAGCCGGATCGGCTTCTTCTGGCGCATGGTGCTGCCGCTGTCGGTGCCGGGCGTGATCACCGTGGGCATCCTCGCGTTCATCGGCAGCTGGAACAGCTACCTCCTGCCGCTGTTCATCCTCAACAACGAGGCCACCTACACGCTCCCCCTCGGGGTGCAGGCCTTCTCGTCGCAGTACTCGGTCGACACCGCGAAGGTGCTCGCCTTCACGTCGCTGTCGATGATCCCGGCGCTCGTGTTCTTCAGCCTCTTCGAGCGCCGCATCGTCGGCGGCCTCACCGGCGCCGTCAAGGGCTGAGCCCGCCCCACCCCGCGCATCGTCCCGCGCAACAAGGAGATCTCCATCGTGACCCTCACCTCCCCCGCCGTCTCGACCCGCGTCGCGGGCCTGCTCGCCCGCATGACCCTCGAGGAGAAGATCGCCCAGCTCGTCGGGTTCTGGGTCGACCAGGGCGACGAACTCGTGGCGCCGATGGCGGGCGAGATGGCCAGCTCGACGCGCTACGAGGACGCCTCGCGGCACGGGATCGGCCACCTGACGAGGGTGTACGGCACCCGCCCGGTCGATCCGGTCGAGCGAGCCGGCTGGCTCTGGGGCGAGCAGCGCCGGCTGGTGGAGGAGACGCGGCTCGGCATCCCCGCCATCGTCCACGAGGAGTGCCTGACCGGGCTGGCCGCGTGGAAGGCGGCGACCTTCCCCACCCCGCTGGCGTGGGGCGCGTCGTTCGACCCGGAACTCGTCGAGCGGATGGGGCGGCTGATCGGGGAGTCGATGAGCGCCCTCGGCATCCATCAGGGCCTCGCCCCGGTGCTCGACGTCGTCCGGGATCCGCGGTGGGGGCGCGTGGACGAGTGCATCGCCGAAGATCCGTACGTCGTGGGCGTCGTGGGCACCGCCTATGTCCGCGGACTCCAGGACGCCGGCGTGCACGCCACGCTCAAGCACTTCGTCGGATACTCGGGTTCGCAGAGCGGCCGCAACCACGCACCGGTCCACGCCGGACCGCGCGAGCTCGCCGACGTCTTCCTGCCGCCCTTCGAGATGGCGGTGCGCGACGGCGGGGTGCGCTCGGTGATGAACTCGTACGCCGAGATCGACGGGATGCCGGTCGCGGCCACCCCCGCCTACCTCACCGATCTCCTGCGCGGCGCGTGGGGGTTCGACGGCGTGGTCGTGTCGGACTATTTCTCCGTCGCGTTCCTGCACACCATGCACGGCGTCGCGCGCGACCTCGGCGAAGCGGCCGCGCTCGCCCTCGCAGCGGGGATCGATGTCGAGCTGCCGACGGGCGACGCGTTCGCCGGTCCGCTGCTCGAGCTTGCCCGTTCCGGCGGCGTCGACGCCGAGCTGATCGACCGTGCCGTCCTGCGGGTGCTCGCCGAGAAGGACGACCTGGGCCTGCTGGACGCCGTCTTCGACGAGCCGCCGACATCCATCGACCTCGACTCCCCCGCGCACCGGCAGGTGGCGCGGGAGCTCGCGGCCTCGTCGGTCGTGCTCCTCACCAACGACGGCACCCTGCCGCTCCCGCCCTCGCCGCAGGCCGGGCGGCGCATCGCGATCGTCGGCCCGAACGCCGACAGCGCCGAAGCGCTCATGGGGTGCTACTCGTTCGCGAACCACGTGCTCGCCCATCACCCCGGTGTCCCGCTCGGATTCGAGATCCCCTCCTTCGCGGAGGCCCTCGCGGGTGCGCTGGAGGGGACCGACGTGACGGTCGCGCGCGGCTGCGACGCCGAGGGCGAGGACCGGTCGGGCTTCGCCGAGGCGGAGGAGGCCGCCCGCGCAGCCGACATCGCCTTCGTGGTCGTCGGCGACCGTGCGGGCCTGTTCGGCCGGGGAACCGTCGGCGAGGGCAACGACGCGGACTCGCTGGAACTGCCCGGCGTGCAGCGCGAGCTCGTGGAGCGGATCCTGGCCACCGGCACGCCGGTCGTGCTCGTCGTGATCTCGGGCCGGCCGTACGCGATCGACTGGGCGCTGCGCGGCGACCGCGCCGCCGCCGCGGCGGTGCAGGCCTTCTTCCCCGGTGAGGAGGGCGGCGCGGCGCTCGCCGACATCGTCACCGGACGGGTCTCGCCCTCGGGCCGGCTCCCGGTCTCGCTCCCCCGCTCGGCGGGGGTCCAGCCCTACTCCTACCTCCACCCGCTGCTCGGCGGTCCCAACGAGGTGACGAGCGCCGACAACACCCCCGCGCTCCCCTTCGGACACGGGCTCTCGTACACCACGTTCGCGCACGATGCGCTCCAGGTGCCCGGCAGCGCCGACGCCGCGTCCGGGTTCTCCGCACGCGTGCGCGTGCGCAACACGGGCACACGCGCCGGCGCCGACGTCGTCCAGCTCTACGCCCGCGACCGGTTCGCGAGCGTCACGCGTCCGGTGGCGCAGCTCGTCGGCTTCGCGCGAGTGGAGCTGGACCCCGGAGAGGAGGCCACCGTGCGCTTCCAGGTGCCGCCCACCCGGCTGGCGTTCACCGGTCGGGACGGTCGCCGCGTCGTCGAGCCGGGCGCCATCGAGCTGTGGGTCGGTCCGTCGTGCGCGGAGCGCGAGACCACGGCCGTCCTCGATGTCACCGGTCCTGTCCACGAGATCACCGCCGCGGATCGCCGGATCGTCGATGTGACGGTCGAGCGCTGACCCGCGCCGCGGTCGCCGTCCCGGTCAGTCCAGCGCCAGCTCGACGGTCGCGAAGGAGTGCGGCGGCAGCGTGAGGCGGAGGACGCCGTCCTCGCCGACCTCGGCCGCCAGCGGCACCGGAGCGACGGCGTCGGGGGTCTCGGGGGTGTTGTGGGCGTGCGCGTCGGCGCCGGTGAGCACCCGCGCCCGCGCGACGACGGCCCGGCGTCCGCGCAGATCGACGCTCACCGGCAACGGGGCGTCGATCCCCAGGTGCGTGAGCGAGAGGAGCGCAGACGACCCCTCCGGCGTCTCACGGGTCGAGGCGGACAGCGACAGGAGGGGCAGCTCCTCGTCGCCGACGACGGCGGCCGGGGCGCGGACGACGTGCGCCGGCGCCAGCGCGGCGTCGTGATGACCGACGTTCATCTCGTACACGTGATAGGTCGGCGTCAGCACCAGCCCGCCCTCGTCGTCGGTGAGGATCATGGCCTGCAGGACGTTGAGCGTCTGGGCGATGTTGGCCATCCGCAGCCGAGCGGCGTGCCGGTGGAAGGCGTCGAAGTGCAGCCCCGCCACGAGCGCGTCGCGGACGGTGTTCTGCTGGAAGAGGAAGCCCGGATTGGTCCCCGGCTCCACTCGCCACCAGGTGCCCCACTCGTCGCACACGAGGCCGATGCGCCGCTCGGGGTCGTACGAGTCCATTACGGCCTCGTGCGCCGCGATCACCCGTTCCACACCGGCGGCGTGCGCGAGAGTGCGGTAGTACTGGGCGGCGTCGAAGTCGGTGGCCGACTCGCGCTGTATGCCTGTTCCGGAATGCGTGTAGTAGTGGAAGGAGATCGCCTGGTAGGGCGAGGGCTGGGGATCGGGGGTGTTGCTCGACGTCGCCGATGCCATGAGGGCGTGGGTCCAGCGCAGATCGGCGTCGGCCGCGCCGGCCGCGATCCGGGTCAGCCGGTTGCCGTCGTGGTCGCGGCAGAACGTGGCGTAGCGCCGGGCGAGCGAGGTGTAGTACTCGGGCGTCATGTGGCCGCCGCATCCCCAGGCCTCGTTCCCGAGACCCCAGAAGGCCACGTGCCAGGGCTCTTCGCGACCGTTCGCGCGGCGCAGACGCGCCATCGGACTGTCACCCGAGCGCGTGAGGTATTCGACCCACTCGCTCATCTCCTGCACCGTGCCGCTGCCCACATTCCCGTTGACGTACGCGTCGGCGCCGAGCATCTCGCACAGGTCCATGAACTCGTGCGTGCCGAAGGCGTTGTCTTCGACCACGTCGCCCCAGTGGGTGTTGACCATGGTCGGACGCTCCGCGCGGGGTCCGACGCCGTCGCGCCAGTGGTACTCGTCGGCGAAGCATCCGCCGGGCCACCGGAGATTCGGCACACGCAGCGCGCGGAGGGCATCGACGACGTCGGTGCGGATGCCGCGGACGTTCGGGATGTCGGAGTCCTCCCCGACCCAGAACCCGCCGTAGATGCACCGTCCCAGGTGCTCGGCGAAGTGCCCGTAGAGGTGGCGGCTGATGGTGTCTCCGATGACATCCAGGTCGACGACGGCGTGAGCGGCGGACATGGGGGCTCCCTTCCAGGGACGACCCTCGCAAACCCGCCGCCCCGGCGCCACCGTCGTGCGCAAAAATGGAGGATGCCGTCGTCGCCGACCCTCTCCTCGATCGCCGCCGCCTGCGGAGTGAGCCCGAGCACCGTGTCGCGGGCGCTGCGCGGAGCGGGCGATCTGTCCCCCGGCACGCGGGCGCGGATCGCCGCCGAGGCCCGCCGCGTCGGCTACGACCGCGGCGCGACGACCCGGGGCCGTCCGCGCCGCCATGCCGACGACCTCATCGATCTCGTCCTGTCGCATTTCGGGGGCCCGTGGGCGGACGAGGTGATCGCCGGGGCACGCGCCGCGGCATCGGACCGCGGGTACGACCTCGTCCTCACCGGGGAGCGCGACGCCCCCGGCGACGACTGGCCCGAGCGCCTGCGCGCCCGCCGCCCGGCGGGGGTCGTGCTCGGGCTGCTCCTCCCCACCGATGCGCAGCTGCGCATCGTGTCGGCCACCGGCATCCCGGTCGTCCTCCTCGATCCGCGCTCCGATCAGCGCCACCGCCTGCCCTCGGTGCGCTCGACGGACCGCACCGGCGTGGGAGATGCCGCGCGGCTCCTGCGCACGCGCGGCGTCGCGTCCGTGGTGGTCGTCGAGGGCGCGCCGTCGTACCGGTTCGGCCGCGACCGGGTGGCGGGCTTCCTCGCCGGGCTCGGCGACGACGTGCCGCGCGAGCGGGTGCAGGCCTCCTGGGGGGCGGAGGAGGCACGGGCGGCCACCCGCCCCGCCCTGCGCCGCGCGGCAGCCTCCGGCGGCGGCGTGGGCGTGTTCGCGTGCTCGGACGAGATGGCCGTCGGGGTCTACCGCGCGGCGGCCGACCTGGGCCTGACCGTCGGACGGGACGTGCTCGTCGTCGGCTTCGACGACATCCCTGCCGCCGCCTGGCTCTCGCCGCCCCTCACCACGGTGCGCCAGCCCATCCGCGACATGGCCGCCGCCGCCGTGGCCGCCGTCGCAGACATCGTCGAGGGCCGACCGGCCGACACCGAGCCGCACGACTTCCCGACGCGGCTGGTCATCCGCGGATCGGCCTGACCCCGCGGACGGGAACCGCGGAGAGAACCGCGGTGAGGACCTGAACGGGCAGGTGCCGCCTGCCGTCAGGCGGCGGTCTCGGTCGTCGTGACGCCGGGACGCCACGCGACGCGCACGAAGACGGCGGCGACGAGGACGACCACGGCCGCGGCGATGGCGGCGATGGCGATCGGCGTCGAGGCCGGCTCGCCGGTGGCCCGCGCGACGCCGATCCACACGAGCCCCCACGCCATCGCGACGGCCGGCGCGAGGCGCCCACCGGTTCCGACCGCCAGCGCGGATCCGATGACGGCCACGAGGACCAGCACCCCGATGGCCACCGGCTCGGCGACACCGGCCCACGATGCGGGGGCGACCTCGGCGGTGAGCCACGCGGTCACGTTCGCCACCGTCGCCAGCGCCACCCAGCCGAGGTGGAGGCCGACGGTGGCATCCATGAGCGCGAGGTCGACGGGGCCCTCGGGCGGGACGGCGACGAGGATGCGCAGCGTCGCCGCCAGGGCGACCAGCAGCACGATGATCGCGAGGACGGTGGCGATCAGGTTCAGGAACTGCGCCGCCAGGAGCCACGCGCCGTTGAGCACCGCCGTGAGGGCGATCCAGCCGCCGACGGCGCGCTGCCGCGCGCGGCTGCGCTGCCCCGGCAGGGCCTGCCACACGGCGTAGGCCACCATGAGGACGTAGATCACGGACCAGATGGCGAACGCGGGACGGTCCGGCGCGAGGACGGTCGAGTCCGCGTCGAGCGCCCCGCCCTGCACATCGCGGACGTTGGTGCCGCCGAGCAAGCCGGTGCCGACCATGGCGGCGACGATCATGAAGCTCACCGCGGAGAGCACGGCGACCTGGCGGAGGATGTCGGAACGGGGCGCGGGGGAGGCCATGATCCGACCGTAGGTGCTGCGACCGGCCGCCGACAGGGGCTTGACAGTCTCCGAGGGCCTGAGTCGCCGAGGCCCGAGTCGCCGAGAGCCGGAGTCGCCGAGGCCCGAGTCGCCGAGGCCCGACGGCGCGCGAAGGCTAGGCCGGCCCCAAGACGAGAGCGGTGTCGGGCAGGACGACCCATCGCCCGTCACCGCCGACGTCACCGCCGGCGAGGTCCGGCGCGGTCGTGAGCCACAGGGTCTCCCCGGGGCGCACGGGCACCTCCCACGGCACGGCGGAGAGGTTCACGAGCACCCGGGCGTCACCGCGCTCGAGCTCGTAGACGCGACCGCCGATCGCCTCCGCCGCCGACGCGCCGTGACCTGCGGTCCGCGGATCGGTGAGCTCCGGGCGCTCGCGGCGCAGGCGCGCCAGCCGCCGGTAAAGATCGAGGAGTCGCGCGTGCGCGCCGCGCTCCGGCTCGCTCCAGTCGAGCGTGGAGCGTCGGAACGTCTCGGGGTCGTTCGGGTCGGGGACCAGCGACTCGTCCCAGCCCATCCGGGCGAACTCGGTCTTGCGTCCGGCGGCGGTCGCCGCCGCCAGCTCGGGCTCGGGGTGGGAGGTGAAGAACTGCCAGGGCGTCGAGGCGCCCCACTCCTCTCCCATGAAGAGCATCGGGGTGCCGGGGGCGGTGAGGGTCAGGACCGCCGTGACGGCCAGCCGCTCCGGCGACAGCGTCGCGGAGAGACGGTCGCCGGCTGCGCGGTTGCCGATCTGGTCGTGGTCCTGGGCGAAGGTCACCAGACGCCACGAGGGCACGTCAGCGGGCAGCGGGGCGCCGTGGTCCCGCCCCCGGAACGACGAATGCGTGCCGTCGTGGAAGAACCCCGACGCCCACACCTTGGGCACCGCGTCGAGGGCGGCGAAGTCCGCGTAGTACCCGTCGACCTCGCCGGTCACCGCGACGTGCACGGCGTGGTGCCAGTCGTCGGACCACTGCGCGGTCAGGCCGTGACCACCGGCCTCCCGGGGCAGGACCATCACGGGATCGTTCAGATCGCTCTCGGCGATGAGCGTGAGCGGGCGGCCGAGGTGGGCGCTCAGCGCGTCGGTGCGCTCGGCGAGCTCGCGCAGGATGTGCACGGCGCTGTCCGGGGACTCTCGGAGCGCGTGCACCGCGTCCAGGCGCAGGCCGTCGACGTGATGGTCGCGCATCCACGACAGGGCGTTGTCGACGATGAAGGCGCGCACCTCGGGACGGTCGAGATCGACGCTCGCCCCCCACGTGTTGTGCTCCGCGTCCCGCAGGTAGGGCCCGAACTCCGGCAGGTAGTTGCCGCTCGGCCCGAGATGGTTGTAGACGACGTCCTGGATCACGGCCAGGCCCGCGCCGTGCGCGGCGTCGACGAAGCGCTGGTAGGCGGCGGGACCGCCGTACTCCTCCTGCACCGCGTACCAGAGCACGCCGTCGTAGCCCCAGTTGTGCGTGCCGTTGAAGCCGTTGACCGGCAGCAGCTCGATGTGCGTGACCCCGAGCTCCCCCAGGTGCGGCAGCCGGGTCGCCGCCGCGTCCAGGGTCCCCTCGGGCGTGAAGGTGCCGACGTGCAGCTCGTAGACGAGGCCGCCGGCGAGCTGCCGCCCGGTCCACGCGGCATCGGTCCAGGCGAAGGCTGCCGGATCGAACCAGGCCGAGGCCTCGTGCACGCCGCGCGGCTGGCGACGGGACCGGGGGTCGGGGCGGAGGTCGTCACCGTCGCCGAGGACGAAGCCGTATTCGTCGCCGTCGGCGAGGGCGATCTCGGACCGCCACCATCCGCCGTCCGCCGTCAGCTCGACGTCGTCGTGTCCGGGCCGGCGCAGCCGCACCCGCGGCGCCCGCGGCGCCCACACCTCGATCATCCGCGACTCCTCTCGTCGTCGGCGCGAAACGGCAGGAGCACCCGTGGTCGCTGTGGTCGACGGCCCGCCGCCCGCCTCGTCCGTGTCGGCGCTTCCGGCATCGTCGTGCTCACTCGACCGGCGCGAGCAGCGCCACGGGATAGAGCTCGAGCAGTTCGGCCAACGGCAGCTCGCCGCCCTCGAACCGGCGACCGGTGAGCAGGTCCGCCGTCGGGCCGCTGTGACGCAGCAGCACGGTGTCGCGCCATCCGCCGGCTGCGGCCAGCCCCACCGGCAGCCGCGTGGCCACGGCGAGGGCTCCGCCGCGGTCGAAGGCGATCGCGTGCGCGGCAGCGGGCCCGGCGACGGTCATCGGCGTGTACCGGGTGAACAGCTCGGGGCGGTCACGACGCAGGCGCAGCACGCGCGAGGTCAGCAGCAGCTTGGCGGCGCCGGAGTCGTCCACCGGCGGCAGCAGGCCCGCGTCGAGCTCGTCGAGCAGCCGCCGTCGGGCAGCGAAGTCCACCGCGCGACGGTTGTCGGGGTCGACGAGCGACAGATCCCACAGCTCGGTGCCCTGATAGACGTCCGGAACGCCGGGACCGGCCAGCTGCAGCAGCTTCGCCGACAGCGCGTTGGATCGTCCCGCCGGGGCGATGTCGGCGACGAGGTCGTTCACGATCGAGACGGCCCGGCCGTGCGCCGCCGTCACGAGCTCGTCGATGCGGTCCTCGAACGCTGCGTCGGGAGCAGCCCAAGAGGTCCGTTCGGCGGATTCGCGGGCGGCCTTGATCGCGTAGTCGCGGAGCCGACCGGATGCGGCGGGCCAGGCGCCGACGATCGCCTGCCAGACCAGCGCGTCGAACGGGCCGTGCCCGGTGGAGGCGACCTCACGGAGCCGCATCAGGGCCGCCGACCAGCGCTCGGGCACCTCGGCGAGCACCGACAGGCGGGCGCGCACATCCTCGCTGCGCTTCGTGTCGTGGGTCGACAGGGCGGTCATCGCGTGGGGCCACGCGGACTGGCGGCGCGCGGCCGCGGCGTGGAAGCCGGCCACGTCGAGGGAGAACACCGACGGGTCGCCGCCGACCTCGGTGAGCGTGCCCAGCCGCGTGTCGCGGTAGAACGCGGCATCCTCCACGCCCTTGGCCATCACCGGTCCGGTCGTCTGCATGAAGCGGCGTGAGAGCTCGAGGCCGGGGTCGGCCAGCAGGGGGGCGATCGCTGCCACCGCGCGGACGAGGTCCGGACGGCGGGACGCGGCCTCCGCGGCCGCACGGTCGAGGTGCTCGCGGCCGTCGGGGAGGTAGGAGCGGTAGACGGGGAAGCACGCCAGCAGCTCGGCCAGCGCATCGCGCGCGACGTCGGACCCCAGCGCGTCCCGCACCGGGGCGGGAAGGCACCGCACCAGACGCCCGACCTCGGCCGCCTGGGAGGTGTCGGCCACGCCGCGCTTGGTCTCGTGCGTGAGGTCCGCCCATCCCGGCGAGGGCGGCAGGCCGGTGTCGGTCCGCAGCCGGGCATCCAGGGCGGTGAGTCCCGCGTCGCCGCGGGGGTCGATCAGCACGCGGTCGATCTCCGCCATCGCGTCGTAGCCCGTGGTGCCGTCGGTGGCCCACCAGCCCGGGAGCGTCTCGCCGTGCTCGAGGATCTTCTCCACGACGACATACGGCGGCTCGTCGTCGTCGCGGACGCCGCGGACGGCCCGCTCGAGGTCGTCGAGGTACCCGCCCGGATCGGCGAGGCCGTCGGGGTGGTCGATGCGCAGTCCGTCCGCCAGCCCGTCCCGGAACCAGCGCAGCACCTCGCGATGGCTCGCGGCGAACACCTCCGGGCGCTCGACCCGCACCCCGGCGAGCGTCGTGATCGTGAAGAACCGTCGGTAGTTGAGCGCGTGCGCCTCGTCGCGCCAGTGGACGAGCTCCCAGTGCTGCCGGGCGAGCACCGCGGCGACCTCGTCGGCATCCGCCGTCTCCCGCGCGGGCGCGGTGCCGTCGGCCAGCGGCAGGACGGTGTCGAAGTAGCGGGCGAACCCCGTCGCTCCCTCCCAGCCGATCGGAGGAGCCTGACCCTCCAGAGGAGCAGAATCGGTCGTCGGAACCTCCGCTGCGCGGATCCCCTCCGGCACGCCGGGCGACACGGTGAGCTCGCCGGCGCGGATGACCTCGTCCAGCGGCGACCCCAGGACCGGCAGTCGCACCCGGCCGTCGCCGTGGCCGGCGTCGATGTCGAACGCGGCCGCCACCGTCGAGACGGGCCCCCGGCGGAGCAGATCGGCCCACCACGGGTTGTGCCGCGGGTCGGCGACGCCCTGATGGTTGGGCACGATGTCGACGAGGATGCCGAGACCGGCCTCCCGCGCTGCGGCGGCGAAGCGTGCGAGCGCGTCCGGCCCGCCGCGCGCGTCGTCCACCCGCGTCGGGTCCACGACGTCGTACCCGTGCTCGGAGCCCTCGGCCGCCTGCAGGATCGGCGAGAGGTACACCCAGTCGACGCCGAGGTCGCGCAGGTAGGGCACCAGCGCGGCGGCGTCGTCGAGGTCGAACGACGGCCGGATCTGCAGCCGATACGTCGAGACGGGGCGACGGGTCATGACATCCCGTCCTCTCAGCGCGGCAGCTCGGCCTGCGGAGCGTGCGCGGGGATGGTGTCGATCGGCGTCGTGCGCGCGGCCAGCGACGCGGCCACGGAATGGTCCGGGTCCGGTTCGCTCTCCTCGTGGTCGCAGAGGACGACGAGCGCCTTCGGCTGGAGCGCGAACGCGTCACCGCCCGCCAGCGGCTCGCTGTCGGCACGCTCGCCGGACGTGTCGATCACGACCTCCCAGCGAGGACTCGCGTCGACGTCCGGGAGCGTGAAGTCCACCGGCTCGTCCCCCGCGTTGAAGAGGAGGAAGAAGTGCCGGTCGTGGATCTCCTCGCCGCGGCGGTCCCGCTCGCGGATGCCGTCGCCGTTGAGGAACACGCCGATCGCGCGGCCGAAGCCGGAGTCCCAGTCCTCGGGCTGCATCTGCGTGCCGTCGGGGCGGACCCAGGCGATGTCGGGGATCGGCGCGCCCTCCTCGCGGCGCACCGGCCGGCCGTTGAAGAACCGGCTGCGCCGGAACGTCGGGTGCTCGCGACGCAGGCGCGCGACCGCTGCGGTGAACTCGATCAGGGGCTGGTCGACGGAGGACCAGTCGACCCAGGTGATCTCGTTGTCCTGCGCGTAGCCGTTGTTGTTGCCGCCCTGGGTGCGGCCGAGCTCGTCGCCGTGACTGATCATCGGCACACCCTGGCTGAGCAGGAGCGTCGCCAGGAAGTTGCGCTGCTGGCGCGCACGGACGGTCAGGATCGCCGGATCGTCGGTCGGCCCCTCGACGCCGTGGTTCGACGACCGGTTGTGCGACTCGCCGTCGTTGCCGTCTTCGCCGTTCGCGTCGTTGTGCTTCTCGTTGTAGGAGACGAGATCGCGCAGGGTGAAGCCGTCGTGGGCGGTGACGAAGTTGATGGATGCCACGGGTCGGCGGCCGGAGTGCTCGTACAGGTCGGCCGAGCCGGTGAGCCGCGAGGCGAACTCGCCCAGCGTCGACGGCTCGCCGCGCCAGAAGTCGCGGACGGTGTCGCGGTACTTCCCGTTCCACTCCGTCCACTGCGGCGGGAAGTTCCCGACCTGGTACCCGCCGGGACCGATGTCCCACGGCTCGGCGATGAGCTTGACCTGCGAGACCACCGGATCCTGCTGCACGAGCTCGAAGAAGGCCGCGAGGCGGTCGACCTCGTAGAACTCCCGCGCGAGGGTCGCCGCGAGATCGAAGCGGAACCCGTCGACGTGCATCTCGAGCACCCAGTAGCGCAGCGAGTCCATGATCAGCTGCAGGGTGTGCGGGTTGCCGACGTTCAGGCTGTTGCCGGTGCCGGTGTAGTCCGTGTAGTAGCGCTTGTCGTCGTCCTCGAGCCGGTAGTAGGCGATGTTGTCGATGCCCTTCATCGACAGCGTCGGACCCAGGTGGTTGCCCTCGGCGGTGTGGTTGTAGACGACGTCCAGGATCACCTCGATCCCGGCGGCGTGGAGCGCACGCACCATGCCCTTGAACTCCTGCACCTGCTGCCCGCGCTGACCGAGGGCGGAGTAGGTGTTCTGCGGCGCCAGGAAGGCGATCGTGTTGTAGCCCCAGTAGTTCGAGAGCCCCTTGTCCTGAAGCGTCGAGTCGTTGACGAACTGGTGGACGGGCATGAGCTCGATGGCCGTCACACCCAGCTTCTTCAGGTGCTCGATGATCACCGGGTGCCCGATGGCGCTGTACGTGCCGCGGATCTCCTCGGGGATCTCGGGGTGCAGCTGGGTGAGCCCCTTGACGTGCGCCTCGTAGATGACGCTCTCGGCGTAGGGGGTCTTCGGGAGGCGGTCGCCGGCCCAGTCGAAGAACGGGTTGACGACGACGCCCTTCATCATGTGGGCGGCGGAGTCCTCGTCGTTGTGCGAGTCGGGATCACCGAAGGTGTAGCCGAACACCGGCTGACCCCATCGGATCTCGCCGTCGACCGCCTTCGCGTAGGGGTCCAGGAGCAGCTTGCTCGGGTTGTACCGGCACCCGTTGGCCGGGTCGTCCGGGCCGTGCACGCGATACCCGTACCGCTGCCCCGGCTGGATCGTCGGAAGGTAGGCGTGCCACACGTACGCGTCGACGTCGCGCAGCTCCACCTTCGTCTCGGCGCCGTCATCGTCGAAAAGACACAGCTCGACCCTTTCGGCACCCTCGCTGAACAGCGCGAAGTTGGTGCCGTTGCCATCGAACGTGGCCCCCAGGGGATACGGAGCTCCCGGCCATACCTGCATGCGAAACCTCCTGATGCACACCCTACTTCGCTGAGGTGTCCGTCAGGTGTCACCGGCCCGTGAGCGCAAGCTGGTCCGAGATGTAGTCGGCCAGGGGGCGCGCCGCCGCGCTCGCGCTCCAGCGGATCATCACGGTCCCGCCCGCACCGCTCAGCGGACCGGACGCGCCGCCGGCGTCGACCGCCTCGACGTCGATGGGCGACCAGCCGAGGTGAACCGTCTCCCCTTCGGCGAACCCGCCGCGGAATGCGGCGGCCGCCCGCTCGGCGCGCTCGCGCTGGGATTGCGCGGTGAACCCGCGGACCACGTCCTCGCGGGCACGCAGGACCTCGCCGGTCGCGTAGAGCGCCTCAGCGCCCACCAGCAGCGCGCCCAGGTGCCACGCCTCGCCGACCCGCACGATGCGCGGCGACCGGCCGAACCCGAGCAGCCGACGGCCCGAGGCCCACTCGCCGAGCGGCTCGCGCGGCGCGGAGGCCAGACGCGCTCGCGCCGCGACGAGCACGGCGGCGGCGCTGGGACCGAGAGCATCCGTCACCCGCCCATTGTGGCGCCTGGGACGACGCGACGGGCTGTTCGAAAGGCAACCGCGCGTCGCAGAGTGCTGAAACGATGAATTTCCCAGGTTGACAAGGTACTCTGGTGGCGGAACGCATGCGCGCCCGCAACGGATGCCCCCCAGCTCCACCTGCGGCCGTTTCCCCCAAAACGGCGTTAGGCGTCGCGATCCAGGTTCCCCTCAGGAGCCATCGCTGTGATGTCCGCTCCTGAGGGGAACCTTTCTCGTCGTTTTTCCCAAACGGTGACGTTGTGGCCCCAGTCCCCCCCGAGATCCGTCTGGGGCGCCGAACCTCCCCCCGGTGGCCGGCGCTGATGACACAATACATGTCCCCCATTCGGGGGACAAACTCGAAACAAGAAATTGCGTAGATTCGAGTATGACTCACTCGAACTCCTGGGGGAGATCGAGTCCGGCACACATCCGGAGGGGGCTGGCAACACGCTGGGGAGCCCCACCCGGATCACGATGAAGAGGCGCCCGATGTCCTCGAGCTTCGCCCTACCCGAACCGCACCCGACCGTGCGGCGATTCTCGAACCTTGCCCGCGCCCAGCGCCCCTCCGCCATGTGGGGCGCTGCCGTTCTCTGCGCGGCGATCCTGCTCGCCGCATCCGGCACCGTCGACCCGGTGTGGTGGCACCTGCACTTCAGCCGTCTGGGGATGTTCGCCGATGCGTCCGGCTACACCTTCAACGCCGGCGTCATCATCAGCGGCCTCGTGATCGCCGCTGCCGGCATTCCGCTGGCGATCCATCTGGCGAACGGGATGTCCGAAGGGCGCATCGCCGACCCCCGCGCGGCACGGCTGCTTCCGCCGCTGCTGGTCGCCCTCGGGGTGTGCCTGGCGCTCATCGGCGTCATCCCGCTCACGCTGAACGAGTTCCTCCACGACCGCGCCGCCAACGGCGTGATGCTGAGCTTCCTCGGTCTCGTCATCGTCAGTCGCCGGACCCTGCCCGAGCTCCCGCGGTTCCTCACGCGCTACGCGATGACCGCCGTCGCGGTGCTGGTGGTCGGGATCGTCCTGATGTTCACCGGCATCCTCAACCTCGCTGCTTTCGAGGTCCTCGCCTTCGGCGGCGTGCTCTCCTGGGTGCACCTGCTCGAGCGCGCCGTCCGGCGCCTCGGCGTCGCGGCGCCCGCGCTCGCGCAGGACATCCTCCCGCAGCGGGCCCTCGCCCCCGCGGCGGCGCGCGAGCCGCGCGCCGGCCGCTCCGATGTCGTCGGTCGCGGCACCCGTCACCGCGTTCCCGTCGTCGCGGTGTCCGCCGCCCGCACCCGCGCCGTCGCCCTGCGCCGCCCGGGGCGCGGAGCCGTGTCGGCCAGCAGGGTGCCGTCGGAACGACGCGGCGCGACGGACAACGGTGACCGTCGGGCCGACAGCCGCAGGGGACCGCGATCGCGCGTGCGCCCGTTCGCCGTACGCGCCCGCCGCGCCGCGCGCACCGCCCGCCGCTGAGCGACCCTCACACGCCGCCGTCGATGGAGCGCGTGTAGATGTCCGGCTCCTCGGGGACCATCACCTCGGTGTCGCGGTTGAGGCTCCGGCCCTGGAAGAACGGCGTCGACCGGGGGAAGAGGAACCACACGAACATGAGCACGACGCCCACCAGCAGCGCGCCGATGCCGACGACGAAGGTCCCCCCGATCCCGAACAGCACCGTGTAGCCGTAATCGACGTCCCACATGTCGATCGCCGACTGCACGAAGGCGAACGTCAGCATGCCGGCGCCCAGCAGCGGGAACACCAGCCGGTAGACCACGTTGCGCGCCGACGTGAAGAGCTCCTTGCGGAAGTACCAGACGCAGGCGTAGCCGGTGATCGCGTAGTAGAACGCGATGGCGAGGCCCAGGGACAGGATCGAGTCCTGCAGGATGTTGCCGCTGACCAGGGTCATCCCGATGTAGTACAGCGACGCCACGACCCCCATCACGAGCGTGGAGAACGACGGCGTCTTGAAGCGCGGGTGCACCTCCTTGAAGCGTGCCGGGAGCGCCCGGTAGACGCCCATGGCGAGCGTCCCGCGCGCCGTCGGCAGGATCGTCGTCTGCGTCGAGGACACCGCCGAGATCAGCACGGCGACGACCAGCAGCCAGCCCATCGGGCCGAGCAGTCCGTCCTTGATCGAGCTGAAGATGTCATCGGCGTTGGCCTCGTTGCCCAGGCCCACCCCCTCTTCGCCGAGCCCGGCGTACATCATGGCCGCCACCGTCACCCCGACGTAGGTGAACAGGAGCAGGACGCACGTGAGCAGCGCCGCGCGGCCGGGGATGCGCGTGGGGTCCTTCGTCTCCTCGTTCAGCGCCAGACAGGTGTCCCACCCCCAGTAGATGAACAGGGCCAGCAGGATCGCCTCGGTGAACCCGCTCCAATCGGTGAAGGCGAACGGGTTCAGCCACTCGAGATCGAACGGCGTCGGGTTCGGCGCGGTGCCGGCGAAGAACTGCCACAGCGCGGCGACGACGAACACCGCCAGCGCGAGGTACTGGACGGCGAGCAGCACGTTCTGGATCCGTTCGCCGATCTCCACCCCTCGCCAGCTGATGTACGTCATCGCGGCGATGAACACCACGCCGACGAGCACGATCCGCCAGTCGTCGTTGGCGAACTCCTGCCCGAGCAGCGCCCAGAAGTAGATCGACGCGATCTGGGCGAGGTTGGCGAGCACGACCATGCCGGCCACGGCCACGCCCCAGCCGCCCATCCAGCCGACCCACGGCCCGAAGGCCTTGGTCCCCCACGTGAACGTGGTCCCGCAATCGGGGACGGCGTTGTTCAGCTCGCGGTATGCGAAGGCGATGAACAGCATCGGCACGAACGCGATGATGAACGCGATCGGCGCCTGCGCGCCGACCGCCAGCACCACCCAGCCGAGCGTGGCGACCAGCGAGTACACCGGCGCCGTGGACGCCAGGCCGATCACCGTCGAGCCCCAGAGCCCCAGCGTGCCGGCCGCCAGACCCTTGCCGTCGCTGCGCTCCAGGCGGATCGGCGTCGTCGAGCCGAAGTCGCTCATGGCATCCCCTCCCCGGCGCGTCGGATGCGCACCGTCCCGTGCGACGCGGCGCTCCCGTGCGCCGTCGACCGGCCGCTCGTCGGTGTCGAGGGGCCTGACGGGGACCCTAGTGCATGTGCGTCGTCCGCCGACAGAGGCGGCTCAGCGCGGCCCCGGACGCACCGTGATGTCGGTGAGGGTCGCGTCGGGCGTCGCGTCGAGGGCGGCGAGGATCGCGACCGCCACCGAGTCGGCGTCGATGAACCGCGAGGGATCGTAGGCGGCGCCCTCCTGCGCGTGCACCTGCTCCTGCATCGGCGTCGCCGTCCGACCCGGGTAGACGCTCGTCACCCGCACGCCGTGGGCCGCCTCCTCGCCGCGCAGCGCGTCGGCGAGGGCGCGGAGGCCGTGCTTGCTCGCGGCGTACGCGCCCCATTGGGAATGCGCGGTGAGTCCCGCGCCGGAGTTCACGAACAGCACCTGACCGCGCGCCGCGCGCACCTGCGGAAGGAGGAGGCGGGTGAGCTCGGCCGGCGCGATGAGGTTGACGGCGAGCTGCGCCGACCACGCCGACAGCGGCAGCTCGCCGACGCCGCCGAGCTCGACGATGCCGGCCGCGTGGACCACGGCGTCGATGCGCGCGGGCAGCGCGGCGTCCGCGACGGCGCGCTGCAGCGTCGCAGGGTCGGCCAGATCGGCGACGATCGCCGAGCTGCCCGGGAGATCGGCGAGCAGATCCTGCGCGCGGTGGGCATCGCGGGCGACGACGACGAGGCGATCTCCGCGCCCGATCAGGCGGCGGGCGAGGACGGCGCCGATGCCCGATCCCGCCCCGGTGACGACGATTGTGCGGCTCATCCCTCCATTCTCCCCCGTCGGCGCCGCCCACACCGCACGAACTGTGCGCCGGAGGCGCGGGCCCGCGCAGTTCGTGCGATTTCGACGCCCCCGCTGCGAACCCGGCGGCGGCGCGAGTAGGTTCGGGACATGGTGGGTACGCAGCGGACCGAGGCCGAGCTCCAGCAGATGGCGAAGGATCATCTGTGGATGCACTTCTCACGCCAGTCCACGATGGAGCGGGGCGTTCCGGTCATCGTGCGCGGCGAGGGCCACCACATCTGGGACGCGGCGGGCAAGCAGTACATCGACGGCCTGTCGGGCCTGTTCGTCGTCAACGCCGGGCACGGCCGGCGGGTGCTCGCCGAGACGGCGGCCGCGCAGGCCGAGAAGCTCGCCTTCTTCCCGATCTGGTCCTACGCGCACCCGACGGCGATCGAGCTGGCCGCCCGGCTCGCCGACCTGGCCCCCGGCGACCTCAACCACGTGTTCTTCTCCACGGGCGGGGGCGAGGCCGTCGAGACCGCGTTCAAGCTCGCCAAGCAGTTCTGGAAGATCCAGGGCAAGCCCGGCAAGCACAAGGTCATCTCGCGCTTCATCGCCTACCACGGCACCCCGCAGGGCGCGCTGGCGATCACCGGGCTGCCCGGCATGAAGTCGATGTTCGAGCCGGTGACCCCGGGCGGCTTCCGCGTGCCGAACACCAACTACTACCGCGCGGGCGAACAGGGCTTCACCGGTTCCACCCCCGAGGAGTTCGGCGTCTGGGCTGCCGACCGCATCGAGGAGATGATCCAGTTCGAGGGCCCCGACACGGTGGCTGCGGTGTTCCTGGAGCCGGTGCAGAACTCCGGCGGGTGCTTCCCGCCGCCGCCCGGGTACTTCCAGCGCGTGCGGGAGATCTGCGACCGCTACGACGTGCTCCTCGTCAGCGACGAGGTCATCTGCGCGTTCGGCCGGATCGGCGAGTACTTCGCGTGCGACGCGTACGACTATCAGCCCGACATGATCACCTTCGCCAAGGCGGTCACCAGCGGGTACGTGCCGATGGGCGGGACCATCATCAGCGACCGCATCTACGAGCCGTTCTCGAAGGGCGACATGTCGTTCCCGCACGGCTACACGTTCGCGGGACACCCGGTCGCCGCCGCCGTGGCCCTGGCGAACCTCGACATCTACGAGGACGAGGGACTCCTCCAGAACGTCCGCGACAACTCCCCGGTCTTCCGGTCGACGCTGGAGCGGCTCACCGATCTGCCGATCGTGGGCGATGTGCGCGGCGACGGGTACTTCTTCGGCATCGAGCTCGTCAAGGACAAGGCGACGAAGGAGACCTTCGACGACGACGAGTCGGAGCGCCTGCTGCGCGGATTCCTCTCGGGCGCCCTCTACGACGCTGGCCTGTACTGCCGGGCCGACGATCGCGGCGACCCGGTCATCCAGCTGGCGCCGCCGCTGACGATCGGCCCGGCCCAGTTCGACGAGATCGAAGGGATCCTCCGCGCGGTCCTGACCGAGGCCGGCAACCGGCTGTAGCGGGGGGAGGCCCGACGACGGGCCGGTTCAGGCGAACCAGAGCGTCGGCGGGAAGATCAGCATCACCAGCACGATCGCCGTCGCCGCGATGAGGAGCAGCGACAGCTTGGCGAGGCTGTTCGGCTTGGAGACCGCCAGCGAGAACAGACCCACGATGATCGCGACCACGGCGAGTCCCGCCACGACGTACAGCGCCAGGATGCCGACGCCGAGGCCTCCCATTCCGGGTGTCGACGCCGCCCAGATCCAGCCCGCGACCGCCGCCACCGGCGTCGCGATCGCCAGCGAGAGCGCGGTGATCCCCAGTCCTTGCCCGGTGGCGCGCGTGACCGCGGTCTGTTCGATGGGGGTCATAGTGCGACGCTAACAAGCGATCCCGCTGCCCGGCAGTCGGCATTTCGGGGGACATGGGCACGACGTCGCACGCCGGCCCTTGCTCGGGACTGAATGACGGTATAGCTTGCTGAACGTGAGTTCAATCTCCGATCTGACCGCCCGCGCGCGGATCCGCGACGCCGCGATCGACCTGTTCGGTCGCCACGGATTCGCCCACACGCGCGTCCGCGACATCGCCGAGAGCGCCGGCGTGAGCCCCGGGCTGGTGCTGCACCACTTCGAGTCGAAGGTCGGACTCCGCCAGGCCTGCGACGCCCTCGTCACCGAGGAGCTTTTCTCACGCAAGGACGCGCTGACCACGTCGTCCGCCGTCGACGCCGTCCGCTCCTGGCTCGCAGACGTCGATGCCTTCCGGCCGCTGCTGCGCTACATCTCCCGCATGCTCACCGACGGGTCTCAGGCGGGAGCGGATCTGTTCGCCGCCTTCCTCGACGGCACCCGGCGCATGATCGACGAGCAGATCGATGCGGGCATCATGCGCGACGTCGCCGACCGCGAGGTCATCGGCGCGTACCTCACCGTCTTCGGCCTCGCTCCCCTGCTCCTCCAGGAGCACCTGGCCGCGGCGTTCGGGGAGCGCGAGATGTCGGCCGCGCTGACCCGCCGCTCGACCCTGCCCATCCTCGATCTGTACACGCACGGCCTGTACACCGACGATCGCTTCCTCCGCATGGCCGAAGAGGCGCTCACCGGCGAGCGCCCTGCCGGCCGTACGGTCGGGCCCCGGTCGGACAAGGGCGAGGGAGACCCGAATCAGGATCCGGATCCGCCGGCGCCGCGCGCGCCCTGATCCCATCCGATTCGAAAGGAACACCCATGACCCCGGCGATCGAGACCCGCGCGCTCAGCAAGCGCTACGGATCGCATACCGCCCTGCACGACCTCGACCTCGCCGTCGGCCCCGGCACCGTCTTCGGACTCGTCGGCCCGAACGGCGCCGGCAAGACCACGACGCTGCGCCTGCTGCTGGACATCATCCGCCCCACGGCCGGCACCGTGCGCGTGCTCGGGTCCGACCCGCGCACCGGTGGTGCCGCGCTCCGCCGCCGCATCGGGTTCGTCCCCGGCGAGCTCCGCCTCGACGGCCGCATCAGCGGCCGCGCTCTCCTCGCACACCTCGCCGAGATCAGCGGCCCGGTCGCCCCCGGCGCGATCGAGGGGCTCGCGGAGCGCCTCGGCCTCGACCTCGGACGCCCTGTCCGCACGCTCTCGAAGGGCAACAAGCAGAAGATCGGGCTCGTGCAGGCGTTCATGCATCGCCCCCCGCTGCTCGTGCTCGACGAACCCACCAGTGGCCTCGACCCCCTCGTCCAGCGCGAGTTCCTGACGATGGTGCGGGAGGCGAGGGACGCCGGCCAGACCGTACTGCTGAGCTCTCACGTGCTGAGCGAGATCCAGCAGGCCGCCGACGACGTGGTGGTCCTCGCCCAGGGACGGATCGTGGCGAGCGGCTCCGTGGAGTCCCTGCGGTCGGCCAGCGTCCGCCGGCTGCGCGCCGTCGTCGTGGGCACCCCGGCCGAGTCCCTGCGGGGCGCGCTCGCGCAGGTGCCGGCCGCCGCCGACGTCACCGTCGTCCCCTCGCCGTCGGCAGACGCCGTGCACGTCGCCGCGACCGTGCGCGGCGAGGTCGATGCGGTCGTCCGCGCCCTCATGACCGGTCGCCTCCTGGACCTCACCGTCGAGGAGCCCGACCTGGAGGAGTCGATCCTCGATCTGTACGCACGGACGGAGACGGACCGATGACCGCCGTGGTGACCCGCCGCCGCCCGCTGCCCATCACCCGTCGTCTCCTGCGGGAGGGCACCCGCGGACTCCTCGGGTGGGCGCTCGGGCTGACCGCGGTCGCGCTCCTCTACCTGCCCCTGTTCCCGTCGATGCAGACTCCGGAGCTCCAGGGCCTGCTGGACTCGCTCCCCCCGGAGCTGATCCGGACCCTCGGCTACGAGAACATCACGAGCGGGAGCGGATATGCGCAGTCGACGTTCTTCGGGCTCCTCGGCTTCGTCCTGCTGACCATCGCGGGCGTGGCGTGGGCCGCCGCTGTCACGGGCGGCGCGGAGGAGTCGGGTCAGCTGGAGCTCACCCTCGCCCACGCGGTGGGGAGGACCCCGTACGCGCTGCAAGCCGCCTTCGCGCTCCTCCTCAAGCTGTGCCTCCTCGGCGCCGTCGCCTGGGCGGTCGTCTGGGCGCTGAACTCTCCGGCGGAGCTGGCACTCGACCCCGGCAATCTCCTCGCGGTGGTCGCGTCCTGGGTCGGACTCGGGCTGTTCTCCGCGTCGGCCGCCTTCGCCGGCGGCGCGCTGTCGGGACGGCGGATCGTGGCCGTGGGCGCCGGGGCGGGGGTGGCCGTCGCCGGCTATGGGCTGCAGGCCGTCGCCAACAACAGCGAGACGCTCGAGGTGCTCCGTGCGTTCTCCCCCTACGCTTGGGCGTTCGGTCAGGCGCCTCTCGCGCAGGGGTGGGACCTGCCGGGACTGGCGGCGCTGTGGCTCGGCTCCGCCGCGCTCGTCGCCGTCGGAACCGCCGCCCTGGCCCGCCGCGACATCCTGGGCTGACCCAGGTCCGCTGCCCGCCCCCGCAAGAGACCACGGGTCGAGTCGTGTCGGCTCGCGTGGGGGCGGTCAGGCGACGCGCACGATCCCATCCCGGAAGGACAGGGCGGAGAGGTCGGGAACGAGTGCATCCACCGCGGAGCCGGCGACCTTCTCCCCGACGCCGATGACGAACCCGGCCCCGGCGGCGCGTGCCGCCTGAACCCCGGCGGGGGCATCCTCGACCACGACGCAGCGATCGACGGGGACGCCGAGCGCCGACGCGCCGGCCAGGTAGGGTTCGGGGTCGGGCTTGCCCCGACCGACGTCCTCGGCCGCCACGAGCGCCGACGGGGACGGGTGCCCCGCAGACGCGAGGCGCGCCGTGGCCAGCGCGCGCGTGCCGGAAGTGACCACGGCCCACGGCAGAGCGTCGAGCGAGCGTGTCAGATCGACCGCCCCCGGGATCGGACGGGTCTCCGACGCCGTCGCCAGCTCGGCGGCCTCCAGGGCGGCGACCGCCTCGTCGAGGATGTCGGCGGCGACGAGCGTCGCGACCGTGTCGGAGGCACGGACGCCATGCTCGATCTGCGTGCGGAAGTCGAACTGCGGAGCGTAGGTCCTCGCCCAGCCGTCCCAGGCGAGCGCCGCCGGCTCGAGCGAATCCACGAGCACACCGTCGCAGTCGAAGAGGATCGCGTCCACCGCGAACTCGGGCATGGGGGTCCTTCCGGGGATGGGTGGAGACGGGCAGCGCCCGGCGACGCGGACTCACGGATCCGCGACGCCGGGCGCCCGCGTGCTACTTCTTGTCGCCGTCGACCGAGGCCGGAGCCGGCGCCGCCGCACGGGCAGCGGCTTCGTCGGCGTGCCCCTGCTCGGCTGCCTGGCGCGCCTTGTCCCGGCCGCGCAGGGCGAAGGTCAACACGTACAGCGCGACGATCGAGACGAGGATGCCGATGATGATGGCGACCTGACCGCCGGCGGCCGAGAGACCGCCCAGGAGCAGACCGAACACGCCGTAGTCCGCGTCGGAGAAGGTCGCGTTCGACAGCCCGATGTCGCCGAGGACGGGAAGGAGGAACAGCGGCAGGAACGTGATCGCGACACCGTTGGCGAAGGCGCCGAGCACCGCACCGCGGCGTCCGCCGGTCGCGTTGCCGATCACACCGGACGCCGCGCCGGTCATGAAGTGCGCCACGACGCCGGGGATGATGACCGCGGTGCCGAGGCCCACCATCGCGAGCATGCCGACGATGCCTCCGACGAAGCTCGAGAGGAAGCCGATGAGCACGGCGTTCGGGGCGAACGTGAACACGATCGGGACGTCGAGGGCCGGCTTGGCGTTCTTGACGAGCTTCTCGGAGATGCCCTTGAAGGCGGGGACGATCTCGGCGAGGACCACGCGGACACCGGCGAGGATGATGAAGACGCCGGCCGAGAAGGTCGCCGCCAGAATCACCAGGTAGACGATGAAGTTGTCGCCCGCCGACAGCTCGGTCTCGATGTACTCGGCGCCCGCGAAGAGGCCGACGACGATGTAGATGACGGCCATCGACAGGGCGACGATGACGGTGGTGTCGCGGAGGAATCCGAGACCCTTCGGGAAGTTGAGATCCTCGGTGGACTTCGAGGTGCCCTTGCCGCGGGTGACGAGGGCGACCAGACCGCTCAGCGCGATGCCGGCGCCGCCGGTGTGGCCGAGGGCGACGTTGTCGGTCTTGGTGACGCGGCGCATGAACGGCTGCACGAGCGCCGGCGAGACGACCATGTAGACGCCCTGGGCCAGCGAGCCCCAGAGCACGACCGCCCACGGCTCGAAGCCGGCGACGCCGAGGATGACGGCGAACATCGCAGCGATGTAGAACGCGACGTGACCGGACAGGTAGATGTACTTGTACCGGGTCGTCGCGGCCAGCGCGATGTTGATGATCATGCCGAAGAAGAAGATCAGCGCGGCGGCGGACCCGTAGTCCAGCAGCACCTGGGCGACGATCGCCTCGTTGTTGGGCACGACGCCCTGGACGTTGAAGGCGTGCTGGAACATCGCCCCGAACGGGTCGAGCGCGCCCACGACGACGCCGGCACCGGCGGCGAGGACGAGGAAGCCCACGAGGGTGCGGACGGTGCCCTTGAGCACATCGCTGAACGACTTGCCCTGGACGGCGAGACCGATGAGCGCGATGAGCGCGACGATCACCGCGGGCTTGGTGAAGATGGCCAGCAGGACATCGAGTACGGCTTGCATGGGAGTGATTCCTTCGGGTGTGAGGGGAGGTCTAGGCGGAGTGGCCGTGACGGGTGGCGGCCTCGGCGACCTTGGTCTTCAGCTCGTCGAGGTCGATGATGCTGTCGAGGACGACGACGTCGCCGAGCCCCGACGCCGCCTCGGCGATGTCGCGTCCGACGAAGATCGCGTCGGCGCTGTCGGGCGAGACCGAGCCGAGGTCGGCATGGTCGACGTCGATGCCGGCGATGCCGAGTTCCTTCAGCACCTGCTCGATGTTCATGTGCACCATGAAGCTGCTTCCGAGCCCCGTGCTGCACACGGCGAGGAACTTCGTCATTGATCGTCTCCTGTCTTGAGGACCGCCAGAGCGTCGGCGGAGTCGTGGGCCGCGAGGAGGGCGTTCCTCGCGGTTTCGTTCGAGAGCAGCCGGGCGAGGGATGCCATGGCGGCCAGGTGGCTCTCCGCGTCGGCGGCGGCGAGGCAGAAGAACAGCGCGATGGGATGCGCCTCCTCGTCGTTGAGCAGGACGTCCGGTCGCACCCGCAGGGCCGACAGCGCCGTGCGGACGACGCCGCGTTCGGGGCGGGCGTGGGCCAGCGCGACGCCGAAGCCGAGATCGATGTAGGTGCCGCCGGGTGCGGCGATCGACTCGAGCATCGCGTCGATGTAGTCGCGGCCGATCGCACCGCTGTCCGCCAGCGGCGCAGCGACGATCTCGATCGCCTCGCGCCACCCGAGCACATCGTCGGCGAAGAGGAACGTCTCCTCGGTCAGATACTGCGTGAGCATTCCGCTCAGTCCTCCTTCACGGGCGCCGCGGTCACCCGCAGGCTGAAAGCGATCTCGCTGTTCTCGGGGGTGTGGCGCGCGACGCCGTAGGCGACGGGACGGCCCTCCTGGTCGAACACGGTGCTGGCGAGGCTCAGCAGCGTGATGCCGACCTCCACATCGAGATTCAGGGCGATGTCGGGGGTCGCCTCGTCGAGGCGCACCGTCATGTCATTGCGGGTGAGAGCGATCTCGTAGGTCGCGCGCAGGTAGTCGTACAGCGAGCCGGAGGCGAAGTCGGCTGACGCCGTGTCGGGGAAGCGCTCGTAGGGCAGGTGGGTGACGACGTACTGGTGCAGCTGGCCGTTCACGAAGCGCAGACGGACGAGCTCGACGACCCGGTCCCCGGGGACGAGATCGAGCTGGGCGGCGACATCGTCGGACGCCGGCACGAGCTCCTGGCGCAGCACGCGCGTCGTCACGGCGTGCCCCGCCGAGGTCTGCTGCCGGTAGAAGCCGGTCACGACGTCGGCGAACCGCTCCGGGTAGTGGACGCCCGCCTGCGGCTCCGACACGAACGTGCCGCGGCCGTGCTCTCTCGAGAGGCGGCCGTCGCGCACGAGTCCCTCGACGGCGTGGCGGAGCGTGATGCGGCTGACGGCGAACTCGTCGCACAGCGCGGTCTCCGACGGCAGCCGGTCGCCGACCGACATCGTCGCGATGCGCCCGAGGAGCTTGTCACGCACGACGGCGTACTTGGTCATCCCGGCATCCGGATCCATCCTCAGCCTCCTTGCCCGATGGTCGAAGCGTCATTGGTTATGACGTCATAATGACATTCGCGAATGCAAGATGCAACACCGACCTTTCTCGGCGATTGCGTACAGAAGTCATCATGACGTCATAATGACTAAGACGAAAGCGAGCACCATGATGACTCCGAGCACCCTGGCCACACCCGCCCTCACGACCATGACATCCGAGGCCGCCGCCGCGATCACGACCGCCCGGCTGCTGTCAGCCGACGCCGTCGAGCGCGCGAAGTCGGGCCACCCGGGCACCGCGATCGCTCTCGCACCGGTCGCCACCCTGCTGTTCCAGAAGCACCTCCGCCACAACCCGGCGCGACCGGACTGGGCTGGCCGCGACCGCTTCGTGCTCTCATGCGGACACGCGAGCATCCTGCTCTACACCCAGCTCTTCCTGACCGGCTACGACGTCACGCTCGACGACCTCCGCGCGTTCCGCACCCTGGAATCGCGCACGCCGGGGCATCCGGAGCTCGGCCACACCGCCGGGGTCGAGACCACCACCGGCCCCCTGGGACAGGGACTGGCCACGGCCGTGGGAATGGCCATGGGCTTCGCGCACGAGCGCGCGACCTTCGATCCGGACGCCGAGACCGGCGCCTCTCCGTTCGACCGGCGCGTGTGGGTGCTCGCCTCGGACGGTGATCTGCAGGAGGGCATCTCGTACGAGGCCGCCGCCCTCGCGGGTCGCTTCGCACTGGACAACCTCACCGTCCTCTACGACGACAACGACATCCAGATCGAGGGGAGCACCGCCCTCACGAGCGCCGAGGACACCGCCGCCCGCTTCCGCGCGCAGGGCTGGCACGTCGAGCGCGTCGAGCTCGCGGCCGACGGCGACGTCGACATCGCGGCCCTCGACGCGGTGCTGGACGCCCTGCCCCTCGGCAAACCGCGCCTGGTGGTCCTGAAGTCGCAGATCGCCTTCCCGTCCCCGAACGCCCTGAACACCGCGGCCTCGCACGGTGCACCTCTCGGGGCCGCAGAGATCGCCGCACTCCGAGAGGCGCTCGGCACCGACGCCGAACCGTTCACGGTGCCGGACGAGGTGCTCGCGTGGACCCGCGGCGCCGTCGCACGCGGCCAGGCGCTGCACGAGGGCTGGGACGAGGCCGTCACCGCGTGGCAGGAGCGCTCTCCCGAGCGGGCGGCCGCTCACGCCGCGTTCGCCGCCCGAACGCTCCCGGCCGGCCTCGCCGCCGCACTCCCGTCCTATGAGCCCGGTACCGCCGTGTCGACCCGCGACGCGTCCGGCGCTGCGATCCAGGTGATCGCCGCCGCCGCACCGGGCCTCTGGGGCGGGTCGGCAGACCTGGCCGAGCCGAACCGCACCGAGATCCAGGGAGGCGGCTCGTTCCTGCCGCCGTCCACGGGTCGCGGCGACCTCGCCGGACGCAACATCCACTGGGGTGTGCGCGAGCACGCGATGGCAGCCGCGATGAACGGCATCGCCCTCGCAGGCGGCTGGCGGCCGTTCGCCGGAACCTTCCTCGTGTTCAGCGACTATCAGCGGCCGGCGATCCGCCTCGCGTCGCTCATGCAGACGCCCGTCACCTACGTGTGGTCGCACGACTCGGTGGCGCTCGGCCAGGACGGCCCGACCCACCAGCCCATCGAGCATCTTGCGGCGCTGCGCGCCATCCCCGGTTTCACGGTGGTCCGCCCCGCCGATGCGAACGAGACGGCCGCCGCCTGGCTCGCGATCCTCGAGAGCGACGCGCCCGCCGGCCTCGTGCTCGGACGCCAGCCGGTGCCGGTGCTGCCTCTCGACGTCACCGCCGTCCGCAACGGCGTCGCGCGCGGGGCGTACGTGGTGCGAGACGCCGAGCATCCGGATGCCGTCGTCATCGCCACCGGCAGCGAGGTGGCTCTCGCCCTGACGGCCGCCGAGCGCGCCGTCGAGGCGGGCCTGTCGGTGCGGGTCGTCTCCATGCCGAGCCGTGAGTGGTTCGCCGCCCAGCCGGAGGCCTACCGCGAGCAGGTGCTGCCGGCATCCCTCACGGCCCGGGTCGTCGTCGAGGCGGCCGCGTCGTTCGGCTGGCACGACATCGCCGGCCGCGACGGCGTGGTGCTCGGCATCGACGAGTTCGGCCTGTCGGCTCCGGCCGACCAGGCGCTGGCCGCGCGCGGCATGACCGTCGAGCGCGTCCTCACCGGGATCACGGAGGTCGCGGCCCGCTGAGTCCGGCCCCTGCCCGCGAGCCGACACGCTCGGTGCGAGCCGACACGCTCTGCACCGCACGGGGCGTGTCGGCTCGGTCGCAGCGTGTCGGCTCGCTGAGTCCGGCCCCCTGCCCGCGACGGGCACCGCGCGGGTGAGCGCTAATCTCGAACCCATGAGCCGCGCCCGCCCCGACCGTCCGGCGACGATCTACGACGTGGCCAAGGCCGCGGGGGTGTCACACCAGACGGTCTCGAAGGTGCTGCGAGGCCTGGGCGGCATGCGGCCCGAGACGCGCGAACGCGTGGAAGTCGAGATCCGCCGGCTGAACTACCGCCCGAACGTCGGCGCCCGGGCCCTCGCCCGCTCGCAGCAGAGGCGACTCGGGGTCGTGGGATACGAGACGTTCGAGTCGAGCACGAGCAAGGTGCTGCGTGGTGTCTCGGAGGTCGCCGAAGCGGCGGGGTATCTGCTCGAGATCGTCAGCGTCGATCCCCTCGGCGATGTCGACGAGATCGCCGTCGCACTCGACCGCATCAACGCCACCGATGTCGCGGGGGTCCTCGCCACCTCGCCGACGAGCAACGTGCGCGAGGCGCTCGCGCGGGTGCGGTTCCGGATGCCGGTGTTCCTCGATGTCAACGGCGACCAGCGCATCACGGCCGCCGGCGAGCGGCGCAGCCTCGCGGCCGAGATCGCCATGGACCATCTCGGCGAGCTCGGTCACGAGCTGATCGCATTCGTCGGCGGACCGCAAGGGTGGGATTCGGCGGCGTACCGCGAAGCCGTCTACCTCGACCGGGTGGCCGTGCCCCGGGTGCTCGGCTACGGGGATTGGTCGGCAGCGTCGGGTCATCGCGTGATGCTCGAGGGAGACCTGCGCGAGGCGACGGCCGTCTTCGTCGCGAACGACCGCATGGCCCTCGGCGTGCTGCGCGCCCTGGCCGAGCGCGGGCTGCGCGTCCCCGAGGACGTCAGCGTGATCGGGATCGACGACATCCCCGAGGCCGCCTTCTTCTCCCCGCCGCTGTCCACCGTCCGCATCGACTTCACCCATGCCGGCGAGGTGGCCGCCCGGAGCCTCCTCACCCTCATCGAGCGCCCCGGCGACATCATGCCGACCTACCCGCGCAGCGTTCTCGTGGCGCGGACGTCGACCTCCGCGATCCCCGACTGAGCAGCGCGGCTACTGCTTGCGCTCCCCGCGCGATCGCGCTAGGTTTACCGCTAAACAAGCTAGGTGAGCGGTAAACTGTACGCTCGCCGCCCCTTCATTCACGACAAGGAAGTTGCCAATGAACAGCACCGTGCCGCGCATCGTCGCGGGTACCGTCGCCGCCGGGCTCGTCGCAGCCGCTCTGGCCGGCTGCTCGACCGCCGAGACCGGTGACGCCGGCAGCGGCGAGCCGATCGTCCTGCGCTACTGGTCGTGGGCTCCCAACATCGCCCAGATCGTCGACGTGTGGAACCAGGCCAATCCCGACGTCCAGGTCGAGGTGAACACCTCGGTCGGCGCCGCCGACATCGTCGCCAAGCTGTCGGCCGCCAAGGAGGCGGGGAGCCTGCCCGACATCACCAACACGACGTACGAGAACCTCCCGAACCTCGTGGTGAACGGCATCGCCGCCGACATCACCGACGCGTTCGGGGAGTACGAGGACCAGATCGCGCCGGCCGCCTGGAACCTCACGACGTTCGACGACAAGAACTACGCCGTGCCGCAGGGCACCGGGCCGCAGTTCCTCTTCTACCGCGTCGACATCTTCGAGTCGCTCGGTCTCGAGGCGCCCACGACCTGGGCGGAGTACGCGGATGCCGCACGCACCATCCATGAGGCGGACCCGTCGACATACCTCGCGACGTTCCCCGCCAACGACGCGCAGCTGTTCGCGGCCCTGAGCGCCCAGGCCGGCGCCGAGTGGTGGTCGCAGGAGGGCGGGAGCTGGCGGATCGGCATCGACAGCCCCGAGGCGACGAAGGTCGCCGACTACTGGCAGGGACTCGTCGACGAGGGAGTCGTCACGACCCTCAAGACCTGGACGCCCGAATGGCAGGCGGCCCTCGCCGACGGCACGATCGCGAGCTGGCTGAGCGCCGTGTGGGCTCCGCCGCTGATCCTGCAGAACGCACCCGACACGGCCGGCAAGTGGGGCGCCGTGCGGATCCCGCAGTGGAACGAGGGCGAGGCGGTGTCGGCCGCGCTCGGCGGATCGGGCACGGTCGTGACCACCGGCACGGAGCACCCGGAGGAGGCCCGTGAGTTCGCGATCTGGCTCAACAACTCCACCGAGGCGCTGAACGCGTACATCGAGAACGCGAGCATCTGGCCCGCGAACCTCGCCGGCCGCGAACTCCCGGGGATCAAGGATGCCGCGCCCGAGGCCCTCGCTCCGGGGTTCGAGGACTTCTACTCGCTCGCCGAGGAGATCGACGACGAGACGGTCCCGGTCACATGGGGCCCGAACGTCGCGCTCGCCTACAGCGCGTTCGGCGACGCCTTCGGCACGGCGATCACCGACAAGGGCTCGTTCGGCGCCGCCCTCGGCGCCGTGCAGAGCGCCGTCGCCGCCGACATGACCAAGCTCGGCTTCACCGTCGAGTAATCCTCCGACCGACCCGTCGGGGTCCAGCCGCGCACGCCGGACCCCGACGCCCGGGAGACTCCCCCATGCAGACATCCCGCTCACGCCTGCGACCGCGCGTCGCACCGTGGCTGTTCCTCACCCCGGCGATCGTCCTCGCCGCCGGCCTCATGTTCGCCCCCCTCGTCTACACCGTCATCCTGAGCCTCCAGGGCCGGAAGGTCCCGGCATCCGGGATCGGCGTCGCGACCGAGGTCTTCGTCGGCCTCGACAACTACGTCGCGGCACTCACGAACCCCGCTCTGCTGGGGTCGTTCCTCCGGATGCTCGCGTACGCCCTGCTGTCGGTGCCGCTGACGATGTGTCTCGCGCTCGTCTTCGCGCTCCTGCTCGACAACCTCTCGACTCGCTTCGCCCGCTTCTCGCGGATCTCGATCTTCGTGCCCTACGCGGTCCCGGGCGTCATCGCCGCGCTGATGTGGGGGTTCATGTACCTCCCCGGCGTCAGCCCTGTGGGCGAGCTGTTCACCCTGTGGGGCTGGCCCGTCCCCGACCCCCTCAGCGGCGGCTCGGTCTTCCTCGCCGTGGCGAACGTCTCGATCTGGGGAGGCATCGGCTTCAACATGGTGATCCTCTACACGTCGCTGCGCGGGCTCCCGCAGGAGATCTACGACTCCGCGCGCCTGGACGGCTGCTCCGAGATCCAGCTGGCCCTGCGCATCAAGCTCCCCCTGATCCTCCCCGGCGTGATCCTCACGGGCCTGTTCACGATCATCGGCGCCCTCCAGGTCTTCAGCGAACCGAACATGATGATGACCCTCACGAACTCGATCACCTCCGACTGGGTGCCGATGATGCTCGTCTACCGCGACGCGTTCGTCACCAACGACCTCTACGGCGCATCCGCCTCGGCGATCGTCATCACCGCCGTGACGATGATCGCGAGCCTCGGGCTCCTCCGCCTCCTCCGCAACCGCGCCTTTGGGAACGAGTCATGAGCCTCGACACCGGGCGCCCGGTCAAGCCCGCCTTCTGGCCCACTGCGATCCTCCTCGTCGGGGCCGCCTACGCGCTGTTCCCGGTGTACTGGCTCGTCTCGGCATCGACGAAGGGCGCCGGCGAGCTGTTCACGACCTCGACCATGGTGCCGAGCTTCACCGGGGGCTTCTTCCAGAACCTCAGCGACCTGCTGAGCTTCAACGACGGCGCCTTCCTCGTGTGGAGCGGCAACAGCATCCTGTTCTCGGTCGGCGGGTCGGTGCTCGCGACCGCGGTCGCCGCCGCCGCCGGCTACGGTCTCGCGAAGTTCGAGTTCCGGGGCAAGCAGGTGGTGTTCACCTTCCTGCTGATCGGCGTGCTGATCCCGGGCGTCGTGCTGGCGATCCCGCAGTATCTGCTGCTGTCGAAGATCGGCATCGCCGGCACCTACTGGTCGGTCCTGCTGCCGTTCGCGATCAGCCCGTTCTCGATTTACCTCGCCCGCATCTACGCCGGCGCGGTGATCCCGACCGAGCTGCTGGAGGCGGGACGCATCGACGGCGCGAACGAGTGGCGCCTCTTCCGCTCGATCGGCCTGCCGGCGATGGTCCCCGGTCTCATCACGATCTTCCTGCTGCAGTTCGTCGCCATCTGGAACAACTTCCTGCTGCCGTACATCATGCTCAGCCGCGAGGAGACCTTCCCGCTGACGGTCGGCTTCTACTCGATGATGAACCAGGGCTCCGACCAGCTGAACGTCTACAACCTCGTCATCATCGGCTGCCTGCTGGCGATCATCCCGCTGATCCTCCTGTTCCTCTTCCTGCAGCGCTACTGGCGGCTCGACCTCGTGAGCGGATCGCTCAAGGGATGATCATGCGCTGGCTTCCCGAGGGCCCGTGGCCCGTGATGCTCACCCCGTTCCACGACGACCTCTCCATCGACCTCGACGGGGTCGACAGCTACACCGACTGGCTCATCGAGCTCGGCTCGGCGGGACTGTTCACCGTGTCGCTGTCGAGCGAGATGTACGACCTCAGCCCCGCCGAGCAGCTCGTGCTCGCCGAGCGCGTGCGCCGACGGGCCGCGGGGCGGGTCCCCGTGGTCGCCGCGTCGACGGCGCGCGGCGACTGGCGCGCGCAGGCCGACCGCGTTGCGGAGGTCGCGGCGACCGGAGTGGATGCCGTCGTCCTCATCAGCTCGCTCGTGGCGCCGCCCGACGCCGCCGATTCGGTGTGGATCGACACGGTGGAGCGCATCCTCGACGCCGTCCCGGACGTCGACCTCGGGATCTACGAGTGCCCGCTCCCCTACAAGCGGCTGCTGCCGGTGCACACGGTGCGCTGGCTCGCCCAGACCGGGCGGTTCACGTTCTACAAGGACACGAGTCATTCGCTCGCCACCATGACCGAGCGGATCAACGTGATCGGCGACAGCCGGCTGCGCCTCTACAACGCGGCGATCGCCTCGCTCGTGCCGTCGCTCCGCGCCGGGGCCGCGGGACTCTCGGGATACGCCGCGAGTGTCTACCCCGACCTCGCGGCGTGGCTCTGCCGCCATGCCGGCGACGCCGACCACGAGGACGTCGCCCGGGTGCAGCGCCTCCTCACCGTCGCCGAGCACAGCATCAACCTGCGCTACCCCACCTCGGCGAAGGTCCTTCTGGACGCCTCGTCGCGACTGTCCTGGCGGGCACGCAGCCGCTGGAAGCCCGAGACCATCGGCGACCACGAGGGCGAGCCGCTGCGGCAGCTCTCGACTCTGATCGCCGACCTCGACCTCGGCCGCGCGCACCTGCACCCGGCCCGCTGATCCCGTTCCCTGGAGAGAGAGCATGACCGCATCCCCCGGCGCCTGGCCGGTCGTCCTGACCCCGTTCACCGACACGGACGAGGTCGACCTCGACGCGCTCGACCGCTACGTCGACTGGCTCATCTCGCGCGGCGCCGCCGGGCTGTTCGCTGTGGCGCTGTCGGGCGAGATGTACGAGCTGTCCCCCGCCGAGCGGACCGTCGTGGCGCGCCGCGTCGTCGATCGCACAGGTCGCCGTGTGCCGGTGGCCGCGGCGGCCGTCGGCGCGGGGACGACGGCATCCGTCGTCGACGAGGCCCACGCGCTCGCCGACGCCGGCGTCGACCTCGTCGTGCTCATCGCCTCGACCCTCGCGGGAGCCGACGAGTCCGAGGAGGTCGTGCTCGACCGCGTGCGCGACGTGCTCGGGGCGTGTCCGGGCGTCGTGTTCGGCATCTACGAATGCCCGCTCCCGTACCACCGCCTCCTGTCCGAGGACGCGGTGGCGACGCTGGCCGCCACCGGGCGGTTCGCCTTCTTCAAGGAGACCACCCATGACCTGGAACGCATGCAGAAGCGGGTCGCGGATGCCGATGGCACTCCGCTGCGGGTCTACAACGCGGGGATCGAGAACTATGCCCAGTCGGTCACGGTCGGCGTCGCGGGACTGTCGGGCTGGATCGTCAACGTCGCGCCCGACCTCGTCGCCCGCCTGGGCGTGCTCGCCTCGTCCGAGGGACTGTCGCCACGCGTGCGCGCGCTCCAGGACGCTCTCGTCGAGGTCGAGGCGCGGATGGCCCCCACCTATCCCGCGTCGGGCAAGGCCCTGGTCGAGCGACGCGCCGGCCTCGGATGGTCGCCCCGGTCGCGCTGGCGCGCCTCCGACGTGGATGAGTCCTTGGTGGACGACCTCGTGGAACGCCTCGTGCAGGCCGAAGCGGTCGCCGCCCGGTGAGGTACACGACACTCGGCGCGAGCCGCCTGGAGGTCTCGCGGGTGTGCCTGGGAACGATGAACTTCGGTCGCCACGTCTCGACCGCCGACGCACACGGCATCCTCGACGAAGCGCTCGCGCTCGGGCTCACCTACGTCGACACCGCGAACCGGTACGGCACCGCCGAGCGGCCGCACGCCGCAGAGGAGATCCTCGGCGAGTGGTTCGCGCGGGGCGGCGAGCGCCGCGACCGCACGGTGCTGGCCACCAAGGTGTTCGAGCGCACGGCCCCGTGGCCGAACCACGAGGGCCTGTCGGCGCTGAACATCCGCCGGGCGTGCGAGGCCTCGCTGCGACGGCTGCAGACGGATCGCATCGACATCTACCAGATGCACCACATCGACAGGGCCGCACCCTGGGACGAGATCTGGGAAGCGTTCGAGGTGCTGCGCGCTCAGGGCAAGATCCTCTACGCCGGGTCGTCGAACTTCGCCGGCTGGCACCTCGCCGTCGCCCAGGCCGCCGGAGCGAGCCACCGGTGGCGCCTCATCACCGAGCAGTCGGTGTACAGCCTGGCCGTCCGCGACGTCGAGCGCGAGGTCCTGCCGGCTGCGCGCGAGCTGGGTATCGGGCTGGTCCCGTGGAGCCCTCTCGCCGGGGGCCTGCTGGCCGACGTCTCCGCCGGAGGGCGGCGATCCGACGCGACGTTCGCAGCGCGTGCGGACCGGCACCGCCGCCAGCTCTCCGAGACGCGGACGATCGCCGACGACCTGGGCGTCAGCCTGGCGGTGCTGGCACTCGCGTGGGTCGCCTCCCAGCCCGGAGTGGCCGCTCCGATCGTCGGGCCACGCACGATCGATCAGCTCCGCGAGCTGGCGGGCGTCCCCGACGTCGCCGTCCCGCCGGAGCTCCTCGCCCGGCTGGATGCCATCTGGCCCGGGCCTGGGATCGCCCCCGAGGCGTACGCCTGGTGAGCCCGGATGCCGCCTCCGCCGGAGCGTAAGGCGGGTCCGCCGACGGTTGTGTCAAGAGTTCCTCAGCACTCCCTCAAGGTTGCGTGAAGAGGCGGGATTCCGGGGTACGGGCCCCGAGGTGCGGGGTACGCTGAGAGCGTCTGATGGGGGTCAGACGAAGAAGTACCCTGGGGGGCCATCGAAGGGGGTCAGGCGCGCTGCAGAGCGCTGCCGACCCCCTTCTGTGCGCGCGGTGGGGACCGCACGCAGGACCGGATCGGATCGGATCGCGATCGGCGGCGGTCAGTCGTCGCCGGCGGGCTCCTCGAACCCGGTCGACTTCGCCTCGAGGAATGCGCACAGCTCGGCCGCGACCTGGAGCTCCACGGCCATCGCGTGCAGCTGGTGACTGCTCAGGATGGTCGTGTCGGGCTGCGGCTCGATGGTGATGCGCCACCGGGCGTCGCCGATCTCGATCGGCTCCATGAACACCGAGACCGTGGCGTGGTTCAACGGCACGACGACGAGGCCCGTGTCCGCCCCACCCGCCCCGTCCTGGACGATCACACGGATGAGGTCACCGGCGCCGCGAGCGGCGTGGAACTCCGCGAGCCACTTCTCGAGTGTCTCCCTGCTCCGGAAGGGCATGTGCGCTCCTCACGTCGATGATCGGCGGAGGCGACGACCGTGTCGCCCTCGCGTCCGTCGATCCACGTTAGTCGCCGCCGATCACGCGCGCACGCCCCCGCCCGCTCGGCGCAACGCCCGTGACCGGGTGCGCATCCGGCGCGCGTCTCACCCGCGAGCGGAGAGGGCGCTCCGGGCTGCCTCCGCGCGCCGTGCGGCGGAGTGCGCGGCGGCGGCGGCGGCCCGCGCGACGCTGTCCGCTTCTTCCAGGGCGGCGTCGGCGGCATCGGACTCGCGCGTCACGCGGTCCAGCTCCCGGCGCAGCTCCTCCACCCGCTCCTGCAGACGCTGCGCCCTTTCCTGGGCGCGCTCGCGGGCGGTGGACGCCTGCGCCCGGTCGCGCTCGGCGCGCTCGGCGTCGCGCTCCGCGTCCCGCGCCGCTCGCTCGGCCTCGCGCCGCGCACGGCGCTCGGCGAGCTCGTCATCGGGAGGCGGGGGTGCGGCCGGTGCCGGGGTCGAGCCGCTGAGAGCGTCCGCCGGATCGAGGTCGCCGGCCGCGTCGAGCGGCTTGGCCAGGCGGGCCGACGCCACCGCCGACGCGGCACGCGCATCGATGAGTGCGGCGTTGAGCGTCGCCTCGACGTCCTGCTGCGCCGCGGCGCTCACCGCCACGCCGCGGCCGCCCGCCAGCTCGACTCCGGTACGGGCGAGGGCGGCGACCAGCTGCCGCCGCTGCCGCCCCAGCCGGGCCAGCTCGGCGGCGTCGAGATCGTCCTGCGCCGCGCGCAGGGCCTCCCCGAGTTCGAGCGCGTCGGCGAGATGCCCCTCCCGTGCGAGCAGGTCGACGACCCACGCCGACACGACGGGCTTGCGGATCTTCGCGATGCGTCCGGCGAGCGCGGCATCCGCGTGCCGGCCCCGATCGGTCCGCGCCGTCGTGAACTCGGAGGGCGGGAGCGCGTACAGCTCGACGACGATCGTGTCGAGCGCGTCGCTGTCGTCGGTCGGCATGGGGCCCATTGTGCCCCGAACCCGGATCAGACGCGTCGGTAGGTGCCGACCATCGGGCAGTCGAACGGGTCGCGGGCGGCCAGGCCCACGCGGTTCAGGTACTCGATGACGATCCCGTAGGAGCGCCACAGGGTGGTCTCCGTGTACGGCACGTCCAGGGTGCGGCACTGCTCGCGTACGATCTCGCGGGCGCGAGACAGGTACGGGCGCGGCATGTTGGGGAACAGGTGGTGCTCCACCTGGTAGTTCAGTCCGCCCATCAGCCACGTCGCCCACCAGCCGCCGCCCACGTTGCGCGAGGTGCGCACCTGCTTGCTGAAGAAGTCGAGCTTGGCGTCGGGCGCGATGACCGGCATCCCCTTGTGGTTCGGCGCGAACGACGCCCCCATGTAGACGCCGAAGACCGCGAGCTGCACGCCCAGGAAGGCGAAGGCCATGCCGAGGGGGAGGAAGACGAACACGGGGACGACGAAGACCGCGAAGCGCAGGGCGATCAGGCCGATCTCGGTCCAGCGACCCTTCACCGGCTCGCGGCCGGCCAGGTGGCGGAACGCGAGCGCGTGGAGATTCAGTCCCTCGAGCGTGAGCAGCGGGAAGAACAGCCAGCCCTGCTTCTTGGTGATCAGGCGACGCAGGCCCCGCGCCGAGGCGGCATCGGTGTCGAGGAACGAGATCGTGTCGATCTCGATGTCGGGATCCTTGCCGACGCGGTTCGGGTTCGCGTGGTGGCGGGTGTGCTTGGTGGTCCACCACGAGTAGCTCATGCCGACGACGCCGTTGGCGAGCACGCGGGCGAGCCGGTCGTTGCCGGGGCCGGACGTCAGGATCTGACGGTGGGCCGCTTCGTGACCCAGGAAGGCGACCTGCGTGAACAGGATGCCGAGGGCACCGGCGATCAGCAGCTGGAACCAGCTGTGGCCGAACAGCACGAAGCCGGTCACGCAGCCGGCGAAGCCGAGCGCGATGAGCGTGGCGACCATCGTGTAGAACCACGGGGTGCGTCTGAGGAGCCCGGTCTCGCGGACGACTTGCGACACCTCGGTGTACGCACGCGTCAGCGGCGGAAACTCGGCGGTGCCTGCGTAGGTCTGACGGACGGGCCCGAGACGGGCCTCAGTGACTGTGGCGGAGATGGAAGTGCCCCTGGTGTGATCGGGACCCGAAGGCCGAGGCCGGGGAGGCCGGGAAGCCATGGGCGGAAGCCGATCGCTGGTACTGACTGTACGCGCGTCGACATGTCCCGATCGGAATGCTCCGAGACTCGGAGCGGATGGTCAGCCGACGCACAGGAGCGTGCGCCGGCCGACCGGGCGATCACAGTGCGCGGATGTTCGCAGCCTGCATGCCCTTGGGTCCGCGCTCAGCGTCGAACTCCACCTTCTGGTCCTCGCGGAGCTCCTTGAAGCCCTCGCCAGCGATCGCGCTGAAGTGCGCGAAGAGATCGGCCGAGCCGTCATCGGGAGCGATGAACCCGAAGCCCTTCTCGGAGTTGAACCATTTCACGGTGCCAGTGGCCATCGTGTTCCTCTTCTTGTTTCTTGGGCCGCCGGAGCGGCCCGGGTTGCCGCGACGATGAATCCGCCGCGGACGATGGGGGGCGCGCCGAAGCGCGGGGAGGGCCTGCGCGGCCATGACGGCCTGGCGCGCGGCCTCGGAGGTCGGGAAGACGCCGAGCATCCTGCCGAGACCGGTGTGGGCTTCGAAGCCCTCGGGGAGCGCAGCGACGAAACCGGCGTAGCCGGAGTCGTCGACGGCGACGTGGACGTCGTCATCGGCCTGGCGCCAGTGCAGCGACGCAGGAGAGAAAGGAGGGAGAATCAGGAAGCCTTCGAAGGGGCGCGGCGCGCCGGAGAGATGTCGGGGGTGTCGAGCAAACCATCATCAACCCATCTGCAGCTCTTCAGCGAGGCAGACGATTTGGGGACGAACCGGCTCGAGACCGACACCCAGTCTAACAGGTGCGGCGACGATGAGATCCTCCGGTGGAAAGCTGACTCCGGGGAGCCCCCCGACTCGACCCGGAGCCAGAGAGGCTTCGTCTGCACAGTACGCGCCTGACGGCTCGGGCATAACCCCCCTCTCTCGGCGCCTCCCCTCGCGATGCTGCGGCGGATGTATCAGTGCCGGGTGCCCGCGCTCTTCATCGGTGATCGAAGGAGTCGTCATGACAGAACTCGTCCACCTCAGCGCCGCCGCAGGGATCCTGACCGACTCGGTCGCCGCGGCACCCATCGATCAGAGCGGTCTGACCGCCGTGACCGGTCCCGGGGTCACCCCGCTCGGCACGTACGCCGACGCGGTCCGATTCGACCCGGGCGCCCGCGTGCAGCTGGCCGCGCCGTCCGCACCGTCCGACCGGGAGCGGTTCGTCTTCCGCGTCGTGTTCGCCGCGCGGGGGGCGGTGACCGAGCGCCAGAATCTCATCGAGTCCGCTCAGGTGCCGGCCGTCCTGTGGATCGAGCCGGTCGCGGGAGATGCCACTGCGGTGCGGGTCTGCGGCGCGGTGCAGACCCCGGCGGGAGCGTGGCGCTTCGCCGTCGCCGAGGCCTCCCATCCGATCGACCAGTGGTCGGCGGTCGCCCTGGTCGTGGACGACGACGTCGTGGCCGTCGTCGACGAGACGGCCGGGGTGCTCCTGGCGGCGAGCGCGCTGCCGGAGGCGGCGATCGCACTCGCGGCCGGAGCCTCGCTGAGCATCGGCACGCTCCCCGACGGGGTGACGTTCCCGTTCGCCGGCGATCTCGCGGCGGCGACGTGGGCCGACGACATCCCGCCCGCCCTCGACGCACTCGTCGACGACTGGCGCCTGTCCCCGGCGGGCATGATCGACGCCAAACGGTGGACCCTTCCCTTCGACGCGGGCGCCCCCGCGGGACCGCCCGAGACGGACGCGGCGGCGCAGTCGACGGTCCGCCGCTTCGCGGCCGCCGACATCCGCTACAGCGCCGACGTCGGCGCCGCGTTCGAGATCCACGGCGCGATCCGCGACGAGTACGGCCGGCTGACGCAGCGCGCACTGCTCGGCTTCCCCGTCTCGGACGAGATCGTCGGAGGCCTCCCGGCCGTGCGGAAGAACCTGTTCTCGCACGGCGCCGTCTACTGGACCGCCGCCACCGGCGCCGTCCCCGTCTTCGAGGAGATCTACGTCGCCTACGAGGCGGTCGGCGAGGCGGCACTGCTGGGCGCCCCGGTCGCGGCCGAGCAGGCGGTCGACGGGGGGCTGTTCCAGCGCTTCACCGGCGGGGAGATCTACCTCGAGGACGGCACGTCGACCGCGTTCGAGGTCCACGGCGCGATCCTGCAGGCCTTCCATGCGACCGGCGGCGTCGGGACATGGGGATTCCCGAAGACCGACGAGCTCGGCATCCTCCGCCCGGGCGGCGGCGGATCGGAGCTCGGGCGCTACTCCCGCTTCGCGAACGGCACCTTCTTCTGGAGCCCGGCCACGGGCGCCCACGTCGTCTACGGCGCCATCGCCGACTTCTACCGCACGGCCGGCGGCCCCCAGGGGCGGCTCGGCTTCCCCACCTCCGACGAACTCGACCTGCCCGGCGCGCCCGGCGCCCGCTGCACCACGTTCGAGCGCGGCGCGATCGTCTGGTACCCGGATACCGGCGCCATCGAACTCGCCCCGCTGAAGGTGCGCGTCGGCACCGTCGACACGAAGGAGGACGAGGGCTGGGGCCGCGGCCAGAACGACCTGACGATCGACGTCTCGCTGCTGCGCGACGGCGTGCAGGTCGCGGGTTTCCAGGACGTCAGCGACGGGCACAACATCCGCCATCTCGACCGCGAGCTCGCCGCGCGGATCGAGCCGTGGCCGGGCCGCTCCTACGAGCTGCGGGTCGACGTGCACGAGCGCGACCCCGAGGACCGGCCGCGCCTGGGGCTGTGGCAGAAGCGTCTCGACGCCGGCAACGGCTGGGGCCTGCGCGAGAACCAGGGGATCTTGAACTCCGGCGGCTTCCAGATGATCAAGAGCATCACGGCATCCGTCTCGCTCCTGCCGCCTCCGGGCGGCTTCACCGACGCGCAGCGTCACTGGGGCACCGGCAACCCGTCGACGGCGCGCGTCTCGAGGAACACGTTCGCGAAGGCGTTCCCCGAGGTCGACAGCGAACCCGAGTGGTGGGACATCACCGACGGCATCGAGAGCATCTTCTACGAGCTGGTGTCGAAGGGGCTGTCCGCCAACGGCAACTGCATGGGCTTCAGCGCCGCCGAGATCCTGGCGGAGAAGGGATCGGGGCTCTATCAGCTGCCGCTCGACCGCTTCGGCGCGGCGGACTGGGCTTCGGGGCTCGAGGACTTCGTCAACGTCCGCCACCAGTCGCAGGTCGGGTCCGAGGCGATCTGGGCGTTCGTCGCCCTCTTCCTGTCGGGCAACACGCACGATCCGGTCGACGTGTTCCGGATGACGCAGTCCGCGCACGCGGCCGGGCAGGACCCGGTGCTGTGCCTCGCGCAGGACTACGACTTCTCGGGGGCACCCCACGTCGTCCGGCCGATCCGCTGGAACGACACCACCCCGATCTGGGAGATCGACGTGCTCGACCCGAACTTCACCGGCGGCCCGCGGAAGGTCCTCGTCGACCCCGGCGCGAACACGTTCTCGTACGCGGGCGGCAGCTCGTACTCCGGCGGCGAGTGGTCGGGCGGGCGGCTGTACTTCCTGCCGTTCCACACGTTCGCCGGCGCCGCGCGCCTCCCGGTCTGGGACGCGCTCCGCCTGATCCTCGGCGGAACCATCGCGATCCTCGGCGACGGCGAGGCGGCGACCGGCATCACGACGCCCGAGGGCGAGAACCTGCTGCTGACCGGCGAGCCCACGCCCGCGGGCACCCCGGCGGGCACGCCGAACGGGTTCGTCCCCGTTCCCGATTACGCGCGCACCGACGACCCCGGCGGACTGCGGATCGACGACCTCCGCATCGACGCGCGGTTCCGGGATCTTCTCACGCCGCAGGTCATCCGGCGGCTCGCCAAAGCCTCCGGGGTGCTCGCCCGCGCACGGCGCGAGCCCACCCTGCACCGGCGCGGACCGCGCGGCGGCCATCGCCGTCTGCGGGACGAGCTGGGCGGCATCGACCTCGGCGGGGTCATCGGTCGCGGGGCACTGGAGGGCGCCGAGAGGCCGCGCGGGGGCACGCGGCTCGACCTCGACGCCATCGCCTTGGACCGCACACCGCTCGTGGTCTCCGCGCGCGACGCGGAGGCCCCGGCGGGGCAGGCGGCCCCGGAGGCGGAGCGCCTCGGCGACCTTCCCCCGCTGAGGTCCGGACTGCTGGCGCTGGCCGCACGTCTTCCGGACGGCGACGACCGCGCCGCCGTGGTCGAGCTCGCCTCCGATGACGCACCGCTCAGCCTGCTGGCGAGGGCGTCGTTCCGAGGTCGACTGGGCGAGGGACTGACCTCCGAGGTCGGGGCCATCGTGAAGGCGCTGTACAGCGACGATTTCGTGCTCGACACGGTCGCCGTCCAGGGTGACGGCGGACGCATCGCGATCGCCCACGCGCTCCGGGAGTACGTCGTCCACCACGACGGCCGCCGCGGCTCGGTGCTGCGGATCGCCGGCCAGAACCTGCGGACCGCGGCCAACACGCTCACCGTCGCGCCCGGGACGGGCCGGCGGGTCACCGTCGCCGTCACCAACCGCGTGGGACTGCGCGGCGACATCGTCCAGGCGCGCTTCGTCGACCTGCCTGTCGAGTCCGCCGCGCCGCTCACCCTGAACGTCCGGCCGGGAATCGGCCGCTGGGAGCTGGTGGGCGACGCGCTCGCGGGGCCCGCGCAGGCGCAGGTGTCGGGAGTCATCGGCGGCCGCCGGTTCGGGGCGACGTACGACCTGACCCTCGAGCGGGCGCTGCGCATCCAGCTGCCGCTCGCGAAGGACGCCGCCCGGCTGACCGTCGCGACGACCGCGGGCCTGTTCGCCGACGCCTTGGCCATCACACGGATCCAGCCGAACTGACCGCAGGGATCAGGGAGCGACGATGAGGTAGAGCGCCGTGAGCGTCGTCAGCGTCAGCACGATGCGGTCGAACGCCGCCTGCGTGAGGCGTCCGGCGATCCGCCAGCCGATGGCGCCGCCGACGAGCACCGCCGGGACGAGCGCGAGATCGACGAGGAGGCTCTGCGGTGTGAGGAGACCGAGGCCGACGGCGATCGGCACCTTCGAGACGTTCACGATGGCGAAGAACCAGGCGGCCGTGCCCAGGAATGCGCGCACGTCGAAGCGGGCGGCCAGGAAGTACATCGACATCACGGGACCGCCGGCGTTGGCGACCATGGTGGTGAACCCGCCGAGGGTGCCGTAGCCGATCAGCGCCACGACGCCCGAGCGGGACGCGTCGCCCCGCCGCCGTCGCAGCCACAGCGTCGTGAGCACGAGCGCCAGGAGGATGACGCCGATCACGCGGCGGACGCCGGTGTCGTCGGCGACGGCGAGGAAGACCGCTCCGGCCACGATCCCCAGGACGACCGCCGGCGCGAGCCTCAGCAGGGTCGCCCAGTCCGCGTGCCGGCGGTAGAGCGCCAGCGCGAGGACGTCGCCGACGATCAGCAGGACCAGGAGCGTCGCCGTCGAGGTGCGCGCCGGCAGCACCGCGGCGAAGATCGCGACCGCGAGCGAGCCCGCCCCCGGGATCGCGGTCTTCGAGAGGCCGACCACCACCGCCCCGAGCGCGAGCAGCGCCCAGGCGAGCGCGGTGAGGTCGGGCACGGACCCATCCTCGCACCGGCGCGGGGCGTCGCCAGCGCGGGCGACACCCGGCGTAGCACCGGCCCCCGAGGCGCGCAATCCCCGTTCCTTCCTCACGTCTCGCGCGTAGGTTCGGCCCATGGCTACGACGACGACCACCAAGAACAAGCGCAAGCCCGCCCGGGGCGCCCGCCTCACCGACGAGCAGAACGCCGAGAGCGGGTTCACCGCGTCCAAGGCGCTGAGCGACAACCTGCAGAAGGTGCTCGTCGACCTCATCGAGCTCGCCTCGCAGGGCAAGCAGGCGCACTGGAACGTGATCGGCACGAACTTCCGCGACACGCACCTGCAGCTCGACGAGATCATCGACGCCGCCCGCGAGTTCAGCGACACGATCGCCGAGCGGATGCGCGCCCTCCACGCCCTCCCCGACGGCCGGAGCGACACCGTGTCGGCATCGACCACGCTGCCGGAGTTCCCGCAGGGCGAGATCTCGACGACGGAGGTCATCGACCTCGTGACCGTGCGGCTCGAAGACACCGTGACCACCTGCCGCGACGTGCACGACGCCGTCGACGAGGAGGACCCGACGAGCGCCGACATCCTGCACGCGGTCATCGAGAAGCTCGAGCAGTACGCGTGGATGATCAGCGCGGAGAACCGCACCCCGCGCGACGCCTGAGACCCATCGGTCTCCGTGCGGGATGCCGGCGCGCTGTCGATGCGCCTGCGCGGCAAGATCTCGCGGTACGCGGCGATCCCGGACGTATGCTCGGTGGTGACGGCCGCTCGCGCAGTGAGGCAGGGCGGCCCGAGCGAGGAGGTGCGACCGTGACGGGGTCCCCCGCGCCGGAGAAGACCACGCCCCGCGCCGACCTGCGCTCCCGCTCCCGCGCGAACCCCGCCGGCGGAACCAGGGGACTGAACGGCGCGATCCGGGCGCTGATCGTGCTCACCGTGGTCATCAACGTGCTCTACCTCGGCGCCCTGCTCGTCCCGGGCGACCCGGCTCCGCTCCTGGTGAACGTGGCGCTCTCGCTCGCGGCGCAGTGGGTTCCCGTCGGAGTCTTCTGGCTGGTCGCGGTGCGCACCGGCTTCACGCGACCGGAAGTGATCCTCGCGGCGGCGGGGGTGACGTTCAACGCCGCCGGCGACACGTTCTACGCCTTCGCGATGGACGCCTCCGGCACGCTGCCGTCCCCGTCGCTCGCCGACGTCGGCTACCTCCTCTACTATCCGCTGACCATGGCCGCCCTGCTGGTCCTGGTCATGCGTCAGTCCCAGGGCTCGCTGAGGCCGGCGCTCTTCGACGGCGCGGTGGCGTCGCTCGGCGCGGCCGCAGTGCTCGCCGTCATCCTCGCGCCGGTCTTCTCCGACGCCACCCGTGACACCACCGTCGTGGACGGTGCGATCGCCGCCCTCTATCCGCTGTTCGACCTGCTCCTGGTCACCGCGGTCGTCGCGATCACCGCCTCGCCCGCCCTGCGACTCGGCCCGCGCTGGCCGTTCCTCGTCGCCGGCTTCCTCCTGTTCGCCGGAGCGGACATCGCCTACGCCCTCCTCATCCACCACGGCGCGTACACCGCCGGGACGCCCCTGGACGCCCTGTGGACCGCGGGAGTCGCGTGCGCCGCGATCTGGGTCGACGGGGTGACCCGGCTGGAGCCCGATGTCCGGCCGGAACCCGCGGACCCGCGGGCGCTCCCCGTTCCCGCGCTCGCCGTCCTGGCCGGCCTCGGGGTGCTCCTGGTCGCCACCCAGACCGCCGTGCCGACCATCGCCCTGGTGCTGGCCGCCGCGACCGTCGTGCTCGCCGCCGTCTCGGTGCTCTCGCGTCACGCCGCGCTCACCCGGCTGCTGGCGAGCAGGGAGCGGCTGTTACGGCAGCTGGAGGGGCTCGATCGCGCCAAGAGCGACATGATCCACACGATGAGCCACGAGATGCGGACGCCCCTCACGTCGATCCTGGGCTATCTCGACCTGGTGCTCGATGACGAGGCGTCGTTGCCGGCGGACACGCGGACCCGGCTGTGGGTGATCGAGCGCCACGCGCGCCGCCTGCAGGATCTCGCGGGCGACATGCTGCTGCTCGAACGACTGGAGGCGGGCGAAGGCGAAGCGCACGCGGCGCCGTTCGACCTCGCCCCGATGCTGCACCGCGTGGATGCGTCGCTGCGCCCGCTCGCCGACGCCCGCGAGGTGCGGCTCTCGATCGACGTCGACGACCCGGTGATGGTCGACGGCGACGAGGCCCCGCTCGAACAGGCGCTCGCCCACGTGGTCGAGAACGCCGTCAAGTTCACCCCGGCTGCGGGCGAGGTGCGCGTCCAGGCGCGGACCGGCACCGCGGAGGACGGGACGGCGCACGCGGTGATCAGCGTCACCGATACCGGGATGGGCATCCCCGCCGACGACCTGCCCCAGGTCTTCGACCGCTTCTTCCGGGCAGGCAACGCCCAGGATCAGGCCGTGCAGGGAACGGGCCTCGGCCTCGCGATCGTGCGCGAGATCGTCCGCGCGCATCACGGCCATGTGTCGGTGACCTCGGTGCTCGGCGAGGGGACGGTCGTCCGCGTCACGCTCCCCGCCCCGCGCCCCGAAGGGTCGTGAGCGGGACGGGGAGCGGTTCGCGCTGATCAGTCTCGGGCGCGGCGGCGGGTGCGCAGCAGCGCGACCCCGACCAGCATCGCGAGGAACGCCGCTCCGCCCACCAGCCCGACGAGGGCGGTGTCGCCCCCCGTCACGGCGAGCGCCGGGTCGAGCGCGACCTCGTTCTCCAGCAGGAGGACGGCCCGGGCCCCCGGCCCGTCGTCCACCGTGACCTGTGCGACGGCGCTTCCCCCGTCGGTGGTCACGATCACGTTGTCGCTGCCCGCGGACCATTGCGCCCCCGTCCAGCGGACGCGCTCGGCGAGCGTGGTCGCGTGCTCCTCGACCCGCACCTGCGTCGCCACGGGGATGCGATCCACGACGACGTCCACGCCCGGGGTCAGCGCGACCTCGCGGGTCTGGGCCTCACCGCGCAGGTCGGTCCAGGACAGGGTGACGGGGAAGGCGGTGTCCGCGGAGGCGTCCGCCCCTGCGCCGCGCAGCGACTTCGTGAGCGTGACGCTCCCCCACAGGGGGGCCGCGGTGTTGACCAGCGACACCTCGGCGACGGTGGCGGCGCCGATCGTGACGACGGCACTCAGCCCGACGGTCTCGACCGACTCCCCGCTCCAGGCGGGCGCATCCCAGAGGAAGCGCGCGCTGTCGTCGAGCGCGGTCTCGGTGAGCGTCACCTCGGTGCCGTGCGGAAGGTCCTGCGGGAACCGGACGCGCGTGCCATCGGTGGGGACGGTGAGCTCGACGGTCTGAGCGCCCTCCGCATCGGTCCAGCTCGCCACCACGACGACCGCTGCCGGGACCTCGGCGTCCTCGGGGCTGATCCCCTCCAGACTCTTGGTGACGGCGAAGGCACCGGGAGCCCAGGTCGCCTCGTTCAGCACGGTGACGAGGGAGACGTCGCCCTGCTGGTCCGACACCACGATCTGCGCCGAGCCGTCCCCGCCGTCGGTGATCCCTTCGCCGGAGAAGGCGATCGAGCCCCACACGACGGTGTCGATGGAAGGCCGGTCCCCCTCGGTGAGGGTGATGACGGTGCCCACGGGCAGCTCCACACCGAGCGGCGTGGGCGCCGTGGCGTCGATGGTCAGGTCCCGCGAGTGCTCGATGCCGTCCGTGTCGGTCCACGTGGCCGTGACCGGGAACCCGGTGGACGGACCCACCTCGCTCGCCGCCTCGCCGGCGATGCCCTTGATCAGGCTGATGCCCGCGGTCGAGGTGGCGGCGTGGTTCTCGAGCGTCACGGTCGCCTCATCATCGCGACCGACGGTGACGATCGCGTTCCGGCCGTCCAGGCTCACTCCGGTCCCGGACCACACGGGCGCCCCCCAGGCGATTCCCGAGCCGTCGGTCAGCGCGGTCTCGACGAGCGTCACCTGCGTCCCGATGAGCAGGTCCTCGCCGAGCGGGACGGGCGTGCCGTCGGTGGGGATGCTGAGGGTCGTCGACCCGGGCGTGCCCTCCTCATCCCACGTGGCGGTGACGGTGACGGAGTCCGGGACGGCGGAGTTGTCCGACTCGTCGCCCGTGACCTCCTTGACGATCCGGAACGTGCCGACCGTGCGCTCCACGGTGTTGGTGACGGTGATCGAGGCCGGAGTGTCGGCGTGCGCGTCCGTGACGAGGAGACGCGACGGGCTGATCACCGGTTCACCCCAGGTGAGCGTCGCGTCGTCGGCGGGCCGCACCTCCGTGAACTCCACGGTCGCGCCGATGGGCAGATCGTCGAGGACGGCGGGCTCCCCCGCGGTCACCGTGAGGGCGCGGTCCGGCTGCGCAGGGACGTTCTGTCCGAGCTCGCTCGTGTCGATCGACGCCGTGACCTCGTACTCGCGGTCGGCGTCGACGAGGCCCGCCGCACCCCCCTCGACCTCCTTGACGATGCGGGCCGACCCGAGGAGCGCCTCATTGGTCAGGGTCACCGACACGTTGGCTCCCGGGGTGATCTCCGCCGTGGCGGTCCGGCCGCCGTCCGTCACGGTGATACCGGGGCCCTCACCGAACACGGGCTCGCCGAAGGTCACTCCGGAGATCGCCGGGAACGTCGGCTCGGTCAGCTCGACCGTCCATCCGGTGCCGCGGGCGTTGAGCCCGCTCACCGGCGCCCCGCCGAGCGGAACCCGGAGGTCGTACTCGTTCCGCACGACGCCGTCGGGGTCGATCTCGGCGACGTGGACGGTGAACTCCGCATCGACGGGCACGAAGGCCGCACCCGGGGTGTCGGCGAGGAGCTTGTCGATCGCGACCGAGCCGCGGGTGACGCCCTGACCGGTGCCGCTGCCGCTGTTGTTCTGCGTGCTCGTCGTGGTGAACGAGATCCCCGAGCCCGAGATGGCGTTCCCGTACGACGTCCCCGGGGCGTCCATCCCGCCGCTGGTCGTGCAGGTCGTGTACGTGACGACGTACTGGTACTCGCGGCTGAAGCCGTCGCTCACGCCGGTCGGGATGGGCAGGTCGGTCGCCGCGATCTCGAGCCCGATCTCCTGGCCGTCGATGTCGATCTGCGTCGCATCGATGAGATCGACGGTGGCGAGACCGCCGCCCTGGATCTGGTCGCGCGCCTGGACACGGAGGTTCAGCCGCGCCGCGTCCCCACCGGACGGGGTCCCCGGCTCGCACACCGCGTGCGTCGCCGAGAGCGTGTCGGTGAGCGAGAGGACGTCCTGGTCCTCGATCAACTCGCCGGGAATGGTGACGGTCCAGTTGACCGTCGTCTGCGGCATGTGCTCGACGCCGTCGATCGTCACCGTCGAGGTGTTGATGCGGCCGCTCTTGCCCTGACTGCGCGCAGGGACCGTCGCCTGCGAGCCGGTCACCACGCCGTCCACGTCGACCTCGTTGGCGAACGCCGTACCCCCGCCGGGCAGCTCCTCCGAGCTGACGCACGTCGTGTAGGTGACCACGTACCGGTAGTCGGAGGGACGGAACGCGAGCTCCTCGTCGTCGATGTCGAACCGCACCTGGAACGCCTGCGCGGAGGAGGACAGCGTCGTGGCCGCCAGCAGGGAGGTGATGTCGCGCTGGAGCGTGTTGCTCGGCCCGTAGCGCTCGGTCACCCGCAGCCCGTCCAGGGTGTTCGCGCACACCTCGTGGCCGCTGCCGAGACTCTCGGTGAACGTGAATCCGTCCTTGCCCACCAGCTGATCGCCGGGGACGACGACGGTCCACGCAATAGCGCCGTTGCGCTCCCCGCCGCCCAGGACGCTGCCGGACTTGGTCAGATCGACCAGCCAGGGACGGTTCTCCACCGCTCCGACACCGACACCGGCGTCGCCCCAGCCCTGGATCTGCGCGGAGTTGTCGTAGGTCGTGCCCGCGGGATCGATCCGCCCATCCGGCGTGCAGGTGCGGTAGGTGACCCGGTAGGTCACATTCGCGTCGAAGCCGCCCGTCGGAGCGGAGAGCACCAGGTCGAACTCCGTGTCGCCGGCGCTCGGCCCGGCGGTGACCAGGTTCGTGACATCGACGACCGTCGACCCGCGGACCGTCTCCACCTTCAGCCCGGTCGGGTCGCAGACCTCGTGACCCGCCCCCAGGGTGTCGCGCATGGTCACCGTGGACTGGCCGACCATGTTGGCGCCGGGGATCTCCACGGTCCAGGTCATCGACCAGTTGTCCTGGTTCATCGCCCCGGACTTCGACACCTCGCCGGGAAGCTCGATCCCGTCGTCGATGCCGCCCTCGCCCGGAAGGTCGACGGACACCGGGTCGCCGTTCAGGTCGAAGAGCACCGTCTCGGCGGTCGTGGCCTGCACGGCCTCGACCTGGAACTGCCACGTGCCCTTCACCAGCTCCGGGTTTGCCAGGACGGCGTCGGTGAGCTCGCACGTCGCCATCCCCGTCGCCGGGTCGGTCAGACAGTTCCCCCACACCACGGGCGCTCCGTCGCCGTCGGCCCCCATGAGCGAGAAGGGGATGCTCTGCGGGAACGCGAGCTCGGGCGGCAGCCCGATCGTGAACGTGTCCTCGGGCTGCGGGTCCGCCGCGGTGGCGTCCCACTCGCCCGCCACCGTCAGCGCGTCGCCGACGGTCGGCTGGGCATCGGCCGGCGTGAGCGTCACGTTGCCGACCACGATCTGCGCGTTCGGCGCGGCCAGCGCCGCGGCCGGGGCCCAGACGACGGCGATCAGCGACAGCGAGAGCACGACGGCCGCACTCGTGAATCGGCGGAACACCGATCGATCGGCTCGCGCAGGACGATGACTCACAGCAGCTCCCAGGGTCGGTGACCGGCCACGTCCGCGCACGCGGACGATCCCCCGGGGTGGCCACGCTCGCCCACCACCGCGTCACCGGGATGCGGGCGCGTCGATGTCGGGGGATCGCCGCCAGCATGGAACAGCGGTCGCCGCCCCGAGGCGTCGAACGCCGGACTTCACCCCCGCTTTCACCCCTGCGCTCAGCCGGCCGCGTGTGCCGGATAGCGTGAAGGCATGCGCACTCCCCCCCGACGCACCGCGCCACCCACCCGCGTCCTCCTGGCCTGTGCCGCACTCGCCGGCGTCCACACGCTCATCCATCTGGCGCTGCTCCCGCTGCTGAGCGTGCTCGCCCCCGCGTCGCCGCCGCTGTACGCCCTCGTCGCCTCGGCGCACAGCCTCATGCCCTTCCTCGCGCGCCGGCTGACGGGTACGCGGGGCTCGGCGACCCTCACCAGCGGGATCGCCGCCGTGTTCGTCGTCGCGACCAGCTCGCTCGGCGTGCTCGCGATGGTCCCGCTCCTGCTGACCGGAGCCGTCATCGACGCGACGCTGTGGTCGCGGGACTCGGCCGGGAGGCGCTCGGAGGCGCGCTACATCGTCGCCGGCGCAGCGGTCGGCGTCGCCCTGTGGGCGGTGTCGCTCCTCGTGTTCTCACCGGAGCACCTCACGCCCGCGATCATCGTGGGCACGGCGCTGGCACGACTGGTCGGCGAGCTCGCGATCGTGTCGTGCTCCCGGCTCCTCGCCGTCGCCCTCGGGCGTGCCGGGGTCGGTCGCACGCTGCGGCACGGGCAGGACTCACCCGGGCGGCAGCCGTCAGCCGAACCGCGTCATCCGAACGGCTCGGGAGCGATCGGCTCGTCGTAGCGACTGGGCGGCGACATCACTCCGAGGGCGGCGAGGGCGGTGAGCGCCTCTTCTCGCGTGCCGACGCCGAGTTTGCGGTACAGCCCCCGCAGCTGCGTCTTGACGGTGTTGAGGGAGACCGACAGCTCCCCGGCGAGCTCGCTGTTGCTGCGGGCCCGGGGCAGCGCGTGGATCAGGGCGAGTTCGCGCGGCGTGAATCGGGAGATGTGGCGGCTCGACGGGATGACGCGCGGGACCTCACCCACCGCCGCCACGTCGACGCCGACGGCTGCCGCGGCGTCGAGCAGCGCATCGAGGGCGTCGACCGGGAGCAGGGCGAGCGCCAGTCCCTGCTGCCGGTTCGCGAGGTACTCGAAGGCGGCCCGGGCCGCATCGCCCGTGTGGGCCTCATCGCCCATCAGCGCCCACGCGGCCGCCCGCAGCACGAGGTCCTCCGCCATGACGCGGGAGGAGCGGTCGCGGCTCTGCGCGCCGCTCTCGGCCCCCAGGAGTCGCCGCAGCGCCTCGTCGGGCCGTCGACGGGTCAGGTCGATGCGCGCGAGGACGACGCTGGTGCGCAGAGCGCGGGTCTTCTCCAGCGCCCGGTCGGCCGCCACCGGGTTGCCCGCGGCGAGCTCGATCAGCGATCTCGTACGCGCGAGCCGTGCGATCGTCTGGGCGCTCGCGGCGCGGCGGCGATGCTGGAGGCGGATCTCGGCGTCGAGCTCGAACCTCGCCCGGTCCACCTCGCCGCGCAGCAGGGAGATCAGGGCGTCGGCGTGCGCGAGCAGTGGCCAGTGCTCGATCGTCTCGCGGTGGGGATCGAGGGATCGGATGTGGCGATCTGCCGTGTCGAGGTCGAACCGCTCCAGCGCGCTCATCGCCTGCGCCACCTGCAGGAAGCTGCCCATATAGCCCTGGAGCCATCCGTCGGGCCAGTCCAGGTCGTGGGCCTGCGAGATCAGGGCGCGCGCCTCGGGGATGTCGCCGGCCACCGCCATGGCCCCGGCGGACAGCGCCAAGCCCTGAAGACCGCCTCGCAGCCCGCGCGCCTCGCCCACGGCGGTCGAGCGGGCGAAGGCGTCGAGGGCGAGATCGCTGTGACCCGCGTAGAAGAAGGTCGTCCCGAGCTGATTGAGGATGGTGGACTCGGTGCGATCGAGCTCGTCGCGGTCGGCAGGGCTCAGCGACAGCAACGTCTCGTACCCGTCGCGCGCGGGAGCGAGCGCCGCGCTCACCTGCCCGCTCACGCGCAGGGAGGCGGACTCGATCGCCCGCAGCACGGCGCGGTCGGCGGGCGACGCCGTGGCACGCTGCGTGCGCGCGCCGTAGCGCGCCAGGGCGAAGTACTCGAGGGCGCGAAGGCGATGGCGGCCGGTGCGGTTGTAGTCGATCGCGAGGAGCGTGGTCAGCAGCGGGTGCTTCCGCAGGAGCGACAGCGGGGCATCGCGGAACAGTTCCCGCACCTGGGCTCCGTGGTTGCGCAGCAGCTCGTTCCACGACGAGCGCACCACGCGCGATGCGAACGTCCACTGCTCGGCCTGGGCGGCCCCCCGCAAGGCGGCGAACACCCTCCCCGACTGGAACTCCCACCGTGCGACGACCATCGTCAACTCCCGCACGGCTCCCGGGTACTCCGCTCGCAGGCGTCGCTCGAAGGCCTCGCGCACCAGCGGCGTGTAGGTGAAGGAGGGCGTCTGCCCCGCGCGCTGAGTCCACAGGCCGAGCCCCTCGGCCTCCGCGCGGTCGAGCAGGGTGGCGGCGTCGACGTCCGGCGCCGCCCCGTCGCCGATGCCGGCCTCGTCGGCCACGGCGAGCAGGTGGGTCGCGAGTTCCGCGTCGAGCGTCTCGGCGGCGGCGGTGACGGTGATGAACCGCAGGAGCGTCGCATCCACGGACGGTGACGCCACCTGCATCCGCACGAAGGAGTCCACCACCTCCGGCAAGGTCGCGCCGGGAATGCCCGTCGCGGCATCGCGATCGACCTGGGCCACGGCGATGAGCTGGGCGAACAGCGGAACGCCGCCGTGCGCCGCCACGTCCTCCACCAGCTCATGGGCGGCGTCCACGGCGAGCAGTTCGGCGGTCTCCGTGCGGGTCAGGACGAGCTCCGATGCGCTGATCACCGACACATCGACGCTCGCCCCCAGCGCCGGCTCCTCGAAGATCGTCGGCCGCCGCGCCGTGGCCCGCAGACGCACGTGGGCGAGGTCCCGGACGATCTCGACGAGCGCTCCCTGCGCCGAGACGTCGAGACGATCGATCTCGTCGATCACGAGGTCCCACGGCGCCCCGATGCGCCGCAGTCCGCCGCGCAGCAGTTCCCAGGGCTCGGCCCCGCCGGCCAAGGCGTCCGCGACGTCGCGCAGCGGGTCCGCCTCGTCGAGCGCTCCGGCGGCCATCAGCTCGTCGGCGACGAGCTGCACGAACGCGCGCGGCTCGACGCCGTCGCCGCGGAGCCGGATCCACACACCGGCGGTCGTGGTCTGCGACGACCACTGGGCCATCGCCACGGTCTTTCCGTGACCGGCGGGCGCTCGCGCGATCACGATGGGCGCAGGCTCCGAGAAGCGATCCGAGACGCGCGGACGCACCGTCACCGCCGAGGGCAGCCGCGGTGCACCGCTGATCGTCATATCGTGCAGTCACTCCCCGTGCGCGTGATGTGAGCGGACGACCCTTCCGGGCCACCTGCCATCTTCACACGGGACGAGCGTGGCGGGGCCGCCGGGGCCGCGCACCGGGGATCGGGCGTCAGCCCTCGCGCCACCGGTCGTCGAGGAGGTGCGACCCGGCCTGCGGGCCCATCTGGAGCATCCCGCCGTCCACGGTCCAGCTGGCACCCGTCACGTACGACGCGGCGGGCGAGGCCAGGAACGCGACGACCGCCGCGATCTCCTCCGGCCGGCCCGGCCTGCCGAGGGGGATGCCCGGACGGCGGGTCTTCTCCGCGTCCTCCGAGCTCATGTCGTTCATCGGCGTCGCGATCTCTCCCGGCGCCACCGCGTTGACCGTGATGCCGTCGGCGCCGAGCTCCTGCGCCATCGTCTTCAGCAGCCCGCCCAGTCCGTGCTTGGCCGCGACATACGCCGACGAGCCCACGCGCGGCTGATGCTCGTGCACGCTCGTGACCGCGACGATCCGCCCGCCGCGGCCGGCCGCCACCATGCGGCGCGCCGCCGCCTGCATCGCGACGAAGGCGCCGTCGAGGTTGAGGCTGACGACGTCGCGCCACTCCGCGAGCGACTGGGAGAGGAACGGCGTCCCACCGCCGCCGCCGGCGTTGTTGACGAACACGTCCACTCCGCCGAGCTCGTCCGCCATGCCGTCGACGATCGCCGCCACCTCGTCCAGCCGGGTGACGTCCAGGCGCGCGACGACGGCACGGGAGCCCCGCGAGCGGACGGCTGCCGCGGTGCTCTCGGCGCCCTCGCGGTCGCTGTGCCAGGTGATGCCGACGTCCAGTCCCGCGTCCGCCAGTGCGATGGCGGTGTGGGCGCCGATGCCCGAGTCGGATGCGGTGACGATGGCGTGCCGAGGTGTGAGGTCCATGCCGGCCAGTCAATGCCGCGGGCGGTGATCCTCCCAGGGCCTTGCCTGGCGGCCCCTTCCGCAGTACGGGCCCGTGTCAGGAAGGGGCGCCCTCGACCTCGCGCACGGCGTACGGGAGCTCGGAGGCCAGCTCACGAGCGAGGAAGCCGAGGCCCATCCGCTCGGTGAGGCGATCGCCGGCGCGACCGTGGCACCATGCGCCCCAGGCGGCGGCACGCTCGAGGTCCATGCCGCGGGCCGCGAAGCCCGCGATCGCGCCGGCGAGCACGTCGCCGGACCCGGCCGTCCCGAGCCCCGGGCCGCCGGGACCCACCCGCCAGGCGGCGCCGGTCGGCGTGGCGACCGCCTCGTAGCAGTGGACGACGGCGTCCAGGCGCGCGGCGAGGTCCACGGTGTCGCGGATCGGGTCGCCCACCTCGCGTCCCAGGAGGAGGGCCGCCTCGTCGAGGTTCATGTTGACGATGAGCGACGCCGGCAGCGCACGACGATCGATCTGCGGGAGGACGCCGACGGCGAAGGCGTCGAGCACCGCGCAGGCGACATGGGCCTCGACGAGGAGCGCGAGGCGCGCCCGCGCGACGTCGGGATCGTCGATCCCGGGCCCGACGAGGACGACATCGGCCGCCGCCAGGTCGGCGACGACCTCGCGAGCCGTCGGGATGCCGTCCGTGGCCACCTCGTGGATCCCCGCCTCGGGGAACGACGCCCGGACGGCGGCGGCCGCGCCCGGCGACGTGACGACGCCGACCTTCCCGGCCCCCACGCGGAGGGCCGCCTCGCCGGCGAGGACGAGCGCGCCCGGCGAGGTCCGCGAGCCGCCCACGACCACCACCCGCCCGCGCGAGTTCTTCGACTCTCCGGGGGCGGGCAGTCCCCACGCCCGCAGCAGCCCGGGCGTGACGGCGACGGGCTCACTCGGGTTCGACATCGGGACTTCCCGGGTGCACGGTGACATCCGCGCCGGCGCGCTCGAGATGGCGGACGTCCGAGAACTCCGCGAGCTCCCACCGGCTGCCGTCCCACACCACGCGGGTGATCGAGGCGTTCAGCACGGTGTGGGTGGAGGCGAAGTCGAGCAGCAGGGCCTCCTCCATGCCGGTCAGGAGCGCGACCAGCAGCATCACGACCGCATCGTGGGCGACCACGAGCACCGTGCCGGACGGTGCGTCCGCCCCCTCGCCGGCGTCGCGGAGGAAGGAACGCAACCGCAGCGCCACGTCCGCCCACGACTCGCCGCCGGGCGGACGGTGGTAGTACTTCCCGAGGTGTGCGCGCCGCTGGGCCTCCTCGGGGTGGCGGGCGGCGACCCCGCGACGGGTCAGGAGGTCGAGAACGCCCAGCTCGCGATCGCGCAGCCTCTCATCGAGCACCACGCGCGGGATCGCCGGTCCTTCCTCGGTGCTCAGCGCGAAGGTCTGCCGGGCGCGCACGTAGGGCGACACCCATCCGACCCGCGGCGCGGGGTCGAGAGCACGGAGCCTCGCCCCCAGGGCGCGCGCCTGTTCCTCGCCCGTCTCGGACAGCGGGACGTCGGCGTCGCGGATGTCGAGCTCGATGACCTCCGCGCCGATCGTCTCCGCGCGTGTGGCCGCGACGTTGCCCTCGCTCTCGCCGTGGCGGACGAGCACCCATTCCTTCGGCATCATCATCGTTCCACCCTCTCAGCCGATGCGCGTGTCGCCCGGGGGCGAAACACGGAGCCACCGGTGACCGTACGCCGGCAGCTCGACGTCGATGCGTCGCTCGGCCCCGACGGGCACGAGGCCCGGCCGGTCGAGATCGATCAGGCGGGTGCCGTCCTCGTGGGCACCGATGTCCAGGCGCAGCGCCACCGCTTCGTCGGTGAAGTTGTGCAGCAGGATCATCCGCCCGATCTCCGAGTTCACCGCGTGTGCGAGCACTCCGGGCGCATCGTGATCGAGGATCTCCAGGCTCCCCCAGCCGATCTCGGGCGAGGCGCGGTAGCGGCTGATGAGCCGCCGGACGAACAGGAGCAGCGAGTCGTCATCGGTGCGCTGCTGCCGCACGTTCACGTGGGCCGGGGCGTATCCGTCCTCCGGCGGCGGCGCCACCAGGCGGCTCGGCGCGGCGGTCGAGAATCCCCCGTTGCGGTCATCGCTCCACTGCATCGGCGTGCGCACGGACTGGCGGCCGGGGACCTCGGGGTTCTCGCCCATCCCGATCTCCTCGCCGTAGAACAGCACGGGCGTGCCGGGCAGCGAGAACATGAGGCTGTAGACCATCCGCACGCGGCGCGGATCGCCGGCGAGCATCGGCGGCAGGCGGCGGGTGATCCCGCGCCCGTAGACGCGCTGCGCCTCGTCGGGGGCGAACGCCTCGAACACCTCCTCGCGTTCGTCGTCGCTCAGCTTGTCGAGGGTGAGCTCGTCGTGATTGCGCACGAAGTTGGCCCACGTCGCCTCGGACGGGATCGCGGGACGGGAGCGGAGCGCGTCGGCGAGGGGCGCGGGATCGCTGCGCGCGAGCGACAGGTACAGCGCCTGCATCGAGACGAAGTCGAACTGCAGGTCGAGTTCGCCGCCGCGCGGGCCTCCGAAGAAGTCGAGCTGCTCGGCGAAGGGGAGGTTCACCTCGCCGAGGAGCGCCGCGTCGCCGGCGCGGCGCTGCAGGAACCGCTTGATGTCGCGCAGGAGCTCGTGCGGATCACCCAGGTCGACGCCGTCCGGAGGCTCGATCAGGAACGGCACCGCATCGATGCGGAACCCGCTGACCCCGAGCGCCAGCCAGAAGCCGATGGTCTTGGCGATCTCATCGCGGACGCGAGGGTTCGCGATGTTGAGATCGGGCTGGTGCTTGTAGAAGACGTGCTGGAAGTACTGCCCGGACCGTTCGTCCCTCTCCCACACGGTCGCCTCCTCGCCGGGGAACACCGTCGGCTGCGGGTGGCGGGGCGGCTCGTCGCGCCAGACGTAGAAGTCGCGATACGGGGAGTTCCGGCTCCGGCGCGCGGAGACGAACCAGGGGTGCGTGTCGGAGGTGTGGTTGACCACCAGGTCGACGATCACCCGCATACCGCGGTCGTGCGCGGTCCGGATGACCTCGACCACGTCGCCGTGGCTCCCGAGCCGCGGGTCCACCCCGTAGAAGTCGCTGATGTCGTAGCCGTCGTCGCGATCCGGGGACGGATAGAAGGGCATCAGCCACAGGCACGTCACGCCGAGGTCGGCCAGGTAGTCGATGCGCCGGGCGAGCCCGGTGAAGTCGCCGATCCCGTCGCCGTCCGAGTCGAGGTAGGTCTCGACGTCGAGGCAGTACACGACCGCCGACTTCCACCAGAGGTCGCTCGTGTCCGTGATCTTCACAGCAGGCCCCTCAGCGCGGGGAGCAGCTGGTGCTCGGCCCGATCGAGGAACGCGCGCTGGTCGGTGCCGATCCCGTGCAGGTAGACCCGGTCGAATCCGAGTCTCACGAGCTCGGCGATGCGCCCGGCGAGCTCTCCGGCATCGGCGGACACGAGCGCCCCGGCGCGCAGCTCGTCGTCGGCGGGGTCGCCCGCGAGGGCGTCGAAGTCCTCGGGCTGCTCCACATCCCAGGGAGACACGCCCTGGATCGCCGACTGCCGCCACTGGTCGCGCACGACCGCCAGGGCCTCTTCCTCCGTGTCCTCGAGGGAGATGTGCACCTGCAGCACCGCGGGGCCGCGGCCGCCCGAGCCCCGGTAGGCGGCGACCACGCGCGCGAGCGCCTCCGGCGGCTGGTTGACGGTGGCGAGCCCGTCGGCCCACCCGGCCAGCCACGCGGCGGTCTCGGCGGTGACGGCGGCGCCCAGGAGCGGCGGGGGCGTCTCGGGACGGCTCCACACCCTCGCGCGGTGCACGCGGATCTCGTCATCACGGGTCACCTCGTGCCCGGCGAGGAGGTCGCGGATCGTCTCCACCGAGGCCCGCAGCCGCGCGTTGCGCTCCGGCTTGGGAGGCCAGGGGTCACCGGTGACATGCTCGTTCATCGCCTCGCCGCTGCCCAGCGCGGCCCAGAACCGGCCCGGGAACATCTCCTCCAGGGTGCCGATCGCCTGGGCGGAGATGACGGGGTGGTAACGCTGCCCGGGCGCGGTCACGACGCCGATCGAGAACGCGGTCGAGGCGAGCGCCGCCCCGAGCCACCCCCACGCGTACCCCGACTCCCCCTGCGCGACGCCCCAGGGAGCGAGGTGATCGGAGCACATCGCACCGTCGAACCCGGCGCGCTCCGCGAGGACCACGGCCTCCCGCAGGGCGCTCGGGGGAAGTTGCTCGTGCGATGCGTGATATCCGATGAACGCCATCGCCCCACTCTCACCGCACGGCCGAGCCCGGGACAAGGCCTTGCGCGAGCGGCCGATCGCGTCTAGGAGCGGGGTCGGCGGCGGCTCAGTCGCAGCGCAGGATGCCCTCGCAGAACAGGCGGGTGTGCACGGCGATGTTCAGTCCCTCACGATCGAGACCCAGTGTCGTGACGCCCAGCAGGCCGCCGAAGCGATCGAGCAGGGGACCGCCCGAGTTGCCGTGGTTGATCGCGGCGTCGGTCTGGACGGCGTCGTCGTAGATGTTCGACACGATGCCCAGCGTGACGGAGTTGGCGAGTCCCTGGGGGGAACCGACGGCGATGACGGGGTCGCCGATCTTCGGCTCATCGGCGTCCCGCAGCGTAGGAAGGTCGCGCTTGGCGTAGATGAGGGACAGGTCGTTCCGCTCGTCCCAGTTCCAGACGTAGCCCTTCAGCTCCTCGCCCTCGGAGGTCATGAGCGTGATGTCCCGCTCGCCGTCATAGGTGCACTGCTCGATCACGTGGTAATTGGTCACGATGATCGACTTGTAGCCCTTGCGGGGTGTCGCCTCATAGGCGAACCCGGTCCCCTGCCCGTCGCCGCAGAACACGGTCAGCACAGAGCGCACCGCGCGGTCGTACACGGCGGCGACATCCATGCGGTCCTCAGCCGACTGCTCCTGCTGCCCGGTCACCCGCTCGACCCGGTCGTCGAGCGCACCGAGCGTGCGGAACGCGTTGCCCTGGACATCGCGCAGCTGCTCGATCGCCTGCGCCTGGACGGCGATGACGTAGCCACCCGCCCCGACGGCAAGGGTCAGTATCCCGATCATGATCCCCGCCGCCCACGGCCAGGCGCGTCCGCGCCGACGTCGCTCGAGAGGTTCCGGCGCGGGCTCGGGCTGTGTCAGGGCGCCCTCCGGCGCGGCGGGCTGCGTGGTGACGGGGTGCGCACTGGCCAGGTCTGCCGTGGCAGGACCCGTGCCGTCCGGCGAAGATGAGAGATCGCTCATGTCTTGATCGTCGCAGTCCTGCGCGCCTCCGCGCCACTGATCGCCGCCGGAGTTGCCGTTATCGCAGAAAGCGAAAACCCCTGCCTCAGCAGGGGTTCTCATGGCGGTGACGGTGGGATTTGAACCCATCGAGCAGGCGGTCAGGACCGTCTTGATGGATCAGAATCCGCGGATTTATGCGGTGCGCAGGTCTGGTTGGATCAGCTCGATACCGTCGAATCTGGGTCGAATGTTGCCATTCTGTTGCCACACGGGAGACCTCCGCGCTCGCTCGACGTGAGGCCCCGATCGGTGTCCGGAGACGGAGGGATTTGAACTCCGCCCGACGGTGATCAGGTCGATCGTCGTCGCTCACTAGAGCTCGGAATCATGTGGAATACCGAGGGGTCACATCGCCCACGCATACGTCGCTGATCAGACTGGTCACCGTGGCCCCATCGGATGAGCTCGAAATGGCCACCGGGCCCGGCTCCGCGCGCCGTGGTCAATCGCGAGAAACGCCCTCCGACCAGATGACCAGGTTGGGGAACACCTACGTGCCGGGTCAGATCAATGCGACGATGAGGATCAGCGCGAGCACGATGACGGCGACGACGGCTGGGAGGCCCGTGATCCAGACGAAGCGCGACGCCCGATAGCCTCCCGCGGGCAGGACAAGGCCGCTCACCACGAGCGTCGCCGCCAGCGCGACCTGGACCGCGCCGGCGCAGTGGGGCACGAGGAACGCGAGGACGATGACCGCGATGACCGCAACCGCGAGTCCGATCGGAATCCCGCGTGCGCGCCGCGTCGCGCGACAAGAGGCGTGCGTCTCCCAGCGTCTGACTCCTGCGACTTTCGTCGAGTGTGCAGAGCAGACGCGCAGCGAATTTCTCGACGGGGTGATCATGACGGCATCCGAGCTGGAGCGATGGCTCGACAACGATGAATGGAAGGCGCTCGGACAGAAGGACGGGAATCGACCGGCCACACCTCCGGACGCCGGATCGTCGACATCCTCCGCAAGAAGAACGACGAGCTGACGGATACCGACCTCGCCCACATGCGGAAGGGCATCGGGTACGTCCACCGCCACCTCGCCCGTCCCGCAGGCGACGTCAGCGAGACGCCGTGGCGGTACTCGCTCATGAGCGCGTCCGGGACGAGCGCCGGCTCGTCGTCGACGGGCGGAGATGACGCCGTACCGAGCCCGCGCTGAGGCCCGGTCTCAGGGAACGGGCGGGTCCCGTACGTGCACCCGACGGCCACTCGATCCCGTCGGCGCTCGACGACGAGGAAAGACGATCGGCATCCCTCACCACACGGTGAGGGAGGAAAAAGGAGGAGGTCGCCATGAGCAACGTCGATCCCCAGGAGTCTCCGCTCGACGCCGACCCGGGTCTGACGCAGGAGCCCGTCGACGCCGGCAGCGACGACGACCTCGACCCCTTCGGCGAGGACGCACACGACGAGGTGGCAGACGGCGACGTCCTTAGCGACCCCGACATTGCGCTCGACGAGGAGCCGCGCGCCGGTTCGTGAGGCCGGAAAGTGGCCGCCGGGCATTCCCGCCTGCGGTCACGTGGCTCCGATGTCCGGTTGTGCGACTCAGCCCCTGGGCGCACGTTCCGGTGCCTCCTGACCATCGTCGATCGTGGCGAGCGCCGTCGTTGCGGGCCCTTCGATCACACGACCGTCCGGCGTGAACCGGGATCCGTGCAGCGGACAGTCCCACGAGCTCTCGGCGTCGTTCCACCGCACGATGCCGCCGAGGTGAGTGCACACAGCGGACACTCGACACTCGACGCCGCCGAGTCGCGACTCGGCCACCGGTCGCAGTCCCTCCCGCACGATCCGCGCGCGCCCACTGGGCCAGTGGCTCTTCGGAACGACCCAGCCCTCGATCAGATGGGCGCCGACCTCCGCGTTCGTCTTAATGGTCTCGCCGATGTCGCGCGCGCCGGCGTGCTCGGCGCGGAGGGTCCGGTGCCATTCGGGAGCGTCTCCGGCCAGCTCCCCGGCGATGGCGATCGCCGCCGCGGGCGCGTTCGTCATCCCCCACTTCGCGAATCCGGTGAGCGCGTAGATGCGGTCCCGGCCCCCACGAACAGCCCCCGCCCAGGGGATTCGAGTCGTCATCCGGTAGTCCTGCGCGGCCCACCACGTGATCGGGGTCGCACCCGGGAAGTGCTCCGCGGCCCAGGAGACGATCCCATCGCGGAGGTCCCCGACGGCATCCCACCGTCCCGTCGTGATCCCGCCGCCGCCGACGATCAGAACAGGAGATCCGTCGCGGTCGGCGGCGGTGCGGATCGACCGGCTCCCCGAATCGACGGAGAGGTACATCCCGGCGGGCACGACGGCGTCGGACGGGAGGCGAAAGGCAACGACGGCCTGTCGCTGCGGTTGGAGAGTCGCGAACAGCAGCGCGCGGTCGAGGATCGGCGTGCCCGTGGCGAGGACGAGGCGGTCCGCGACCAGGTCTCCGTTCTCCGTCGAGATCGTGACCCCCTCCTTCGCGGCGTGTGCTCCGGTGATTCTGCAGTGGTCGACGAAGACGCCGCCCAGCTCGCGGATTCGATCGACCAGGACGCCAGCCGCGACCACGGGGTGCACCTGTCCCTGCGCGTCCAGTCGCAACGCCCCCCCAACCGCCATCGGAAGCCCGATCGCGTGGGCCGGAGGCTTCTCGTGGGTGACCACAGGGTGTCCGGCGGCGGCCATCGCCTCGGCCTCCTGCGCGAGCGCGTCTGCTCCCTCGTCGGTCGTCGCGTACGTGTACGCCGGTCGCGCGTCCCATGCGCCGGGGACGGATGCCAGTTCGGCCCGCATCCACGCAGCGCCGGCGGCGTTCGCTGTGAGGTAGGTCTGGACCGCTTCGTCTCCCGCGTGCGCGCGGAGGTCGGAGACCGTCGACCCCTGCAGCAGACTGACTTTGCCCGTGGTTCGCGACGTGGTGCGTCCGCCGAGCTGATCGGCATCGATCACCACCACCTCGTGGCCAGCGCGCGCGAGTTCGAGGGCCGTTGCGAGGCCGGCGAGGCCGGCCCCGGCGACGACGGTCTGCGCGCGCGTCGGGAGTCGTGCACCGCCGGCGAGAGTGGGACCGGTGAGTCGCCAGAAGGAGGTGGGCTCGCCCGAGACGCCGGGCGAAGGTGTGTGCGGGACCATGGGCTCCTCGTCGAAAAGCGCGATCACTGCGCGAAGCGTGGTGGCGGCCGGTGCGCGATCGGGATGGGCTTGCTGGCGGATGCCACCACCGGCGTGCCGAGGAGCGCCTTCGCTGCGGCGAAGAGTTCGTCGACCGACGCGAACGTCGCGGTACCGATGCCGTACGAAATCCACGTCGCCTCGAGCAGACCGTCACCGCGCCGCTCAACGTAGGCGACGACGCTCTCCGCGCTGCTGGGGGCGGATCGATCGCAGAGCCGCCAGGTGCGGTCGGTGAGCGAGTCGAGCTGCAGATGATGGTGGTGCGTGTTCATGGTTCTCCGGGCGGCCGCTTCGCCGCCCCTGTGTCAGTCTGGCGGCCGCGGCCCCCCGGGGCGGTGTCAGCGATTTGTCGGGGAAGTTTCGCGACCCGTGGCGATCCGCCTTGTCCGGTTCGACCGCGGTCTGCGGCGATGCGGCGGGGTCGCCGTGCGGCGCCTCCGTCCCGGGTGGGGTTCCTCGATCTCGATCGCCCTTTCGCGCTCCTCCTTCGGAGCGAGGTGGTCGAGCGGCTGCCGGATGTCTTCGCGATCGCTCATGCATCGAGGGTCCGCTGGCGGCGCTCGGTAGCCTAGGGGGTTGCATACGCGATGCGCCTGTGCAGGAACGATGCTCGCGCCGTCCGGGGTACGGTCGCGGTTCGCGTCGGCGCCGGTTCGCGCGGCGCACCTTCGCCGTCAGCGGCCGTCGCCGTAGCGTGAGGTGATGATCTCCGACGTCTGGCTCACCCGGCACGGCGAAAGCACCGGAAACGTCGCCGCGACTCAAGCTGAGCGCGAGGGACTCGATGTCGTCCCAGTGGAGGAGCGCGACGCCGACGTCCCGCTGTCCGCGGCCGGTGCGGCGCAGACGGACGCGCTCGGCCCCTGGCTGTCGGATCACGACGACATCGCGACATAGATCGCGGACGGCTGCCCGACGACGACGTCATCACACCGAACGAGGACGAGCTCGGCATCCTCACCGAAACCGACCTTGCCGTGACCACCTCGCGGCGGCGGCGGATGCCGCACGCGGGTCTCAGGTACTTGTCACGGTGGCGCGGGAGTGTACGCCGCCGCACGCGCCCGGTCGAGGGGGCATTCGCCCGGGTCGGGCGCGCTCATGCTGTGAACTCACCCCCGCACGAAGACAGGAGAACCCATGTACTTCCATCTGCAGCAGTGGATCAACGAGATCGCCGAGGACGAACCCGACCCGGCCGCCGCGAACGCACTCCAGGAGGGGCTCGGTGGCCAGTTCGGCGAGATGCGCACGATGATGCAGTACCTCTTCCAGAGCATCAACTTCCGCGGACCGTCCGGCAAGCCGTACCGGGACCTCATCCAGGGCATCGGCACCGAGGAGATCAGCCACGTCGAGCTCATCGGCACGACGATCTCGCGGCTGCTCGATGGCTCACCCGCCTATCAGGGTTCGTCGACCGACCCAGTGGATCAGCCGGGCGCCGGCGGTGCGACACCCCTCAGCATCGCGATGTCGGAATCGAACATCCACCACTACCTGGTGGGCGCACAGGGAGCTCTGCCCGTCGACGCCGCCGGCAACCCGTGGAGCGGCAGTTACGTCTACAACTCCGGCAACCTCGTGCTCGACCTTCTGTACAACCTGATGCTGGAATCCACTGGGCGACTGCAGAAATGCCGTCTGTACGAGATGACGTCGAACAAGACGGCCCGCTCGACCATCTCGTACCTGATCGTCCGCGACCAGGCACACGAGAACGCATTCGCGAGGGCGCTCGAGACCCTCGGCGTCAACTGGCAGACGGCGCTGCCGATCCCGAAGACCAACGGGGAGCAGTTCCCGGAGGTGAAAGAACTGGTCGAACGTGGCCTCCAGAGCGTGCAGTACACGTTCGATCTCGGCAACCAGTCGGAGGCCGGACGCATCTTTCAGGGTGCCTCACCGTCGAACGACGGCACCGACCTCGACGGGTCGCGACAGGCACCCGCAGGTGCGCCTTCGTTCATCGCTCCCGAGCGGTTCGAAGAGTTCTCCCCCGGAACTGATGCCGAGTTGCGCAAACTCATCGAGGCGACCGCAGAGATGGAGATGGCCGACATCGATCTCACCTTCGGCGCGATGAAATAATGCAGTATCCATCCGCCGCCGCGCACGTCAATCCCCCTGCCGCGCGCGGCGGCCGGGCATAACGTCCCGTTCATGTCCCACCACGACGGAGACGGCGCGACGCACGCGCACGACGACCACCACACCGACGATCACCCGCGGGGCGATTCCGGCGAGCCTGCCGCGGCCGACACGGCATCCGGCGGCGCACCCGAAGGGGCCGACCTCACGACCGACGAACACGGCCGCCCCGTCGACAACCCATCTGGAGGCTGAGCGTGCGCCGATTCATACTCATGCTCAGCGTCGTCGCGGGCACCGCCTACATCCTCGGTGCGCGCGCCGGCCGCGGTCGCTTCCGATCGATGAGCTCCGTCGCGAAGCACGTGTGGGACGATCCCGCAGTGGCGAAGGTCCGCAGGCGCGCCTACCAGCGCATCGAGGAGGCCACGAAACGTGTCGCGAAGAGGTTCTGATCCCGCCCGAGCGGGAGGCATGAGAACGATGAGTGGCGACGCCAGTTCGCCGAGAACGGAGCACGCCGGATGTTGATCGACGATTCTCTCGGATTTCTGACAAGAGGGTACCGACTCGGCGCGCACGTATGGAGCCGCGTGAACCCGGGAGCCCGCGCGGCTCCGATGCGCCTTCTGGGAGGAAGGGCAGTGCTCGTCCGCGGCGCTGAAGGTGTGAGGCTCTTCTACGACGACTCTCTCATCGCTCGGCACGGCGCGATGCCCGCGATCGTGCAGGAGACACTGTTCGGGCATGGGTCGGTGCACAGCCTCGATGGCGATGAGCATCGCCACCGCAAAGCCACATTCGTCGATGTCGCTTACGACGATGCGCAGGTGCGGCGGCTTGAACCCCTGTTGGAGCACGAGTGGCGCACGGAGACCGACGAGTGGCGTCTCGGTGGCCGACGGACAGCGTATGAGGCGGCGGTCGGGGCGTTCGGACGGGCTGTCATGAGCTGGGCAGGAGTGCCGGGGACAGGCGCTGCGCAAACCCGCTGGGCGACCCGACTCGCGCAGATCGTCGACGGCTTCGGCGCCCCGTACTCCTTTGCCTTCGCACTCGCTCAGATCAACCGCCGATGGTCCGACGTTCACGCTGCTCGGCTCATCGAAGCAGTACGGGAAGGCGAGTTGACGCCGGGCGGCGGCACCGCCCTGTACGAGTGGGCGTGGCATCGCGACCGTGCTGGGCGCCTGCTGCCGCCGCGACTCGCCGGCGTCGAACTCCAGAACAGCATGCGGCCGATGATCGCTGTCGCGAGGTTCGTCGCGTTCGCTGCGAAGCAACTGCACGAGCGTCCTGATTGGCGGGACCGCATTCAGAGCGAGTCCATCGAGCGGGGAGCGCTCGTCGGCGGCCCCGCCGCAACGGCATTCGCGCAGGAAGTTCGGCGGACTGCTCCGTTCGTGCCGATGCTGCCCGGATGGGCGCGGGCCGACCGTGACTTTGCCGGGCAGAAAATCCGTGCCGGTCAACGCGTAGTGCTCGACATTCTCGGTACAAACGTCGACGCCCACGCGTGGGACCGTCCCGACCACTTCGCGCCGGAGCGATTTCTCGGCGTCGCGGATTACGAAGCGATGCCCGCTTTCATCCCTCACGGCGGCGCGGAAGTCCGCACGGGCCACCGCTGCCCCGGCGAGAAGCTGGCGATCGCAGGCCTCGCGATCGCCTGCGCGGCTCTCAGCGAGGGCGATCTGGAGATATCCGCACGCGGTCTCGGCGTCAACCTGAGGCGGTTGCCCACCAAACCACGCTCGGGTGGACGAGTCTCCCCGCGCGGCGCCGCATCCCGGTGCCCCTTCCACCCGATGCGTGCTGAATGAGATAGAGCATTCATCTACCGGAGGAGCACACCATGGTGCAGATCATCGAGACCATTGACGTGGACGTCCCCGTCCGCGCCGCCTACAACCAGTGGACGCAGTTCGAGAGCTTCCCGAAGTTCCTCGATGAGGTTGACTCGGTCACGCAGTCCGACGACACCCACACGCACTGGAAGGTGAAGGTCTGCGGCTTCGAGCGCGAGTTCGACACCGAGATCACCGAGCAGCATCCCGACGAGCGCGTCGCGTGGACCAGCTCCGGCGGCGAGACCGAGCACGCTGGTGTCGTGACGTTCCACAAGCTCAGCGACACCAGCAGCCGGGTCACGGTGCAGCTCGACTGGGAGCCCGAAGGTCTCGTCGAGAAGCTCGGGTCTCTCGTCGGCGCGGGAAGTCACGCCGTGAAGAAGGATCTGGAGAACTTCAAGGAGTTCATCGAAGCCGAAGGTGACGCGATCGGTGCGTGGCGGGGCGAAGTCGACGCATAGCGCGACACCATGACGATCCGGATCGGCACATCCGGCTGGAGCTACGACCATTGGGAGGGCGTGCTCTATCCCCTGGGGGGCGCGCCCACCGATCGTCTCTCGCGTTACGCCGCAGAATTCGACACCGTCGAACTCAATGCGAGCTTCTACCGCTGGCCGCCCACCGCTCGATTCAACGCCTGGCGAGGGCGGCTACCGGGGGGATTCGCGATGTCAGTGAAAGCTCCCCGCGGCTTGACCCACGGCAAGCAGCTCTACGCGCCGGAAGAGTGGATCCGTCGCATCGCCGGAGGCTGGCACGAACTCGGCGACAAGCGCGCCGTCGTGCTCGTCCAGCTTCCGCCGACGATGGTGCGCGACGATGAGCGTCTGCGCTACTTCCTCGGGTGCATCCCGGAATGGATGCGGGTCGCCGTGGAGTTGCGGCATCCATCCTGGGACGACCCCGCCGTGTATCGCACCCTCGCCGACCACCACGCCGCCTACTGCGTCATGAGCGGAGCGAACCTGCCGTGCATCCTGCGCGCGACGACCGACTTCGTCTACCTCCGTCTGCACGGACCGCACCACGACCATCTCTATCGGGGGTACTACTCCGATGACGACCTGCGCTGGTGGGCGAACCGGATCCGAGAGTGGAGCGAGTCGGGTCATGACGTCCTGGCGTACTTCAACAACGATGGCGCGGGAAACGCCGTCCGCAACGCGCGCACGCTGAAGAGTCTCCTCCTTTAGCACTGCGATGCCCACAGGTCGCTTGTCCCGGCCGCATCAGTGCGTGTTGCACCTCGACTCGGCCGGGTCAAGTGCCTCGCCCGTCAAAGGGTCCCGACGACTGTGCGCCGGCGTCGACGACCAAGGGCGGGTCGATGGATGCTGCGACTAGCAGCACGCCGTCGTCGGGAACCCGATCCAGCGTGCCGTCCGGGTCGCGGGGAATGGAAATCCCGCACGCTGTCAGCGCACCAAGTGAGCCCACCGCGCAACGATGGCCAGTACCCGAAATCGTATCGGCGTGGAGAAACACCACATGATGCCCTCACCCGGCGGCGGCCGGCGAACCACTGGGGCCTCGACAGCGCTGCTGCCGCTCGGGTATCGCGTGAGCGCCGCAAGTCAAGGGGTGGGCGTTGCGCCGTCGAGCCAGTTAAGTTCACCGGCATGAGAGTAGGTGTGCTGGGTGCTGGGCGCATGGGTTTGCCGATCGCGCGGAGACTCCGCACACAGTTCCCCGTCTCCGGCTTCGACATCGCACCCGCACGCCTAGAGGACCTGCGCGCCAACCGCATCGACGTCGCTCCCGACATGGCGTCGCTCGCCCGTTCAGTCGATGTTCTGACGTGCGTGCTCCCTGGCGCCACCGAACAGCGCGCAGCACTCCTGGACCCTGACCTTGTCCGCGCTCTGCGACCAGGAGCAGTCGTACTCGATCTCACGTCCGGTGACCCGCGCACCGCGGACGAGTTCGTCCGCAGTCTGCCTGACGGCGTCGGCTATGTCGCTGCACCAATGAGCGGCGACCCGTCCAACGCGGCTGTCGGATCGCTCACCTTCTATATCGCCGGCGCCCCGCACGATGTCACGACGGTCAGGCCCGTCCTTCGTCTTCTGGCTGGTGCCGAGAGCCGCCTCCGGCTGGTCGGTGAACACGCACCCGTGGCGGCGACGACGAAGCTGCTGATCAACGCGTTGTGGTTCGCGCAAGCCTTGCTGGTATCGGAAGTCCTGCTGATCGCACGCGCGGACGGTCTCCCGGACTCCATGTTCGCGCAGATCTTGCATGGTGGGCCGTCAGACAGCACCTTCATCCGCGATTACCTGCCGGCGATCATCGCGGGCGACTACGTGGAGTCTTTCGGCATCGACAGGGTCGTCGAAGAGCTGGACAGCGTTCTGGCGCTCGGACGCGACCACGGCATCGCGCCGGGGGGTCTCGCAGTGGTCCGTGACAGGCACGACGAAGCTCTTGCCCTGTATGGGCCCGTCCCGGGCGAACTCCTCGTGGCCCGGCTCCTGCTGGAGGGAGCTCCCCAGAGCCTCGCGACGAATCCGGGCTCGTTGATCGGAACCGATGACGACGTGGTGCATGGCGCAACCGAGGGGGACGAGTGAACCGCGACCAACGACAACGCCACGCCGTTGAAGTGGCGCGCCTAGCAATCGCGCGATCATGGTCAATCGGTGTCGCCGAATCCCTTACCAGAGGCGCCGTGTTGAGCGCAGTAGGCAGCGGCAGCGACGCTGCGACGTGGCTGCGCGGAGGTGCCTTCAGGCAGTGTCATTTCGGTCGGACGCGTTAACGTCGTTCCTCCCTTTTTTCGATCGGCGTGGCCAGATCCAGTCGCCGAATGATCGCCGCAACGAGCGACGGCGTCAACGGGCAAGTCTGCCGGGTGGTCGTTGACTACGATCGCCCGATGGGCGAGGTGGTAACCATGGCGCAGGTGCGAACAACGATCAGTATCGACGGTGAGTGGTTCTTGCTCGCCCCGGGGCAGGAAGTGAGCGATTTGAAGCGGCGTGTGGAAGCGGCTGTGGAGCCGCCAGGTCACTTCGTCGATTTCACGGTGGTGGGCGGCCGCGACGTGAGCGCGCTGATTACGCCGGGCACGCGTGTGGTGATCAGCTCAGGAGTTGTCCTCTTCGACCCGCGCGATGCGGGTGAACCGGACTTCATGCATCTGGAGGACTTCGACCTTTAGCTGTTCACGGGAGATCGGCAGCATCAGCGGGCGGGTCTGTTGAGGGGGCGGGTTCGGGCACGAGGTGTAGGCCGGTGGTGGAGTTCGCGGTGACGGACAACACTTCCAGCCAGTCGCGGTTCAGCGACGGCGATCGGCTGCCGAAGTATTGGAAGTTGATGTCAGCGGCGGGGTGAAGCCACACGGAACGGCGGCCTTCGCCGGTGCTCGGGTCCTCTCGCCACGTGAAGAAGAACGGCTCCCCGCGGCGCAGCTTGTTCCCGATCACCGCTTGGAGGTGGGCGAGGGCGCGGTCCTCGACCACGAGCTTGACGTTGCCGTAGTTGAAGCGGCCCACCGTGACCTCCGATCGGTAATGCTCTCACCTTCGCGCGGACGTCGACTGCTGTCAAACCCGTCGTGCAATGGGGTTGACGATCGGCAGTTCCCGCGCCAAAGTGCCTGCTGACATGGAAGGTGGACGCTGTGAACGCTGAGAAACCCATGGGCACGACTGGCAGGAGGGTCGTGTTCTACGGCTGGCTGGCTGTCATCGTGGTGGGGCTCGCGGTCATGATCGTGCTTCCGCTGGCGGGCCGATAATCATGCGCCGGTTCGTCCGAGACCAGTCCCTGAGCCTTGCGTTCTTCACCATCTTCCTGCTGGCGATCGTGGGTCAATCGATCGCCGGATACCTCTATAACAACGAGGAGCTCACCGAGCACGGGTGGCCGACGATCGGCTACGTGGACTTCGTGACGTCGTCCGATTTTCTGGTGGACGTGGCGGAGAACTGGCAGTCCGAGTTCCTGCAGTTCTTCCTGTTCATCCTCGGCACGATCTGGCTTGTCCAGCGCGGCTCGCCCGAGTCGAAGAAGCCCGGTGATGAGGGCGTCGGCACCGACAAGGATCAGCTTCTCGGACGGCACGCGCGTCCCGACTCACCGGCGTGGGCGAAGACGGCCGGTATGCGGTTGTGGCTGTACTCCAACTCGCTGCTGATCGTCATGGGCGCGATCTTCCTCCTGTCCTGGCTCGCGCAGTCAGTGGCCGGGGTGGTCGTCACCAACGAGGAGAACGCGCAACATGGGATGCCGTTCACGACGTGGGGCGAGTACGTCGTGTCCGCCGAGTTCTGGAACCGCACGCTCCAGAACTGGCAGTCGGAGTTCCTGGCGGTCGGCGCCATGGTCGCGTTCTCCATCTACCTCCGCCAGCGCGGGTCCGCTGAATCCAAGCCAGTGGGGCTGCCGCACCACACCAGCGCGCAGGAATCGGAGTAGCGATGATCACGCCCAGCGAGCGTCACGCTGAACCCCGCGGACGCGGGAGAGGAGGAGAAGTCGCCGATCGATGCGCTCCTGCCGCCGCGCGCCGACATTGTGAGTACTTCGGCGGAGCAGGCTTCCGCGTCGGCGCCGCCCCAGGAGGACGAGGAGCCGCTCGGCGGCGAGACGGCAGGTCGCAATAGGTCGTCATCACCCACTCCCGCATCCGCTGGCGAAAATCCACGGCCAGGCGACGGGTAAACCGTCGTGGCAGCCCCTAAGCTCAGGATGCCGCCGCAGGACTCGCGATTCATGGTCCGACCGGCGACGGAGGGACGAAGGTGTTGGGTTCAGGTGCTCTTGACCGCGAGTCACTAGAATCGCACGCCCGTCCCGCATGGGACCACTCGATCCGAGCGCTGATCGCCCTTACGGTGATCGTCAATCTGATTTACCTCGGCGCCTTGCTGCTGCCTGGCGACCCGGCTTCCATCCTGGTGAACATTTGGCTCTCCCTCGCCGCCCAATGGGTTCCCGTTGGCGTGTTTTGGCTAGTCGGGATGCGCACGGGGTTTGCCAGGCCGGAGGTAGTACTTGCCGCAGCGGGGGTGACTTTTAATGCCGCCGGCGAGACCTACTATGCGCTCGCGATGAACTCGTCCGGCGAGCTACCGTCACCGTCACCCGCGGACATCGGGTACCTCCTCTATTACCCCTTCACACTGGCCGCGTTGCTGGTCCTCGTTGTGCGGCAGTCACAGGGCTCCATGAAGTCGGCGATGTTTGACGCGGCGGTCGCCTCACTCGGAGCTGCTGCCGTGCTCGCTGTGATCCTACGGCCAGTCTTTTCCGATGCAACAAGCGGCGCTTCGCTGCTGAACGGGGCCATAGCCGCGCTCTATCCCCTCTTCGACATCCTGCTGATCACCGCAGTCGTCGCGATCTCTGCCTCGCCCGTTTTGCGGCTGGGGCCAAGATGGCAGTTCCTTGTCGTTGGCTTTCTCCTGTTCGCAGGCGCGGACATCCTCTACGCCCTCCTCACCCACCACGGCGCTTACAGGGCGGGCACCCCTCTTGACGCCGCATGGACCGCAGGCGTTGCCTTCGCCGCAATCTGGGTGGACGGCGTGACCAGGTCGAGCAGTGAACCTCGCACCGCCGGACACGTGCTTCGAGCACCGCCGGTGCCCGCCCTCGCTGTTGTGGCGGGCCTCACAGTCCTCCTAGTGGGCACGCAGAGCCGGGTCTCCGTCGTCGCCTTGGGGCTGGCGGGGCTCACGGTCCTCCTCGCCGCATTCTCGGTTATGTCGCGGCACGCCGCACTCTCACGTCTGCTCGACGGCCAGGAGCGCCTTGTCGGGAAGCTGAGGGAGCTAGACAGGGCAAAGAGCGACATCATCCACACCATGAGCCACGAGATGAGGACACCGCTGACGTCAATCTTGGGCTACGTCGATCTGATACTTGACGACGAGGACACGCTTCCCCCTGGTGCGGCAGCCAGACTCCACGTGGTTGAGCACCACGCACGTCGGCTGCAAGACCTTGCGGCAGACATGTCGATTCTCGAGCGGCTCGAGTTCGACGATAACCCTTCTCGGTCCGCGGTCGTCGCGATCGGCCCCATGCTGCGACGCGCCGAGGCGTTGCTACGCCCTCTCGCAGATTCCCGAGAGGTGCAGTTGTGTGTCACCGCGGATCTCCGGACGAGTGTCAAGGGCGATGAGGGCGAACTGGAGCATGCCCTCACGAGCGTGATCGAGAACGCCGTGAAGTTCACGCCTTCGAGGGGGCGCGTCGACGTTGAACTCGGTAGGGTCAGCGGCCCCGATAAGCAACCGCGCGTCGTGATCACCGTCACAGACACCGGAATGGGCATCCCGTCCGACGAGCTCCCCCAGATCTTCGACCGCTTCTTCCGGGCATCAAACGCTCAGAACCAAGCGGTTCAGGGTTCAGGTCTCGGGCTCGCCATCGTCCGGGAAATCGTGCAAGCGCACCACGGGGAAGTTCTGGTGTCATCGGTTCTCGATGAGGGCACGATCGTGCGCGTCACCCTGCCGACAAGGCGGGAGCCCGCCGATCGGGATTGATCGCCGGACACGCCCGCGACGATGGAACGTGCCCTGACGAGACGTCTCGCGGGCCACCGCCTGCCAGCGATGACGACGGCATCGCAGCGCACGACGTGCTGTGCCTCAAAGATGTGTAGGTGACGGTCCGCGGCAGCCTGCGACCTCATGCGTCGCCCATGTCCGACCAGACTGCAAGTTGTTACTGCGACGGCGAAGACGTGACCACGTGGGCTCCTCCGCGAGATGAGGGAGTAATCGCGTTCGTCGAGCGCTGCGGCTCAGTCGCCCGAGCCGGTGTCCACCGCTACTTGCTGTGGCGCGGTGTCCGGAACGTCGAGTGAGGTGGCTGCGATGTGCTCCGCGACGAGGGATATCCCGCCGGAGGAGTTCGCCGTCTGCGCAAGCTCTTCTAGCCACTCACGACTGAGTTCGGGGGGATCGGGCTCATCGAACACGAAACGCAGGGGGATCGACGGGTGGAGCCACAGCGTGCTGCGTCCGCGTTCCTGGCCGTCGGGATGCTGCCAGGAGAGCGTGAAGCTCTCGCCTCTGCGCAACTTGGTGGCGACCACGACTTTCAGATGCGCCAGCGCCCGGTCTTCGATGTGCACGGGTGTCGCCGAGCCGCCGTAGTAGATGGTTCCCACGGTCGCACTCTATCCGAGGACGGAGGATGTTGCTTACAAAGTAAGGCAGCTAGTGTGGGCGGACGCGGCGGAAAGTGCTGGTCGAGACCGCAGCGGGATTCGGGCGGTGATGTCGAGCCAGGCGCAGAGCGACGAGACGACGTCGTACAGTGGCCGCCTGAGCCGGCAGTTGATCGTGCGGACGGCGCTCTCCCAGATCGACCGCACCGGCACCGAGGGCCTGTCGATGCGCTCGCTCGCGAAGGACCTCGGCGTCGAGGCGATGTCGCTGTACCGCTACGTCCACGGCCGGGAGGACCTCCTGGAGGGCGTGGTGGACGCGCTGATGGACGGGCTGACCTCGCGGCTCGACGCTGAGCTCACCGAACACTGGCAGGGCTACCTCCAGACCCTCGCGCACGAGGTACGACTGATCGCCGTCGAGCACCCGAAGGCCTTCCCGCTGGTGGCGAGCCGGCATCCCGCGGCACCGTGGCTGCGCCCACCGCTGCGCAGCATCGAGGTCGTCGACGCGTTCCTTGCCGCCCTCATCGGTTACGGGTTCAGCGATGACCAGGCCGTGGCCGCGTACCGGTCGTTCACGAGTTTCCTCCTCGGTCAGCTGCTCCTGGAGTCCGCCGTTCGTGGTGCGGCCGTCTCCCCAGTCGAGGAACCGCTTGACGAGGGGGAGGCGGACATCCCCGAGGGGGACGCCGCCCGCAGCCTGGAGGGTGCGCCGCAGGTCATGCGTCTCCGAGGCCTTCTGAGTGAAGATCGCGGCGACGAAGAGTTTGAGACATCACTCGAGCGTCTCCTCGACCGGCTGAGCATGGAGCTCAGTCAGTAGGCGCCTCGATGTCGCGCGCATTGCGCTCGCGGATCCGGCGGCCCTCCTCGATGTCCTCGCGCTCCTTCTTCGCGGCCTTGTCGCTCTTGCGGGTGTCGCGGGGCGGTAGCTGGATGTCGTGCTCGGCGGCGATGCCGGCTTGCAGCTGACGGCCTCTTTCGAGTTCAGCGTCGAACTCCGCACCGAAGAGCAGGGCGAGGTTGGCGATCCACAGCCAGAGTAGGAACACGATGATGCCCGCGAGCGAGCCGTAGGTGCGGTCGTAGTTGGAGAAGTTGGCGACGTACAGCCCGTAGCCGAGGGTGGCGAGTCCGAGTACGACGATGGCGATAAGCGCCCCGATGCTGATCCAGCGGAACTTCGGCTGCTTCGCGTTCGGGGTGGCGTAGTAGAGCACCGCGACGATGAGGACCACGATGAACGCCAGCACCGGCCACTTCGCGATCGACCAGATCGTCTGCGCGACCTCGCCGAGACCGAGAGATCGTCCGACGGCTTCGGTGACGGGCCCGGACACGATGAGGGTGACCGCAGCGACCACGATCAGCACGATCGCGATGACCGTCACGAGCAGCTGCGTGGGCTTGAGTTTCCAGAACGGCCGGCCCTCGTCGATCTCGTAGATGCGGTTCATCGCGCGACTGAACGCGCCAACGTACGCCGACGCCGACCAGATGGCGATGAGGATGCCGCTGGCGAGCGCCCACCCTGCGGCCGGTGACGACGCGACCTGCTCGATCGGCGCCCGCAGCGTGTCCGCAGTGTCGCCGGGGGCGACATGGTCGACGATCTCCAGCACGGCATCCGCGGCCGCCTGACCCTGCCCGAACACGCCGAGCAGCGAGAAGACGGCGATGAGGCCCGGGAAAACCGAGAGGACCGCGTAATACGTCAACGCGGCGGCGAGGTCGGTGCACTGGTCGGTGGAGAACTCGCGCACCGACTTGCGGAGCACGTACTTCCACGACCGGCGGTGCAGGTCGTCCGGCGAGTCCGGCTTCGAGGGTGCCTCGGAACCCGGGGTGGGGCGTTCGGTGTCGTGAGTCGTGGCCATGATCGTCCTCTTCCGTGGTGCTCTCCTGCAAAGGGGGGGGGGAGCCCGCCGGCTGACGGGCTCCCCCCTTTCGTGCATGTCGCCGGATCGGTCAGCTGGTGAGGTTGTCTCGGGACTGCTCGGCCTGACCCTTGACGCTATCCGTGGCGAGCTGAGCCTCCTCCTTGACCACTGTCGCGGAGTCCTGCGCTGACTGCGTGAGAGCGGAGACGGCCTCCTGTGCGGGCTCCTTTAGGTGCTCGCCCACCTCGTTGGCGATGTCGGTCAGCTCGTCGACGAGCGGCTGCGCGCCGTCCTTCACCTGGGCCGCCAAGTCCTTCTCCCTCGACGACGCGGGGATGAGCGAGGCGACGAGCAGTCCGGCGCCCAGCGCGATGAGCCCGACCGCGAGCGGGTTGCCTTCGGCCTTGGAGACGATCCGGTCCTTGGCGTCGCCGACGTGGCCGGCGGCGTCTGACAGGGAGGATCCGGCGTCGTCGGCTGCCCCCATCACGCGGTCGCGGACGGAGCTGAACGCGCCGCGGACCTTCGCCACCTGCCTGTCGACGGCCTTCGACGGCGACACCTTGTCCGCGAGGGCGTCGACGTCGCTGCCCAACTCTCGTCGCGTGCGTTCGATGTCGGCGCGGATCTCATCTGGTGAATCGGTCATCGGTTCTCCTCATTCCTTTTCAGCGTTTCCGGTATCTCTTTGAGCGTCTCCACGGTCTGGGGAGCGCCCTGTACTTCCGCGAACTCCCGACGGCCGGCGGCGAACAGGATGCCGGCGACAGCAGCCCAGATCACCGCGACGATCACCCCCGCCCAGCCGCCACCGATCAGCGACCCGAGCCACCACCACAGCGCTACGGACAGGAAGAACACGGCCATCGCGGCGCCGTACCCGGCGCCGCCGATCAATCCGCCGCCCTTAGCCGACCGCGTCGCCGACTCCTTCAGCTCGGCTTTCGCGAGCGCGACCTCCTGACGCATCAGGGTCGACACGTCGCGGCTCACCTCACCGAGGAGCTCGCCCAACGACGTCGTCGCCGCCTTCTCCTCAGAGGGCGTCGGGTCGGTCATCCTGGCCCTCCCGCGGTGTCTGCGCCGGAACCGTCTGCGCGTAGATCGGGGTATCCGCACGGTCGGCCGATGTGGTCAACCCGTTCGGCGCCTGCACGGGCGCGATGCCCGGGTTCCCCGGCGCCGACGCGGTGACGTCGTCCTCGGCGTGGTTCGATGCCAGCGCGCGCGTGAGCCGCCCGATGAGGACCCCCGCGATCGCTGCGCCGAGGATGAACGTCCCCGGCCTGCGGCGCGCGAACCGCTTCACCTCGGTCACCACCCCGCCGGCATCCCGTTGACCCAGCCACGTCGCCGCGGACGATAGGCGGCCCGACACCTGCCGGGCGATATCGCCGGCAAGACCGTCACCGCCCGAACCGGACGCCATCGTGCCGAGCTCCTCCCCTACCGAGTGAAGTCCGCGCACCAGGCGCTGCTGCTGCGCGTTCGCCTGATCCGTCAGCTCCCGGCGCCCCTGGGCATAAAGGTCCTTGGCCTGTGACTTCGCCTCCTCGACGACAGTGGATGCTTCCTCCTTCACTGTGCCCAAGACATCCTTGGCTTCCGTTACGGCCGTGTCCTTGAGTTCGGTGGCTTCTTGCTTGGCCGCGTCGACCTTCCCTGTGGAGCCTGAGGCCCCGTCGTGCGAGCCTGTTGGGCCCGTCCCATAGCTATCCGACATGGTGCTCCTCTCGCAGACCGATCTACCGACCGGTGCACTAGGTGTAGGCCGAGACGATCGCACCCGTCAGGACCCTTGACCACCCGCCGCTTACGATGTAAGTCGCGGGGAAAGGGACGGGGGCCCATCCGAGTGACTCGTCGATGAGAGCGGGCTCGTGTACGCCGGTCCGCCCCGACCGGACAAACGCGCGGCTCGAGCGGATAGTCGCCGCCTACTCGCAAGGGACTGCAAAGGTTTAGGTGACTCCTGATGTGTGGTGATTCATTACCGCTGGAAGGGTGTCCTCATGCCTAAGCCGTTCCCCAAGGAGTTCCGGGACGACGTCGTTGCTATCGCGTTGAGGCGCGAGTCCTCGTTCGCGCAGATCGCGAAGGACTTCGGCGTCTCCGAGTCCTGCGTGCAGCGCTGGGTCAAGATCGCCGAGGTCGATGGTGCTCGGCGGCCTGGTGTCAGCTCGGGTGAAGCGGCCAAGAACCGGAGCTGCGCAAGCGGGTGAAGCTGCTCGAGCAGGAAGTGGAGATTCTCCGCCGGGCTGCGGCGTATCTGTCGCAGGCGAACCTTCAAGGCCCAAACGGCTCTACCCGCTCGTGAGCGAACTCGCCGCCGACGGGGTGCGGTACTCGGCATCGGTGACGTGACTTCCCCACTGGACCTCGCCGCCTGGCGACGGACATGGCCAAGTGCGTTCGGCGAACGTGGGCTCCGGGGGCGACCGCTGTCTTCGCTCGCTAGCTTTCGCTCGAACCGACGGTCGGATATTCGACGAGCTGACGGTGGGCACCCCTCCCACCAGCACCTAACGAAGCGCGCCTCGGAACTCCCGAACTTCGAACTCCGGACCTGTTGCCAAACTGTTGCCACAAACCGCGAAACACGCGGCAACGAAGCGAATCCACCGCTCGGCGCGACCACTCCCGAAGATCACGGACTAGAGACAAAACCTATCGATCGGAGCAAAGCACCGGGTCAGTGGCAACATTTCGGCAACAAATCGGAGAGCATCCAGCAATGACGAAACCCACCCAACGCGATCAGCCTGATCGTCTTGGGTGGGTTTCAATGGCGGTGACGGTGGGATTTGAACCCACAGATCGATGGATCAGAGCTCGACGAGCGGGTCAGGATCCGCGGATTCATGCGGCGCTCACGCTCACGGTGATCAGCTCGATACCGTCGAATCTGCGTCGAATGTTGCCATTTGGTTGCCACACGAGAGACCTCCGCGCTCGCTCGACGCGAGGCCCCGATCGAGCAGTGACCGCGTCCGATCAGCACCCTCACCGGGCGTGAAGTCGGTACGCACGAGCACGGGATCCATCCCCCGCGAGCGCATCTCGCCCTCGAACGCTGCGTCGCGGATGCCCGTGTGAGCGAGGTTGCCGATGCCGCGACGCGTGCGATCCGCCGGTGGCCCAGGGCGGCGAGATGGTCGATGGCCGCGCGGATCCCCGCGGCGTCGTCTGTTCCCACGCTCGTCAGTTGCTTGTCGTGGATCCCCGACCACGACCATTGGTAAAGCGCCGGGCTTGAGCCCGAGCTCCACCCGCGGGTCGTCGAATCGGAGCTCGACCATCACGGGGCCGTCCACGCGGCGCGCGTTGCGCCACTTCGTGATGGTGGCGAGTTCGTCCTCGATCGTGGGGACCATCTGCAGGAGGAGTCCGTAGCCTCGCGCCGACAGCTCGATCTCGAGACCCGCGATATGGCAAACGTTATCCTCGCACATGGCACGAGGAGACGGCGGCTCGATGGCGCTATGAAAAAACACTCCACCCGTGAACACTAAAAGCTACACGTGACCTGGTCTCCCGTCAGCCATGGCCCAGCGAAGGACGGGGCGGGCGCGCAGGCCCCCCACTGTCCAGGTAGTCGTGATTTCAAGCTCGGCTATGCCTGGCCTGAAACCAGAACACCTGCTCCATTTCTCTCGACGCGTCACTAGGGTTCCTCTCAGAGTTGGGATTGGGGGTCTGTTTACTCCGATTCTTGTGCGCTGGTGTGGTGCGGGAGCCCGACCGGTTTGGACTCGGATGAGCCCCGCTGGCGGAGGTAGATGGAGAACGCGACCATCGCGCCGACGGCCAGGAACTCCGACTGCCAGTTCTGGAGGGTGCGGTTCCAGAACTCGGCCGAGACTATGTACTCACCCCACGAGATGGCAGCCGCCCCGTGCTGCCCGTTCTCTTCGTTGGTGACGACCACGCCGGCCAGCGACTGCGCGAACCACGACAGGAGGAAGACCGAACCCATGACGATCAGCAGCGAGTTCGAGTACAGCCACAACCGCACACCGCGTACCTTCGCCCACGAGGGCGAGTCGAGGCGAGCGTGCTGCCCGAGGAGCTGATCCTCGTCGGTGCCGAGTCCCTCGTCTCCGGGGCTTTTCGACTCTGGTGAGCCGCGTTGCACGAGCCAGATCGTTCCGAGGATGAATAGGAAGAACTGCAAGAACTCGGACTGCCAGTTCTCTGCTACGTCGACGAGGAAGTCGGACGAGGTCACGAAGTCCAGGTAGCTGGTCGTCGCCTGCCCGTGCTGGGTGAGCTCCTCGTTGTCGTACAGGTAACCGGCAACCGACTGACCCGCGATCGCCAGGGCGAAGATCGCGAAGAACGCCAAGCTCAAGCTTTGGTCTCGGAGGAAGCCACGCATGATCATCGTCCCGTTATGGGGAGAACGACCATCATTGCGAGCCCGAACCCAATGACCACGGCCCACGCCACGAAGACGACACGTCTGCCGACCCGGCCGACATCCGACTTGATACTCACAATCCCGTCTCCCTTCCCGCCGCACGACAATGCGCCGAATACTGACCCTCTCGCGCCAGCGACCCGTCACTATGGCGCTTGACCTCTCCCGCGTCAACCCCATGGCGGTGGGCGCTGCGGGTTGTTGGCCGACGCGCCGCTGAACTGGACATTCCGTTCGGGGGCACAGAGGTCGCGCGGCGGCAAGCCCCTACCGCTACCCCGACAGCGCGTGGGACGGTGATAGCCACCGAGGAGTACGCGCCGCACTCACGAGCAGATGCGCCCCACGCAAGCCGACGCGCCGCAACCTCATCACGGACGGAGCCCACCATGGGCAAATTCAACTACCCCAACGGAGCGCGCGTCGAGATCGAAGACCGCGCCCTCGCCCACCTACAGATCGTGATCACCAACAAACTCCGCCGAGGCGAGTCATTCCTGTTCAGCTGGCGGGACGACGCGAGCGTCGGACACGGACGCACCGCCGTATGGCTCAATCCCGCCCTCGCTCTCTCATTCAAGTTCAACGGCAGCCGGACGCCGACCCTCAACCGGACCTGGACCGAGGCGCTCGCGATCACCGCGAACTCTCCGGGCGGGCTCTACCTTGTCCCTGAACCGGCCGAGGCAGAGTCGCGCGACTCCGTCGAACCAATCTGAGGGGCTGGCGCCACGACGCTAGTTCGACTAACTTCCTTCCCACGGGTACCAGTCCCCCACAGCGACACCCCCCGGTCGCACGGACCCGATCGAGCCCTCGTCGCGCTCTGCGAGAGGGCTCGAACCGTGCGCTATCGTTGGACGCCCGCTGAGTACCAACAGAGCGCCGCCATCGGGCAGCCGATCAGTCGTGGCCGGCCAAGTCGGTGAAGCCGACAGGTGGATGCTCAGCGCTGGGTGGTGTGGGGGGCGACCCGCGGGTCACAACAGGTCGAAATCGTCGTAGAAGCCGCCATACGGCCCACCGCTGTCCCCGACGTCGCGCTCGTCGTACAGGACCGTGACCACCGTGAACACCACCCGACTTGCAGGGGTGATCAGGGCGGCCACCCGACGGTTCCCGACGACCCCGAACCGCACGAACTGACCGCCTACGTGCACAGCCTCTTCGATCTCGGCTTGCAGAGCTCCGATGTCTTGGCCTTGCGAGAGCTCATGCTCGCCGTCGTCTATCACCACGAGGGTGCGTTCCATAGTCCGCGGCCGGTCCGTCATGTGCCACAACCTATGGGTGTCCGTCCGTGGCATCGCCCCCCTTGACAGGCGGCAAGCTCCAACACCGAACCCGACCGCTGCCGAGCATGACACGCGTGAAGCCGGGACCAGTTGTCCCGGTCAGTCGCCGACTCTGCCGAGGTAACGGGTGAAGAAGCTCACCGCCGCCTCCCCCGCGGACGGTGGGACGCCGGTGTGGCCGCCCAGGTTGGCGAGGAGCGTCTTTTCTGGCGATGCGAGCGCGTCGAACAGGTCGAGCGCCGCCTGCCGGTCGTTGCCCTCGTCGTCCCACTGCAGGAGCATGTGCACCGGGATGGTGACCTGCCGCGCCTCCGTCATGATCGAGCGCGGCACATAGCTGCCAGCGAACAGCCCCGCCGCGACAATGCGCGGTTCGATCGCGGCCAGACGAACGCCGATCGCTAGCACCCCTCCTGAGTATCCGACCCGCTCGCCGATCTCGGGGAGGTCGAGGAGCGCGTCGAGCGCGGTCTGCCATTCGGGCACCGCCGCCTCCACGAGGGGCAGGATGAGGCGGTCGATAACGTCGTCGTCGGGTCGCTGACCCGCGGCGAGTGCACGGAGTAGATCGGTACGCGCCTGCGCGGCCCCGTGGAGCGGAGGGCGCTCGCCCGCGCCGGGCAACTCGATGGATGCCGCGGCGAACCCGTGTGCTGCGCAACTGTGAGCGCGGGCAGCGAGACGGGAGTACATGCGCCGCATCCCGATCCCACCGGGCTGGCCCAACAAGACGAGCGGCACGGGAGTGGTCGGTGTGGCGATCGAAGGCGCCCACAGGAGCCCGGAAGTTTCACCCAGGGTGAACGCGCGCTCGGTGACGCCCGCGTCGATGTCGTGTTCAGAGATGAAGTGCATGGTCGTGCCTTTCGGAAGCGCTACAGACGAGCGGCGCTCCCGGACGACCTACTATCCGACCGCGACTCCCTCGAGGAGCACCCTCACGGTTTCGTTCACTGGTACCACCTCCTTGAGTTCTGCACGGGTGCGCTCACGATAGCAGCGGCGCCCGAACTTGCACCAATGCGACTGCGAGAGTGCTGTACAAGCTCATGCAAGTAATCCCGTGACTACCCGCATAGGTCAGATCGGGCGCGCGTAGACGGGGAGCTCGCCCTGAGCCTCTCCGGCAAGTGCCGATTGTCGATGGTGCGGCTCAGGGGCCAGTGTCGGTGTCCACCGCGACTTGTTGCGGGGCCGTGTCCGGAACGTCGGGCGAGGTGGCTGCGATGTGCTCCGCGACGAGGGATATTCCGCCGGAGGAGTTCGCCGTCTGCGCAAGCTCTTCTAGCCATTCCCGGCTGAGTTCGGGGGGATCGGGCTCGTCGAACACGAATCGCAGGGGGATCGACGGGTGGAGCCACAGCGTGCTGCGTCCGCGTTCCTGGTCTGCGGGGTGCTGCCAGGAGAGCGTGAAGCTCTCGCCTCTGCGCAGCTTGGTGGCGACCACGACTTTCAGATGCGACAGCGCCCGGTCTTCGATGTGGACGGGTGTCGCCGAGCCGCCGTAGTAGATGGTTCCCACGCTCGCACGAGCGAGAAGGCGACAGATAGCAATGTGAGGGCGCAAACAATAACCGCAAATGCTCCTGAGAGTCCCGCGGATCTACCGGCGACAGCGATCATGCACAATGCGGCAATCAGGACAATCCCGGCGCCGAGAACCTGCCCATGCGGCTGAGAGCATGATCGACGTGACGCAAGCCACTAGGACGCAGAGAAGCGCGCTCTGACTCGCGGCCCACAGATCCGGCAAGTCTTCAGGACGCCGAACAGTCATGCCGCCAGCCTCCCCGGACCACGTCATCGAAAAGGGCCAGAGGAACCGATGATGTTCGTCGAGCCCAGGGCCGGCGGCAACTCATCCGGCAACTTGGGACTAGATTGCCACATCGGTGCGGCGAGGATCCGCCTCGCCTCTCTGTGCGCGAGTCCGCGCACAGAGATGGGGACCATCAGTTGATCAGAGCGAGGAACGATCGAATGTGGGCAAAACATGGGCAAGCGACTCGACTACGACCCTATAAACGCCAAAACCCGCGGGATTCTGCGGGTTTCTCTGGCGGAGACGGAGGGATTTGAACTCCGCCGGATGGTAATCAGATCGCTGCGCCGGAGTCAGGCGCCGCGAACTCACGCGGAATCTCACCGGGAAACTGGACGAACCATCCGTCGCTGATCAGGCGAGAATGATTCGGATGTGGGCAGCCGTTGGGCAAGCCGTCATCGATCCGCCTGATCGTCCTGCGGTGACCGCGGCAATTGAACTTCGGCGACGCACAGCGACCAGCGGCGTGCTGCCCGAAGTAGATCGACACGAGCAGGCTGGGTCAAGACGGTAGCTCAGTCCACTGTTCTCCGACGCGCAGCGCATTGAGCGCGTTGGAGAGGCGTGCTGCGCGTCCCATCGAAGACATGGTTGCAGGGAAGCCCCAAAACCGACGGGACTCGGATTTGCGCGAAACCCGACGGTTGCCCGATGCAGCCCGAGTGAGCGCGCGACGTCGGCGCCAGCGACGCGGCGCGCCACGCGCGTCGGATCCGCTTTCCTTCTCGCGCTCCCGCTCGACATGCTCCGAGCCTAGGCGGACTCGCGGGCGAGCTCTTGCCCGGTTTCATCCCATCGCTGTCCGTACCGAAGCAGAGGGTGCAGTGCTCGCATCAGCTCTTGACCGCGCTCTGCGAGCGTGTAGCGGACTCCGACGGGCATCGTGTTGATAACTTCCCTGCTGACCAGATCGTGTGCTCCGAGCTCACGCAGCCGCTGCGCCAATAGACGGTCCGTGAGTCCGGGTACGGCTGCACGAAGTTTCGCTGAACGCGTAGCCCCTTTCATCAGCGCCAACATCAACCCCGGCGTCCACTTCTTGCCTGCCAACTCCATCGTGCGAGTGAAGGCTGCACACCCTCGCTCGTTTTCTCGCGCCCACACTTTGTCCACTTGCGAAGTGTAAGTCGCTACGCCTTGGGCGACGAGCCTCGCGATGGCGCGGTGCGCTGGTCCAGTGACCTTCAGTCCGTTCTCGCGTTCGTCTTCGGCTGGTTCAAAGAAGCCAGCCAGGAGCGCACGCCGGCCGGCGGAAGTCGGTTCCAGCTCGGCCAAGAGGGTCGAGTAGCCGAGCTTCGCGTCGGGATACGAAGCTCGCCACCACGCCTGCCAATCATCGTGCGGAGCGAGGGGCTCGTCGGCGGCTGCGGCAACCAGACGAACGAGCGACTCAACGACGCCCCACCCCGGTGGGCACTCCGACGCCGGAAGACACTCCGGAGCCAAGCAGGAGCGCATAACCTCCCGGGTTGAGCGTGCATTGAGGACGCCAAGGAGATACGCGGATCGATGACAGGCTGGAAGCTCACAGCCCCATCATGGCGGCGTCCGGACCTGCTGTGGCTCAATACTGCAACCCGAATGTGGGGACGCTCGCGATCGTCGAGGTCGCTTCCGGGACACTCGCGCCTTCTCGTCGGCGGCGCCTTGAGCTTCCTCAACGCCGAGCCGGAAGCGCAGTGAAACAAGCGCCCGTCACCGCCTCATGCCGGAGTGGTGCACGTCGGTCGCGTTCCACGTCTTCCCGGCCCTCCAAGAGCGAGGAAGCCGCACCGGCACCGGGGTTGAGCGGTGATCGGTGTCCGCCGGCCTTTTGTCGTCATCGAGGCGCGGGTTGTGGGCGGACGTCGCCCCGAGGCCGGCCGATCGCTGCCTCCTCGGTGTAATGTATGAATCTGTCGCGAATCTAGAACACCTGCTACATTTTTCCCGATACGTCTGGTGAAGTCCCGCTCAAGGTTGAGATTGGAGGTCTGTTCCCGGCACCGTTCAACGTCGAATGTCCGAGACAACCAGCGCCGCAGATATGAGCAGACCCTGCCGCGCACGCACAGAACTGAGAATCCATGAAATCCGTCAGCAAGCTTGCACTTGCCTCCACACTCATTGCCGGGCTCGCGCTCGGCGGGGCTATCCCCGCGACAGCCGACACCTCACCTGAGCCCACCCTCCGGCAACTCGCCGAGACCGCTGGGCTTCTCATCGGGTCCGGTTCGGTGAAAGCCTCTGAGTCCACCGCGGACGACCGACCCGCGAACTACTTCACCGACCCCCGCTACGGGAAGACCCTGTCCGACCAATTCAACAGCCTGCACCCCGAGAACGAGTTCAAATGGAACATGGTGCAACCCGAGGAGGGCGTCTTCGATTTCGCCGGGCTCGACCGTTTGGTCGCGTTCGCCGAAGAGCACGACATGGAGATGAAAGCGCACAGCGGCATCTCCCGCTCGTTCAACCCGGACTACCTCGTTGCGAAGACGGAACCGGCCGAGTTCCGCGCGGCCGTCAAGAACCACTTCGAAACAATCATGCAGCGTTACACCGGCCGAATGGACCGCTGGGACGTTGTCACCGAAGCGTTCACCACGTTCGGCGGCGAGGGTCTCGAGCACAACCTCTTCTACGAGCGAATGGGCCCCGACTACATCTCGGATGTCTTCCGCATCGCGCACGCCGCCGACCCCAGCGCAAAGCTATTCATCAACGAAAACCTGGTCGAGTTCTACCCCGCCAAGCGCCAGGAGCTTTACGCTCTCGTCTCGGACATGGTCGCTGAGGGCGTGCCGATTGACGGCGTCGCCTTGCAGATGCACGAAACGTTCGTCGGCCCGACGCCCGGTGTCCTCACTGACATCGTGAACGAGTACCACGCTCTCGGGCTCGAGGTCAGCATCGCTGAGCTGGACGTCCACACCTACGACCCGATCTCGCAGGCGAAGATTTACGGCGACGTTGTTGCCGAAGCCCTTGCCGCCGGCATTACCGAAATCAGCGTCTGGGGCTTCACCGACAAGCACCTGTACACGTGGCTGCCGGGCGCTAAGCCCACGATGTTCGATGAGGAGTTCCAGCCGAAGCCGGCCTACTTCTCGTTCCGGGATGCGCTCGAATCATTCGTCTACAACAAGAAGGCGCCTGGCAAGGGCGCACTCTCGAACAACAGCGGCCACGCCACCGGTCTTCACGACGGCAACTACAACGTCACGATGAACCTCTGGCACGGTACCCCCGGCAGCTATTACCGTCTCTACGAAAACGGCACGCTCGTGCATGCTGAACCGCTCGACGCGGTGGGCGTGACCAGCCAGAAGGCGATCGCTACCTTCGCGAACAAGCCGAACGGCACCTACACGTACCGTGCAGAGCTCGTGAACTCGAAGGGTGTCACAAAGACGACCACCACCACCGTCAAGGTTAAGGATGCCGCTCCCGGCAAACCGGTGGTCAGCACCGACAACTCCGACCAGGATGGTGACTTCACGGCCACGGCGAACCTGTGGTGGGGCACGAACGCGACCTCGTACGCGTTCTTCCTCGACGGCGTGAAGGTAGGCGAAGGCAGCCTCACCGCTGCTACTCCGAACGCGCAGTCCGCCACCGTGACCCTCCAGGGCGTCAAGAAGGGCAATCACGTCCTCACCGCGGTCTTCACGAACGCGAACGGTTCGACCGAGTCGAAGCCGATCACCGTGAAGGTGAAGAAGTAGCTCGTCCCGTGGTGGCGCCCAGCCCCATTCGCTGGGTGCCACCACGCGTCCGTCCCGCGGCCGCAACCCGGCCGGCCGCAACCCTCACCGGAAGAATGCGCCGCGGCGCCCGTCTGAACAGGAAATCCCACTCATGCAGGTCGAAGGTCGCGTTTTCGTCATCGCGGGAGCCGGAAGCGGCATGGGTCGCGAGGTCGCCCTGGAGCTACTCAATGCGGGCGCCCGCGTCGCAGCCGTAGACCTCAATCGAGATGCCCTCGCCGCGACCAAGAAGATCGCGGAAGAAAGCGTGCGGCTCAGCACCCACGCGTGCAATGTCGTCGACATCGCCGCGGTCGACGCTCTCGTGTCGGAGGTCATCGATGCGCACGGCGCCGTCGACGGCCTAATCAACATTGCGGGCATCATCCACAGATTTGCTCCATCGAAGGAACTTGAACCCGCCGAGGCGCAGCGGGTCTTCGACGTGAACTTCTGGGGCACGGTCAACACCTGTCGCGCGTTCCTCCCCCTCCTCCTCGAGCGCCCCAGAGCGGCGCTGGTGAACATGTCCAGCCTCTCCGCTCTCATCGCGTTCGCCGGACAGACCGTTTACGGCGCGAGCAAAGGCGCGGTGAAGCAGTACACAGAAGGCCTCTACCAGGAGCTGGCATCTACCCCCGTCCGAGTGAGCGCGATCTATCCCGGGAACATCTCAACCGACATCGCGGCCAACTCTGGTGTGAGGATGATTGACAGCGGCGGCAAGAAGGTGCGCGCAACGTCGCCGCGTCAGGCCGCCATCGAGATCGTCCGCGGTATACAGCGAGGCAGGATGCGAATCTTGGTGGGAAACGACGCGAAGACCCTGGACCTCCTCGTGCGCATTTCGCCCCAATGGACGACCGGTTTCATTGGGCGCCAGATGGCGTCGGTGCTGTAGTCGTCCCCTCGATCGCGCTGGCGACATTCGGCTAATACCTGTACGTCTCGATCCTCACGATGCCGGAGTCAGGAGCGCGCGTCGGAATCACCCTCTGCTCACCTAGCGGTTGCCCGGCGAACGGGAACGGCACCCTGGTCCCCGAGGCCGTCTCGTCACCGTTGAGGTGTTGCCGGACAGCAAGCTCGTCGTCACCTGAAGGCTCGAGCATCGTGGCGGAGATGAAGGATGCGACGCTTCCTGCAGTACCAGTAACGAACGCGTCGAAGCCCCGCCCGACGATGATGACGCTGTGAGGGCCATCGACGATCACCACGCCGTACGCCACCTTGTGGGGTTCGGCATCGCCAAGATGCCCGCTCGAGGTCAGGTGCAGCACCGTGCCATCACTCAATTCGATGGTGTAGTCGGGCGCCTCATGGCTGAGCCATGAACGCGTCCAGCGGCGCGTCGGGTGAGCGGCGAATAATCGACGCCGCGGCTTCGAGCAGCGTGAAGGCATCGAGTAGAACACCGAACTCTAGGTCCCCAGCAACGAGAGCGTCCGCACCGAACGTCGCTGCGATTGCGGCGCGGTAGCGGCCGATAGCCAGGAACAGTTGCGCGGCACCCTTCACATCGGCCCGCAGTTCCGGGACCAGTAGGCGTCCGTTGGGGGCCGCGAAGGCTGCGAAATGCGGTCCCGCGTCGTCGACATACGCGTCCAGGGCCAGCGCATCCACGGATGGCGCCAAGACGCGCCAGATCGAGGCGACCGTCATCACAGGGCCGCCGCTCGGATAGTCGCCGGGGAGTTTGCCTCCGGCGATCGGGATGGGACCGTCGAGTGGACTATCTGCATCCAGCCAGGCGTTTACGAAGATCGGAAGGCTGTACTCGCGGCGGCCCGCAGCCGCGACAGCTTCGGTGTAACTCGCGTAGGCCGCCGCCATGAAAGCCTCGTCGGTCCGCACGCCCTGGGGAAAGACGACCTCCCACGTGCCCTCATCGAGGCGTCCGTGCTCGACCCAATCGCGATGGACGGGCGCAGCGACGTCCGTGCGTATGGCGTCGATCACGCCGGCGGGAACGGTCGATGCGAACGCTGCTTCCGCCGCCGCGCTGCGGTCACGGGAGTCGCCGAGCAGCCCGATCTCGTTCTCGACCTGCACTGCCACCACAGTGCCCGCAACATCGACTTCACGGATCCGACGCATGAGCGCCGAGAAGGCGCGTGCGTCCGCGGCGCGGGCGGCTGCTGAGAACGGGCTTATCTGCGTTGAGGGCGAACCGTCCCGCAGCTCCGAGCGGGCAAACCTCGCTGGGTCCCGCTTCACCCACGCGGGCACGTACGTTGATGCGGCGTTCTTCCACGTCCCGAACCAGAGCGGGATCAGCTTCAGATGTCGGGAGTTCGCTTCCGTGATGAGTGCGTCTACGAGGCTGAAGTCGTATCCGCCTTCCTCCGGCTCCATAAGGTCCCAGGCGACGGGGGCAAGCACCGTGCGCGCCCCGAGGGCGTGCACGGTGTCGAGAGATTTCTTGATCGCGGCCCCGGTGCTTGAGCTTGAGTTGTGAACCTCTACGCCCACCAGCGGGCTGGGTCGCCCGTCGACGAGGAGGTAGGGGCCGACCCATCCGCTCGCGTTCGTTGACATTTGCGTTCCTTTCGGGGCCTCGCATGCGCCGAGCTGGACGGGCACCGTCGGACGTGGGGCGTCACGATCTCATTCACGCCTGAGACGCACGGCGGGATTGCGCGCCTCAGCGGCCGGCTGCTGCGGTGGAACCGATGCTCAGCCCGTGCCCAAGCGGATACAAGGGATCAGCTGTGCCTGGCAGGCTCTCGTGTGACTCGATGACAGCGTCCATGGTGCGCGGTACCTCCACTGGCAGGCGTCCTTGTGGTGGGGTCTGGCCCGTGACGGCGAGGACGTACGCTTCATCGCTGACGCCGAAGGTCGCAGTGAGCGCGGACGCTACTTCAGAGATGGGCGTTGCGATTGCCGGTCGGTCCATCGCTATGTCCACAACGAGACGCGTCTGGGACGAGAGGTGACGCAGCCGGTAAATCAATCCCGGTGGGAACTCGAGAGTTCCCTGGTGGAAGTAGCTCTCGAGGAAGAGGTCGTCGCGCGGTTGGAACGGCGCGTCGATTCGGATGATGGCGACGTCCGCCTCGGCGGGATCATCGACGACCGTTGCGTGGTCAGCGAGGTATTCAGCGGACAGCCCTTCAACGTAGACACGCACCCCCGGGTCCAGCGGCAAGAGGCCTTCCCGATTGTCCAACACCGTGACTGAACGTGCCTGAGCCGCGATGCCCGCGGCACGGTGGTCTGCGCTACCAGCGATCCTCTGGGCCTGCGCCACATCCACATACGGGTCGTCGAACAGGCCGAGTCGGAACTTGACGAGGAGAACACGACGAGCGGACGCGTCGATGCGGGATTCAGGGACGAGGCCATCCTGAACAAGCGAGAGCAGAAGGTCAGTGCATTCCTCACCGCCGAACTGGTCGGCACCAGCATCAAGGATCTTGAGCATCCTGGAAGCGGGGTCGAGCTCCTCGACGCCCCACGCGCGGGCGGGTAGCACCTGGTCGCCGACGATGTTGTCGTTCACGAGTTCCCAGTCGGTGAGGATGACTCCTTCGTACCCAAGCTTTTCCCGGAGGAGGCCGGTCAGGATCTGTCGGTTATAGCCGAATCCGACTTCTTCGATGGGCTCGCCACCGATCTCCAAGCCGATAGGCATGCCGTAGTAGGGCATCATGCCTGCGGTGTTCTCGTCGATAGCGGCGAGGAAGGGGGCGAGATGATCGGCGAAGGCTCCGTCTGCGTACACCTGCTCCCGGCCGTAGGGGAAGTGCGCGTCCTCGCCGTCCTTCTGAGGGCCGCCGCCGGGGAAGTGCTTGGTCACGCACGCGACGCTCTCGGGGCCGAGCTGACCTTGCTGGAAGCCGCGGAGGTAGGCGCGGGTGTACTCGGCAACCCGATCGTGGTCGGCGCCGAATGTTTGCAGCTGGCGGGCCCAGCGTGGTTCGGTCGCGAGGTCGATCTGGGGATGCAGTGCCGCACGGATGCCGACAGCGCGGTACTCCGCACTGGCACGTCGCGCGAAGTCCTCGATGAGGTCAACGTCGTCGATGGCTGCCAAGCCGAGGGCGTCCGGCCACTGCGAGAACGGCCCAGCGTTGAAGGCGACGCCGCTGTTCTCGGTGAAGGAGTGTCGCGGATCCGTGGACACGGTGACGGGGATGCCGTGGGGTGTCTGCTCGGCAAGTTCCTGCAACGCGTTATTCCACCGAGCGGCGATTTCTGCGCTCTCCAAGTGGTGGACGTTGAAATGGTTCATGAACTTCGCACCGACCACGATGCTGGTCGGGGACTTGCTGATCTTCCCAGGCCGTTCCAGGAGGGTGCCGCCTTCTCCGACCTCAATGACGGTCTGGAACAACAGTCCCACCTTCTCCGGCAGCGACAGTCGACGCAAGAGATCCTCGACCCGGTCCTCCGGAGTCAAGCGTGGGTCTTCGTACGGGTCTAGGGCACCGTTTCCGTTGAGGTCGCGATACTTCACGCCATCAGGACTCAAGCTGAAATGAGCGGCCATGCCCGTGTTCCTTTCGATCGACGGCGAAGCGCGGGCCGCGTTTCGCAGGTCTGGTCTCGCGTGCGGTGCTATCCCTGCGTCGAGGCAGCGATGAACGTGGCGTTCATGGTCTCGCCGGACGCGACGAGTACCGGCGCGGTGCCGGAGGCGCACAACTGGGCGAACCAATGGGAGCTCAGCTTCGGTGTGCGCTGCAGGGTGTCGTAGTCGACGTGGACGATGCCGAACCGTGGACGATAACCAGACGTCCACTCGAAGTTGTCCAGCAGCGACCACGCGAGGTATCCGACGACATTCGCGCCACGCTGGATCGCGCGGTGGGTCGCTTCCACATGTTCGGCGATGTAGCTGGCGCGGTCCATGTCGACGACTCTGCGCGAACCATCTTCAAGCGTTTCAACGACGTCGACGAACGCTGCTCCGTTTTCCATCACCATGATGGGAAGTCCGGGGAAATCGTTCGAAAGGGCGACGAGGTGTTCTTCCAACCCTCGCGGCTCGACGCCCCAATCCATGGCCGTGCGCTGTAGTTCCGGTCGGCGCACGAACTCAACGATCTCGGAACCAGGGAACTCGTTTCCACCCGCGCTGTGCCCGCCATCGAAGGTGGTGTTCTCGCGTACGTGCATGACTTCGTAGTAGTTCACGCCGAGCAGATCAAGTGGTTGATGGATCGTTGCGAGGTCGCCGGGCAGGACGAATCCCCAGTCGGTGACGTCGGCGGTGTCCAGCAGCAGATCTGCGGGGTATTCGCCGCGAAGCATCGGCCCCGTGAATGTCCGGTTGGCGACCGCGTCGTAGAGGCGTGCGGCGTCAGCGTCGGCAGGGGTTTCCGCTTCGATGCGGAAAATGTTCAGCGCTACGGAGATTTGCGCGTCGTGCTTCGTGATCGTCCGGCGGAGTGCCTGAACGGCGAGGCCGTGGGAGAGGTTGAGGTGGTGCGCGGCGGTCAGCGCGTCAGCGTGGCTGGTGCCTCCGGGCGCGAACGCGCCGCTGCCGTACCCGGAGAACGAGTTGTTCCAGGGCTCGTTGTGCGTGGACCACACAGACACCCGATCGCCGAACGCCGCACCCACGACCTCTGCGTACTTCTCGAATGCGTAGGCGGTGTCCCGGCCACGCCACCCGCCGTACTTGTCCTCGAGAGCCTGCGGGAGGTCCCAGTGATTGAGCGTCACGATGGCTTCGATACCGCGGGCGAGTAGCCCGTCGATCAGGTCGGAGTAGAAGTGGAGGCCTTCGTCGTTCACTGCACCCTCGCCGGTCGGCATGATCCGTGGCCATGAGATCGAGAACCGGTAGGCGCGGAGATGGAGTGCTGCCATCAGGTCGAGATCTTCGTTCACACGGTGGTAGTGATCGGCGGCGACGTCTCCCGTCGCGCCGTCGAGGATCTTTCCTGGTGTGTGGCTGAACGTGTCCCAGATCGAAGGCCCACGCCCTCCCGAGGTTGCGCCGCCCTCGATCTGGTACGCCGCTGTAGACGCGCCGAGCACGAAAGAGGGAGGAAATGTGAGGTGCCCGGGTCGGACGAAAGCGTCGTACACGACGATCTCCTTTGATTGCGCGAGGGTCGCGGGGTCGTCAGTGGCTTGGCGAAGGTGCGGCGTGCACCGAACTGAATGATTCGGTTTGGAAGACGCGACGATCGGAGAAATCCGAGGTCTCGCCGACCAACTCGATCCAGACCCGTTGGGGACGGTTGTCGGAGGACGACCCCACCGAAATCTCTACTGGTCCTGGTTCAACAATCCAGCGGTCATCGAGTGATAGGTAGGCGAGGAGTGCGAGCTGCAAATTGAAGGTGACGGTAGCCGTTTCGCCGGGTTGAAGGGACAGACGGTGGAATCCGGCGAGTTGTAGGGCCGGTCGGACCACCCCGAGGGCTTCGTCGGCCACGTAGAGCTGCACGACCTCGACGCCCGGTCGCGAGCCGATATTGGTGACGGTCACGGAGGCTCTGACGGTATCGTCAGTCGCGGTTTCGTGCTTGTCGACGACCAGCTGGCCAAAGCTGAACGCGGTATAGGTGAGGCCGTGGCCGAATGGATACAGCGGGGTGGCCGACACGTCAACATAGCCACCGTGTGCGTCACCCTCGCGCCGCCGGTACCCGCTGCCGTAGCGCTGGCCGGAGTGAATGGGGACCTGGCCGCTGGATCGAGGGACCGTATAGGGCAGTCTTCCCTGCGGTTCCGCGTTCCCGACAAGCACATCGGCGACAGCGCGCGTGCCGAACTGTGAGCCGTAGTAGCCGAGAACGATGGCGTCCAGATGAGGCTCGACCTCGCCGAGCGCGACCGGGCGTCCAGAGAAGACGACCGCGACAGTGCTCTTCCCCATGTCGGTGACGGCTTGGACCAGCTTTCGCTGAGCGTTGGGAAGGCTGACGTCGGCGAGGTCCGCGCCCTCACCTTCAGTGCGCTCCGCGAAAAACCAACGAGCCACACCGCCGAGAGCGAGGACGATGACGTCCGCGTCCTCCGCGATCCTCACAGCCTGATCGATCTTCTCCTCACCGCCAACGATGTCGCAGCCGGCACTGGAAACCACCTCCACGCCGGGCAATGCCTGCCGGAGCGCTTCGGTGAGGGAGATCGCACCGTACTGCGTGCGGGCGTACTTTTCCTCGTCCATCTCGAGAAGATGCCCCACCTGCACGTTCACGTAGGACTCGTCGGGAGCGAAGGTGGTGAGGTCGTCGACACCCACCATCGAACTGTCCGCGCCTCTGCGAAGCGCCCGGGTCAGCTCGATGAAGGCGGGGAATGTGTACGGCGCGAATGCACCGCCGACGAGGTTGGCGTGCGGGCCGATCACTGCCACGCGCCGGACATCGCGGATGGGCAACAGCCCGTCGTTCTTCACTACCGTTACTGACTCTCGCGCCAGCTGAAGGGACAAGTCGCGTCCCTCCGTCGCGAGGGCGGACAGCTGAATCGAGTCCGTGCCGACGTACGGGTTGTCGAACAGACCCAGCTGGTACTTCTGAGTGAGCACGCGGTGCACGGACTCGTCTACGAGCTCTTCGGTGACTTCTCCGAGGTGGACAGCCTCGATGAGGGCGTCACCATATCCGAAGGGCGCGGGTAGCTCGACGTCGATTCCGGCGGAGAGACCGAGTACTGCAGCTTCGCGGGGGGTACGCGCCGCCCGGTGGTGGGTGACGAGGTTCTCGATCGAACCCCAGTCGGAAACGACCGTCCCTTCGAAACCCATCTCGTCCCTTAGGAGGTCGCGAAACACGCGAGGGTCTGCTGCCGCAGGGATGCCGTCCCAGTCGGCCAGCGAGTTCATGACGGAGTCCAAGCCGGCCAGAGACATCGCCGCTTGGAACGGCTTGGCGTATATCTCCCTGAGTTCGCGGGAACCGACCGGGACGGACGCCATGTTCAGCCCCGCCTCACTCATCGCGTATCCCAGGAAGTGTTTGGCGGTGGCGAGCACACCGGACGCAAGCGACTGCCCTTGCAGGGCGCGGACAAAGGCGATACCGAACGCGGAGACGAGGTACGGATCTTCACCGTAGGTTTCATGCACCCGCCCCCAGCGTGCATCACGAGCCACATCGAGCAGCGGAGAGAGCGCTTGATGGAGTCCCACCGCGCGCATCTGTGCGCGGGTCAGCGCGGCCATCTGCGCCACCCCGGCGGTGTTCCACGTCGCGGCCAGTGCGATAGCTGTGGGGAAGCTGGTGAACGACGGGCCAGTGATGCCGTTGAGAGCTTCGACGTGCATCACTGCCGGAATACCGAGTCGAGTCTGCTCGACCAGATAGCGCTGCACCTCGTTGTTGAGCAAGGCCAGGTCCCCCGCGGAGGCGGGGAAACCACCCATGTGGGGTTCGATGTAGCCGATGCCCTGACCGAGCTTCGCCTTGGCGACGTCAGCGCGAATCCCGGAAGCGTCGAAGAGCATGGTCGGGATCAGCGCGGTGAGTTGTGCGACCTTTTCTTCAAGCGTCATTTTCGCGAGGAGCTCGGCGGCGCGCGAGCGGGCGTCTGTCACAGAAGACTCCTTGATGTGTGTTGTTCGAGCGCCGCGACGTGTGCGTCGGTGCCCTCGCATGAGTCACGCGAGCGACCGCACGCGTTCTCGACCTGCTTATCCCTTCAATCCCGATGACACCGTGGAGCGCACGAAGTACCGCTGGGCGAAGAAGAAGATGAGGAGGACGGGGAGGATGTACATCACCGCGGCCGCGGCCTGCACGGTCGGGATGGCGTTGCCGTTGGGGTCCTGGTAGAACGCGGTGATGGCTACCGACAGTGTCGTCCTGTCCAGGTCCAGAAGCAGGGCGGGAGCGATGTAGTCACCCCAGGTCCACGTGAACTGCAGCAGGAAGCAGGTGATGATGACCGGCCGGGACAACGGCAGGAAGATGACCGCGAATATCCGGAACCAGCCCGCGCCGTCGATGATCGCGGCGTCCTCCAGTTCCTTCGGCAGCGACGAGAAGAACTGACGGAACAGGAAGACCATGTACGGCGACGCGCCGAGGCCCCACAGGATCCACGGCCAGTAGGTGTTGAGAAGGCCAAGCCTGCTGAACAGCGTGTAAGTGGGCAGCAGCGTCAGAATCTGCGGGATCATCATCGTGGCGAGCAGGATGAGGAACAGCGCGTTCTTTCCCGGTGCACGCAGTCTTGCGAACCCGAATCCGACAGCCGCGCTCGAAAGCGTGATCAGCACGGCGTAGGTGGTCGAGAGGAACAGCGAGTTTCCGGCATACCCCAGAAAGTCCGCCTGAGTGAGCGCCTGCACGAAGTTGTCCCACTGCGGGGCTTTCGGGAGGATCTGGATGGGCAGCGACGCCCACTCCGCCGGCGTCTTCAAGGCGGCGAGTACCAGCCAGGCGAACGGCCCGATGAAGAAGACCGTTAGCAGGAGGATGAGGATGTAGATCGTGGACGGGGGCCGCTTCTTCGACCGGTTCCGCTTCTTCAGCCTGCTGGTCGTCGGCGGCACGAGATCCGCGCGTTCGTCGACCGTCGTGTCGGTGGCACTCATCGGGCGGCTCCTTCCTTCTCTGCGTCGCTATCGACTTCGTAGTAGACCCATGAGCGACTCGATCGCAGCAGGACGAGCGTGAGCGCGAGGATGATCAGGAAGAACACCCACAGCATCGCCGAGCCGTAGCCGAAGCGGTTGCTGAGGAAGAACTCCTCATAGACCTGCACCATGTACAGCGTGGTGCTGTCCGGAACTCCACCGACTGCGGAGATGCCCGCGGAGTTCGTGAGCAGCATCGGCTGAATGAACACTTGCAGTGCCGCGATGACTCCGGTGACGACCTGGAAGAACAGGATGGGGGAGATCATGGGGATGGTGACGTGACGGAACACCGTCCAGCGTCCTGCTCCGTCGATTTTCGCCGCCTCTTCCAGCTCGAGCGGCACACCCTGGAGCGCGGCGAGCATGATGATCATGCCACCGCCCAGGCCCCAGAGCATGAGGATGATCAGCGAGTAGAAGACGGTCGGGTCGACCAGCCAACCGACCTTCGGGATGCCCAGCACGCCGAGGATGGCGTTGAGGATGCCCGAGTCGGAGTTGAACACGAGCTTCCACATGATGGCCATCGCCACGACGGGGACTACGGACGGTAGGAAGAACACGGTCCGCCACACGCCCACCGCCTTGAGGCGCCGGTTGATGATCACCGCCAGACCGAGGGATCCGCCGACAGTGAGCGGCACGACGATGGCAGTGAATGCCAGCGTCCTCACGAGTGCCGCCCACATGTCGCCGTCTGAGAACAGTTCGATGTAGTTGCGCAGGCCCACCCACTTGTATCGGGGCGAGCTGCCATCGAAGTTCGTCAGGCTCACAATGAAGCCGTAAATCATGGGTGCGGCTGTGAGAAGCACGAATCCCAATACCCACGGTGCCACGAACGCGTAGAACGCGCGCCTCGGGTACCTGCTCCATTTGCGAGCCATCTTGGTGTTGCTCCTTAGCCGACCTGGTCGACGCCCTGGGCGAGCGCCTTGTTCAGCTCGTCGGTGAGTCCAGCACCGGCTTCCTGAACGGTGATGTCACCCTTGATCGCCTGCTGCAGGTACTTGTCGATCGTGTCCTGAAGGAGACCTGCGGAGATGAACGGCGAGTCAGGGAGCGGCTTGGTGTTCTCGATCTGGCTCTGCACCACCGTGTACGCCTGCTTCTGGAAGTCCTGATCCTGCGGGAGCTTGTCGGCGAGCGACTTCAGCGCCGGGAGACCCCACCCGCTGGTTGCCCGCGCCTCGGCGGGCGGGCCCGCCAGGAAGTACTCCATGAACTTCCACGCGGCATCCTTGTCCTTGGCTCCCTCGGGGATCCACAGTCCGGCGCCGCCGAAGCTCATCGCCGCCGGGGTGTCACCCATCGTGGGTGCGGGCGCGAAACGCACCGTCTTGAGGGCATCGTCGCCGGCGAAGTTTCCACCGAACCAGTAACCGTCCTGCGTGATCGCCATACGCTCTGCCGCGAAGGTCGAGAAGTCCGATCCGTCCGGGAGCGGGTTGAGAGAGGTGGCACCAACGCCGGACTGGCCGTAATCGACGAACCACTGCAGAGCGCGCTGCGCCTCAGGCGTGGTGAAGTCGATCTCGCTGAGGTCGTCGTTGAACAGGCTGCCACCCTGCTGCATCACCATCGCCGCGATCGGGCCGTAGAGCGACCAAGCCCACTCCATGCCGAGACCGTACACCTTGGTGGTGCCGTCTTCGGTGACGGTGAGCTTCTTGGCGATATCGAGGAGCTCGTCGTAGGTGACGGGCTCGGTGTCGCTGAGGTAGTCCACACCGGCGGCGTCGAACAGGGCCGTGTTGTACCAGAGCGCGTTGTCCTGGCTCCAGTCCTTCACGATGCCGTAGATCGGTCCGACGCCGCTCTTGCTGCCGTCCCAGCGGAACGCGTCGTTCACCGGCTGAAGGTCGTCTTCGGTGAGGACGTCGCTGTCGGCCAGGTATGGCGTGAGGTCGGTGGCGAGCCCCCGGGCGTTGAAGTTGGCACTGCCGACGGCGTTGCCGAACGCGACGTCAGGCGGCGTGCTCGACGCGAGCATGGTGTTCAGCCGCGCGAGGTCGTAGTTGATGATGTTGAGCTTGATGCCCGGGTTGAGATCCTCGAACTCGGCGATCTGCTCCTTGGAGACGTCCTGCGCCCCGATCATGACATCGACCGTGACGTCCTCCCCGGGACTGTTGCCGTTGCCGCCCCCGGTGCAACCGGCGAGCAGCGCTGACACACCGACGACAGCACCCATCATGAGGGCGCCTCGACGGAGCTGCGACGCGCGTGTGGTCATGTTTACCTCCTTGTGAACATGGCATGGCTCGGGTTCGGGCCACCCTTGGTGCTCAACACCATATACCCAAAGTAGTACAAGTGCTACATTTTGATTTTGGCGGCAAAGAAGCCCGAGCCGGGCAGACGACGACCGCGAGGATGGGTAGTGTCACGGTCATGAGTCAAGAACGCACGCGCGGAACCCGAGGCCCGTACGCAAAGTCAGCGCAACGGTCCATCGACATCCTCGATGCTGCGACCACGGTGTTCGCGACTCACGGGTATCACGGCGGTTCGCTACGTGACATCGCCCGCCAGCTTGACGTCAGCCTGACGAGCATCGTCCACCACTTCGGAAGCAAGTACGAGCTGCTAGAAGCAGTACTGGAGCGCTCGGACAAGACCACCTCGGGGAATGAGGACTTCGACTTCGACGCCGCGTGCGCAGAGCACGGTGTCGTGTTCGCGACGTTGGAGCGCGTTCGTTCCAGCGTCGAGAGGCCGGAGCTTCTTCGCTTGTTCGCGATCCTGGCGTCGGAGTCATCGGCGCCGAACCATCCCGCGCATGAGTGGTTCGTGTCGCGGTACGAGCGCAAGACCCGAGAGCTCGCGCAGTTGTTCGCTAACGACCAGGCCGCGGGTCGCATCTCTCCCGAGCGCGATCCCCACCTCCTCGGCAGACTGTTGATCGCCACGTGGGACGGAGTGCAGCTTCAATGGCTCATCAACCCCGGCTCGGACATGGAGAGTGCGATGCGCCTCTTCTTCGAATCCACCCTTCCCGAGGCCATTGAGTTCGTCTAGGCGCGGGGACCGCCCCATTAACCCGGACGAAGGCACCTCTCTCGCCCGACGCGCGGCCGGTCACGAGCCGCAACCCCGCCAGCATTAGCGGAGACACTGACGGGGTCACACGAAGGCGGCGAGATGAGTCCCGCTCAGTGCGTCATGACGCCCAGCTCAATGACGATGACACCGACGGCGATGAGACCGATGCCCCACCCCATCCGACGAGTCAGCGGGTCGCGGAAGAACAGCCGCGCGCCGACCGCCGTCAGCGCCACGCCACACGCCGCCCAAATGCCGTAAGCGATGCCTACCGGGAGCCCCTCCCCGAGCGCGATGGTCAGCATCCCGAACGCTGCGACGTAGAAGACGGCGATCGGAATGGCCCAGAGCTTCTTCCGCAGCCCTTCTGATGCCCGCAAAGACAGGGTCGCCGCGACCTCGAAGACGATGGCACCGACGAGTAGCAGCCAGGTCATAGCGTCACTCCCGAGCACCCCCGCGTGCCTGGCTCCGGCTTGTGACCGGTTTCAACGAGCACAACACCGGCGATCACAATGCAGATGCCCAGCCCGATGAGGAACGTGAACGCCTCGCCGAAGATTACTGATCCGAGAATTGCGGTCAGCGCCACTCCGGAAGCCGCCCAGATTCCATAGACCGCACCGATGGAAGCGCCCATACGGAGAAGCGCGGCCAGGGAGATGAAGGCACCCGCGTACCCCATAACCGTCGCGATTACCCACCATGCATCGTCGATGGTGGCACGCAAAGAAAGTGTTGCCGCCACCTCCATCACGATCGCTCCACTAAGAATCAACCAGCGCTTCACGCTGACCTCGCTTTCGTCGCAACTCACTGTCAGGACGACCGTAGGACACAGTTGGTCATACGACCAAGTCGTACGCCCAATTCACAGGTCGAGGCGAGTACGGTGGAAACATGAGCGAGCACCCGCAGCAGGGCCGACTTCCTCTCGCCGAACGCAGGCAGCAGCTTCTCGACGCTGCACTGGTCGTCATGGGCGAGAAGGGCGTGGCAGGGGCGACGACTCGAGCAATCACCGAACAGGCAGGGGTGCCACAGGGGCTCTTCCACTACTGCTTTGATTCCCGCCACGCCCTATTGCGTGCTCTGCTCGAACGCGAATCTGATGTGACGGTGTCAATGGTCGCGGGTATCGATCCCCAGAGGTCCTCACTCGAGCAGGCACTGAACGACAGCTTCGCGGCACAATTCCAACGCGTGAGCGCGGAACCGGAACGCGCAGCCGTGCTCAGTGAACTCAATGTGATTGCGCGAACCGATCCTGACCTGTTGGCACTACTCCGTGCTCAGCGAACCCGCGATCTCGCGACCATCGCGGATTGCCTCAGTCGGTGGTTGTCACACCCGTCGCTGAGATCCGCAGCAGGCAGCTGGGCCGAGGTGGTCATGGCCGGCCTCGACGGTATGACCGAGGAGTGGCTGACGTCCAGGGATGACGACGCGTGGCAGCGAGGGTCCCGCCTGTTCGCGGAAGCGATCGCCAAGAGTTTCGGATGACCCCTCGCGACGCGCGCCAGCGTCCACGTGCCCATCACTTTGGTGACGCTCAGCATAGGCTGCGGTGCGGAGCGCCCCCCTCACCGCATGACCCCGCTATCGATGACGAACACGCCCTCAGCCCGCCCCGCCCGGGGGTGGACCTGACGACAACCGGCGCGGTTATCCTGCGAGTTGCGTCCGCGCTCGACCGGCAAGCGGCGCCCCGTGCGGACCGACGGCCCGAAGACTCGCCCAGAGGACCAGCGACGGCGACTGCGACGACACCAGGCCGCCGTTGGTTCTTCGAACTCCGGCAACATCGCGACGAAGAACGCCAGGTCTTTCAGATTGGCCAGATCGGCGTCGATCTTCCCGCCCGGCGTACGCCGGACTATGGGAATCCGGCAACACTTGCGGACCGTGACGCGACTGTTCGATAAAGTCACGAGCCTTGATGGCCGCGGGAATCGCCTCGAGGCGGGCGAACCGTCGCACACTGTCTCGCTGTCGACGTTTTAGTTGCTGCAGTGGCTGAGTAGCCTGCGTCGAATGCACGAGCGCGTCCGCGGTCAGCGCCGCGATTCTATGCTCGGACTCCGTTGACCGATCGCCAACGCCAAGCGTGGGCATGACGGCCGTCAGGCCGATGGCTGCCAGCAGGAAGAATACTGACGAGAAGAAGTAACATCCTTCGACCGCCCCGCCAGTACAAGTCATCGGCTTGGGGAGAGACGGCGCGGACGTGGGCGACTTTGACCCTACCTTCGCGTACGCATCTGTAGAACCGCGCACCCTCCATGACCACTGTCCTTGCCGCTCAGACCTCTCCCATGGCTTGACCGAGTTGCAGATAGAGCTCCGTTACACGCGCGCTGTTCACCCGGTAGGTGACCACTGCGCCCCGTCGGCGATTCGGGCGTGGCGGGGAGGCAAGGAGAATCCCCACTTCCTCCAGCTGCGCCAGGTGCTCGACAACCGTGGTTCGGCCCAGACGGAGCATCTCGGTGATCCTGACGGAGTTGGCATCCGGATGTTCCCGAACGGCTCGGATGATGGCCAGCTTCACCGAGTTCCCAAGAGCAGCCACAGGGTCCTGCGCCCATTCACCGTCTGCGGGCTCTGCGTAGCGGGGCATGACTTCATTATCAAGCAAGTTCGTATTGACGGTTATGACGACTTCTTCTAAAGTGACGGTTAAGACGATATCTGGTCGAGCCGATGTGAGAGCCATGTCCCCCAAGTGCCCTACAGACGTCACCCTGTGTGCTCGCGTACGGTCGGCGACCAAGGCGATGTGTCTGCGCGATCTGGTTGTGACCTCGGTTTCTCGGGGGCACAATCCGGGGTTCAGCGGTGCCCACAGAGTGCGAAACGAGCTCATTCAAACGGCGATGACCGCGCCTCGCGGTCACGCGGAGGAGGTGCGGAAGTGACGGCACCGAGTTCGCGCGGATGGGGCCTCATCTGGGCCGTCGTCGGCGGCGCCGTGCTCTTCGCCGCAATCCTGGCGGTGGTAGTTGCCGCCACGACCAGCGGCCCCAGGCCGAGTCCCACCGGACCCGCACCGAGCTCCGCGACCAGCGCTCCGGCTAACCCTTTAGCTACGGGTACATCCTCGCCATCTGCGACCGCGATCGGCGGGTATGTCGACGACGAGGTGGAGCGTAACGGTTGGACGCCAGAGCCGATCACCACCGACCGGGAGAGATACATCCGCGCGGCCCTTGCCGCTGCAGCAACTTTCGATACGCAGTCGGCCACAAGGGACGAATGGCTTCGGTTCCTCGACACCTGGTTCACCCCAGACACGCGATATGCGGAGAGCGACCGAGCCACCGAACTCGAAGCAGCGCGGTTGGAGCTTCGCCAATCAGTCGCGCTTCCTGAGTCCGAGTGGGACTCGCTAGCGGAGGAATCCGGCCGCGTCGCCGCAGGTGTCGATGGTGAGATCACCTACGTGCTCGTGCCCGATGACGATTCCGGCGACATGTCGATCGGGACGGCGGATGTGGTGTTAACGCTTACGCGATCGGACGGCGGCTCTGGGGAGCTGTCGTATGACGAGACCGTGCGAGTGAGTGTGCAGGTGCTGTGTGGGGCGGGTTCGGTGCCGACGCCGAATAGCGCTCAGCAGGCTGGGGACTGCAAGGTGGTGCGCTACTTCTCGGAGCCTTTGGAGCCCTGACATGGGAGCCCCGGTCGCCGCCGCTTCGGTCCTCGCCAAGACGAGGACCGGCCGCAGGATCGTGATCGGGGTTCTGATCTGCTGCGCGCTGCTCAGCGGCCTGGCCCTATCTCCTCTGTGGTTGATTCCTCTTGCCGTCGCGACGCATTCTTCATCGAGTTCGGGGGCAGGCGGATCGGGACTCCCACTCGCGCGAGGCGCGTGGGGTTACCCGCTATCCGGCGAGTATTCAACCGGGCGCGGCTTCGGCTGGCATCCCGTCCGTGGATGCGCTTATTGCCCGTCCGATCACGAGGGGATCGATCTTGCGAGCGGCTGCGGGCAGACCGTGTATGCCGCCTCGGCTGGCCGAGTGATCAACGCGGGAGCCATGCGAGGGTGGGGTAACACCGTCCGGATCGACCACGGCGACCGTCTGGTCACTCTTTACGGACACATGCAGTGGAACTCGCTCCTCGTCGATGTCGGGGACGACGTCGACATCGGCACGCCCCTCGGACTCGAAGGCAACACCGGCAAGAGCACCGGATGCCATCTCCACTTCGAGGTCCAATCCCACGGGGTCGCTATCGACCCTGAGCCATTCATGACGGCGCTCGGCCTCCCCCTCCGCTAACCCTCCCCACAGACGAAGGACACAATCATGCTCAGACTTCCCCGCGACGTCGATGTCCCTGACATCGATCCCGACTTCAATGCCCCCTGGTTGGAAGGAATGCAGACCCTCGCGTCATATGTCCTCGCGACGCTCATGATCGTGGTGCTGATCATGTTGATGATCGCTGGCGCAGCTCTCGCGTTCCGCGGCCTGGCCTCCGATCGGGTCCGCACGTGGGCGGGCGAGAACATTATGTGGATCTTTATCGCCGCGGCCGTGCTCGGCTCCGCGTCCGCGCTGTTTCAGTGGTTCGTCGGCTTCGATTTCGGATTCTGATGTCCACTCGCCGAGCGCTCGCAACCGGCCTTCTCGCCGGGCTACTGAGCGCTCTTGCCCTCACAACACCTGCCGTCGCAGTACCGACCGCGGCTGACATGCCGCTTGCGACCGTCACGGGTCAACCATGGTCCGCACCCGCGTACCCGGTGACGTGCCTCGCATCGGCGAAGCAGGTGTCGTGCACGCCAAAAGCGGCGACAGAAACCAGGGCGCAGCATTGCTTCCTCGGCGTCCTGCTTGATGGCACCCGATCGACCGTCTGCACAACATACGAGGCGCACCGCTCTGCTCTCCAAGCAGCCGGGGGCAAAGAGGTCAGGGTCGGGTACGGCTGCAGTGTCGGGGATGTCGTCTGTGTCACGTTCGAGAATGCGGGGCGGGGGATGGCCCTGGCGACGACTGCGATGATGTTCTCGGTCTCAGAGAGCCTGCGGTTCGATACATCGACGCTGTTGTGGGATGCGGCGGCGGGTGAGTGGTCGTTCTGGGCGTGGGTGGTGTTGATTGTCGTGTTCATCGCGATGATCTGGGCGATCACCGCGGCCGCGATTAGCAGTGACCGTCGCGAACGGGTCGGAGCGATCCTTCGATCCTTCGTCGCTTTCCCGGCGACGGCGCTGTCGCTGTGGGTGATCGGCACCGTGCTCAACTCGGTGGACGACTTGACGTGGTACATCCTGAGCCGTGACGGGATCGGAGGCCTTTTTGGCACGTTGCAGAAGGTGATGTGGGCCGGCGGGGAAGCGAACTACTTCTTCGGGTTCCTCATCCACGGGCTCCTTATGGTGGGGCTGATCCTCCTGATGCTGGTCTTCACGTTCCGGAACATCGCGCTGGCCGCACTGATCATGGTGGGGCCGTTGGCGTGGATGGTCTTTCCCGTGCGCGGGATTGGGCCGCAGTGGGTGGTCCGCTACTTCTCCGCCGTCATCGTGCTGCTGCTAACGGCACCGCTGACGATCGGTTTCGTGACATTGATCGTGAACGGGCTCGCGACGATGGACACGATCTGGAACCCTCAGGCCTGGCCCTTGCTGATCGGTCTCGTGATGGTGGCGTTCGCGCCCTTCGCCGTGTTTGGGCTGTTCAGCTTCGTCGGCTCTGTCGCCGCGGACTCCCTCGGCTCGAGCCTCGGGTCACGCGCCGCCAGCGCGGGGCGCGCGGCATCCCGCACGGTCAGCAGTATCCCGACCCGCTTGGGCGCGTCGCCCGCAGGGATTAGCGGTCGCCGCCCCGCGATCGCGGGCCCGGGATCATCGCCATCCGCCAGCGGAGGTCGTGCCGGCGCGGCTGTCACCTCACCGAGCCGCTCCCCCCGCTCGCTCTCGAAGCTCACTTCCTCGCGAGCGGCCGCTTCGGCACTTTCGCGCCCTTCGCCGGGCGCCCCGACCGCCACACCGCCGCCGACGCCGCCCGCTTCGCGCGGTGAGAGGAGCTCGTCATGAGTACGCAGGATTTCGCCCGTCCCGTTCGCCTTCCCCGACGCTCGGGTCAGGGAATCGTGATGGGCCTTGACGGTTGGCAGGTCGCGACGCTGGCGCTGGCGGGCGCGGTTCTCTGGGTGGCGGTGAACCGGTTCGGACCGCTCGGACTTCTCTACTCCGCTCCGGTCTGCCTCGGCTTGGGCGCTGCGGCCGTGACCTCGATTCACGGGGTGTCGACGCCGCGGATGGTGGCGCTGTGGATGATGAAGCAGATTCGTCACGGTGCGGGAGCCACCGAGCAGAGCTACCGACCGGAACGCCCGGTGCTGCAGGGGACGTTGAATCTGCCGGGGGCGCGCGCGTCGGTGCAGCTGTGGGAGATCGAGGGGATCGCCGCGGTCTACTCCCCCACCGATCGCACGGTGTCGGTGACGGCCGAGCTCGAGGTACAAGGATTCTTGATGCAGGATCTCCCTGCCCGGTGGGATCTCGCCCAGCAGTGGGAGCGCGTGCTCGCCTCGTTCACGCAGCGGCCGGGAATCAAGCGCGTGGCGTTGCAGGAGCGGTCGTTGCCGTCGACGATCCGCGCCGCCCGCGACCACTACGAAACCGTCGCCGACCGGCAGCAGGTCGACCCCGAGTCACCGGTCGCGCAGAACTACCGCGAGGTGATGGACGCCTCGGAACGGTTCGCGGTCGCGCACCGCAACTACCTCACGTTCACGATCGACCTGATCGCGATGGGCGCGCAACTGAAGTCTCTCGGTGGCGGGAAGGACGCGATCCTCGCGCTCGCGGCGATCGAAGCCGCGAACCTCGCGGATGCGCTCCAAGCCGCGAAGATCCAGGTGCGACGGTGGCTCACCCCACGCGACGTCGCCGCGCTGGTACGGGTGGCGTTCGACCCGGAGTTCGCCGCGAGCGTGCAGAACCGGACCGACGAACAGGCCGGGGTCGATCCGGTGGCGATCGGGCCGATGCATCTGGAGGAGCCGAAGGGCCGCAACGGGATCGTCGTGACCGATTCGGGGGTCCACACCACGATGTGGGTGCACGAGTGGCCGCGGTCGGATGCACCGGTCGGGTTCCTCTCCCCGGTGGTGTTCGCCCGGCATCCCGTCACTGGCGAAGCGGTCACCCACATCTTCACCCTCGTGCTGACACCGGTTCCGGTGTCGAAGGCGCTGAAGCGGATCCGAGACGAGAAGAAGGTGTGGCGTGGGAATGAGCAGCTGCGCGCCAAGCGGGGCGCCGACGGGTCAGCGGCGGATGCCGCGGACTGGGAAGCACTGGAACGGCAGGAGCAGGAGATCGTGTCGGGGCACGGCGAGTTCCGGTACGGCGGATACCTCACCATCACCGCCCGGGACGAGGAAGAGCTCGACCAGGCGATCGCGGGCATGCGGAACGCACTGTCCCGGGCAGGGATGGAAGCGCAGACCCTCTACTGCCAGCAGGCGGAAGCGCTGATGGTGAACGCGCTCCCACTCGGGGTGGGGATGAAATGACCCGCCGCACCCTCTCCTTCGAACCCGGCGACTCCTCCCGCGCGGACCGGCGTGCGCTCCGCCGGCAACTCGCCGCCCTCGACCGCGACGCCCGCCCGGCCCGCTCCACCCGCCGCGACCGCGCCCTCCCCGAACCGGCTATCTCCGGCCCGTTCGGTCCCGGCCTCGTCGACGGCGGGTACTGGAATCTCGCGCGGGCGTGGATTCCGGCGCATCAGGCGACGTCGCAGCACATCGCCGGGATCTACCCGTTCACCGCCGACGCCGGCCTCGGCCACCGCGGCCCCGTCCTCGGCGTCGACCTCAACGCCGACGCGCTGTGGCACTTCTCCCCGTGGGAGGCATATGTCGACACGAGCGAGCGGGGCACATTCTCGACCAACATTCTCGTGCTCGGCGCGTACCGGTCGGGGAAGTCCGCGACCGTGAAGACCCTCGCCACCCGGTCGATCGCGTTTGGTCATCAGGTCGTCGTCCCCTCCGACCCGAAAGGGGAGTGGGTGACCGTCGCGGATGCCATCCCCGGCGGGAAGGTGATCCGCCTCGGGGGAAGTGCCGACGCATGCCTGAATCCACTCGCGCGCGGGCCGCGCCGGTCCGACACGTCGGATGAGCAGCACGAGCAGATGGTGAAGCAGCGTCGCATCGGGACGCTGATCGCATTGGTGGAGATGGCGCTCGGCGGGGTGCGGCTCACCGCGGTCGAGCACGCGGCGATCCACGATGCCCTGCAGGCGTGCATTACCCGCACGGGCGACCATCCCACCCTGCGCGGCGTCTACGACGAACTCGGCACCCTCGCCGCCGACCACACCTCGCCCCTCCACGCCAACGAGGGCGCGATCCAGCCTCGGTTCGTCCTCCGCCGATTCGTCGATGGTGACCTCTCCGGGCTATTTGAGGACGAGTCGACGGTCGAGTTCGACCAGGACGCCCCGATTGTCGTCACCGACACCAGCGAGCTGTTCGCCCGCGGGGAGCTCGCCGCGCAACTCACCCAGGTCTGCACCACCGCCTGGATCCAAGCCGTCATCAGCGACCGCGCCGCCCACCGCACCCGCTACGTCGTGCGCGAAGAGGGGTGGCGGGACATGACGTCGCTCGCGTCGCTGCAGATGTTCCAACAGTGGCTGAAGCTGTCCCGCCACTACGGGATCAGCAACATCGTCATCCTCCACAAGATGGGCGACCTCGACGCTGTCGGTGACGTCGGCTCCCTCGAACGCTCGCTCGCGTACTCCATCGTCGGCGATATCGAGAACAAGTTCATCTTCCGGGTCAACCACCAAGAACATGCCTCACTCCGCGACCGGCTCCACCTCCCACCCGCGCATGTCGAGATGGCCCGGCAGCTACGGAAGGGCGAGTTCATCGCCTACGTCGGGCAGTACTCCTATCTCGTCGATTGCTTCGCAACCTCGACACCGTGGGAGCAGGACTTGTTCACCACGGACGACGCGGTCCACTCCGCCGATGAGGATCGCACGCCGCCCCCGCTCCTGTCCGCCGGGCTCGACGAACTCTGGCCGAGCACGGCCGCCACTGATCTGGATGGCTGGTTGACGGCCCCGGCAGCGAAGGAACACTCATGACCCCCACCGCCCGCATCTACGCCGACGTCACCGGACCCGTCGCCACCTTCACCGCCCGCGACGGACACACCGAACCCATCCGCACCACCGGCGCCGAAGATATCCGCCACGCCGTCGTCCGCCGCGCCGCCACCGAAGCCAAAGCAGCCGGCACGACCCTCGAGCTGGTGACCAGCGGCGACCGCGGTGAACACCACCTCCTCGTCGCAGCCGACGGGACCCTCGCCCCGTACCTCGACGACGCCACCCCGCCGCTGCGCGCCGATCGCACCCACGAGCCCGCCGACGGCATCCCCGAACGGCCTCCGCTGCCGCCCATCACCGCTCGGGATGCCGCCACGACACCAGCGCTTCCGGACACCGAAAGCCCGGGCCTGTCGGGCCACCCGAGCGCGGAAGCCACAGACTCTGGAAGTTCGGAACTCACGGACGTACAGAATCCGGATGTTCCCGTCTCTGACGCCGCGACCGCTCGCGCATCGTTCATCGACGCGTCGCCCGGGGCAGGGTCGCGGTCGTGGCTGACCCGGGTGTTCGGGGTGAAGGTGCCGCCGTCGGCGCGGCAGCTCGAGCACGACCGACAGGTCGCGCTCGTGTCACGGCAGTGGGCGGGATGCCGCACCATCGCGATCGCCAATGGCAAAGGCGGCGTAGGAAAGACCCTCACCACGGCGATGCTCGCCGCGGTTTACGGGCGTCACGGCGGCGGGAACGTGCTCGCGTGGGACAACAACGACACCCGCGGCACCCTCGGCTGGCGCACCGAAACCGGCATGTACGACACCACCATCCGCGACCTCCTCCCCGCCACCGGCGACCTCCTCTCGCCGGCCGCCGGTGTCTCCGACATCACCCGGTACGTGCACCATCAGGCCGCTGACCGGTACGACGTCCTCCGCTCCAACCCGGAACTCCTCGCCGTCGACCAACGCCTCACCACCGACGACTTCGACCAACTGATGCAGGTCGCCGCCCGCTACTACCGGCTCGTCGTGTTCGACTCCGGCAACGACGAATCCGCCGACCGGTGGCTGCGGATGATCGACTCCACCCACCAGCTCGTCATCCCCACCCTCACCGCCCCCGAATCCGCCGAATCCGCCGCGCTGCTGTTGGACGCGCTCCGCGGCCGAGACGACCACTCCCGCCAACTTGTCGACGCTGCCGTCGTGATCATCACCCAATCCGAACCCTCCACCGCCGCCGACGCCCGCCGCATCGCCGCCGGGTTCGAGGGCCGGGTGCGGGATGTGCGCACCATCCCCTTCGACCCGGCCCTGAAGTCCGGTGCGCTCCGCTTCGATTACCTCCGCCCCGCCACCCGCGCCGCCTGGCTGGCCGCTGCGGCCGCAGTCGCCGACGGACTCTGAGCAGGACGGGTGACGGTGATGAACGATGGGTCTATCGGGAAGGCCATCGGTGTCGGCTTCGCGGTCGTCGTGCTCGCGTCCGTCGCGCTGTCCGCGATCGCCGATGCCGCCACCCGCCTCATCTGCGGGTCCAGCCCCCGACCGTCGTCGCTGTTCGCCGGACTGTGGCTCGCCCTCACCGGTGACGCCGCCACCTACACGGCGCCCGCCGGGTGCGCGCTGCCTGTGTGGCAGATCCGTGTCGCCGACGCCCTCGCGGTCCTTTTGCTCATCGCAGCCGGGGCGGGCGTGCTGGTGTGGTGGCGGCGGTACCGACAGTCAGACGGCGCGTTCACTTCGGACCTAAAGCTGCGGCAGGGGTTCGCGACTGCCCCGGAGATCCGCGAACACCTCTCCGCGAAAGCCGTCCTCCGCCGTGCCCCGCAGTTGCGTCCCGACCTCACCAAGCCCGCGGCGACGGACGTCGGGTGGCGGGTCGGATCATCGCGGGGCCTGGACGTGTTCGTCAGCATCGAAGACTCCGTGGCCCTGGAAGGGCCACCCCGGTCGGGGAAGGGGTACCGGGTGCTGATCTCCGCGATCCTCGACTGGTCCGGCCCCCTCATCACCACCTCCACTACGAACGACAACCTCACCGCCACCCTCCGGATGCGGCAACGCCGCGGCGACGTCCACGTCCTCGACCCTCAACGTCTCTCCGGCATCCGCGACACCCTCCGCATCAACCCCATCGCCGGCTGCGAGGACCCGCTCGTCGCGATGCAACGCGGCACCGCCATCATCACCGGCACCGCCCTCGGGACCTCCGCCACCAACGCCGAATGGGCGCAAGCATCCGGCATCGTCCTCGGCCGGCTCCTCCACGCCGCCGCCGTCGACGGACGCGACGTCGCCGACATCTACGACTGGGGCTCCAGCCCGCACCTCGCCCGCACCGCCGTCGACATCCTCCGCACCGACGGCGCCAGCGGCTGGGGAGACAGCCTCGAAGCCACCATCGCCGGCGACCAGAAACTCGTCTCCTCCATCTGGTTCGGCGTTCAAGGCGCCGTCGCCCCCCTCGCCGTCCCCCAAATCCGCGCCACCCTGCAACCCACCCCGAACGATCCCGTCTTCGATCCGAACCGGTTCCTCGATCAGCCCAACACGCTGTACCTCATCGGGTCATCGTCGGGAGCGGCGGCGATGGGCGGGTGGCTCAGCGCCGTCCTCGACGACGTCGTCGAAGTCGCCCGCAAACGCGCCCTCGCCTCCGAAGGTTCCCGCCTGCACCTGCCGCTCGGCCTCATCCTCGACGAGATCGTCAACATGTTCCGGTGGGCGAACCTCCCCCGCATCATGGCCGACGGCGGCGGCCGCGGCATCTGCACCTTCGTCGTCCTCCAAGCCCTCTCCCAAGCAGAGACCGCCTGGTCCAGAGCCGAAGCCGACACCATCTGGGCCGCCGCGACCGCGAAAGTCCTCCTCGGTGGCGCGTCCCACGTCGACCACCTCCGCGACATCGAAACCCTCCTCGGCCACCGCGACACCCGCCGCACCCAACGCTCCTGGTCCACCAACACCACCGGCCACCAAACCAGCGAGCAGCACGAACGGCTCCCCCTCATGTCCGTCGACGAAATCCGCAGGATGCCGCAAACCCTCGGACTCCTCGCCTACCGCAACCGCCGCGGCGTGCTCCTCGACCTCGCCGGCTGGGACGCCCGCCGCGACGCCCACCAGATCCAGACCGGGAAACGCGCCACCGAACAGGAACAGCGCGACGTCTTCACCCGCACCCCCGCACCCGAACCTGAGGCAGAGACCGCTACCGAAGAGCCGGACGCTGAGGGGGTGCGGGAGGAATGAGCAACCGTCGCCGACCCAGCGCCGCGAACCTCTACCACGCGGTCTACCTGCGCTCCCCGGCCTGGTACGCCCGCCGCGCTCGCTGGTTCACACACCACACCCGCACCGAGGGCCCCGTCGTATGCGCCGGCTGCGGCCGCGCTGGCAGCGCCGCGGACCTTGAGCTCCATCACCTCGACTACCGACACGTCACCGTCACCGCCGGGCACTGGCGGGGACAAGAAGGCGACGACGACCTCCTCCCCCTCCACCCCTACTGCCACGAGTTGCTGCACCGACTCATCGACCGAGACAAGCTCCTCTCCCGCAACCGCACCCGACGCGACGCGACCCGCATCGCGCTCACCCGCCTCCGCCCCAAACTGCAGGACCACCCGTGAGCAACTACTACCCCGACCCCGCTAGCACTGACGACCCCGACGCGCTCCTGGGCGACGACCTCGCCGGCATCTACGACCTCGGCAACCGCCGCGGCGACTCCCGCCCCCTCGGCGCATACGTCATCAACTGGCGCACCCTCGACCCCGACGACGCACCCATGGCCTGGCGAATGCTCCGCGCCTGGGTCGAATGGTTCACCGTCCGCTACAACATCCCCATCTCCACCATCCCCACCTGCTGGTGGCAACACGGACAACTCGTCGAAGAACTCTCCGCCCTCCACACCGCCCACACCGCCAGCTACGACGACGCCGACACCGGCTACGGACCCATCAGCTGGCACGAACGCCTCACCCAGGCGCTCCCCCGCCTCACCCGCGCCTACGGCGGCGGCTGCACCAACGGCCACCACGACCTCACGACCCGCAACTGGGACGGCGCCACCGACGAAACCGCATGGACCGCGTGGACCAGCCAGGCCCACGCCCACCGAGACACCCCACCCGGTGCCTCACCACGAAAGGAAACACAATGACCACCAAAATCCCGGTCACCATCGAGGGCAACCTCACCGGCGACCCCGAACACGGCTTCGCCGAAACCGGCGGCAGCGAATACGCCCGATTCACCGTCGCCGTCAACGACCGCCGCCTCAACGAAACCAACGGCACATGGGAAGACGCCGGCACCGTCTTCCACCGCGTCGTCGTCTTCAACCAACAGGCCAACCACGTCGCCCGCAGCCTCCGCAAAGGCGACAACGTCCTCGTCGCCGGCGACCTCCGCTTCGGCACCTACACCGACAAAGAATCAGGGCAAACCCGCGAAACCCGCGACATCATCGCGGACAACGTCGGAGCCTCCCTAAAGTTCGTCGACCTCGACGTCACCCGCAGCCCAAAAGCTGACGGCCCCGCAGCACACGCTACGGGGCCATCACCCACACCGGCCTTGCACGCCGGAGCAGAGGTTGCACGCTGATCGAAGCAAGCGACAAGCGGGCGGGAGTCATCGTACTCCCGCCCGCTTTCGAGCGCACGGGCTGCCGACCCCGCTTCACATCCCTCCGGCCGCTTCCGATGGGCCACTTTTCGAGTCCGCGCCACCCGACTGCCCGCAGCTCAGAGAACCTCGAGATGACGCATCAGCGGGTGCTGGGATCGCTATTCATGGTCCACGAGCGAGATTTCCCACAGAGCCGGCACACCATCAAAATCGTCGAATCTGAGTGTCGCCTGCGGGCTACGCCCGAGGCCCACGTGGGCTGTCGCCAGGTGTTCAAGCGTCCCGGCATCGAAGCTGATCGTGCTGGCGTCGAGCGCGCCACCCTGGACATTGATTTCCGCATTGTTCGCAGCGCTGAGGAGTCCTCTCATCGATGCGTGGCCCGACAGTTGAATTGTCATGTAGGCCTTCGCATCGTCTTCGAAACGTGCGGTGTGGATGAAGGAGTAGCTTTCGTCGTTCTGCCGGAGGTATAGGAGGAAGGTGGATCCGCCGGACATCGTGATCTGATCGAGCGATAGTGAGGCTCGACCTGCGAGGTCTATCGGTGCCTCGTGTTCGATCTCACCGACAACCAGTCGCGCATTCCCTTCGGCGCGCACCCTTGACAAGTCAATCTGACCGAGGGAGTCGGCGGACGTGATCGATAGGCTGCCGTCCTCATCTATCCGTGCGCGCGAAAAGCTGATCACCATGGCCGGGTCGACAGAGATGTGGTCGAATGACAAGGGGAAGTCGATGTAGATCCCCGATAGGTCGATGCGGAAACCCGCCCAAGCTGTCGATGTGTCGTCGCCAGCTTGCACGAGCCTGTTCCGGATCTGCTCGGTCGCGAAGTGCTTTACGTGCCGCTCGATGTTGACGTCATCCGTCGGCGCTTCGTTCCGAATGTGAGCGCAGATCATTTCGATGCACAGCTGAGCCTCGTCTCGCCGACCGAAACCGATCCAGTCATCTGCGAGTGAGGCGAGGGCGCCGATGCCAGCGGTGCGCGATGTGGGGCTCATGTCCTGCGCGACGAGCCCTACCGCGCCGACGTAGCGTTCGCGGAAACTGCGCTCTTGCTCGACCCTACGAGTCTCGGCCACTTCCTGCCGTCGGGCGATCTCACGCTCCTTTTCATGAGCCAGGGTACGTTCGTGCCGCTCCGAGTCCTCTCGTTCGCGCTCGGCCCGCAACAACTCCTGTCCGTGGCGCGACAAGCTCAACGCGACTCCGACCACGGCGATCACACCGCCAAGCGCGAATAGGGTGAGCTGAGCAGCTGTTCCGATTAGGCGCGCCCGCTCAACCGGCGTTGACGCAGGAAGCCAGTTCTTTAACAGTTGCTCCGGGACAAAGAACAGTGCAAGTCCCCCGACGATGACGAAGACGGCGGCCGCCAACGTGAGTGCGAGGCCTGAGGGCACGCCCAGTTTGCGTCGCTGCTTGGTCTCATCCTTCGGGATCACAGTCCAAGGGTGCTCTATCCCATGCGCCGCGCGTGGCGACTCGCCGCCGCACTCGACCTGATCAGTGCCCGAGCAGGCGATGCTCGGATTACACCTCCACCCTGCGGTCACGACGCGAGTCGATCTGACATCCATTCAGCCGAGGTCCGCCTGCTTGACAGTGAATGTCGGAGGTCCTCCCGTACGCTCATCCCGTCCGGGGACCAATCGAAGGTACGTCGACGCGGTGGACGCGCGAATGATCGAGCGCGTCCTTCAGTCCGTCTCGCGAGCAACGCGCTTGTAACCCTTGTCGCCGGTCGAGCTAAGACTGGATCAAGTGCCGCTGACGATTGATCCACGTCCCCCGTCGCCGGGTGAAGGCTTGGGTACAGTTCGGATCAACGCCGATCCAGCCGGACGCCGTCGCGGTGAGGTGGCACCCGACGCCGTCGGCATCACCTTCAAGATCGAAGAGAAGCAGCACCGGTGTTGTGTCTGTACAGGTGCCGTGACCGAGCTGCATGACTAGATCCCTTCGATCCCGTCAGGCACAGGCGCCAGCGGGCCAGGTGAGTGATGCGGCCAAGAACTGGTGGCGGGGTTTCCCCGAGCCGGATCGATGGCAGCTCTGCGAAGCTCACGACGTGCGGCGTCGACCGAGTCGGCGACCGTCACTTCACGCCCACCGCGCATGAGCGCCTCAGACACCTCCGCGCTAGCCAACTGCATCGTCGGAGACGCGACGATGACCTCGTTGTGCCAGCGTCCGCGGGTCATCCCGACGTAGAGGCCGGCGGCATCCATCCCGGGGCCGACGATGGCGACGTCCACGGTTTCGCCCTGGATCCCGTGGACGGTGGACGCGTACGCCAACTGCACATGGCGAGTGGCGTAGTCGTCCGTGATGACCCTGCTAACCCCAGTCTCGGTCAGGCTCGCGAGCCGCAGCTCGCCCTCGTCGATGGATGCGATGCGCCAGAGCGCGCGATTCTCGACACCAGCAGTGGAATCGTTCGCTCGCGTCTGGACGCGATCCCCCACGAAGAGGCGTTGCTGGTCCCGGCCGATCGTCATGAGGCATGGATCGATCTCGCCGTCGTCGAGTCGGCGTCGTTGGACGGCCTCGTTCACCGCATCGGCTTCGCTGTTCGTACCGGTCACCACGGCCACCGTGCGACCCGCGCGCGTCTCATCGAAGTAGCGGTCCACCATCGTCGTGACGATCTCACCACTGTGGTCGATGCATCGCACACAGCCACGCTCCGCGAGCTCGTCTGCCACAACTCGCGCATCTTCGATGGACGACGGGCAGCGCATCCGAAGACTGAGGTCCCCATAGGACGAGTCGTGGAAGCGGTGAACGGCGTTGAGCTCCACGACTACGGTCGCGCGATGCGTTGCCATGGCCATCGCGCCTGCATGACCCACCGGAGCGACCTGGAGGTCATCCCCGATCATCGCCAGGTGAGCGCCAGTTCGTGACACCACGTCGAGGAGAGCGTTCGCTGTTTCAAGGTCGACCATGCCCGCTTCATCGACAACAATTCGATCGCCGCGTCGTATCGCGTGTCGTTGCGGACCTGCGTAGACCTGGCCTCGGTCGTCGCGATCCCCCACCTCGACTCGGCGCCACACTGTGGCACCCGAAGGTGCGTGTGTCCATCGCCACCCGTGGTCGGCGAGTAGCGCGTGCAGGCTCGATGCGGTCGCGCCGACTTCACGACCCGCGACCATGGCGGCCTTCTTCGTGGGCGCGACGACGATCATTCGCCGACGCTGTCCGCGGAGGAGGTCTTGGGCCGCCCGCAGGACAGTCGTCTTTCCCGCTCCTGCCGGTCCGGTCACCGTCACCAATCGATCCGTGCCGGCGATCGCCGCGATTGCATCAAGCTGGTGTTCATCAAACGCCAGGCCCGAGTCACTCCCTCCAACGATGGCAAGTGTGCCGCGCTGGGTGATTCGGTCGAGCGCCTCGCTGAGACGGGTCTTCAGCACGATCGTGTTCGTGGCCATGAGCGCCTTCACGTGTTGCGGCCGACCCACCTCGTGGTCGAGGAGGTCGATCGTATGGAGCATCGCAGCTTCGGTCACGGACTCGATGAGCGGCTGGAGGTCGTCCCGTGTGGCGACGACGCCGGAGGTGGCGATCGCGCGGGTGGCGCCGGCGCGTACGTCGAGGATGCTGAACCGACCGCTGGACGATGTCGATCGGCAATCCGCGTCGACGATCGCCCACTCGGCGAGCGCGGCGACATCCACGGCATCGACTGCGAGCGCCGGCGCGCGGATGCTGGCGCGCGGTCGGGCCGCGTGTGGATCGAGCCCATTGATCTCGGATCGGACGAGCGCCTCCCAGTCAGCCTCGTCGAGCGCGAGAGGTTTGCCCGGGCGGGCGGTCGCCCACGACTGGCGATCAATGCGGTGGAGCACGTCCGCACTGGGTTCACGCCCTGGGTTCTTCGCTTTCCAGCGTCCGAGGAACATGATCCGATTCGCTTCGATCTGGTTCGAGCGCCTCGACAGCGGGCGCACCAGATGCGTCAGCTCGCCTATCTCGCCATCGGCGTTGACCGTCAGTCCGAACCGAGCGAGCGCGTTGATCCACCTGGGGTCCGTGCGCGCCGCTAGCTCTCCCTCGGCGTTAATCAGCGTGTGGAGACGCATCGCTACCCGCGAGTCAACGTTCGACCACTTTCCATCCCGCCCTAGCACCTTCACGTTCAACCAGAGATGACGATGGATGTGAGGATCGAGCGCCCGGGAACGCCGATGCCTCAACTCCACTACCTCGATCCGCGCGAGCTCCTCCCGAATCGACCCACCCGCGCCGCGTCGCGCGTTCAACTCGCTGCGCCACGTTCGGAGGATCCGTTCACGCAAACGGTCCTGAAGCGCTTCGTACTCATCGGATAGACCCGGGTAAAGAAGCGCTGCGATACTGAATGACTTCGGCGCATTGATCGTGCCATCGAGAAGGAGATCGGCATCCGGTGACATGAGCTCGCGACCGCGCCGCTCCCCCGTCAGCGGGTCGCACCCATCAACCCACAACCTCAGCTGTCGATCGTCGAGGACATCCGTCGAGACCGCCGAGTCGGTCACCGCGAAGCGAACGACGCCTTCTGCCGCATCGCTATAAGTGGCGAGCGCATCCACTCCTACCGAGGCGAAGTGGGAGTCGCACGATGCTTGCAGTGCGTACGCCAGCGCCTGACGCACGCCGTGCGATTCGACGCCGCGCTTCCACCTCTCAAGCCCACCACGCATGCCGCCAGGCTACGCGTTAACCGTGTTAGTCATAACCTCTCACACAGAAAGTGCCTGCGTGCATTGCCCTTTCCCAGCTCCGTGAAGTCGTTACTCAGCGATAGACGATGAGTTGCTGGCGCTCGTTTTAGAATCGTCGGTTGAGACAGGGTGGGAACGGTTCCTGCGCGCACGTTGAGATTGGCACCCACGGTTGCTCAGTAGAAGCCCTACACGATCGGCCACCGACCGCTCCGCGCACGCCGTACGGATGGGCGCCTTTGCTCCGATGCCCGACAGCATTTCGTGCCGACCCTCGGCCGGCCCCACAAAGGCGATCTGACCAGGCGGCCCTTGGCGCGGGTTCTTAATCCATAACTAGCGGCTCGAGCTGCGTCACGATCTGCCGGGCAATCTCTACGGCACGGGAGGCGGTCATTCGGCCCATCTGAGCTCCCCGGTGGATCGCGTCGTTCCGGCATTCGACCAGACTAGGTCTCGTGTCCGAAGGCAGCGCGACTGTCGCGTGGTCAACTAGCAGACCCAACGTCGGGCGGGGATGACTTACGCCCGGAAATGGGTGCCGCGAATGAAGTCGCGCGAGCACGAGCTCAACCGAAGTGGCGGCATCGACAACGGATCTTCTGAATCGACCTCGAAGCAACTCACCGCGAGCGTCTCGAAGGAACAGGTGTGCGTCGGGCGGCACTCTGGCAGCACTGGACATCTTCATTACTCGACGCAGCACCGCTAGGGTGAGAGGCGCTGGTCGCGATGTCTGCATCTCCATACGATTCGGCCAGGTTGTCCCCGAGGGCCCTTCATCCGCAAGCGCTCTGAACGAAAGCCCTTCGCCCCAGGCGCGCCTGTGTATGGGGTTGTCGATCAGGGTGTCTTGACCGGTCGCCGCGCCAATCCAGATGAGCGCGTTGTCGAACCAGACAGGTACCTCCTCGAACAGCGCATCGATCTCGGGGCCCGTGGGATCCCATTGACCGCTCCGCTGCGCTCGTCGCTCGATTAGCCCATCGCGGACCACGAACTCCAGCATGAGGCATGAAACCCACGCAGTTCGGAATCGCGGTGGATCCGTGAGCGACTCAGTGACCCTTCCCCACTCGCCGTCTCCGAGACGCTCGCGATCATTCGGCGATTGGGGTAAGAGATCGACCTCCGGTGGAATGATCGCGAATCCGTCGCGGCGCCGCCACGCGTCGTCTCCTTGCTTCCAACCAGGAAAACTCACGCGCACATGGCGATCCGCGACGCGCGCCGCGAATGTCTTACCCAGGCAGCCCCGTGTGACCTTTATCGACGTCGGGAGGTCGTAACGGGCGAATACTCGAAGCATGGCTTGACAGTACGACACGTGCGTTTCTCAGCCGGGGTCACTTCGGACGAAGCATCCGCTCCGGCTAGGTAGATCCCGGAGCGCAAGAGGACCGACTAGCGAGCGCGGCGACGGCGCCGCAGCCTAGCCAACTTTCCCAAGGCGAAGAGCTAGCCAATCATCAGACCGATGAGATTCCGTTGATCCGGGCTCTGCTGATGGACGGCGACGAACTGCGCCGGCAGTCCGAGGATCGAACCAAGGATGATGCCGAATAGTCGAGTTGACCCATGCTGGCGGCTTCAGCCCCCGTTACTGAGATCGCGATGACGCCCGCACCGTCACCGGACTGGGTGCGCATAGCCTGCATGCAGGGTGTCCTCCGTGGTCATTAGGATCGCGACATGACTGCCGTCGATGAAGCACACCTCTCTCAGTTGAGGTTGCGGCTGACAGAACAGATCACCAACTTGGAGGTGAGCGCCGCACGGTATGACGCAGGGTGGCCGGGCGAGGCAAACAGGCTCGCTGTCGTCGTGAGGGTTCTGGTGCATGACACTTCGATGAGCAGGAGCCTGCTCAAGCAAATGGACGTGAAAGACAGCATGCGATGGATCGACTCCAACGGCGGGCTGGACGCACGTGAATCAATCCTCTTTTCATCACTAATGGTCTTTCGGACCACGGTCGTAGAGGGCGGAATGGAACTGGGTGTACTACCCATCGATCAGGCCCAAATCCTCGCCGAAGGGCGGCTGATGGACTTCACGACGTGGTGGAAGACAGCGCCGGTGATGGTCGGTAATGGCGAGTTGATAACTCGGGCCGATGTGGTGGACATGCTCGCGAACCAGGATGGCGGTGCACACGTTGACCTGAAGAAGGAGCGTTTCGTGCGGCTCCTGAGGTCGATCCCGCAGGTGGCGCCTTTCCTTGATGACGGAAGCGGCAGTCTCGGCGTCGGGATTCCTGCACCGACCAGCGACGATCTCGCCAGAGAGATACTGAGAGCGGCCATGCGAACGATCGCAGAAGAAGTATGGCTGGCTTGGAACAACCAGCTTGATCTATTTGACCCGGGATGGCGCGAACGCCCTCAAACCGGAGGGCGCATTGGCCCAGAGGACTTCATTTCCGGGTTGCGCAAGTAGCGGACGATAGACGTCGGCTGACGCACCGTTGAGCACCGCCGGCCACGAGCACGTCGGCGACAGACCCGACACGACGCGGGTTTCACGCGGTGGCAAGCCGAGAGTGCCCTCCGCTTGCAGGAGCCCGCTGACCCGCCCCGACACGCCTGATCGACGTTCTCATCCTTTACTTAACTTCGTCGTTGGGCCCATTACGGCGGGGAGTGAAGGAGTCGGAACGACTGCCGTCATGACTGGCCCTTGCCCTTGCCCTTGGACTCAGCGCGACGTTGCTGCCGGTTTGCCGCGGCCCCAAAGGCGCTGCCGGGCTGCTGCTGCTGGGGCATCCCCAACGGCGGAACCGGCCGGGCCGGCTGCGACGGCTGCCCCTGAGCCGTTCCGGGCACCTGCACCGCCACCTGCTGGATCTGCTCGATGTAAGCGCGTCCCTTGTGGTTCTCGACCACCTTGACCGCGGGAGTCGTGCTGAATGTCAGACGAAGCGCGTGGTACACGCTTAGCGTAAGGTCCTGAAGAATCTTATCGTCCTCGAGATCGAGGACCTTGATACCCTGCGCACGCGCGTCGTCCCGACTCACTCGTCGTCCGTGAGATTTGAACTCAGTGAAGTTCGCGAACCAGGCGGCCGCGTTCTCTGCCTTGGCCGCCGCGTCGTCCTCTCCCGCGAACATATGCGCCTCGAGCGACCGACGCGCGAACTCTTCGGCGAGGGCGCGCGCGCTCGCGCACTGGGCTAGCAAGCCTGGCGCAAGGCCGCGCAGAAGTGGCACCCATGCGGGGATGTTCTTGGGATCGAGACATTCGATCTTCGCCTGCTCGAACTGATCAATAATCGCTTGACCCGGTGCGGTTCGCGGGCCGTCCGGGGTCTGAATTGTGAACTGAGGATCGATGGGGCCGAGCTGAGAGTGGTTACCCATGACGATCTCGTCCGCGGAGAGAGCCATCATGGTCGCGGCCGACATCGCTGCCACAGGCACGATGACGCGAATGTGCTCGAACTGGGTCCTTAGATAGCCCATTATCGACTCGGCAGCCTCTGCGCTTCCGCCTGGGCTGGTGATGATCAGATCGAGGTGGCCCGAGTCCTTCGCGTTGGAGCATGCCTCCATGAATCCGTGCAGGTCGCCGGTCGCGACAGATAGGGCGTTCGGCGGGATTTCATTTCGACCTTCCATCCAGGCCGTGCCATAGACGATGACCGAGCGGCCGGTGTGTTTGTTGAGCGCAGTCAGATACTTTCGACGCAGGATGTCCTGTGGGCTCACCGCAGCGCCGGGCTTACTGGACTTTTGCAGCCTGTCGAGCTCGGTGAGAAGCTCTCCCCAGGTGGGCACTAAGGGTGCACCGTTCCAGTTGAACCGACGATTTGGATCGACGGCGCAACGACGCTCGCAATGTAGAAGAGCGCCGCAGTGTCGTACTGGTCGACGATCGACCCCACTCCCGGTTCAGCCCGATCGAGTATGTCCTGGATGTCCTGGTCCGTTACCTGCATTGTGATCCCTTCGGGCCCCGTCGACACTGTCACACCTTAGTCATGAACGATCGCAGACCCTCGGCGCCTCCCGCAATACTCGGCCATGCGCACTTGAGAACAAGTGACCAGCCGCAACGCGCGTATGGATCCGTTCGACCACGCGTTGCCGCCTCAATGCCGCGAGTACGGGAGGCGCTCGAGGCCGCAGGCGCGGATACACCTGCCGCGTGCGATCTCGCGGGTTTCGAGGCGGTAGCGATTGCACATCGCACCGACCTCGTGCTCTGACGAACTCGCGCGCAAGGCAGGAACGGCTCAACCTTGGTCGAGTTCATGGCCCGACGTTCCGGGTTGCCCAGACTACGGAGATGTCCCGCCAGTGAGCTGCGCCCGCACGAGAATCCTCAAGACGGACCGCACACAGCTCCGGAAGGTACTTTTCGCGCAGCGCCCTAGAGGAGCTGGTCGTCGTCTAGCAGGACTGTGTCCGCGATCTTCGTAGCCACGTCGTCAAGCGAGCCGTAGTCCGAAGTCGTCAGGCCGGATCGGGCGGCGAGTAGAGGGCTGACCTTGCGGAGTTCTTCGAATGTAGTGCCGTGCACGATCGGGACTACGCGGTCGGTCGCGAGTAGGGCCGACAGCTCCTGGGAGGCGATGCCGTCATTGTTGAGACTCTGGAACAGCGCGGGCGTCACCAGCACGATCCCGGCGCGAGAGCTCGCCAGACCCTTGTCGATCTTCCGGATAAGGGACGTACCCAAGGGCACGTCCATCTCGCTGAACCAGACCGTGACGTCGAGCCCAGTCAGCAGACTATGCAACTCCAGCGCAGCGCCCTTACGGTCGTCCCACGCGTGACAGAGGAAGAGGTCGCGCTGACCAGTCGTGGCGTCGGCAACACGCACCACCTGCTCGCGCACCGGGTTGAGGGTCTGATACTCGCGAACCGAGTAGGTAACCGCCGAGCGACGGGTGCGACTCGATGTGCTCGTGCGGCGACCGCCACCGCTGCTCCGATTCGACCCGCCCGACGACCGGCTAAAGCTGGGGTATCGCTTGGGTGCAGGAGCGACTACCGGCTCGACTCGAGGAGGCGGCGGCGGGTAGGCGGGACGCTCGTAATAGGGATCCCGGTACCCGCCGTAACGCCCGTAGCGCCCTCCGTGGACTGGGCAGTCTGCACCGCCGCCGCGGATATGTCCCTGGATCGGAGCCGTGCACTGTGCCATGAGCACACACTAGCGACCGACTCCGACGTCAACTTGCTTGCGCTAGTCGGCGCCGTGTGCGCGTAACGGAATGGCGGCCGTCCTCCAGCGGTCTGTGATGCTCCGCCCGAGGCTCGCGCCGAGGCGCTGCTACACGAGTAGGTGTCGACCTAGCCCGAGCCAAGGCCGACTGATCACCGACGGGCCCCTCAGGGCACCACCTCACGCCGGCTTCGTAGACTGCTAGGCAGGAGGCGAGATGGCTGCTGCGACCAGTTGGCGAGTGGGTGACGCGGTCGCCTACGCGCGCCTTCGCGTCTCACAGCTCGAGGTAGCCGCATCGATTGTGAATCATGCCCCCTCGGAGCTACTCGGGGCTTCAATTGCCGACGCTATCGACGCGAGATCTCATGCGCTTCGAGTGGACGGTTACGACCGTCGGATGGTCGATAGCGAGTTAGCGAACGTGGAGAGACTGGCGGCCTTTCGCCCCGAGCGCGCCGGCCGCATGGATGTGGACCGACGCGCCCACTTTGAATCGATAGTTGCCCCGTTGATCGCTGCGCCGCCCTCGACCGTCGGCGGAGCACCGCAGCTCATCGTTCTCCTGGATGCTTCGGCTCCTGGTGCGTCTCGGTCGACAAGGGTAGCGGTCGAGATGTCGTCGAGCGCGTTGATCGTTCAGCGAAATGAATTGCGCGGTCTCCATCCTCAAGTCTCGCTGGCGCGGTCGAACTCTGCCGCGGCAAGGGAGGTCGATGGTGCTGCGAACGAATGGATGCAAGCGCTTCTCGGCCGCGCGCGTGAAGATCGGCGCAGTGTCATCCTCGACGGATGGCACGGCGAGGGCGACGGTCTGCAGCGTCTGGTGTCTCGATTCAGAGAAGCAGGATTCACCACCGCCGCCGTTGTCTCGCCGACGACTCGGGCGCAGGCCATGCTGACGAGCCTTGAGTGGGTCCTGACTTCCGCAGAGATGGCGGGTACTCGTCCCCTCCGAAACCCCACTGTCGACCAACGGACCGTGACGCAACTGTTTGATGAAGTCACGAGCCTTGATGGCCGCGGGAATCGCATCGAGACGGGCGGCCGGCCGCACACGCCGTCAATGTCGACGTTGGAGTCACTTCAGTGGCTGAGTAGCCTGCGCCGAATGCACGAGCATGTCCGCGGCTCTCGCCGAGATTCTCCGCGGTACGCATCAGATGTCGCTGCGCTTCACGGGTTTGCGCTGGACGAGGTCTTGCCGACGCTCGATCTGCCGCCCAACTCCGAGGTTGCGGCTCACCAGCGGCGGCTCCTCACATCTCGCGTGGCTGAGTGGGTCGAGCAGTCTGCAGCACCGACCCCGCACGTCTCCGGAGCGCCTGAGCAGGAGTCTCTGGGGCTCTAATCGCGGCGGACCAACGCAATGCCTTCATGGGCAGACCAGCGATCACGGTCGCATACATCATCGAAGATCGTGGGGTGCGCCTCCCGCGCGGCGTTTACGGCGCGCATCGCGTCAGCGACCCGCAGTTGGTCGAGTGGGAGACCGTCCTTGACGGCGTGAAACGCGATGTGGTGTGCGAGCACGTCCGTGCGGATCGTGGGCTTCCCCGCGTCCCGTCGAAGGCGGTTCTCCGTGTGGACCTCGCGTCGCAGCCATTCGACCCGCTGTTCGACGTACCGAATGATGGCGTTCCGCAGGTTGCGTGTCTGCGCGGCGGCAGCGCGACGGTGATGCAGCTCGCGGATGTTCGCGATGATCTGCGTCACATCGGTCGGTTCGAGCCTGGTCGTTGGACACTGCTCCATCGCCACAGCCGCGGCGAGTGACAGTGCGACTTCGTCGACGGTACCGGAGGCCAGTCCCGCTCGGTACCGCGCGCGTATCCGCGCACGTGCTAGCTCGCGCAATCTGCCGTCATCGTCCGAGACGATCTGCTCTACTATTGCCTGGAGGTTGGCGACCTGCAGGTATCGCTGACGGACGTCATCAGAGCTGAAGAAGTGGTCGGCTCCGGCTTCGTTTGCTCGACGCTCGGCGGCCGCGACTCGATGGAGGCGCCTCGGTGGGAGTCCCCCCGCGTCGAGGAGTCGCTGTACGCGGCGGGCTTCTCGGTTGGACGCGAGTGTTTTCGCGTAGCGCTCGGGGTCTTCCCGATACTTCCGCTGGTACTCGGTGATGCGTTCTCGATTGGCGGCCGCCCATTCAGCCCGTCGCTGCTTGACGGCAGACTCGTTCGCGTCTCGGTAGCGCTGAGTCCTGACTGCGATCTCGTCTCGGTGCCGCTGATAGTACCGCCGGTGGTACCCGCGGACCCGGTCCGGGTGCGCTTCCCTCCATCGGCGCTGATTCTCTCGCGCCTGCTCGGGGTGAGCTTGCTTCCATGCGCTCGAGCGTTCGTTGGCTTCAGCCTTCTGCCGCGTGATGCGGATGTGGCGCTCCCGCTGGCGCCGCATCGATTCGCGGTTCAGCTCTCGCGCACGCTCGGGATTGCGCGCTTTCCAATCCTTTTGCGCTTCCCGTACCCGATCGGCGTTGCGCTCGCGCCACGCCTTTGCCGCAGCGCGACGTTGCTCGAGGCGAGCGTCCTTATCACGGGACCGCGGCCGGTCGGTGCCCAGGGCGGCACCTACGCGGCGGGCTCGTCGGAGACCACAGCCGCGAGCACACGGTCACGCAGGACACGCCGTGACGTGGTCGGGTCGGTGATCGCGTCGCGGCAGAGCCGGCGGAGTTCGTCGAGATCCTCGGGCCGGGGCAGTTCGGGGTGGAGGTCTTCGAGGACGAAGTCGATGTCCTTATCGATGCTGTAGTCGCTGCTGGCGGCGTCTTCGATGGCGTCGTAGTAGATGGCGGCGATGCCGGCGCGCATGAGGATTTCGTCGGCTTGGGGTCCGGTGAGGTGCATGTCAGTTCCTTCCGATGGATGTGACGGATTCGAGGGGGACGGTGGGCGGTTGGGTGGCGTGGTGGGCGAGGTTGCGGATGAGGTCGGGGCGGAACCCGGACCAGTGGTTCTGGGGGTCGCCGTTGACGATGACGACGAGTGCTTCGCTGTAGCCGAGGTCGTCGGTGACGTAGCTGAGCGCGTCGGGGTTGTCGCGGAGGTTGGTTTCGACGTAGCGGATGCCGGCGCGGGTGAGGATCTGGCGGGTGCGTTCGCAGTTCGGGCACGCGGATCCGGTTGTGTAGAGGCGGACGGAGGTCATCTCCCCCACCCCGCTTCGGCTCTTGCGGACTCTGCAAGGTCCGGACTTCCGTGGTTGGCGCCTGTCGAACTTCCCGACTCCCGAAGTTCGGCAGTCGCGGTCGTCCGAACTTCCGAGGTTCCGGGATTCCGCAGTTCGCAAGTTACGGACTGTCGAAGTTCCTGCTCGGTCGCTCCGCGCAGCGATCGTTGGCGGGCGAGGAGCAGGTCGATCGCGACGCGGATGAGCGTGTTCTCGGTGATCCGCTCCGCTTTCCTTGCTCTGCGGCCCATGAGACCGCGGGCGAGTGCGGTCAGCGCGGTGTACTGGTCCTCCCGAACCCGCGCTTCCTTCCGCACGAGCAGCGCGTACGGTGCCAGCACGGGCGGCACAGATTCCTCAGTGACGCGAGTGCGGGTGTCGGCGAGTCTGCCGGCGAGGTCGACGCGGCCCACGTCACCACGCACCGTTCATCGCGGGGCTGAGCTGTTCACTCACCTCGTAGCCGAGGCGGGTGACGTCGGTGATGGATCCCTGGGTGCGGCGGTTGTCCCCGGCTGTGGTGACCAGCTGTCCGAGGATCGGCGCGTCCGCGTGCGCCTTGTATTGCCGCAGGTAACCCTCGAATCGCGGGACACCGAAGGTCTGGTCGAGGAGTTCTCTCCAGCCAGAGAGCTGCGCGCGGCTGCGGCTATCGATGCGGTTCAGGAGCACGGCGTGACGCAGATGCCGAGGCTCGATCAGACGTGTGATGGTCCGCATTGTCGGTTCGACGGCGAGGGGCTCCGGCGTCATCGGGACAATCACAAAGTCGGACGCGTCCAGCGCTGTCTCCAGCCGGGGAGTGTCCTCGAGGCTCCCGGGGGTGTCGACGAGAACGACGTCGTAGTCGACGCCGAGTTCCCGCATCCGGCCGAGGACGTTGGGATGCTGATTTCCGGCGAAGTCGAACGGGATTCGTGTGCGGGCGTTCTCCGCCCACCACACCGTCGACTGCTGCGGATCAACGTCAACGACAAGGACCCGCAACCGGCGGGACATGATCGCCGCGAGCTGCATCGTGACGGTCGTCTTCCCGACGCCGCCCTTCTGGTTCGCGACCGAGATGACCTTCATCGGTCACACCCCGTGCGGGTGAACGTGCAGGTGCGCTTCCAGCCATTCCTGCACACTGCGGCGAACGTACAGCGGGCGCCGGCCGAGCTTCACGTAGTCCGGGCCTGAGCCCTCGTACCGCCACTGGGCGAGCAGGCCCCGGGATACTCCGGGAAGGAGTTCGAGGAGTTGCTCGATGCTCATCAACTCGAGCTCGGACGCTTCAAAATCGCGCGACATGTGCGCGCCCTGATCAGTAACCAGTGCCATGACATCCTCCTGACGTGTGACCTTCAGCCTGATTGACATTAGTAGACGCTTTAAGCGACACTGGTGTCAAGAGGGTCGCCGACGGCGGCGCAACGCGGCAAGGCAAACTAAGGGGGTGAAGGTCGACGTGAAGACACTTGAGGGCACCCCGATGACGGCAGCCGCCGCCACCGAGCCGCTCGGCACCGCGTTGCGCATAGCCCCGGCGTTCGTCGCCAGCACCACCGACGACGACGTCGGCGTGCTCACCGAGATACGCGCCGAGTACCGCAAGGACCGCGGCGAGTTCGTAATCACCAGCATCACCACCACGGCCGTCCGCGATGACGTCACCGTCCAGACACTGCGGCAACACACGGCCACCTCACCGATCGTCGCGGCCGCCGTCCCCCACTGCATGGCAATGCAACTCGACGATGACCCCGGCACGCCTTGGACCACCGTGTCCGACCTCGCCACCAAAGACGGACACATCATTCCCCGATGGCTCGCCCGTGAGGTCGTGAAGCGCGGCGTCCGCGACGCCCGCATGGAAGTCGTCGAGATCATCTACGGCACCGCCGCTCTCGCCGGACAACCACCCGTCCGCGCCGTCTCCGACGAACTCGAAGTCCCCTACCGCACCGCCCAGGACTGGATCACCAAAGCACGCGCCGCTGGCCGACTCGAAGGCATGCACTACGCCGTCGGCCGCCAGGCGGATGGGTAGTGTCCTTCCTTACGCATCCGCGAAAGGGAAGAGGTACCGCGTCGTCTACCGACGACCGGACAACTCGCAGGGCCAGAAGCGCGGATTCACGACGAAGCGAGACGCCGAGCTCTACCTCGCCCAAGTAGAGACATCCAAAGCTCGCGGCGACTACATCAATCCCACCGACGCCAAAATCGTAGTGGCGACACTCGGCGCCGAGTGGCTCGAAGGCCGACGAGCAATCCTCAAACCGTCGACGTTCCACTCCGTCGAGTCGACCTGGCGGGTCCATGTCCAACCGAAATGGGGCAAGCGAGCTATCGGCGGCGTGCGCCACAGCGAAGTCCAGACGTGGGTGTCTGATCTGAACAGTCGATACAGCGCGACCACCGTGCTGCGCGCTCACGGAATCATCGCCGCGATTCTCGACAGTGCTGTGCGAGACAAGCGCCTTACCCGGAACCCTGCGCGCGACGTCACTCTCCCAAAGAAGCTACGGGCAACCCGCGCCTATCTGACGCACCCCCAGGTCGCCGCTCTAGCAGCAACCTCACGCTTCCCCACGATCATTTACACGCTCGCGTACACGGGCCTCCGCTGGGGCGAGCTCGCCGGATTGCGCGTCGGAAACGTCGACTTCGCCCGCCGTCGACTGCTCGTGGAAGAGAACGCTGTCCAAGTGAATGCGACCATTCACGTCGGGTCGACAAAGACTGGGCGCGCGCGATCGGTGCCGTTCCCGCCGTTTCTCGCCGAGTCCCTCCGGAGCGCGTGCGGACACAAGTCGCGCGACCAGCTGGTGTTCTCGAATGTCGGCGAACATCTGAGACGGCCGCAATCCCACGACGGGTGGTTCGCGGCCGCGGTCCGACGCGCACAGGCCGATGATCCGGCGTTCCCACGAATCTCACCGCATGACCTCCGCCATACAGCGGCGAGCCTCGCGATCAGCGCTGGGGCCAACGTGAAAGCCGTCCAACGGATGCTCGGCCACGCGTCAGCGACGATGACGCTCGATACCTACGCGGATCTCTTCGACGACGATCTCAACCGCGTGTCGGACGCGCTCGATCGGGCTCGATACTCCTCAGTTGTTGCCAATATGATGCCAAACGAGGGCCCAACGATGTGAAAGACCCCCGACGATCCGCGTAATCACGCGGTTCTCGGGGGTCTTATCGTGGCGGTGACGGTGGGATTTGAACCCACGGTAGGGGGTTACCCTACACAACTTTTCGAGAGTTGCACCTTCGGCCGCTCGGACACGTCACCGCCGAAGAGTTTACGTCATCCGCGGGGATGCCGCGAATCGCCGTCCTCGCCCGAGGTCGCCGGTCGGGCGTACGGTGATCGCATGTCCGAGCGGATGACGACATCGCAGCGCACCGTGCTGACCGTCGCGGTGCTCGGCTCGTTCGTGGCGTTCCTCGACGGCACCGTGGTGAACGTCGCGCTCCCCGCGATCGCGGCCGAGCTCGGCGGCGGCCTGTCGACGCAGCAGTGGGCCGTCGACGCCTACCTCGTCACGCTCGGCGCGCTGATCCTGGTCGCGGGCGCCGTCAGCGACGCCTACGGGCGTGTGCTCGTCCTGCGGATCGGGCTCATCGGCTTCGGGATCGCCTCGGTCGCCGTCGCGCTGGCGCCCGACACGACGCTCCTCATCGTGTTCCGTGCGCTGCAGGGCGCGGCCGGCGCGTTCCTCGTGCCGAGCTCGCTGGCCCTCATCACCGGCACGATGGACGATCCGCTGCGCTCGCGGGCGATCGGCATCTGGACCTCGCTGACGACGAGCGCCATGATCGTCGGGCCGCTGATCGGCGGCATCATCGTCGACGCGTTCTCGTGGCGCTGGGTCTTCCTCCTGAACGTGCTGCCCATCGGCGTGTGCCTCTGGCTGGTGGGTCGCATGGGTGTCGCCGACGTGCGGGAACCCGGGGCGCACGTCGACTGGATCGGCGCCGCCCTGTGCACGTTCGGCCTCGGCGCGGCCGTCTTCGCGCTCATCGAGCAGCCCCACGTCGGGTGGGCGGCGCCGCAGATCTGGATCCCCCTCGTCGCCGGCGTGATCCTGCTCGCCGCCTTCGTCTGGCGCCAGCACCTCACCGACGCGCCGATCCTGCCGCTCGACCTCTTCCGCAGCCGCAACTTCTCCGCCGGGAACGTGGCGACGCTCTTCGTCTACGCGGGCCTCTCGCTCAACGGCTTCGTCGTCGCCGTCTACCTGCAGCAGGGCGCCGGCCTGAGCGCGACGCTCGCGGGGCTGGCGAGTCTGCCGACGACGCTCATCGTGATCGCGCTCAGTTCGAGGATCGGCTCCTGGGCGGGACGGGTCGGGCCGCGCCTGTTCATGACCGTCGGCCCGCTCATCATGGCGGTCGGCACCGCGCTGCTGCTGACCGTCTCGGACGACTTCGACTACTGGTGGCAGGTGCTGCCGGGCATGATCCTGCTGGGGCTGGGGCTGGCGGTCACGGTCGCCCCGCTCACCTCGGCCATCCTCGGCTCGGCCGACCACCACCGGTCGGGGATCGCGTCGGCGGTGAACAACGCGGTCGCGCGGGTCGCGGGACTGCTGGCGATCGCGGCGCTGGCGGCGGTCACCGGCGGCGCGCTCGACCTCGCGGGGTTCCACCGCGCGGCGATCGTGACGACGGTGCTGCTGGCGGCCGGCGCCGCCGCCTCGTTCGTCGGCATCCGCAATGCCCTGCACCGGAGCGAGCGCTCGGATCAGCCGGTCGCTGACGTGCCCTGACGACGGCGTGGCCCTCGACGGCGGGACCCCCTGGCTGCGACGACGAGGGGGTGCGAGGATGAGGGGATGAAGAGCCTGCCGCTGCGGCGGTCGGCGCTGGCGATGCTCCTGGGGATGGCATTGCTCACGACGGGATGCGCGGCCGACACCGCGACGCAGCCGACGGAGTCATCCTCACCACCGTCCGCGACGACACCCGCCACCACCTCGCCGACCACCTCTGCCACTCCCGGCGACGATCCGGGGGCGGTTCCCGGCGGCGACTGTCCGCCGGCGCCGGCCGATGCCCCCGCCGGCACCGCCGCCGATCCGTACCGGGTGGGCGACGAGATCGTCGCCGACTGCTTCACGATCGTCGTCACCGAGCTCGACGCCGATGGCACGCAGGACGTCCAGGCGACCTCGCCCGACGCGGTCCCCGCCGACGGCTTGGTGTTCGCCGTCGTCAAAGTGATGATCGCGCGCTCCGGCGGCGACCCTGCCGACGTCGCTGCGATCGGGATCCGCTACGCGAGCTCCACCGCCGACATCGTCGAGGCCGACCCCGATCTCCGTCTCGAGGAGCAGTCCCCGCCGATGGGAACGCTCGAGCCCGGGCAGGCGTCCGGCGGCACGTTGGTGTTCGAGACGGAGCACAGTGCGGATCCCGCCGTGGTGCTGTCGGTCGGCGACGGAACGGACATCTGGGTCGCCCCCTGATCGCCCGCCGGCATCACTCCGGAAGAGAGGTGTGACACGCCGCCGGTGGCCGCGGCATCGCCCGCCTGCCAAACTGAGCCCATGAGCGTGATCGAGAACTCGAAACTGACCGTCGTCGGCGCGGGTGCGGTGGGCTCCAGCGTGGCCTACGCCGCCCTCATCCGCGGGTCCGCGCGCCATGTGGCGCTGTACGACATCGCCGCGGAGAAGACCGAGGCCGAGGTGCTCGACCTCGCACACGGCGCGCAGTTCACCGGGTCGAGCGACATCATCGGCGGCGCCGACATCTCGGTCGCGAAGGGCTCGCACGTGGTCGTGATCACGGCCGGCGCCAAGCAGAAGCCGGGACAGACGCGCATCGAGCTGGCCGGGGTGAATGCCGGGATCCTCAAGTCGATGATGCCGCAGCTGCTCGAGGTCGCCCCCGACGCCGTGTTCGTCATCGTGACGAACCCGTGCGACGTGCTGACCGTTCTGGCGCAGGAGTCGACGGGGTTGCCGTCCGAGCGGATCTTCGCGTCGGGCACCGTGCTCGACACCTCGCGCCTGCGCTGGAAGATCGCGCAGCGCGCGGGCGTCTCGATCGCGAGCGTGCACGCCTATATCGTCGGCGAGCACGGCGACACCGAGTTCCCGCTGTGGTCGCACGCGACGATCGGCACCGTGCCGATTCTCGACTGGGTGCCGCTGAACGGCCAGCCGAAGTTCACCGCGGAGGAGCTCGACCAGATCGCCGTGGACGTGCGCGACGCCGCGTACAAGGTGATCCAGGGCAAGGGGGCGACGAACTACGCGATCGGGCTGTCCAGTGCCCGGATCGTCGAGGCGATCCTGCAGGACGAGCACGCCGTCATGCCGGTCTCGACCGTGCTCGACGACTTCCACGGGGTGTCGGGGGTGGCCCTGTCGGTGCCGTCGGTGGTCAGCAGCGTCGGCGCGGTGCCGATCCGCGAGACGACCTTCGCGCCGAACGAGCTCGAGCTGCTGCAGCACTCGGCCGGCGCGCTGCGCGAGGTCGCCGGCTCGCTGCGCTGAGGGGCGCGTCGCGCCGGCGCGTCCGTCGGTGCGTCGCCTCCTCCCCAGGTGGCCCGATAGTGGGCGTCGGGCGAGTTATCCACAGAAATGCCCCTGACCGGGACTTTGTCGCCGCGCGATGTCGGAACCCCCGAGAAGACTGGGGGCATGACGAACACCGCACGGCAACCTCCGGGCACGGGTGCTGCCGCCGTTGACGCGGTGCTGGATGAGCTCGTCGAGATCCGCCGTCGCATCGCCGCGCTGCACGGCCGCGAGGCCGAGGTGCTCGCCCGCGCGGTCGGGATCGCACGGGCGCAGGGCGATGTGCCGGGGCCGTCGGAGGTGCGCGATATCCCGCTGCGGTCGATGGCCGCGCAGATCGGCGCGGCGCTGCGAATGCCCGACCGGACGGTGCAGCGAAACCTGTCGGACGCCGTCGTGCTCACTGAACGGTTTCCGGCGACGCACGCGGCGCTCGCGGCGGGGGCGATCTCGCATGCTCACGCGACGGTGATCGTGGCGGCGGGGCTGCCGATCGCCGATGACGACGCCCGCGCGGTGTTCGAGGTCGCGGTGTTGGAGGTCGCGCGGCGGGAGACGCCGGGTCGGCTCAAGCCGGCGGCGCGACTGCTGGCGGCGCGGTCGCATCCCGTGCCGCTGGCGGAGCGGCATGCGGTCGCGGCGAAGACCCGGTCGGTGTGGGTGCGGGATCTGGAAGACGGGATGGCGGAGCTGATCGCGACGCTGCCCGCCCACCTCGCGTACGGGATCCGCGACCGGGTCGACCGGTACGCGCGACGCGTCATCGACGCGCGACGTACGGGCGGTGCGGAGGGCGACGCCGGTGACGGCGGGCAGGCGGCGGTCGGGACGCTGTTCGACGAGCCCGCCGTGCGGGACGGCCGGGGCATCGACGAGGTCCGCGCGGACGTGTTCGCCGACCTGCTGCTCACCGGCCACGCCACCCCGGAGGTGTCGAACGCGTCGATTCCGGAGGCGGAGGCGATCGTCGCGCACGTCCAGGTCACGGTGCCGGTCCTCACCGTCCTCGGGGCCGACACGACGCCGGCGGAACTGACCGGCCACGCCCCGATCGACACGGCCACCGCGCTGCGGCTGGCGGCGACAGCGCCCGGGTGGGATCGGGTCCTCACCCATCCGGTCACCGGGACCGTGCTCGCGGTCGACCGGTATCGCCCGTCGGATCAGCTGAAACGGACACTCCGGGTGCGGGATGAACACTGCCGGTTCCCCGGGTGCCGGATCCCGGTGAGGCGGTGCGACATCGACCACACCACCGCCCGCGAACACGACGGACCGACCGAGATCTCCAATCTCGCGCACCTGTGCCGGCGTCATCACACCCTGAAACACCACTCCGCGTGGCGGGTCAGACAGACTCCCGACGGAATCCTCCATTGGACGAGCCCCACCGGGCGACGCTACCCCGACCGGCCCGCCCGTACCCTCGTGTTCACGAGCGACACCGACACCCCCATCCACGACACCGCTATCCACGACACCGGCACCGGCACCGGCACCGCGCCCTTCTAGGTGTGCACGGGTGGTCGACCTCGCCCGCACGCTGAGCCCGCGCTCACCGGCGACGGAGACCTTCGGGCGCGGCGAGCGGGCGCGACCACGCGACCTCCCTCTCGAGCTGACCGGTCTGCTGGAAGAGCCGCACCTGATGAGTGTCCGCGAGCGCGGCGGCCAGCTCGCCGCGGTCGGCGACCTCGAACCCCAATCTCTGCCAGAACGCGCCGGAGCGGCGGCTGAACAGCCACGCCATCGACGCCCCTTCTTCGGACGCGCGCGCGAGTGCGAACCGAGCAAGGCTGAGACCGCGACCCCGGGCGCGCCGCGCAGGACTGACGGCCACGCTGCGGATCAACGCGTGCCGCCCATCGTCGCTGATCTCGTAGCCGGTGCTGCCGACGATCGCGCCGAGCGCATCCCACTCGACCCACAGCCTCACACTCGGCGCATCCAGGCCGCTCACCGTGAGATCGGCGTCGCGCAGAAACGCGGTCAGCGCGTCGACATCAGAGGGACGGCAGCGATCGAGGTGCACGGATCCATACAAGCAGGAGCCCACGCAGTGGATCCTGGCAGCGCCGCCGTTCCGAGTCGGTGGCAGTCGTCGTCCTCTCCCGACTCCGGAGGCGACCACGACTGACCACAACGCACGTGTGCCCGACGAGCGTGTCGGCGCCCCGACGTACGCTGGGGTCATGGCATCCCGACGACCCGCTGCGGCGACCGCGTTCCGCTGCACCGAGTGCGGGTGGACGGCGTCGAAATGGGTCGGCCGCTGTGGCGAGTGCCAGCAGTGGGGCACCGTCGTCGAGGCCGCGACGCAGACCGGCATCGTGCACAGCGTGACCGCCCTCGCGCCCGCCCGTGCCGCGCAGCCCATCACCTCGATCGACACCAGCGAGACGCCACGACGCACCAGCGGCGTCGGCGAGTTCGACCGCGTGCTCGGCGGGGGCATCGTCCCCGGCGCCGCCATCCTGCTGTCCGGCGAGCCGGGCGTCGGCAAATCGACGCTGCTCCTCGAGGTCGCCGCCCAGAGCGCCCGAGCGGGGCGGCGCGTCCTCTACGCCAGTGCCGAGGAGTCGCTCGGTCAGGTGCGGCTGCGCGCCGAGCGCACCGGTGCCCTCCACGACGAGCTGTACCTCGCCAGCGAGACCGACCTCGCGACCATCCTCGGCCACATCGACGAGGTGCGCCCCGAGCTGCTGATCGTCGACTCCGTGCAGACGGTGTCCTCGTCACTCAGCGACGGCGTGGCCGGCCACCCGAGTCAGGTGCGCGAGGTCGCCTCCACGCTCATCCGCATCGCGAAGGAGCGCGACCTCCCCGTCATCATCGTCGGCCACGTCACCAAAGACGGCTCGATCGCCGGCCCGCGCATCCTCGAGCACCTGGTCGACGTCGTCTGCCACTTCGAGGGCGACCGCCAGACCTCGCTCCGGTTCGTGCGTGCGCTCAAGAACCGGTTCGGCGCCACCGACGAGGTCGGCTGCTTCGACATGACCGGCGACGGGATCGCGGAGGTCCCCGATCCCAGCAGTCTCTTCCTGGGGCACGGCTCCCGCCAGCCTGGCTCCTGCGTCACGGTCGCCCTCGAGGGGCGCCGCGCGCTTCCGGTCGAGGTGCAGGCGCTGACGATCCAGACGCAGGCGCCCAACCCGCGCCGCATCGTCAGCGGCGTCGACTCGGCGCGGGTGGCGATGATCCTCGCGGTGCTCGAGAAGCGCGCGCGGATCGCGGTGTCCACGCACGACGTCTATGTCTCGACCGTCGGCGGAGTGCGACTCACCGAACCCGCAGCCGACCTCGCGATCGCGCTGGCCGTGGCCTCCGCCGTCCGCGAGCGACCCAATCCCGCCCGTCTGGTCGCCGTCGGCGAGCTGAGCCTCTCGGGCGAGATCCGCGCCGTCACCCAGCACGCGCAGCGGCGCGGCGAGGCGGAACGCCTGGGCTACACCGCGATCGTCGACACCTCCTCGCGCGACCTCGCCGGCGCCCTGCAGGACGTCGCACGTCGCCATCGGCCCGACACCGACGACGAGCCCGGCTTCTGACGAGCCGGCCGTCGACGGAGCCCGCCCGCCCGGTCAGAGATCGAGGGCGGCGATGAGATCGGCCGGCGAGGCCTGCATCGGATGGGGCCCCGCGATGTCGAACATCACCGTGGTGATCTCGTCGCCGTGGACCCCCAGGAACGCCCGCAGCCAACCGGGCGAGTGCAGTGCGACGGCGGGAGGAAGCGACGCCGGCTTGTGGGCGGCGTCGCTGAAGAGCAGCAGGGCGACCTGCCCCGTGTTCGGGTCGCGGTAGGTCCACACCTCACCCTGGTCGAGCGGATCGTCGCGCTGCCCGGGCCGCATCAGCGGTACCACGGTGGGTCCGTGGCGGAGCGCGAACGCGAGGGCGGCCATGTCCTGCGTCTGCAGAGCGTCCGCGAGCTGCGGGTTGCGGAACTCGAGCGGGGGCTTGTCCTTCGCGCGCTTCTTGCCGGCCATGGGCTCCAGCCTATTCGCGCCGGCCGCGGGAAGCCGCGCGAGGACGCCCGCGGGACACGGGCGAGCGCGCCGCGGCGGGGAGGCGCAGACACTGTGAGGGCAAAGAGATGGGCCCTCTCGATCCCCCCATTGGGGACTGGGAAACTCGAGAGGGCCCTAGGCTCACCATGGCCGGGATCCAAGATCGAGATCACTGGGGTTGATCTCGATATCCGCTGCTGGGGACAACGGGGGTTAGCCGAATGGGAGCTGTATCCAGTGTAAGCACGTCTCCCTGGGCGTGTGTCCACCGTTCGGGGGACAATTCATGAGAATGTTCTCAAAACCTGTGACCGGTCCCAGCCGCTCTACCGCAGGCGGAACTGGGTCTCCTCCGAGTCGATGCCCCCGACGGAGACGACGAGGTTGTAGTACCCGGCGAGCGCCCTCGGCCGGTCGTCCTCGCACGTGCTGACCGACGATCGCGTGCGGTCCCAGACGAGCGGCTCGACGCTGGAGACCGTCTGACCCGGGTCGAGCTGGACGACCTGGTCGCTCGGCTCGGTCTGGCAGTCGGTCGACCGCCACCACACGTCGGTGCCGCTGGAGATCGTGAACGACTGGGCCGAGGTGCCGACGTTGATGGCGCACGCGGTGTCTCCGCTGTTCTCCATCCGGATCGACAGTCGCGGCTCCTCGCCGGCGCCGTAGCTGTCCCGATCCGTGACGGCCGACACGGTGACGTCGCCCGAGCTGCACACCGGCATCGTGGTGGCCGACGCGCTCGGCGAGGCGGCCTCGGACGGAGACTCCGAAGGCGCCGGGGCGCTGGACGAGGCGCTCGGCGACGCATCCGGCGAGGCGGTCGTCGGGGTGCCCGACGGGCCCGGCGAGGTCGGCTGCGGCGCGGCCGCCGCTCCCCCCTCCCACGGCCGCCAGAGGGCGAGGGTCACGCCCGCCCCGACGACGAGCAGGACGAGGAGGAGCACCGCGAGCCGACGCCGCCGGTACACGGCGGGTGAGTGTCGGCGGACGGTCGGTGCGGTCACCCTCCCAGGCTAAGCCGACACCTCCGTCGCCCGCTGCGGACGCGCCTACGCGCCCTCGAGCGTCTTCAGCATGCGCGTGTTGCCGAGGGTGTTGGGCTTCACGTGGGCGAGATCGAGGAACTCCGCGACGCCCTCGTCGGGACTCCGCAGCAGCTGCGAGTACACATCGGGGTCCACGACCTGCTCGCCGATCTCGGTGAAGCCGCGGCGGGAGAAGAACTCCACCTCGAAGGTGAGACAGAACAGCCGCGTGAGTCCGAGCGCGCGCGCCTGCTCCTCGAGGCGCGCGACGATGGCACCGCCGACGCCGTGGTGGAGCCAGTCCTCCGCGACGATGAGCGTGCGGATCTCGCCGAGGTCCTCCCACATGACATGGAGCGCCCCGCACCCGATGAGGCGGCCGTCGATCTCGGCCACGACGAACTCCTGCACCGACTCGAACAGCGTCACGAGCTCCTTGCCGAGGAGGATGCGGCGCTGCACCCAGGGGTCGAGGAGGTCGAGGATGCCGCGGACGTCGCCGGTGCGCGCCGGGCGCACCGTGTAGGGACGCTCGGCGCGCGCGGGAGCCTGTGCTTCGGTCACCGCACCACTGTATTGCGCGGCGCCGCCGTCGCGCGCCGCGTCGGAGGCCTGGCGATGCCCCTGCCCCGTCGCTCGCCGTCGCCGCCGGTGGCGCCGGGCACCCCCGGTGGACCCGTACTCTGGGTGTCTGGAGGAGGGGCCGGCGTGTGAGTGTGCTGCGTGACTACGCCACGGCAGTGTCGCAGCCGACACTGCCCTTCGACGCGCCCTCGGTGGACGGCTCGCTCACCGCCACCCGGTACGACGAGGTCGTCGACAGCGACGGGGGCCTGCGTCCGGGGTGGAAGAGCCTCGCCACCCACGCGCTCGCGCTGACCGCCGACGAGCTGCGCCGCGTCGAGGGCGAGATCACCCGCTTCCTCGCCGACGACGGCGTCTCGTACATCCGGCCCGACACCGGCACCCAGCCCTGGCAGCTCGACCCGATGCCCCACGTCATCGACGCCGCCGGCTGGGCGCCGCTGGACGTCGGCCTCGCTCAGCGCGCGGAGCTGCTCAACGCCCTGCTGGTCGACCTGTACGGGCCGCAGACGCTGCTGCGGGAGCGCATCGTCCCCGCCGCCATCGTCGTCGGCCACTCCGGGTTCATCCGCCCGATGGGCCGCGAGAGCGCATTCGACCCGCATCCGCTGCTGCTGTCGGCGACCGACCTCGGACGCGCCGCCGACGGCGAGTGGCACGTCCTGGCCGACCGGGTGCAGGCACCCTCGGGCCTCGGCTTCGCCGCCGAGAACCGCCGCGTCATCTCGCAGGTGCTGCCCGACCTCCATCAGGAGGGCGACCTCCACCGGATGGAGCCGTACTTCGCGGCCCTCCGAGCGGCCCTGCTGTCGCACGCACCGGCGGACGTCTCCGATCCGCGCATCGTCATCCTTTCGCCGGGCTCCCTGTCCGAGACCGCGTTCGACCAGGCGTTCCTCGCCGGAGCGCTCGGGTTCCCGCTCGTCCAGGGCAGCGACCTCGTCGTGCACGAGGGCTGGGTCTGGATGAAACCGGCAGGATGGCCCGGCAAGAAGCCGACCGAACGCATCGACGTCATCATCCGGCGGGTGGATGCCGCGTGGTGCGACCCGCTCGAGCTGCGCGCCGACTCGCGCCTGGGCGTGGCGGGCCTCGCCGAAGCGGTCCGCCGCGGCCGCGTGCGCCTGGTCAACGGCCTGGGCGCCGGCGTGCTCGAGAACCCGGGGCTGCTGCCGTTCCTCCCCGCCGCCTGCGAG